>JAABUS010006656.1_pt1 | contig 13866 bp, 14 predicted proteins | sample 5560161 | NCBI WGS metagenome assembly JAABUS01 (sample SAMN10711885, study PRJNA513376) | rock metagenome | isolation source: Antarctica rocks | place: Antarctica: Victoria Land, Trio Nunatak nord | collected 2016-01-04 | reverse complement strand
GTCGGGCTTGGGGACCGGGGAGGCCGCGAGTAATTGCCGGCCCTCCAGGGGTTCGAGCCTGAGGATGATCGGACCGCGCCCCCAGGCGCGGCGGCGGTCGGCGGCCCGGCGGTTGTTGGACGGCATGGGGACTTCTCCTCCTTGAGAAGGCGGCTCGCGCCGGAGCGACCGGAGCGGAGGCCGTCGGCACGACATGACCCGAGACGTCTGCTCCGTCGGCGCATCGGCACCGCGGCCCCGGGTCAACCCTTCCTGGGATGTGTCGCACCCTAACCGCGAACCCCGATCCGGTCAAGACGGACCGCCGGCTCGTCATTACCGCCGGAAGTCCGAGCCGGCGGCGCCGTCCCGCCGAAGTGGTCCGGGCCGGCTCGATTCGAGGTGGAGGCGCGCCCCTCGACGATCGGCCGGCGTTATGATACCAATCGGTGCAAGCGAAGTCGGCTTGCGACGTCGCCGGCCCGAGACGCCCGACATCGCGACCGACGGGGCCGAGCGGCGGGGAGCGCGGGTTGAGCGAAGCACTGATCGGACAGCTCGGCTACGTGGGGATCGCGCTGATCCTGGTGCTCGGTGGCCTGGGGCTGCCGGTCCCCGAAGAAGCCCCGATCATCCTGGCTGCCATGCTCTCGCGCACCGGCCAGATGCGCTGGGAACTCGCGCTGACGGCGTGCTTCGTCGGCGTCCTGCTCGGCGACTTCATCGTCTACTTCATCGGCTATTTCTACGGCGAGAAGGTCCTCAGCCTCCCCTTGACGCGCAAGTTCCTCACGCGCGAGCGCGAGGTCCAAATCAAGGGGTATTTCCACCGGCACGGCTTCAAGATCCTCATCCTGGGCCGGTTCGCCGTCGGCTTCCGGACCGCCGCCTATCTCACTGCCGGCATCTTGAAGCTCCCCATGCTCAAGCTCTTCCTCACCGACCTCCTGGCCGCCACCCTGAGCACGACGCTGATGTTCGGGCTCGGCTACATCTTCGCACACCAGATCCAGACCAGCTTCGACCAGGCGAAGCACTGGATGACGGCCATCGTCGGGATCACGGTGGCCTTGTGGTTGCTCCACCGGTATTACAAGGGGCGGCAACGCGCGGGGCTCCCCGTCGGCCCCCCGGTGCTCGTCAGCGACGACGTCCCGCTCCCCCCCGACGACCTGCACGCCCCTCCACCCAGGTCGAAGCACGCCGACGAACTGCCGCCTCCCCTCTCGCCCGCCAGGGACGTCATCCCCGAGCCCCCTGAGGCCCTCGTCGACCCCGTGAAGATTCCCGAGCCGGTCGGTACGGTCGGGTCTCTCGTCGTCGAGATCGACACAGCCGAGCTCGAGCCGCACCCGCCCCTCACCCCTTCGCACGACTGACAGCATCGACGAGACGGGCCAAGCCGAGGGAACGGGGACTGACTCCGGAGCCGGGACGGCGCAGGTGCCCCCCCTTCTCGCCTCGGCTCTCCCCTCTCGGACACCCTCGATGCCCGCTCCGACCCTCAGGGCTCTCCCTAGCTTCGCCAGACGCAGACAGATCGACGTCGTCGAATTATGGGAGCCTAGATTAATTATTTTGGTTTCCCAAAAAAAGGTTTCGCAAATTCGCGTCTTGTTGTTACCCTCACCTTATCGGACGATTTTGCTTCCGCGAAAACTGATGAAAGGTGAGGAAGGCCATGAAGAGCCGGTTGTCTCTGCGAGGGGGGCGTTCACCGCGACGGCGAGTGGCGGGGTTCACGCTCATCGAGTTACTTGTGGTGATCGCGATCATCGGTGTGCTGATCGGGTTGTTGTTGCCGGCCGTGCAGGCCGCACGCGAGGCGGCGCGGCGGAGCCAGTGCACGAACCACCTGAAGCAGCTCGGCCTTGCCCTGGCGAACTACGAGTCGGCGATCGGCTCTTATCCCTCGGCTTACGTGGGAGACCCGAGGGCGACGGGCACGGCCTTCGGGGTCAGCTTCCCGGACGGGAACATCAATACCACGCCGGGCTTCGCCTGGGGCACGCTCATCCTGCCCTACATGGAGCAGGGCCCGCTCTATGCGAGCTTCAACACGAGCCTGCCTTGCTGGGCGCCGCACAACTCGACCTCGGCCACGACCAAGCTCGCCACGTTCCTCTGCCCGTCGGCCACCGGCGGCTCCGACGCGTTCGCCCTGCATCGCTACACCAATGGCGATTCGGGCGTGCCCGACGACGGCGGCGAGTTCGCCCCGTCCATCGTGTTCGCCCGGAGCCACTACGTCACCAACGCGGGGGTCAACCAGCCGTGGGGCCGGACCACCCCCTATTCCTACGACTTCGACCGGCCCGAGCCGATCGACGGCTCGCCCGATCCGCACGTCATCGACGGCCCATTCTATCGCAACTCGAAGACGCGCGTGGCGGACGTGACCGACGGCCTCTCGAATACGGTCTTCCTCGGCGAGAAGTCGTCGATCCTCTGCGACTCGACCTGGGTGGGCGTGGTCCCCTTCGCCTGCACGCCGGAGCGACCGCGCTGGCCGTCCGACCCGAATAGCGGCGGGAACCTCGTGGGCGCGCACAGCGGCCCCGACGTCCGCGACCACCCGGACGTCATCATCCACGCCCCGAACCACCCGTTCGGGCACACCGACGAGATGTACGCCGAGCACCCCGGAGGCGCCAACGTCCTGTTCGGCGACGGGTCCGTGCGATTCATCAAGGAATCCATCTACCCTTGGACCTGGGTCGCCCTCTCGACCCGCAACCGAGGGGAAGTCATCAGTAACGATTATTGATGTGAACGGAGAGCTACGCCCATGATCCCTCGATTCCGTCCGTCGCGGGCCGCCGCGGCGTTGCTGCTGCTGACCGCCCTCGCCCCCGGCTGCTTCGGCCCGCCGCAGATGGGCCCCGACGGCGAGGCGTTCAAGACGATCGACGCCCTGTACACGGCCGTCTCGCTCCGCGAGCCGGTGCACGTGGACCGGTGCTCCGGTCGGCTGTCGAAGCTCCGCGAGGCCGGCAAGCTGCCGGCATCGGCCCACGACGCCCTCGCCGCCATCATCGCCGAGGCGAAGGGGGGCCTGTGGGAGCAGGCCCAGTCACGTCTCCGCGATTTCATGCTCGGCCAGCGCCGTTAGAGGCTCGAAGCCGGGCGGTCGAGCGTCGGTGCGACCCGTCCCTTTCCTTCCGGCCTGTCCTCCTGCGAAACCATCCCGGACCTCGATCGACGGCCGAGAATTCGATTCTCGGCCGTAAGGGGGCCGAACTTGAAAAAAACGGGTTGACCCGCTTCGGAATGCCGGTTAATCTCGCGTCGTCCGGGGAGAGCAACGGTGCCCTGTACCCGGGCCACGGACTCATTCGAGCCAGATTCTCCCGCTCCTGAAGGCGGGATCGGAAAGACTCTCGCGGCCTCGATCCTGGGATGGGATCGGGCCCGATGGGTTCGCTGAGGTTTCGGGAGAGAAAGAGGATTCTGGAGTTTGGCCGGCGCCCCCCGCGGGGGGTTGCGGCTCGTTCACGCCCGCGCCGGACACGTTATACGGCCCGCGGGGGCCATCCGGGGACGTTCTCCGGTCGGCGCTCTAGAGGAATGGACTTCGCACGAGGAGGGCCGGACTCTCGGGCCTTCCTGATCAACCCTGGAAGATCGCAAGAAATGAACAAGCTCACGCTCGCACTGGCCCTGGGGACCGGCCTTTCCCTGGGTACGGCCGTCTCGACGCCGGCCATCGCCGCCACGATCAAGACGAACCAGACGCTCCCCACGGCCGAGATGTCGGCCGCCGATTTCAACACGCTGTTCCAGTCGATCGGCAACGCGCCTGCCATGAGCGACTCTTATCAGTTCGAGGGCTCCCCGGTTTCGGGGATGATCCGCTCGCAAGTGTTCGCGGGCATCGGCGCCGCGGCGGGCAAGTATGCCTACGCCTACCAGGTCAGCGTCAACGACGTGAAGAGCGAGGCCGGCGACTCGATCTATGTGGACAGCCTGTCGTACAAGTTCAACGACACCCCCCTCGAGACCAGCTACGTCGGGGACAATCCGGTGTATGCCTACACCGTCTCCGGCGGCGCCATCGGCGGGCTGCTCGGCCCGGCCAAAGAGGGCGAGCTGCTCCAGAAGCCGGCCAGCTTGTCCTGGATCTCGAACGAGGTGACCGGTGCGCTCCGCGCCCACTTCGTCGATCCGGACACGGAGACCCCCCCGCTCGACGCCGGCTCCAACAGCGCCGCGTTCGTCGTGATCTCGGACGCGGCCCTGCCCTCCACGGTCGCCCAGGAGCTCGTCAACCTCCAGAGCGACAGCCCCACGGTCGGCGAGTTCACGTCGGTCTACGCGGCGAGCGGCGGTAACATCTCCCCGGTGCCGGTGCCCGAGCCCAGCACGGTCCTGGCCTGGACCGGCATGGTGGGCGCACTGGCCCTGGTCCGTCGGGTCCGCAAGAACCGCCTGTCCGCCTGACCTGAGGCCACGCCAGGAACGCGGCCCGGACCATGGGCCAGCAGTCGTCGTGACCGATCATCCAGACGCCCCTCGCACTCGCGAGGGGCTTTGGTGCATCCCGGGGGCATGCCGTCGGCCCTCCGTTTGTACGAACCGCCCCGCAAGGGGATTGAGCCCGCGCCGATGAGCCTGCCGCCGATCGCCCGAGTCCGCCAGCACGTCCGCCAACCCGAGGTCGCCGACGTCCCCACGGCCGTCGCCCTGGCCCTCCGCCAGAGCCGGATCGCCGCGCGAATTCCCCCCGGGGGCTCGGTGGCGGTCGCCGTCGGGAGCCGGGGGATCGCCGGCCTCGATGTCATCGTCCGCGCGACGGTCGACACACTCCGCGCCTCAGGCTTCGTCCCCTTCGTCGTCGCGGCGATGGGGAGCCATGGCGGCGGGACGTCCGAGGGCCAGCGGGCCCTCCTCGCCGAGCTCGGCGTCTCCGAAGGCTCGATCGGCTGCGCGGTCCGCTGCGAGATGGACACCACGGTCGTGGGGACCAACTCGTTCGGCCTGCCGATCCACTTCGACGCGAACGCCCTGAAGGCCGACGGGATCGTCCTGGTCAATCGGATCAAGCCGCACACGTCGTTCACCGGCCGGTACGAGAGCGGCCTGCTCAAGATGCTGGCGATCGGCCTGGGCAAGCGCCAGGGGGCCGCACAGGTCCACAAGCTCGGACTGCCGGGCCTGAAGCGGATGCTCCCCGAGGTCGGGACGTTCTTGCTCCGGCAGACGCCGGTTGCCCTGGGCCTGGCGATCCTCGAGAATGCCCACGAGCGGACCGGCCGCGTCGTCCCGGTGGAGCCCGAGGAACTGCTCGACGTCGAGCCCCGCCTGCTGGACGAGGCGCGTGCCCTGATGGCCACGCTCCCCTTCGACCAGATCGATGCCCTGATCGTCGGCGAGCTGGGCAAGAACTACAGCGGGACCGGGCTCGATCCCAACGTGATCGGCCGGCAGCGGGTCGAGACGATGCCCGACCTCCCGCGCCCGGTCGTCACGCGGCTGGCCGTGCTCGACCTCTCCGCCGAGTCGCGAGGCAATGCGCTGGGGATCGGCCTGGCCGACCTGACCACCGATCGCCTGGTCCGCGGCCTCGACCCCGTCCCCATGCGCGTCAACAGCCTGACGAGCAACTTCCTCACCCGCGCCCGCGTCCCCCTGGCAATGCCCACCGACCGCGACGTCATCGCCGCCTGCCTCGACACCTGCTGGCGGTCCGAGCGTTCGGAGGCCCGCCTGGTCGTGATCCCCAACACCCTGGAATTGACCTCCCTCTGGGTGACACCGCCCCTGACGGCCGAGGTCGAGGCCCATCCCCACCTCTCCTTCGCGTCCGAGTTCTCTCCCATCCCGCTCGATCCCGAGGGCCGCCTCGACCAGGAGGCCTTGTTCCCCGAGAGCGTCCGCGCCCGCCGTGCCGCAAGGGCGGGGTAGAGGTGGAGGGTCGAGACCACGGGAAGCCGGACGGATGGCTTGCGAATTGGTATTGTTAAGCTCAGGGGACGCGGACAAGGCTCCGCGGATCGCTCGGCCGTTTTCCACAGATCGGGTCCAACCGTGAAATCCTCCCCTGCCATCCGCGCCGTCGTCTTCGACCTCGATGGGCTGATGTTCGACACCGAGGTGTTATTCTTCCGGGTCGCGAATGACATGCTGGCCGCGCGTGGCAAGGAGTTCACCGCGGAGATGATGCGGGCGATGATGGGCCGCCGCTCGGCGGAGGCGGGGGACCTCTTGCGGACGATGGCGGGGCTCGAAGAGCCGGAAGAGGTGCTCCTGGACGAGGTCCGTGCCCGCTTCTTCGCCGAGGTCGATACCGCCGTGCATCCGACGCCGGGCCTGATCGCCTTGCTCGCCCACCTCGGCCGACGGTCATTGCCCCTGGCGGTGGCCACCTCGTCGGGCCGGGCGTATGCCGACCGGCTCCTGTCCGCGCACGGGCTCGCCGAGCGGTTCGCCTTCGTGCTCGCCTCGGAGGACGTGACCCACGGCAAGCCCGACCCCGAGATCTACCGCAAGGCGATCGAGCGGTTCGGGCTGCCTGCCGCTTCGATCCTGGTGCTCGAGGACAGCCCGGCGGGCCTCGCCGCCGCGAACGGGGCCGGGACATTCGCCGTCGGCGTCCCGCACGACCACAGCCCGGCCGACGGCCTGCACGCCGCCGACTCGATCGTCCCCCGGCTCGATGATCCCGCCTTGCTCGCCCTCCTCGACGGGGAATCCGCGCATGACTGAGCCGACGACCCCCTCTCCATCGGCCCTCCCCTACGTCGCCCCGATGGTCGGGTTCCTCGCGATCACGGCCGCGGAGGGCTACTTGCCCACGCGAGGGGGCGGGGTGGACCCGCTCTGGTATCCCGTCCTGTACGCGATCAAGGTCGCCGTCGTGGCCGCCCTGGCCTGGATGTGTCGCTCCGCCTGGCGCGACCTCTCGCCGCGCCCGAGCCCGGGGGCGCTCGCGCTGGCATCGGCGCTGGGGCTGGGCGTCGCGGCCCTCTGGGTTGGGCTGGACGGGCACTATCCCGAGTTGCCGTTCCTGGGGGGGAAGCGCTCGTCCTTCGATCCGAACGCGATGCCGAGGGCGGGGATGGTGGCCTTCGTGGCCGTCCGCCTCCTGGGCCTGGTCGTCCTCGTCCCCCTGATCGAGGAGCTCTTCTGGCGCTCGTTCCTGATGCGCTGGGCGATCGACCAGGACTTCGCGCGGGTGCCGATCGGCCGGGTCACGCCCCTCGCGGCGGCGGTGACCTCGGTGGCGTTCGGCCTGGCACATCCGGAGTGGCTGCCGGGTCTCATCACCGGCCTGGCCTGGGCATGGCTCGTCTGGCAGACGAAGAGCCTCTCGGCCTGCGTCGTCAGCCACGCGGTCGCCAACCTGGCGCTCGGGCTCTACGTGATCGCGACGGGGGACTGGAAGTACTGGTGAGCCGTCCCCCTGGCCCGGCTCAGATCCGCAAGAAGATCTCGTTCTTCTCGAGATGGCGGACGAAGAGGTATGTGATCCCGAACGACACGCCCATACCGGCCAGGGCATACCAGAGCGGGGCGTCGCCCGGGGTGTACGGCTTGACGGCGCGTGCTACCAGGTCGTGCAGGATGTACGCCGCCAGCGCGTTCCGACCGAACGTCCGGAAGAGGCCGATCTGCGAGTCCCCCCGATCGCAGGCCACGACGAAGAGCGCGTAAACCGCCAGCGCGAACCCGCTGGCGAATGTCAGATACGAGACGCTCCCCGCACGCTGGCTCATCGTCCAGAGGCCGACCGGGCCGCTCGGCGGGACGAACGGGGGCTCGGCCATCGTCCCCCCGAGGCAAGAGAGGCCATAGCCCAGGGCCATCAGCCCGACCGCCCACGTCATCAGCTTGCCCACCACGCGGCCGTCGGATTTCGCCATCGCGTCGAAGGTCAGGGACCCGACCAGCAGCGGGATCGTCCAGGTCAGGAAGCCGAGCGGGCCGCCGTCGATGCACGGCCTGGTCATGACCCACTCGTAATAGAATTGCCGGGAGAGGCCCACGTGGAGCGCCGCGGACACGACGAGGAAGATCCCGCGCGTCCGCGTGCTGGCGCCGATCGCGGGGAGCACCCAGATCGAGGTGATCCCGATATGCACGAGCGTCTGGAAGGGATCGCGCTGGAAGGCCGTGCCGAGGAACCCCCACACGCCGAGCGTCTGCAACTCGGCCCAGTTCTTCGCGCGTCCGTCGAGGTGATAGAGCACCACGCCCAGCAAGATCAGGCCCAGGCTCCGCCTCACGACTCCTGCGAAGGCCGCCGACGCGCCGTCGCGCCCCCTTCGCTTGAGGAATGTCAGTCGGTAGACAAACCCGACGGCGAAGAAGAACTGGGGCATGATCGTATCGGGATAGCTATTGTACGTGTTGTGATGCTTCAGCCATGCCGGGACCGAGGCGTATCCGCCCAGGAAGTTGACCACGATCATCCCGGCGACCGTGTAGCCGCGAAACTGGTCAAGCGACACCACCCGCCCGGCCGTCGGTCTCGATGTGGTCATCGAAGACAACTCCTCATTTGCATGTCGCATTCCTCAGGCTCGGGCGCGGGACGCGAACGTCCGTGGGCCCCGGCCCGGACCCGAGTCGCGGCGGAACGGGTCGTAAAAAGGTCTTTCCAGGCCGCGGGGCATGAATTATATCGGACATACGATCGCCGTGCTCGTTCTTGCCCGAGAGTGGGCAAGACGTTATGTTGTTGAGACTTTGGTGGCGGTGAGGGGGGCCGAACTGATGCCCCAGCGCGGACAGATCAAGCCAGGCGGCCGGGCGAGTGCTCGACGCCCGACCGGCTCGCGGCGTGGAAGCGGTCGTCGAGGAACGGGTGCGGGGGGTTGGTTTCATGATCTTGATCGGGACGGACGAGGGAATCTACCGCTGGTACGAGGGGAATCCCTGGCCGATCTTCCACGGCCTGCAAGGGCGGGCGGTGGTGGGCCTGGCGGCGCCCGGCGGTGGCGTCCTGGCGGCGGTCGATGGCGGCGGCCGGGTCCTGGAGAGCGTCGATAACGGGATGGAGTGGAGGACGATTCCCCTGCCCGAGGGGGCGGGTCGGCCCTCGTCCCTGGCCGTCTGGGGGGCGCCGTCGGCAATCGTGATGGCGACCAAGCCGCTCGGCGTCTACCGCCGTGCGATCGGGGCACCCATCCCACGGGCCGAGGACTCGACGGCGACGGAAGGGGGCCTGGCTCCCCGGCTCTTGAGTCGGGCCCGGACGCTGGCGGAGGGGGCGACGGCCATGCTCGCGCCGAAGGCCCGCGCCACGCGGGTCGACCGCGAGACGGCGGCCCGGGCGGGCTGGGAGCCGTTGACGAGCCCGGCGGTCACGAGCGATGCCGGGATCGCGCCCGACGTCCGCGCCCTGACCCTCGGCGCGGGGGAGCCGGCCACCTGGTATGCCGCCGTCGGTGGCTCGGGCCTCTGGCGGAGCGTCGACGGCGGCGGCTCGTGGGACCGTTGCCCCGGCCTCCCCGACGAGGTCTACGCGATCCGGACCGCCCGCGAGCGGCCGGGGAGCGTCTTCGCGGCGACCTCCGACGGCTGCTGGGTCAGCGGCGACTCCGGCCAGACCTGGGAGGACCGCAGCGGAGGGCTGGAGAACGTGCGCCACCTCCGCGCCATCGAGGTCAAGCCCGGCGCGCCCGACACGCTCCTGGCCGGTGCCGCCCCGGCCCCGCGGAGCGACTCCGGCGCCGCCTCGATCGATGGGCTCGGCTTCTCGCTCTACGAGAGCACCAACGGCGGCAAGGCCTGGGCGCACGTCAAGCGAGGATACCCCGAGACCCTCCTGTACGACACGATCACCGACATCCGCTACGACCCCGCCGCCCCCGAGAACGTCATCGTCGCGCTCGGCTCGGGCGAGCTCTGGGTCACTCGCAACGGCGGCGCCTACTGGACCCCGCTGGCCCGGCAGATCCGCGCGGCCCGCGTGCTCTGCGCGGCGGTCTGATCGAATCGAGCGGGAAAGCGAGGGACACCCCATGGCCGACCTGGACAGGCTCCGCCCACGGCTGGAGCGGGCTTTCGAGTTCGCCGGGCGTCAGGTCCGCGCGACGATCGAGCGGACACCGGACTACTTCCCGATCTACACGGTCGGGGGGCGCTGGGAGCACGGGGGGGAGCTCTGGACCGACTGGTGCGGGGGGTTCCACGCCGGGATGATGTGGCTGCTCTCCGAGCGGACGGGCGACTCCTGGTGGCGCGATCGGGCCGAGCACTACTCGCGGCTCCTGGAACATCGGCAGCACGATCGCCACGTCCACGACCTCGGCTTCCTCTTCCTGAACACGTACTGGCCCTGGTACGTCCAGACCGGCGACGAGCGACTGCGGGACGTGGTCATCACCGCGGGGAAGACGCTGGCACTCCGGTTCAACCCGAAGGGACACTACCTCAGGTCCTTCGTCGCGCCCGAGAGCCTGTTCATCGACATCATGATGAACGTGCCGATCATCTTCCTGGCGGCGCGCGAGGCGGGCGACCCCGCCCTCTACGTCCTGGCCCACGCGCATTGCCGGACGACCGAGTGGTCGCTCTTCCGCCCCGACGGGGGCACGGCGCACGAGGGGATTTTCGACCTCCAGACGGGCGCGTTCCTCCGCCAGACGACCCACCAGGGGCTCCGCGGCGATTCGGACTGGACCCGGGGGCTCGCCTGGTCGCTTTACGGGTACGCGACCGTCTTCCGCTTCACGGACGACCCGGCCGACCTTGCCGTGGCCGAGCGCAACGCCGACCACTATCTGGCGCGATGCCCCGAAGGGCTCATCCCCCCCTGGGACTTCGACGTCCCGCCCGGCCCCGACCGGATCGACGACAGCTCGGCCGCCGCGATCGCCGCCTCGGGCCTCCTGGACCTGGCGCAAATCGCCTCGACTCCAGAGAAGGCCCAACGCTATCGGGCCGCCGCGCTGACGATCCTCGACTCCCTCTGCGACGACCACTACCTCGCCTGGAGTACGCCGGGCTGGGAGGGCGTGCTCATGCACGGCGTCTATCATTTTCACAAGAAGCTGGGCGTCGATGAGTCGGTCATGTGGGGCGACTTCTTCTTCCTGGAGGCGGTCGCCAAGACTCTCGGCGTACGCCCGTGCGCGGCGGCGGGCCTTGGAGGGCCAGACCGCATGAAGGGATCTTCCCCGGGATGACCGCGGGTCGCCCGGTCGTCCGCAATCCCGGAGGCCACCACGGTCGGCGAACCCGGGTTGCGGACGACCCACGACACCCGTCTCGACTCACCTCCCGCGGCCCCACTTCGCCGGTCGTTCGAGACGTAGACCAGCTCTGGACCCGGCTGGATTCGGCGTGTTTGGCTCGTCGCCGTCCCTGGCGTCGTCGCCCCCCGATCATTCGCGGGCCCCCAAGACGAAGGAGGGAGTGACGCGTCGCTCCAGGCGACACAATGACCGAATCCAGATCCAGCCTACGACACTGATGCTGACATGCAACGTCCGAATCATGGCGCTCATTTGATCCAGGGCTACCGCCATGATTCACCTTGCGTAAATCGTCGCCTATCGCGCGAATTTCCTAGCGATCGCGCAATTGGTTGAACAATGTTTCTTCTACGCGGGATTATATGATAGATTCGTCGTGATTTTCCACGACATTTCGGTCGTCTACTACTTGTTAGGCGGCTTTGATTGGTGATCCGGCCGCCGCGGCGGATTTCACCTATGGGTTGTCGTTCTCGATCGTTGTGAGGGGGCACACCATCTTATGGGCAGGCTACTCTCTTCCGGGGGATCGACAATGCGCCTCGCGATTCTGTTCTCGGCACTGGCTGCGGTGGGAGTATTGGCGAAGGGGTCCGGCCACACCGCGTCCCACGATGCGGATGGTCGGCGGGGTCGCCCCGATGCCGACACGTTGGTGGATTTGACCGTCCGGGTGCCTGCGGCGGACCTCGACATCTGGGATCCGATCAATGTCAACGTCAACCCGATCCCTTGGCGGGTTAGCGGGCCGGCTCGCGACAATGGGGTCCGGACATCCGAGTTTCGTCACCAAGCGATAGGGGCCCGCGTCCGTGTCGAAGGCATCGCATGGGGCTACGACGTCAAGACGGACGCACCCAAGTCTCGCGTCCTCTTCGAGGGTGGCGTGGTCCTGATCAAGGACGTCGACTTCAACCGGCCTGGCGTCCGCGGCAAGGCGGTGCGAGTTGAAGGCACGCTCCGCCGCGAGGCTTTCGCCGGCCACCCCGGATTCGAGCGGCGATTCGCGGAGTACTATTACATCGACGCGACATCCTTCGAGATCATCGACGCGGTGATGGTTCCGGAGGTCGTCCGACTGGAGCCGCGCAGCTAGCGCCTAACCCGGCGCTGCAGCGGACCCCGGCCACGGGAGCGCGTTGGTGGCGCGAAGCGTTTCGTAGGCCGGGTCCGCTGAGCTTTGGCGTTAGGCGGCGGAGGCGGAGACCCCGCTTGCCGACGGCCCTCGGGAAGTGCGATGCTGGATCTCGGCCCGTCGTACGGAGGCCGCGCATGGATCTACGTTTCTACCTCGATCCCGAGACCGGCCTGCCCCACCTCTATGGGCACGGGGTCACCGAGGAAGAAGTCGAGCAGGTCTTGCGGGCCTCGGGTGGCGACGTTCCGGGCCGTCGGGGATCGCGGATGAAGCTCGGCCGGACCGCGGCCGGGCGCCATCTCCAGGTCATCTATTCTCCGGACGAGGAGCCGGGGGCGTCTTCGTCATCACCGCCTACGAGCTGACCGGCAAGGCCAAGAGGGCGTATCGCCGCAGACGACGGAGGAAGCCGCGATGAGCGATCAGAAATTGCCGCCGGGCTGGGACGATGCCCGGATTCGCGAGGTGCTGGACCACTACGACTCGCAGGACGAGGACGAGCGCGCCGCCGAGATCGAGGCGGCGTGGGAAGCGGAGGGGATGACGTTGATGTCCGTACCGACCGACCTGGTCCCCGAAATCCGTGCCATCCTCGCTCGCAAGCAGACCGCCTAACTTCGCGCTTCAGGACGTGTTGCCATGATCGAGCTCGACCCGCGTGCGGAAGTGTGGGCGGCCCTCGCGGAGCTCTCCCGCCGCTACCCCGACTGGCGGCTGGGACCGCTGGTCGCCAATGTGGCTGACTGGGCGGACCAGGGCGTGTGGGACGTAGAGGACGCGGACCTGCTCCGGGTCGCGCGCCGCCACTTGGCCCAGTCGAACTCCTCGGCCCCCGACCAAGAGCCTGCACCTCAGAGCGTGTACAAGAAGCGTCAAACCGAGGGAAACGGGACTGGCTCCGGAGCCGGCACGGCGCAGGTGCCTGTCCCCCTTCCCGGCGGAAACGGGGACAGGCACGCGCTTCGCTTCGAGCCAGTCCCCGTTTCCGCCTCGGCCTCCCCTTCTCGTACACCCTCTGAGTCGCGAGGGAACGGTCACCGTTCCCGGCCCGGGATCGCACGAGCCGGCCGGATTCTCGATCAGCGTTCGAGCAAGAGGGCGTCGACGAGCTTGCGGACCTTCTCTTCGCCGGGTGCGCCCTTGTAGCTCAGCTCGCCCTCCCAGCCGTAGCGGACGCGACCACGCCGGTCGACGACGTAGACCGTCGGCCAGTAGCGGTTGTTCCACGCCTTCCAGTTCGACCCGTCGTTGTCGACGGCGATCGGGAACTCCAGCTTGTGCTCGGCCGCCTGCGCCTTGATTTGTCCGATGTCGCGCTCGCCGGCCCCCTCGGGCGAGTGGATGCCGACGATCACCACGTCCTTGCCTTCGTAGCGATCCATCCATGTTTTGTAATGAACGTAATTATTCTTGCAATTGTAACAACCATTGGTCCAGAAGTGGACCAGTACGACCTTGCCGCGGAGCTTGGCCATGGTCAGCGGACCGGAGTTGATCCACTCCGTGACGCCCCGGAACTCGGGGGCCGGGGCCGTCTGGCCCGGCTTG
>JAABUS010006653.1_pt1 | contig 13868 bp, 16 predicted proteins | sample 5560161 | NCBI WGS metagenome assembly JAABUS01 (sample SAMN10711885, study PRJNA513376) | rock metagenome | isolation source: Antarctica rocks | place: Antarctica: Victoria Land, Trio Nunatak nord | collected 2016-01-04 | reverse complement strand
TGCTGATGTTCGGCGGGAAGGTCGCCCAAGGCATCGACAGCCAGTGGCACTCGCACGCCAGCATCCCCAAGACCGTCATCGACCTGCTCGGCCTGCCTCCGATGGGGGTGCCGCGGGTGGACGACGCTCCGACCATGGCTCATCACGTCGACCCCAGCCTGAACCGGCCGACGCCGCCGGTCCCAGGCAGCGCCATCACCCAGCCTGCGCCGCCGACACCCGCGCCGACCCCGCAACCCCCGAAGCCCTGGGCCGGTCCACTCGACCGGCCGATGCCGCCGCTGGTGACCCTGGACGGCAGCCCCCTGCCCGCCCCCACCGACGGTGTCGTGCACAGCAAGCCACCCAAACCACCCAAGCCGCCCACGGCTGACTGACAGCACCTTGACCCGGGTTCCCGGTCGATAGGGTCCTCGTGACGGGGTCCGGCGCCGCTCGCCGCAGCTCTCGCTAGCCTCCTCGGCCGGCCCCAGGCGAACCGCTAGCCGACCCTCTATCGGGTTGTCCGGTTGTAGCGTGGATGGTGAGCCACGGGCAGGAGGTCTTCCGTGATCAGCGAGACGGTGACCGTGCCTGCGGGACCATTCACACAGATGTTGACGGTCCACCCCGCATTACGGGAGCACTTTGCCCGGCCTCACGTCGGGTTCGTCGACGGCTCGACAGGTCAGGACAGCTGGGTTGAGTTCCCGAACGGAATGGTCACGATAATCGTCAACGTGGGTGAGTCGTTCGGCGGCCACCCCTTCGCCTTCGTCGCGGGCCTGACCGAGACCCACGACGTCATCGAGCGAGACGGTCCGATCGAGTGCTTGGACCTCAAGTTGACGCCTCCGGGTGCACGTCGTCTGCTCGGCATGCCCTTGGAGGAGTTGACCGGATCGGTGGTGGCCCTCCGGGACGTGCTCGGCCCGTGCGTGGACGAGATCGCCGAGAGGTTCGCGACGGAACGAACGTGGACCGCCCGCGCACGAATGCTCGACGCGGTCCTGCTGCAGCGCGGGGATGATCTGTCCGGCGTCGATCCGCGGATCGAGTGGGCTTGGCGCTGCATCGTGACCCGACACGGACGGGTGAGCATCCAGAGGCTGGCGGGTGAGGTCGGGTGGAGCCAGCGTCACTTCATCGGGTCGTTTCGCCGTCAGCTCGGGCTGACCCCCCACAAGCTTGCGCGCGTCACCCGGTTCAACGCGGTGTTGCCTGACCTGCGCGGCGGCAGCGATGACGGGGCGAACTTGGCCGCCCTGCACGGGTACGCCGACCAGTCCCACCTGATTCGCGAGGTTCGCCAGTTCACCGGAGCCACTCCGACCAGCCTGGCGGGGTCGGGCCGCACCTGAGTTGAGAGCGAGGTCAATTTCCTCCAATCCGATAGGTCACGACGGGTCGTACGGTCGACGTGATCGACGTCGGCCACCGTTGCCGCCGGAAAGGAGACAAACGATGTCCCCCACGCCACGCATCACGCCCGTCCTCGTCTACTCCGACATCGAGGCCGCGCACACCTTCCTCGTCGAGACCTTTGGCTTCGGCGCCGGTTCCCTGCACCGCAGCGACGACGGTCAGGTCGTCCACGGCGAGGTCCACGTCGAGGGCGAGAGCATCTGGCTCCACCGGGTCACCGCGGACCACGGCCTGGCCTCGCCGCGGTCGCAGGACATGGCCTTCGGTGGCCTTGCCGTCCTCGTCGAGGACGTGGACGCGCACTGCGATCGTGCCCGGGCCGCGGGCGCCGTCATCGACCACGCCCCACAGGACCAGCCCTACGGGCGCCGGGAATACGGGGCGCGCGACCCGGAGGGCCACCGCTGGTGGTTCGGGACGGAGCTGGCGTAGCCGTGCGGGCCGAGCCGATGGACCTGGCGGAAGTCGCCCAGCTTGCGCTCGGACTGCCCGAAGCCGTGGAGCAGGACCATCACGGCATGCGGTCGTTCCGCATCGACGGCAAGATCTTCGCCACCCTTCCCGACGAGCAGCACGTGCGGATCATGCTCGACCAGGAAGACATCCTCGCCGCCGTCGCCGAGGAACCGCACGCCTGCACCGAAGGCTGGTGGGGCAAGCGCCTCGCGTGCGTGGTCGTCGAGATCCAACAAGCACCCCGTCCGCTGGTGACCCGAGCTGCTCGAAGACGCGTGGCGACGGAAGGCCCCCGCACGACTGCGATGATCGGCGAGGACGACGACGTCCCCCTCGGGCCGCCCAGACCGGGCCCGCGTAGGAGTCCCCCCGGCGCCTCCCGGGTACGCCACCGTAGGTGGGTGCTCGTCGGCGAACGTGGAGTTGTCCGCCTGAGGATCCTTGACAGACACGGCGGGAGGCGTCGGAGTCCGGCTTCGCCGGATGACGTGATGGAGTGGGTGCAATGCCAGATCATGCCGCCTGGGCGTGGTGAGAGGAGTCGCTGGGAATGGGTGAACGACAGCCGGACGTCATCGTGCTCGGGGCTGGCGTTATGGGGCTGACCACGGGGGTGTGCCTGGCCGAACAGGGGCTGCGGGTGCAGATCCGCACTCGCGAAGCTCCGTCCGCGACGACCTCTGCGGTGGCCTCGGCGATGATCGGGCCAAGCTTCGCGCCCGCCGATGATCCGGTCGGGATTCGCGAGCGCGTCGGTATCGAGGAGTTCACCGCGCTGGCCGGCGTCGAGAACACCGGGGTGGCCCTGCGCCGCGGGCGGCTGGTCAGCCGACAAGCGGGTCCGTTACCGCCCGGAGTCGAACTGTGCGCGCCCGCCGAGCTGCCCGCGGGCTTCGCTGCCGGCTTCTGGGCCACCCTGCCGCTGGTGGACATGCCGGTCTACCTGGACTACCTCGTGCAACGGCTGGCCGCCGCCGGCGGACAGATCCGGATGGCCGCGGTGGAGTCGCTGACCGAGCTGGCCGGGCAGGCGCCGTTGCTGGCTAACTGCGCCGGGCTCGGCGCCCGAGTACTCGTCCCAGACCCTTCGGTGCACCCGGTGCGCGGCCAGCAAGTCATCCTCGACAACCCCGGGCTTGAGGAGTTCTTCATCGAAGCCCCGTTCGGGCCGGCGTGGGCGGCGTACTGGCCTCACCCCGACCACGTGGTGCTCGGCGGCACCCTGGTCGAGGGCGACGGAAATCTGGAACCGACTCCGGCCGTGGGCGAGGAGATCCTGCGCCGCTGCATCGAGGTCGAACCCCGGTTGCGGCTTGCGCAGGTGCGCGGGCATCAGGTGGGGCTACGCCCGGGGCGGCCGAGCGTGCGGCTGGAGGCCGAGCAGGTCGGCGACGCCCGTTGCGTCCATAACTACGGCCACGGCGGCAGCGGGGTGACCCTGTCCTGGGGCTGCGCACGCGAGGCAGCCGCACTGCTCACAGATCAGGGATGGGGATGACCTGCGCTGACCGATCCGGTGGGACGCGGCCTGGCTCGGGTCGCCACCGGAGCGTGACGAATGACCAGCTCGGGTTTCGTCGTGACCGCCGGCGGTGGTCGGCCGGTTCCAGCTGCTGGGGGCTCGCTGCTCGCTTCCGCCGCCGACACCGGCGACGCGTTCAGCCTTCTGGTCAGCCACGCCCCAACCGGTGATCGCGTCCCCCGGCACGTGCACGACACCGTCGACGAGGCCTTCTACATCCTCGACGGCCAGTACCGCATCCATTGCGGTGAGCAGGCATGGTCGGCTGTGGCCGGCGACTTCGTCTTCCTACCCCACGGCGTCCCGCACAGCTACGACGTCATCCACGGTCCCGCGCGCAAGCTCATCATCGCCGTCCCCGGAGGGATCGAGGACTTCTTCGACGACCTCGTCAATGGCGTCGACCCGGCAACGATCACCCATCGCCACGGCGTGTAGGTTTCTCGACTGAAGCCGATCCCTCCTGGGGTAGCGCAACCACCTCGGCACCGGCAGACACAGCTCCAGCGCGTGTCGGTTGAGGATCCTCTACGGGACGTGAAGATCCTACTCGTCCCACGACCGGAGTCACCGGCGTCACCTCTGCCACTTGCCACAGTGGCAAGTAGCTGCCACACTGGCATGGTGATGGATGCGGTCGAGCCTGTGGACGCACAGGTTGCGCTCGCCGCTGCCTCGACCGCCGCGAGCCGCGTCCGGAGGCGGGCTCGGTGGATGAGTACTTACCTCGCAGTGTTCGCCGGCGGTTTCGCGGCCCTGACGCTGCTACTCGGCGTCGTGCAGCCCCTGTCGCTTCGGATGAGCGCTTTCACCATCGGGTGGCCGCTGCTCATCGCCGGCATGGTGATCTGGGCGGCGCGACAACCGGCGAGGCTGCGTGGGACGCTGCGCCGAGTGTCGAAGTATTGGACCACCACTGGCATCTGTTACGGGGCGGTCCTGGCGGTGGGCACACCCAGGTTCATCGGCCAGCCGCTGTACTGGCTGCCCGCCGCGGTCCTGGTTGCCGCCCCGATGGTTCTCGGGGCCATCAGGGAACGTCGCGCATGACTCAGGTGCACCCGCGTCACGACCTGGACCATCTGCTTCTTCATCCGGTACGCCTGTCAATCCTGGCGACGCTGGCCGACGTCGAGCGCGCGGAATTCGCCCTCGTCCGCGACAGCGTCGAGGTCAGCGACTCGATGTTGTCCAAGCAGGTGGCGCAACTGGAGCGCGCCGGCTACGTCAAGGTCGCCAAGGGCCGAGTCGCACGGCACAGCCGTACGTGGCTCCGAGTCACAGCACGCGGCATGGCTGTCTATGACCGTCATATCCAGGCCCTGCAGACGATCGCTGCGCTTGATTTTCCCCGCTCCGCCGACCACCCTGCCGGCTTAGTGAGGTAGCACGCGGTACTCCGTCCATCAAGCGTTCGGGCGGGCCGCCGACCGGCCGCTTTACCCAAGATAGGAACCTCGATGGCCAGGACCGAGATGACCAGGACCGAGATCGGCATATTTATGGTCGTGGTGGTGCTAATCGTTGCTTGGGCGCTATTTGGGCCCGGCGGCTGGGTGTCCGGGACCATCGGGGCCGTCATCGGCATCATGGTCGCAGCCGGGCTCATCCTGAACCGGCGGCGCGCCCGACATTGACCGTGTCGTCCCGTAGGCCCATCCCTCTGGGACACGGCTGCGCGGTCAGTCGACGATCGCGCCGCATGTGAGGTTGGCGATCGCGCCGGTCATCGCTCCGGCATCGTCGGAGGCGAGGAAGGCTGCGGTGGCGCCGACCTCGGCCAGGCGCGGCAGGCGTCCCAGCGCGGTGCCGTCGACCAGCGGCTGGAAGTCGTGCGGGTCAGCGCCGGGAGCGGTCTCGGGCGTGAAGTTCGGGCGCAAGCCGACGACTCGCACGCCCTGGCGTCCGACCTCGCCGGCGAGCGTGCGCGTTAGGCATTCGATCGCCGCGCACGCGACGCTGAAGCCACCCATGAGCAGGCCCGATTCGCGCGCCGCGGAGGAGGACAGCAGCACGATGACCCCTGAGCCCTGCGCCGCCATGCGCCGCGCGGCCGCGGTCGCGGTCAGAAACTGCGTTCGCGCCGCGTCGATCACGGGGGCAAGGAAGTCGGTCGGTGCAAGGTCGATGAGCGGAACGCCCTGGATCGCGTGTTCCATGCCGACCGCGTTGACGGAGATGTCGAAGCTGCCGGCTTGGCGGGCGACTTCGTCGGCGTGTTCCTCGACCGCCTTCCGGTCGTGCGCGTCGAGTCGTGTTGCCGTCGCCGAGCCACCGGCTGAGGTGATCTCCGCGGCGACGGCATCGAGCTTCTCCAGCGTGCGGCCTGCAAGAAACACCTCTGCTCCCTCACGCGCGAACGCCCGGGCGATCGCGCCTCCCATCGAGCCTCCCGCTCCGTACACGATCGCCGTCTTGTGCTCGAGCTGCATGCTGACCTCCCTTTGTCATCGACGGACGACACCTCGTGCCGACCTTCTCGCCTGGTCTGGTGCTGGTCGATCTCTGGTGATCCCTCCGCAGTGATCCGGTCTCGGTTTCGGCTGGCTGGCCGGTTGGTGGGGGTGTCCTCGACGGCGTGGCGGAGGTCGATCTCCTGCTTCGGCAGCCGATCGCATGCCGTCCCGACGCTCCCGGAGACGCGAGGCTCATCGGTCCTGCTGTGGTGTGGGGGTGCCGCGGTGACGCGAGATCGCGCTGAGAACGGCGGTCTCGTCGCCGATGGCGTGCAGAGCGCGCAGCGGTAGGTCGAACAGCCACAGGGTGGCGCCACAATCAAAGTGCCGGCGTGAGCCGTCGAGGCATTCGAGCTCGACGGCGCCGTGCTCGACCACGACCATCGCGCTGCGCCATTCGGCGGGGTCATAGACCCGCGGGTGGCCGGGTCTGAGTTCGACGACGCGCAGCTGGAGTGATGGCGGCAGCCGCCGGTTGAGGAATGACACGCGGTCGTCATCAGCGCCCGGCATGGTGTGGTCGCGCACGTCAGCGAGCACGGCTGAGTTCGCGGTTTCATCGGTATCGCTGGATGGGCGATGCGCCGACATCAGGAGCTCGCCGGGAGCTTGGCCTCGTCGCCTGGCGTCGCGGCGTTCGTGCTCGCCTGTCGTCGCCTGCGGAGGAGGACGACGGCGACGACGAGGCCGACGACGGCGAAGACCACAGCGGTGAGGAAGGCGCGTCCGAATCCGTCGGTGAGCGCGGCGGCGTCCCGGGCGTGTGTCGCGGCGACGGCGGCGACGATCGCCGTCCCGATCGCCCCGCCGATCTGGAAGGCGCCGGTGTTCGTACCCGACGCGACGCCCGCGTCGGCCCCCTCGACCCCGGTCAGCGCGGCGATCGAACCCACGACGGTGCCGGCCCCCAGGCCGGGACCGAAGACGAGCAGCCCGGGTAGCAGGTCGGCCGCATAGCTTCCGTCGGGTGAGACGCCCGAGAGCAGCAGCAGCCCGGCGCCGAGCAGGACGAAGCTGACGGCTGCGATCGGCCACAACCCGGTGCGGGCGACGAGGCGCTGGGCGGCGAACGAGCCCACCAGCGTTCCGATAGTCATGGCGGCGGTGCCGAGGCCGAACTCGATTGGCGAGAGGCTGAGTACTTCCTGCGCGTAGCGGGAGAGGATGAAGCTCATCCCGAACGCGCACATGGCGGCGAGCAGCATCACGAGGTTGCCCGCGACGAGGGTCCGCGAGCGGACCACCCGCAGCGGGACCAGCGGTGCGGAGCCGCGCGCCTCGATCACCACGAAAGCGGCGAGCAGCACGACGCCGGCGGCGAGGAGCCCCAGCGTCCGCGCACTTGCCCAGCCGGCCGCCGGCGCGCCGACGACGGCGTAGATCAGCAGCCCGAGCGAGGCGGTGATCGACAGGGCGCCCGCCGGGTCGTAGCCGGATTCGGTCTGGGTGTTGCGGCTCTCGTCGAGCAGGACGGGCGCGAGCGCGAACAGCGCGGCGGCGACCGGCAGGTTGAGCAGGAACACCGCCTGCCAGCCGAATAGGTCGGTCAGCAGCCCGCCGATCAGCAGCGCGGCGGTCGCACCGAGACCGCCGACACCGCCGTAGAAGGCGAGCGCGGTGTTGCGCTTGCGACCTTCGGCGAAGGTTGTCATGAGGATCGCCAGGGCGGTCGGGGCCATGATCGCGGCCGAGACGCCCTGCACGATGCGGGCGGCGACGAGGACGCCGGCCGACGGTGCCAGCGCGCAGGCCAGCGACGAGACGCCGAACAGCGCAACACCGGCCATGAACACACGGCGACGGCCGAGCAGGTCGCCGGCGCGACCGCCGAGTAGCAGCAGCCCGCCGAAACTCAGCAGGTAGCCGCTGACGATCCACTGGGCGCTGCTCGCGGAGAGGCCTAGGTCCGTCTCGATCGAGGGGATCGCGAGAATCACGATCTGGGAGTCGAGGATGACCATGAAGTTGACGGCGCACAGCAGCGCGAGGGCCGCGCGGCGCCGCGATAGGGAATCAATGGGTGCCATACCTATACAGACCCGGGCCAACGCCCGGATTCATCACGCCAGCTCGGGCGGAAGGCCGAAGTCCTCGAAGTCGACCGTCTCGACGAACGCGGTGACCGCGGCGATCCGGTCCCCGCGCACCTCGAGCACGTCGATCGCGAACGGGCGGTAGGTATCGTGCGCGTCGTCCCAGCGGTAGACGCCGACCGCGAGCTGCCCGTTGGCAGTGGTCGCCTTGTGCTTCCAACGTGCGGTGAACGGCCCCGCGGCGAGGAACCCGGCGATCGCCGCATGGCCGGTGTACCAGTCGGGGATGGGCGGCATCGACCAGGTCGCGTCCTCGGTGAGCAGCGCAAGGACGCCGTCGACATCACCCTGGGTCATCGCCCGCGAGTAGCGCTCGACAAGGCCGCGCTGACGGGCGTCGCCGAGCTCGCGCAGCGTCACCTGCTGGGAGCGCTCCGGGCGCTGCTCGCCAACCGCGGCGCGGGCGCGCTGCAGGGCGCTGTTCACCGCAGCCGGCGTCGCGTCGAAGACGGCGGCCGCCTCCTTGGCGCTGAAGCCCAGCACGTCGCGCACCAGCAGCGCCGCACGCTCGTTGGGCGGCAGACGTTGCAAGGCCACGATGAACGCCAGCTCGACGCCCTCACGCGTCAGCGCCCGCTCCTCCGGGTCATCCGGAAGCGGCCCGAGCCACGGCGTGTCCTCCAGGGCCGGCCGTAACGGTTCGGCCGGGTCCGAGGGCGGCCCGAGGTCCAGCGGCAAGGCGCGGGCAGGTCGGCGCTCGAGCGCGGTCAAGCAGACATTCGTCGCGATCCGGTAGAGCCACGAGCGCACCGAGCTGCGCTCCTCGAAGCGATCCAGGGCACGCCAGGCACGCAGCAGCGTGTCCTGGACGGCGTCCTCGGCATCATGCGCGGAGCCGAGCATCTGGTAGCAGTGCGCGAGCAGCTGCCGGTGCAGCGGATGGACCAGCGCCGCGAACGCCGCATCGTCGCCCGCGCCCGCCGCAGCGACCAGCTCGGACGTCGTCACAGTCGACAGCCTATGGGCGATGGCGCCCGCGGCGCTGAGAAGACCAGCACAGTCCGAGTCGCCGTCCTGTATGAGGAACGTCTATCGGACATTCGCCAAGTCGGTGGGGGCAGTCGTGATCTTGTCCGGTGGCGGATCCGCATCCGGTCATGGACCAAGTTCCCAGAGAAGGCGGTAGTACTTCGTTCGCTCGGGGTCTGGGTCGATGCCGTACGCCGCGAGTAGTTCGTCTTCCCAGCCCGGCCCGTAATTCCAGTTGGTGCTCCAGGTTGCGATTGCGAGGTCTGCCCAGCGGTCGGCGGTGCCGAGGGAGCCGAAATCGACGTGCCCGTTCCAGTGCCCGTCGTCGCTGATCAAGGTGTTCGGGGCGCAGGCATCCCCGTGGCAGACGACGAGATGGTCGATCGGCGGTGGCTCCGCCGCTGCACGAAGGGCCGCCGGCAAGCTCAAGCCGTGATGTTCCCCATCCCACTCGGACAAGTCGATCTGGCCCTGTGCTGCTCGTTGGTGGGCCTCGGCAATCCGTTCGCTGGTCGACCAGGTATACGGGCAGTGCTCGACCGGCAAAGCGTCGTGCAGGGCGCGAAGACCTTCCCCGATCGCGATCACCGCTGTGCTTGGGTCGTCGGTCCATCGAGGGCTGACCGCGTTGTCGCCAGGCAACCCGGCAGTGGCCATCCAGGAGCCGGCGGCGCCGCCGCCGCTGTTGATGACTCGCGGCACTCGGGCCCATGGCGACGCCCACGCCAGCCGCGCGATCTCGCGGGCAAGGTCGATACCGCTCTCGGCGGGCGCCCACTTGATGAACTCACGCCCGCCGTCGTCGGCGAGCACCTCGAACGTCAGTCCACCTAGTTCATTGCGCCAGACGACATCGGAAGGCCGACCGGCTATCAACGCCTGCACTGCCCCCGGCACGTCGGCCCGCGACGGTCGATCAGCGATCACCCCGACATCCTGCCCCAACAGATGGGGCAGGAAGTTCATTTCTTCCTGCCGAGGTGACTCCGACACCGACCGGTGCTCGGGTCACGCGCCTAGCGCAAGCTGCCAGGACCGGACCAGGGTTATCCGATAGACGATGCTTGACCGGCACGAGCGCCGCCGCCCTTCCTCACTGCGGGCGTCTCGCGACGAGATCCGTCACCCGCTCAGTCCTGGCACCCGACCAAGCGACATCGAAAGCTTGACAGCGGGTGGCTGCGGCTTAGCGCCCAACGGCGCCGTCGATCAGTTCACGCAGGATGTCGGCGTGGCCTGCGTGCCGGCCGGTCTCCTCGATCAGGTGTGCCAATGTCCAGCGCATCGTGCGTAGCGGCGGCCCGAACGGCGCGATCGTGCCCGGCTCGTCCAGGTCCGGATGCGCGGCCACGATCTCGGCGGTGCGCTCACCGACGCGTCGGTACATGCTGAGCACCGAGCCCACGGTGTCGGCCGAGAGGTCCTCGTCATCGGGAATGACGTCCTCGGGGTCGCCGGCGAACACGCAGTGCAGCCAGAACGCCTCGACCCCGGCGGCATGCTTGACCAACCACAACAAGTTGGTGCCGGAGGCCACCACCGGCCGACGTGCATCCTGCTCGCCGAGCCCCACCAGCTTCGCAGCGAGACAGTCGCGCAGGTAGTTACAGGAAGGCCAGCTGCGTCTGCGCCTCCGCCGCGGCGAGGACCGGAACGCGGTGGTCGGTGTTCACCGGCCCGCGCGAGCCGATCAGCTCGCCGAGTTTGCGGTAGCCCAACCGTTCGTACATCCGCTGCTCGCCCGCAGCCTCGGTCTGCAGATACGGCACGATCCCGCGCTCGAGCGCGATGCGGGTCAGCGCGGCTGCGACGGCCGAGCCCAGCCCACGCCGCCGATGCTCGGCCGCGGTGGCGACGCCGTAGATCTCGGCACGCCCGCCACGGGGTGCGGCCAGCACACCGCCTGCCACGACGGCCCCATCCTGCCATCCGGCGACGGCCGCACCACCGGCGTCGAGTATCGAGCGCAGCCGCGCAACGTCGGCGTCGCTGACCCCGGCCTCGCCGTAGGCCGCGTTCTGCATGGCCGCCAGCGTCCGCAACTGCGCGTCGCTCGTCGGCTCGCTCAGCGTGACGCCACCAGGTACCGGCACGTCTGTCGGCGTGGTGTAGTCGGGCAGAACAAGCAGCGCCAGACGGTTGTCGATAACGAAGCCAGCGTCCGCCAGGGGCTGCTCGACGTCCGGAGCGGGAGCGACGAACTCCAGACGCGGCAGCCGATCGTGGGCGGCGAAGAACGCCAACAGCTCGGCGATGTCGACGGTGCTGGGTGCGGCGCCGTCGTCGGGGATTGCGTAGTTGCGGAACGCGCCGGTCGCGTCGGCGTCGATGGTCACCAGGAACGGGCCGACGCGGTATGCGCCGGCCGCGATCGACGCGCGCAGCGCCGCCTGCATCGTCTCGGCGGTTGTCATCGCCGCGACCCTAGATTCGCATGTGCCACGTTTGCACCTGAATTTTGGTCGGCCGTTCACCCGTACGACGACGACTGGGCACCTGCCACGGTCTCGGCGCGTCGCCCGCCGCAGTGTCGGCACGTCGTTGTGCGTTCGCCGATCGTGGCCGAGAGTGGGCTTTCGCAGTGCTGCGCTGCATTCAGGAGGCGTAGGCGAGGGCGTCGAGTAGCGCGCTGGTGATTTTGTGGTTGTCGCGGTCGGAGCTGACATGGCGGTAATTCGTTGTGCCCAGAGGACTAGTTGGGGACTGCCTCCCACCCGGCTGCCGGCTGCGGGACCTTCCGCGACCCCGACGGCAACGCCTTCTCCATCACCGAGACCGTCTGACCGGCACCGTAGAGGGATCCTTACCCGAGACTGTCTTTCGCTGCCTGGTTGGCGGCGTGCACGCGTGCGAACGGGTCGGCTATCCGGGATGTAAGACGGCCTCGGCAACCCCTGAGCTTCTGTTCAGGTGACGTCGCACGGTGGTCTCGCACCCAGGCGATCTCAGCGGCGTCCCTGTTTAGCGACCCTTGGTCAACCCAGGTTCGCTGCGGCTCCTGGCCGTTCTCGGCCAGTTGGCGGACGAGGTCGCTGGTTGCCTGCATGCGCTCCGCCACGGCGTCGACCACGTCAAACTTCGGCAGATCGCCGTACGCCTCGAGGAACACTCTGATGCGATGTCGCCGGTCGGGTATCTCGGGGAAGTGGTGCCACGTGAGCGCGAGTTCGTCGGCTCGCAGGGGGGCGAACCACTGGAGTGCGTAGGTGACGTCGTCGAGCCTCGGGGCGGGATGGAGATAGTCCCAGTCGATCAGCGCGACCGCCTCGTTGTCGTGCCAGATGAAGTTCCACGGACCGGGGTCGCCGTGACAGTAAACGGTCTGCTCGCCGGTGACCTCGGGCGCTCCCCAGACCGCGTGATCGGGCGGCACCCAGTCGCGGCCGGCATCGTGAATGGCCCGGAGGAGGCGCGCGGCTGACGCGACGCCCTGGTCGGTGTGCTGGTGGTACCAGCCGTCGCCGCCGTCGGCGCCATCGATGTAGACCAGCCTCTCCGCCCCGTCGTCATCAATCCGCAGCGGTTCAGGCACACAGATCAGACCTTTGTCTCGGAGGTGTTGCAGGAAGGAGTGCACCGTCTCGCTCGTCGAGGACGCGGGGCGGGTCACGACGTTTCCGCTGATCGTCACGGGTCTTGCCTCGGGGTTGACCGCCTCTGCTCTACGAGCTGCTTCCAGTGCGTCGTCCATACGACAGGACTCTCATCGCCCGCAGCGACACGAGCAAGCAAATTCTGCGAAACGTCGACCCGGAAAGGCTGCTTGGTCTTCAGTCTCAGGTCCGGTGGAGATCCCACCCTAGCCGCGATGCCGCTTGTGCGAAGGCTCAGTTGGGGATCGGTATCGAGACAACATCTGGATCCCTTAACTGCGTGGATGCACAGCGCTTGGTGCTGCGAGTGTGTTCCGATGGCGGGCCAGCAGGATCGGCGGATCTGGACCGAACAGGGTATTCATGCGCAGGGGTTGCACCGACCCGACGGCAAGTGGCTCCTGAAGCTGCCATCCGAGCACGAGGATCTTTGGAGCGCACTGATCGAGCGGGCGTGGTCAGACCTGTCTGCCCCGATGCTGGTCAACACGACCAACAACAGCCAATCTCAACGAGACCTGTTGTTGGCGGCAGGCTTTGTGGCGCTTCGTATCCCGATCGAGGAGCTATGGCGCATCCCGGTGGCCGCGATGGCGGGCAGGACCGTTCAGGCGACCTTTCATCGCCTGGTGCCGCTGGATCAGTGCTATCTCCCCAGGGTGGTTGAGCTGGATAACGCCGTCCGGTCCGACATTCCTGGCGCGGAGGCATGGTGCGGCAGCCTCGCGGATTTTGCGGCGTCGATGGCCGATGACGAGTTTGACCCAGAGCTGTACCTGATTGCGGAGCACGCGACAACGGGTGGCTATGACGGCCTGATCCGGGTGTGGAACCGGGCGCCGTTGCCGCGGCTTGGTTGTCTGGGAGTACGTGCTCCCTGGCGTCGGACTCGGCTTCCTGCTGCGCTCATATCTGCGGCCGCGACGGTCCTGGCGCAGCGGGGGGGGGTCGTATGTGGTGACCGAGACCGATGTTCTCAATGGTGGTTCGTATGAGATGGCAGCAAGGCGAGGAGTGTCGGTAGGAGCGATGACGGAGTGGGAACGTTCCGGTCCCGTTTAACCATACCCTTGCGGTCGAGGGGGACGGCGATGGCTATGCGCCCGGTGGCAGCGAGTTAGGAAGAGCACCGCGGCAGTAGGGTCACATGCGTGCCATGGCACCGATCATCACGAGGTGATCGTGACATCGTGAGCCTGCGGGAGGCCTGTCCATCGTGACCGAACAACTTAGAAGTGGACTGATCGCTGGTCTCATCGCCGCAGTGATCTGGATGATCATCACCGTTCTCGTCGGCATGAGCAAGGCGGCGATCGTCGGTGGCGGTTTGGCATTTCTGGTCGGGACGATGCTTGTTTCCACCGCGATCTCCACG
>JAABUS010006652.1_pt1 | contig 13869 bp, 14 predicted proteins | sample 5560161 | NCBI WGS metagenome assembly JAABUS01 (sample SAMN10711885, study PRJNA513376) | rock metagenome | isolation source: Antarctica rocks | place: Antarctica: Victoria Land, Trio Nunatak nord | collected 2016-01-04 | reverse complement strand
GAGAGTTGGAAAAGTGGAGTTACGGGGCATTGAAAACAGCAAGGGACTACCACATGGCACAGTTCGCGTGTGTTTATCTACAATCAGTGCAGTGCTGGAATAAAGTCTTTCATCTAATGTCCGAATAGTAAAAGTACTTTCAATCATGCTTCGTATGCTGCGTTCCGTCCCTCCTACCCGCCATCACTTTATAAAACGGTCCTTACGTACCATGTTGGCCCTAAGGCTTGCTGCGTTGACCTTGGCTGCGGACACGGTGTTGTTGCGCGCTCGCTCTCTGCATCGTTTCATAAAGTTGTTGGCGTAGATCCTTCGTTTGGTATGATAGAACAGGCCAAAATTCTTTCATCCACAGACTACCCCAATGTCGCCTATCGTCAATCCGCTGCGGAGAGCTTACCCTTCCTTGATGACAGCAGCGTCGACATGATAGTTGCAGGGCAAGCAGCTCATTGGTTTGACTATCCAAGATTCTTTCCGGAAATGCAAAGGGTCGTCAGGAAATCCGGCACTCTTGCATTGTGGGGGTACAAGGATCCTATTTTTGTCGATTATCCGAAGGCTACAAAGATCCTCAATGAGTATGCGTATGGTATGAATGAACAGTTGTTGGGCCTATACTGGTCACAGCCCGGCAGGTCCATTGTCCAAAATAAGTTGCGGGACATAGAGCCACCATTAAGTGGCTGGGAAGATCTACAGAGGATTGAATATGAGCCTGAGACCAACGGACCAGGTTCCGGAGAAGGCACCATATTCCTGCGCCGTAAGCTCAAGCTCGGAGAATGTATGAACTACATTAGGACTTGGAGTTCGGTTCACGCTTGGCAAGAGAAGCACCCTGACCAGAGGAAACGCGAAGAAGTTGGAAATGGCGACATTGTAGATATGATGTTCGATGAAATGAAGTCAGTAGAGACGGATTGGGACCGAGATCAGGATAGAGAGGTAGAAATCGAATGGGGAAGTGGACTACTGCTCGCAAGAAGAAAGTAAATGTCTTCTTGACATTCATATCCATTTCGAGCATTCGAGCATTAGATGTCTAAGGTAGGTTGTGAGTACTAGGTAAGGTACGTAGAGGCAAACACGGTAGGGCTAAGCAGACTGATAAGGCTGACAGGGACCCGCGAGTTCTCATCGTCATCGTACTTTGGGGCTTCGAGGTTGATGAATTGTCGCTTTTTGTGGTTACGAGCTTGCCACGATCAAGCGCTTTGGATTTGTTGACATGTAGTATCCTGCTAGTATTGTTCGACAACCATGCCCCCGTTCATTCCTCGAAAGCGTCCAAGCTCGACGCCACCCCCAGATGCGCCAACTCCAAAACCGATGAAGAAGCTTAGCATATTCGAAACATTGGACAAGTTACCAGCCTCCGGTACCTTACAAGACAATAAGGCCTTTTTGGATGGATTGAATGGCTCAGATACCGGCACGTCCCTTAGCGACGTGAGCAGCGCCGAATTCGAGGATGCATTTCCAACCCGAAGTCCCAAAAGGCGGAAACTAAACCATAACGCCGAAGACGATGAAGAGGTTGACTGGGAAGATGCTATGCAGACAGAAACAATGGCGGCAGCTAAGTCCGTTTCAGGACCGTTGGGCGATCTGGAGCTCACATTAGACAAGGGCACCCGAATTGGCTCACTCACCAATCCTCACGACAAGAAGAAGGGGCCTAGCAAGATCGAGAGACAGATTCGAACGGCGACGCATTGCATGCATGTGCAGTTCCTCCTGTTCCACAACCTGATGAGAAATGCTTGGGCATGCGACAAAGAGGTCCAGGGTTTATTGAAAGGCAGTCTGACTTCTGTCGTCAAAGAGAAGATCAGCAAGTGGAGGCTAGCCTCAGGCATGAGTGAAGAGACGGCATCAATTCCAGGCCCCCCAGATTTGGGGGCCAAGGGTAGGAAGATTAGGCGTCGAGATGTAAACAACGAACGGAATCAAAGAGATTGGGGAGAGCCAGCCGAGAGACAAGAAATAGGGGTGCCGAACATGAGTCGTGGAGATCCAGTGGTCAAGCTACTTGAGACGTTAGCTGCTTACTGGAGGCAGCGGTTCACAATCACGGCTCCAAGCCTGCGCAAGCAAGGTCACAAATCATTGGAATATTTAGAGGCGGAGATCGCTTCATTCAAAACTGATAAGCATGATCCAGAAGACCACGGCGAACACGTAAATAGAATTGAGGGCTTCAGAGATTTTGCAAGGAGCTGTGAGGGTAGTAGAGACATTGGGGTACAACTGTTCACTGCACTGCTCAGGAGCGTGGGCTTGGAAGCCAGACTAGTTGCAAGCTTACAGCCTCTCGGGTTTGGCTGGGGTAAGATTGAAGACGCAAGTGGGAAACAAAGAAAACATTCCAAAGCGATAAAGCAGGGTACCAACGATGAGTCTAGTTCCGATGGTGATTCTAGCGTTGCAGTTGTAAAGTCAAATAAAGCTCCCAAATCAAACCGGAAGACTTCCAAATCAGCCAAAATGAAGGTGAGGAAGAAAGGTCAACTCGCAGGCTTTGAAAAAGCACCCGTCTGTGTTCTTGGGGATTCCAGCGACACTACCAACAAACCCGTTGATGATGGTGAAGACGACGATTCCGTTATTGACATCACCCCATCGACATCTCGTAAGAAATCTAACATGAATTACGATAAAGACATCCGCTTCCCTCTATATTGGGTTGAGGTCATTTCGCCCATCACTAATGAGATATATCCTGTCGATCCCTTCATACTTACCCCAGCTGTGGCCACCAGCTCGGATCATCTTGCGGCGTTTGAGTCAAGAGGGCCTGGAGCAGACAAAGCAAAACAGGTATTCGCATATGTGGTGGCATACTCTCCAGATGGGACTGCTAAAGACGTCACAACTAGATACCTGAAACGACATATGTGGCCTGGGAGGACCAAAGGCGTAAGGATACCCATTGAGAAAGTACCGGTGTATAATGAAAAGGGCAAAATAAAGCATTATGAGGAATATGATTGGTTCAAGACAGTCATGAGCGGCTACAAAAGGACCGATAAGATGAGAACTGCTGTGGATGATCTGGAAGATGCCAAAGACCTCGAAGCTGTTAAGCCCGAGAAAAAGGAGACCAAAGCTGGTGAGGAAACATTGCAAGGCTACAAGACCTCAGCCGAATTTGTCCTCGAACGCCATTTACGTCGCGAAGAAGCACTTTTGCCAGGTTCCAAGCCTGTGAAAACATTCCTCGCAGGGAAAGGAGATAACGCAAAAGAAGAACCTGTCTTTAGACGCAAAGACGTTGCTGTATGCCGTACGAGCGAAAGCTGGCACAAGGAAGGTCGCCATGTCAAAGCTGGAGAACACCCAATCAAAATGGTTCCTGTACGGGCTGTGACGCTAATGAGGAAGCGCGAGGTGGAGGAAGCCGAAAGAGATGGCGGGGAGAAGCTGAAGCAAGGCCTATATTCTTGGGACCAGACCGATTGGATCGTCTTGCCCCCAATTGAGAATGGCCTTTTGCCTAAGAACGCATTTGGAAACATGGACGCCTTCGTGCCGAGCATGATCCCGAAGGGGGCAGTTCATATACCGTTGAGAAGTACTATGAAGATATGTAAGAGATTAGGGATAGATTATGCGGAAGCGGTAACGGGCTTCGAATTCGGAAAGCAGCGAGCAGTTCCGGTCATTACCGGAGTCGTCGTAGCCGCGGAGCATGAAGACTTGGTAATTGACGAATGGGAGAAGGACGAAGAGGAGCGAAGAATCAAAGAGGAAGGGAAGAGGGAGAAGGCTGCTTTGGCGACTTGGCGGAAATTCTTGATGGGGTTAAGGATCGTAGCGAGGGTCCGTGAAGAGTACGGCGGGGACGCCGATGCACATATGAAGGAGGAGATGAATCCTTTTACGAATAAAAACAAGACATGCTATCCGGCAGCAAGTGGCCCAAAACGGATAGCTTTGACTAATGAGGACTCGCTCGAACATCATGATGAGGACATGGCGGGCGGGTTCATAGTGGATGATGATGTGAGCGGTGGTGATGGTCGAGGTGGCCTTCTTCCAGAAGGCTACCATGAGGAAGTACCTTCTCATCGAGACGAAACAGACTTCGTGATCGCGAACGAAGCTGAGCCCGTCCAGAAGCAATCGGTCCCCGAACTTTCAAACTTGAAAGTCGGAAATTCCAACGCCAAAAGTGAAACGAACGACGACGGCTCCGACCTCTCAGACCCCGGCGAAACCCCACCACGAAGCCAAACTCCCTCCTACAATCCTATTCCCCTGACCACCAAAATCCCGAAACCTCGAACCACCCGCTCCACCAAGAAGATACCCAAGCCAACTGCAAACGTCATCGAAGCACATTCCCCCCATCCCCCTCTTGCTACCACACGACCAAATCGTAAATCAGTACGCAAAAGTGCGAAAGCAGTCAAGAGTCATTATTTCGCACAGAGAAGCGAGGAAGATGGGGATGAGGGAAGTAGCGAGGAGAGTGAGGGGAGTGGGGATGGTGTAGCTTGGAAACCTACGGCGAAGAGGGGGAGGGGGCGGCCGAGGAATGGTGGGAAGCGGAGGTAGTGAGGGAGGGAGCTGGTATTGTTGTTGTAGGAATATCTTGGAGTGGAGATATCATGGCAGACCTGATAAACTCAGAGCTGATACAATTCCTGCTCCTCTATATCCAGCTCACATATACTTACATAGACCCATTATCCTCGATCGCAGGCCAGCTCGAAATCCACTTGTAAGTGGTCGCTGGCTATGACCCTTCTAGTCATGAAAAGCTAAGAGAACCCAACGACATTCCGACACCGTTACAAACGACTAAACGGCCGAAACCAACGCGATCAGTGAAGCAACTTTAGCCCATTATGTTCGAATATCGACAAGCGCATATCGTCTCTTGGTCGTTTTATAATTTCGATGAAACTTCACCAACGAATAAGAGAAACCTCTACATGTATTATTCGACAACTTAATGTATACAAGTCGTGATATGCATATAAAACAAAAATACTTCATATTGGGCAACTCATCGATTTTTACATCTTTCCATCCCGTCTTTATACGAAAAATATTTGACCATTCAAAGCACTTTACGTCGTCGGAGCCCTTGAGCAAATGCTGTTGTGAGAGGTTTTTCTTTCTCTAAGAAAGAAGATGTGTCAAAGTGAATGATTGCATGAAAACAAACGAGGGGATGGAAGAACGTTCATCTTCTCTCTGCTTATATGTACACTCGACTAGTATATAAGAAAAGATATCCTTGTCGTTCTCAACCACACTCTCTGCTTCATCTGACTTGTCCCAAAGCACACATTACCAACAAGGCATCTGGAAATAACGCATAGATCACAGGAAAAGTTTTCCAAGAACAAGGATTTTGCTTCAATTCTTCTATCCTATTGATACCCGAACAATATGAACAAACCCTTCCCAACCTTTCAACTCCCAGGAACCCCCCCTCAAACGCCACACCTTAACCCATAACACAAATTCCCGACGAACCATCCCATCAAACACCACATGACCCATAACCCATGAAATCATTCTTCCCGCCTCTTCGGCGCCTCCGCAAAAACCCTGCCCCTGGGTGGAAACCGCTCGCTGAGCAGCCGCTCTTGATCATCGCTCCACCTCCCAACCGATGATCTCGTATTGTCGTCCGCATTAGCCTCTGGCCCGTCCTTGATCCCTCCATCCGCATCGTCTCCAATCTCAAAGGCATCGCTCAGTTCTATCAAATCGCCCACTACAGACTTGCAGCCCGCTGCTGGGGGCTGCACGCTTTTGGCGGCTCTTGACGCTAGCTTCCGTACCCAGCTCTCGATGGCACCACCCACATTCTCGATACCGTTGGAAGAATTTGAAGTAGTGGACTCAAAAGAAGCACGCGGAGCGACGTTAGGTAAATGCGCCGCGAACATCCTGTTCAGCCCATCCTGCGCCGGGCCAGGACTGTGCACGTCCCTCCCTAGAGTGCCAACACCCCCTGGGCCTTGCAGACGAGTAGCAAAAGTAGAACCGGACGAGGATCCCGATTTTGATTTCTGCCGACGTGGTGAAGAATTATCAAAGTAGCTTGTCCTCGGCAGGTCGAGCGATTGCGGTGGAGTTTCGACATCAGAGAAAGATACTGACTTCCGCCTTCGTGGGGGGAAGAAACCAAGGATTTGGCGGGACAGGCGGGCGATTTCTACGGGGTCGGGGAACCCGTCAATGGAGACCCAAGAATCGTGTTTCCAGGGTGGCTCTTCGGGGTTTGAAAGGGTCACCGAAATGGACGGGGAAGTGGGTATGCTTGAGAATTGGGTTCCTCTCGTTTCTGCGGAGCTGGAGGCGGATTCTCCCCAGCCGAAGTGAGTGTTTGTGGGGGTTTGCATGGTTTCTTCAGTGTTGCCGCCGCCAAGGAGATCTACTGAAGTAACGGGATCAAGAGCTTTGCGCCCTCTTATACCGCATGCATCCACAGGTAGAACAACCATCTTCCTGACTTGGATACTGTCATTTGGCCAAAGCCGGTTGGCTCTTCGAAAAACATCCGGCTTACAGCTGTATTTGAGCATGACGCCCGCAAGTGTGTCTTCCGATTTAACCTTGTGTACGTAGACCAAAGCATCTCGACCGTCGGTCTGATTGGGAGGTGCCGATCCTCTTTCAGGTGATTCTCTCCTTTTGTACCGGCCCGAAGTATCTGGATTAAGATACCCATTGGCAGCCAGCAAAGTCTCGCGCTTTTTTGCTTGCACCTGAGCAAGGCGATCCTCCCGACTTCCATGCCCAAGTTGCCTTTCTGCACCTCCTGAGGGTCCCCATTGAGTGGGCGGGGCGCTAGTGGTACGGCTATGGGTTGCTTCCAAGGGTCTTCGGCGTCGCCTCTGCTGCTGCACAGGAGTATTTGACGTGCCAAGCGTATCGCTGTTGAGAAAATTGGACGCTATGCCCTGCAACGAAGACCACGACGTTCCCCATAAGCCCGATACGAAGGTGGAAGGTGTGGCTTGGGATCCCAGAACTTTAGCGCCGCCATTCAATCTGTTGCTAGTTCGAGGATTTTCCAAATTTCTGCTCGACGATGCAGAGCGCGAGGGGTGTTTGCTTGGGATTGGCGAAGGTGCCCTTGAAGATAAGAATTGAGGCCCATCGAGCTGGGGAACACTTGTGAGAGCTGTACCAGCCAACGTAGGATCTTGATCGCTTGAGAGCGGGCGCCGAATTCGAGGTCGTAAAGTACTCGAGTTTCGGGAAGAGGTTGCTTTGGGTAGCTCGGTGTTCATGGCCACGGGAGCCGACGTAGCCACATAGAACTCTTCATTTGACTAATTTGTAAAGAATGGGCCTGGCTCGGCCTGACGAGTGGTAGCTTTAAGCATCTGAGCAGCCTTGCGACCATTGTTTGTTCAACAGCACAGTACAAAGGAGGGATGACACGCCTTGTTGAACGGAAGGCGCGGTTGAGGCGCTTAGCTTCAGCTCTTTGCCTTTCAATGCGACCATCAAAGTCAGGGCTAAGCGCTTTGAACATCGTAGAACAACGATGTTGATCAGATTTAGGGTAGAACTTTCCGAACACCTAACCGTTTGTTTGATGGAGCGGTGCGCCGATTCTATAGCGATGGGCTGCTACAGACATTGCGAGTCACACACTTCTTGACCGATGTCTATGATATACGGATCTATCAGGTTGCAGTTTGGCAAGCTTGTGCATTGAGCTCTCGAACATGCTGTACGTTCCTATGTATCAAACATCTTTGAAGTTGCAAGAAAAGAATGGCCCTTGCAAATTGATTCTTATTGACATATACTGAAATCTAGTGCTGATCATCCATTGCCGATGGAACAAGCCACGGATGGTACAAAAGCTGCTTCGTGGTCTTTCTCTCCTCAGGTAGCCATCGTAGCATTGACCTCATCAGATCTAAAAAGAGTTCCTGATCTTTCCCCTGAAGTCGCACCTCGCCATCCTCGAGAGTGGTATTATCAACCAAGTTCAGTTCGTGAAGCCGCATGAGCATGCCATCTTCACCAAAGAACCCTTAAACTGCAGGACAACGAACTGCATAATCTACCGGTGGAGGACCGCTCCTTGCCTGTATTGCCGCTGCATGTATGACATGGTCGTACTCCCCAGTTTCGGGATGATTGACATTGAATAGATCCTTACCTTGAGTTCTCAATCTCTACCTACCTTTGCTCTAGACTTATCGGGCAGGCTAGGTTCCATATATCCACACTATAACCCCACTGTACCCCGATCAAGACTTCTGGGGCACGGTAGGCATCGGGTTGAGCATTCTGTTTGAAACCTTCTTGGCCCATCACTAATGCATGTCCAAAGTCGGCAAGTATTGGTATCCCCAGAAAAATGGTCGTGAGGTATAACTGGTTCTGTCCTCCAGATCTCTTTGAGGACTTGGATCTTGTTCTTCGGCTCTAAGTAGTTCATCAATGTCTGGTTGATGCTTGATTTTATACATGTTATTTTCCGCCCTAATGTCTTCCAATCTGTAAGCTTGACTTGAACAAAACATCGTAGCTCGAATGATCAGACTTACCAGTATGCACAATCTTACAATTGCTGTGGAGATGATCAAGAGCCAGTAGAACGCACAACACAATCTGCTTGATGAACCCATCTGGAGTTCTCCCAAATCCCCCCTGCAGAAATCTTTTTCTGAGAATAGAAGCGCTTTCGCGCAAGGGAGTGTGTATCAAGCATGTATGGTTGCCGTTGAGGCCACGAATAGCAAAAGAGTTAGACAAGTCCCGGAGATATTGACATCGCCCGTGTGTTTTCTCTGCCACAGCAATGTGCTTGAAGATATTGAGCTCATGCGGCGTTTTTGATTCTTGAGATTGCTCGATTGTAAGTATTTTAATCGTTACGAAAGTTTTCCATCTCCTTAGTCACCTTTAGGCCACCTCCAGTTGGATCGTTGATGGAAGGGTACATACAGTAGATCCTGGGCCAGCCAAACAGTAGAATGGGCTCCGACCCCGAGCTTGATAAGTGTTTGATACCTGCCATACAATATCTGTCTGAGGCGCGCAGGGTAATAGCTTTTTGGACCGTAGCCTAGTAATCTTTCTTCTTCGACTTTCGTCTCGGATGAGACGATGGCCGGCTTCACTCGAACCAGTAGCAGTCGTGAGCCTCCTAGAGCGCGTATCGTCCATTTGAGAATGGAGTTCATGTTACGATCAGGGTATGCGTTGAACACTGCACACAAACATAGAGGTGTGGTAGCGCTACTACAGTTATCAAATTCATGTGAAGAGCGCAACCAGTGCTCATCTTGAGATTTCCGGCACGACATATGGTCAAAGGGACCATGAGGGGCACCTTTCGTTTCAAAACAATCATCAAGTATGAAGGAAGCTTGATACCGTACTCGTGACACCGTTGAAGAGTCCGAGAACAGATTGAAGGAGATGGTCCTAGAGATATGCTTGCGTTAATGTTCAGGAAGGAATGATGTAAGCAATTCGGTTTTGGAACTGGAACAAGCACGTTTAATAACGTCGAGAAGGGCGAAGTGGCAAGTCAATAAAGGTGAGTCGCAAAGCACGAGCTTCAGTGGCAAAATATCAAGTTGAAAAGATCGAGTACTTGCTTAGACAAAGGCTAAGTACCGAGGATCGGATTACCATAGTCTGGCAATGATGCAGACTCAACAGGATAGGCTCGAAGATATCAATAAACAAGGCTTCGCTTGGCAAAGAACGCAAAGCCAAGGCAAAAACAGTCGCTGAATAGCCACAAGCAAATCCATCAGATGAGATTCTGCCATACTACATACCGTCCGCGTTCATCCCATTCATATCACCATTGATCCCGAAGAATTGAAACCTGCATAGCGTTAGTAATAGATAGATATTCAAAGGCTTGCTCATGAGTACTTACCAATCCTCCACATTCAATGTCGTGGGGGCAACCGGGCCCTGCCCTCGACTACTGTTACTCCAGCTATCCTCCGGACTTTGCCCTTCGCCTGTAAACTGATTCGGCCAACCCTGATTGGGGTTTGGCTGTTGCATATGCATCTGGGACATGCCAGGCACATCTTGCATGTCCTGCAAATTTTGTTGTCCATCACGCATGTTTCGAGAGGGCATTTGTTGCTGACTCTGCAGCGTCGGCTGCATCATACCGGGTGTTTGCATCTGCGGCATTTGCAACTGTGGGTCAAGGTTTTGCTGACTGTTGAATGACGGGAAGGACATGTTGGTGCCGTCGGGGAAAAGCTGATCTGGTTGGAAGTTCTCCCAAAGGCTTTGGGAGATGTGGGGCGAGTCGCGAGTCACTAAGAAGAGGTCAGGTGGAGTGGCGGGAATGGCATAAGACGGGTTAAAGGGCGTAGGCGGACGTGTATTGGTGCGAGAACTGCTAGTTCCGAGAAAAGCGTCATGTTGTTGACGGATGGGTGGAGATGTTGGCGGTGCAGCCATAGGTGCTATCGGCGCAGATTGACCGAGATCTCGTGAGGGAGTTACTGCAGGAGTCTGAGGCCGAGATCGCTCGTACGAAACTTGCGGTGCTGGCGGCCCGTTGGCAAACCCTAGCTCCATATCGTCATATTTGGGCTTCTGTGGCTGTTCACTGCTCTCGCGGACAGGACGAGCGTTAAGTTTAGGCTTCTTATGCTTCTTTCCTGCTGCTTTCTGAAGCCTGTCCTCAAGCGTTTTATTGCCAAGGATGGACTCAAACAGGGTGTGGACCATTTTCGCCACAAGCCAGACCTTTGAGACTTCCTTGAGAGCGTTCATGCATACTTGCATTCTCTCTTGTGTAGCTGATACGATTGAAGGTATCGAAGAGCGCATTTGATACACGTGCATTATGAGCGCAGAAAATAAGCTATATACACTGCCATGGGGGTTAGCAGGGCAGTAAGGATTACTCGCCTTAGATTTGACTTACATAAATGCAGGAGTAAATCGAAGCTCGTCATGTGTTTGGAGGTTTTCGATGATGGAGGTAATCATGCCAGCTGCTTGGAAAGCAATGTTTCTCGATGGATATGCATGGTCGGTAGGATACCCATTGAGTTGCCCGTTAGATTCTTGTGTTGCAGGAGGCATGTGTGCTCTATGTAAGAGGCATAGTGTCGTACTTTTGGCAATCAGCATGTAATGTATCTGCATTGCATTTTAAATACTTACTAGTAGTTTGAATGGAGTAGAGCAGACCAGAAATGATGTTTTGGCTTTTCCCAGTACACTTCTTTTGGACAATTCTGCAGCCAATCTGCCAAAGCCATGTCGCTATGAGTGAGATCAATGGCATTCTGCCGCCTTGCTTTTGATGCGACTGAGTATTGCTGAGATAGGACCAAGCCCATAATTTCGCATAATCGTACGTATTGGAGGAAGAACTGAACGTGGATATTGTTTGGTGGATATTTTGCCGGTCCTTCGCCCTCTTCATCTTCCACAAAGTCGTCTTCACTGACCATCTCGACGTCAGAGTCATCTGTATTGATGTGCACCGGACGACCCAAAGCCACAGCCACCGACCGATCTCGGGTGAACAACGTCCACCAAATCCGCTTCCAAAGACGTTTGTCGGGTTTAGTGAGCTGCGAGCCCTCGACGCTGTGCATTGTAAGTCGTGTCTTTGGAAACTTGAAGATTAATTACCTTCGATGCATGCCCGAGCCCTGCGCAACGATAGTGGCTACTCTGGTCCAGTAGAACACGTTCTTCGTCACGTCTATTAAGGAGTCAGAATGGGGAGGTTCTCGGCTATTGATAGTACTCGAACATACCTTCAGGACCTTCCCAGTACCAGCCCATCAAAACTAGCGCTTGGACAATTGTTACTCGGTCATCTTCATAATTGGCATCGTATAAAGCTTTAGCGCGCTTATAGAAAGTCATTGCAGCAGGTGTGGTCGATCCGTTGGCGTCCATTAATTGGGGATTCGTGCAAACCCTTGACCCAGCAAGTAAAATGGCCTGCAAGAGAAGCAAAGACGGGGGGTTCTTGTTATCCCGGTACCGCGCCATGAACCTACTGCGATTAATTACGGGGACCACTGGAGCAACCCATTTAAAGAATGCTTCGACCAGCTCATCGCAAAGAACCCTAGGAGGTAGTAAGAAGGCCCCTCGTTGGTGTAAGATGTCGACTTCTAAATTGTCCAGGTCCGTCATCCTGGCTCTTGCCCCTCGGACTGTATCTGGCAGTGGATAGTGAACAACATCTGTCGTACCATGCCTATCATGTACCAACAACGACAGATTTGACGATTCGCCGAGGTATGCCACTCTCCCTGCTTCCCTAATCGGCGCTCTTGCAAACTTGGGCTTCATGAATTGTGCAAAATGGCCGCTGTTTGTTGCCTGTTGGACAGCTTGCGCGTCCGATAAGGAAGTGGGTGGCATGCCATCTTGCGTGTTGAAATCAGAGTTGCTCCTGGGATGCTCATAACCTCCAGGGAGTTCGGTCGATGGAGGCGACGTTGCCCTTATGGAATCCGCCGGATCACTGTCGGGGAAAGACACCATCAGCGCATCGTCGTAGTACAGCACACATTTGACCTTTTTTACCTGTCGGAGTCTCTCTGTCTTCCTTGTGTTTTCTTCCGTTTCGGAGCCGGTATCTTACATTCAATGGAGAATGCGACACAGTTGGTGCATGGTACACCCAAGCTTGCGGCATCGCATCGAACCTATTCGAGATCTTTCAGCAGCCGACGGCAATGATCGCTATGAAGGTGCCAAGGTGAGCAACCGTACTTTTCTCGCATGACAGGTCTGTGGGCACGCAGTAATTAGCCAAATTCACCCACAGGGCGAACTCCATCCGAGGATGTTGTTTAACCTCGGTGCGGCTATTTATCATCCAAAGTCGAGGAATGAGAAATGTTCATGGACTTCTCAAAATATATGATATGATGATATTTACCTCACAAGCACGACTGGCGCGTTGTCTATGTATCCAACCTGCTTCAGCGTTGTTCCCATCCTTTCAAAAACAGCACGCGCTCACCTCCTGAAGCTTGGATGACCGGGAGTCTGGGAATTTGGAGCAGCGGTGGTATTTGGCAATGCGCTGCCGCTTGGATGTCCACTGGCCATTGTGGTCATCGCATTGGCATTTCCTCTACGTGGCCTGGATAATGACAAACAGACAGTAAAGTAGAGAGAGCTCTTGGTCTTTTTCACATGTGTTAGCAAGCACGCTTGGACGCTTGGTGAAGTTCTACGAATGTGCCCAAGATCGCCCGTGACCCTGAGACATTCACCGATTGCCAAGCCAAACCACTCAAATGTGGGGTTGAGCACTTTTGGATCTAGATTGGTATATATATTTATATATATACGGATTCACAACTAAAATATATATAAATACCTTTTATATAAGAAATGTATCTTTACAAATATCATGGTCTTGTGAACACTCTCATGTTCACGTTCATTCCCTAACGTACTATATGTTACCAGACTGCTCCTCTACCTTGCCATAAGCATGAGCGTGCCCGAGCACCTTGTGCCGGGTCGTGTGATGCAGAGTGAAAACCCGTCGAGACTGGTAGCTGTCTCTGAACAATTCGAGGGCCTTGATCATTTCCATCTTGAATCGTCATGCTTCCATTTCCGTACTTACTAATCATTCCCCATCTCCCTTCCCATCGTACCTAATATTTCAAACAGTCTTTCCCGTGCCATCTAAGCTCGGTCTAAGCATCGTCATCGGCTTCCTCTCCCTCTCATTGCTTACTGGACGTATTTCCAGTCCAGTATGCCTCGTACGCAAGAGAGGAAGGATTTCTCATGAAATGCATTGGGCTAAGTCCCAGATATGTTTTAGGAGACTACCCCTTGCAATGAGATCATATGGCGGCTTGAGTTTAGCATAGACGGAGATACCTCGAAGAT
>JAABUS010006651.1_pt1 | contig 13870 bp, 12 predicted proteins | sample 5560161 | NCBI WGS metagenome assembly JAABUS01 (sample SAMN10711885, study PRJNA513376) | rock metagenome | isolation source: Antarctica rocks | place: Antarctica: Victoria Land, Trio Nunatak nord | collected 2016-01-04 | reverse complement strand
CTGGGAAAACTCCACATAGCCGAGCTCACCACCGCGGTGCTCAGCGACCCCGACGGCCGGCTCATGGGCATCGTCCGACGCGCGGACCTACAAGCCCACACCGTCTAATCACAACTCCGCGCAGGCCGAGAAACCCGGCATCCCAGCGCTCCTGCCTTCCCACGAACACGAGCGTCCGCGCCGGTGCCTCGCACACGCCCCCTCCGGACGACGTCCAGTAGAGCTCGCAGGCGCCGAGTACCTGCCCGCCTTGCGGGGCAAAGCGAGCGTGTTCGCCCGCAGCCACGGCGCGTGCGAAGTTCCGGAGGAGACTCTCGCCTGAGCGCGCGCGTCGATGTCGGTGCTGGGCGCCGACCTCGCCCGATTGCGAGGGGCCGTATTGCTCTACCAGCTACGCGAGGACCGGGCTCTGACCAAAGAGAGCCCGACGTCCCGCTGAAGCGATGCCCATGGGCGAGCGCGGTAAGCGGCGGAAGCCCTGCCGCTCGAGCGCACAAGCTCCTCCAAGCGGCCTTCTGAACCACATTGTGTCGCGAAATTGATGCCTTATTGATGCCTTGGACCCGGCTTAGAGGACCAAATTTGGCTCTACAAAGCCGAATGAGGCGATGGGCGATGCTGGGCTCGAACCGGGGAGTCATTCCCTCCGCGTGCCTACAACGACCTCCGCCGGTTGCGCCGCCGAGTCGGCACGGAGCACTGCCGAGAGTTTCGCAGCTGCGTCGTGCTGGGGGACGTGGTGGACGTAGATCATCGTCGTCTCGATGCTCTCGTGGCCCATCATCGCCTTGACGTCGCTGAGCGGGAAGACCTGGACGGCGAGCGTGCCGAAGGTGTGGCGGAGGTCATGAAAGACGATCCGGGGGTCCTTCTCGCGGAGGCGACCGAGCCCGGCGGCAGCAAGTGCGGCGTAGAAACGCTTCCTTACGGCGATGTCGTTGAACGGATCTCCGAACAGGTTGGGAAACACGAGGTCCTCGAGCCGGGTGTAGACGTCGCGGCGGCTCAGCCGATCTAGGGCGACCATGACCTGATCGACCATGGGGACGCTTCGGACCTTGCGCGACTTTGGAGCGTCGAAGGTGCCGGCGACGAAGCCGCGGCGGACGTGGACGATTCGCTTCCCGAAATCGACGTCCTGCCATCGCAACGCGCGCAACTCCCCGAGCCGGAGCCCTGAGAAGGCCGCGGTCACGAAGATGGCGGCGTCCTGTTCGCTCTTGGCCGCACGCACCACGGCGTGGACCTCCTCGGGCGTGAGAACGGTGAAGTCTCCCGAGCGCTTGACGGTCACGCGCTCGGCCTCCTCGGACGCGTTGACGGCTACCCACCCCTTGCGCTTGGCCCGCTTTAGGATGCCGTGGAGCAGGACCATGATCTTTTGGACGCTGCGGTGCGAGAGCCCTCGTTGCGCCAAGAGTCGCTCGCGGAGCGCGTCGATCTTGGCGGTGGTGATGCGCGCGACCGGCGTGTCGGCGCCGAGCTCGGGCAGTAGGTAGCTGTTGACGCTCCGTCGGTAGTCACCGAGGGTCGAGCGTGCGCGCTGGCGGTCGAACTCGAGGTAGCGCAGCCACTCGGCGCACGCCTCGTCGAAGGTCTTTCCGCGGTGCTGCTTGGCGATGGTCGGCTCGCGCGGTGAGGCCGCGAGCAGCTCGGCCAGGCGTCCCTCGGCGTCTGCGGGTGTGAGGTAGCCGTCGGGCTTTGAGCCGTCGGCTGCTCTCCACTTCGTCGCGCCGCGCGCGGTCGTGCCGTGCCGCTTGACCCACGCGGGCCCGAGGAGCTTCTTGTGGCGTCCGTCGGCGTCGCGCCACAGCGCGTAGTACCGGCGTCCCCCGGCTCGCTCGACGACTTGGACGTGTCCCGTGGCGCTCATGATTGGGCATCTGGGGAACCCGGTTTGGGAACCCGGTGCATATACAATGGTAGCGTATATCGCCCGATCCCGCTCACAGAGCCAAAAAGAGCCATGGGCCGGGCAGGATTCGAACCTGCGTCTGACGGATTATGAGTCCGCGGCTCTACCGCTGAGCTACCGGCCCGGGCGTTGGGTGGACGCCAGGGCGCGTGACGCTAGCAATGCCGCCAGGCGGGATGTGGGGGCGAAGGCGAGGGTGGTCTGGCGGGCCCTTTGGGTCATCGCGGCCGCTCCGCCCGGGAGGGTCAGGCGACCGGGGCCCTGTGAGCGGGCTCGGAGGCCGCGCGTCAGGTAGCGGCTCAGGGCGGGCGTGAACTCGCGCGCGTCGCGCTCGGTGTCCCAGGACCACCCGAGCACGAGCGCGTCGCGGCGGCGGCAGGGGGCGGGGCAGCGGCGGTCGGGGAGCGGCCCGGTTCTCCAGAGCTCGTAGCGGCCTCCACCCCACCCTTCGGCTGCCTTGTCGGCGTCGTCGACCTCGCCCCGTTCGAGCAGCTGGCCGGTGTCGAACTCGCCAAGCGAGCCGCCGGCGAGGCGGCGCCAGCCGGGGCCGAGGAGGGGGCCGGCGCGCAGCGTCAGGCGGTCGGGCTGCTCGACGCGCAGGTAGCGCTCGGGGTGAAGGATCTGCTCGGAGGAGACCGGCGGGCGCTTGAAGGCCGCGTTGACAAGGGTCCAGCCGCCTATCTCGTAGAGCCTCGAGACGAACTGCGACCCCTTGAAGTAGGGAAAGGTGAGCGACGCCTCGATGTAGGGCGGCAGTTTCGCCCCGCCGGCGGCGCCGGTGAGGCTGGATGCCAACTCGCCGAGGCTCGCCGTCCCCGTTAGGTAGCGACGGGCGTACTCGGTCATCACTGCGGTCGCGGTTCCCTCGATGAGTGCCGTGTAGGCGGTGACCGCGTCCTCCACCCCGAGCTGCTCTGAGTCCTGTAGGGCGAAGCGCTGGTCCTCGAGGGCATGGACGAGCTCGTGGGCGACGGTGATCTCCTGGAAGGTCGGGCCGCCGCTCGCGCCCTCGACGACGGCGAGGCGCTTGGTCCGGACGTCGTAGAACCCCGCGACCTCGCCGCCGAACACCCCGCCCGCGATCCGCCGCAGGTCGTCGCGCGGCGCCAGGAAGCCGACGAGCTTGAGGACCTCCTCGTCGGCGGCGCGACGCGGCGCCGGGTAGTCGCGATCGAGCTGTCCGATCGCCTCGCGGCGGGTCTGCTCTGAGGTCACCCGTCGCGGCACGGGCGTCTTCTTGAAGCGCAGCTCGCGGATGCGCTCGACCCGGCGGGCGACCCGGCCGATTGGCGGGAGAGGGGTACGGGGCGCCTTGGCCGTCCCTCGGCCCGCGCGGCCATCGGACCGTGATGCGGAATCGGCGCCCTTCTCGTCCTCCCCCCCACCCGACAACGCGACTCCGGCTATCGCCGCGACGACGACCGCGCAGATCACGGCGATCACCGTGCGGTAGCCGCCGGTCACTTCCCTCGCTGCCTATGACTTGATCGTCTGCTGGAGTGCTCGCTCGAGCTCGCCGACCGAGACCGCCCCTTCGAAGCGGGCCTTCACCCGCCCGTCCTTGCCGACCACGAAAGTCCATGGCTCGCTCGGCAGCCGCCACTTGGTGACCTGCGGGCGGAACTTCGGCGGGTTGGAGATCTTGTTGTCCTCGTAGATCTCCATGTGGATGAACGCCGCGCGGTCGCCCCATGAGGCCTTGACCTGCTCGGCGACGTCGACGACCGGCCCGCACACCCGGCTCTGGCACAGCTGCGGCGTCGCGAACGTCAGGACGACCGGCTTCTTGCCCAGAACGTCGGCGAAGTCGACGTCATGCTGGTCGGACGGCGGGACGCGGGTGTCGATCTTCGAGAGGTCGCCGCTGACGCTCGCCGCCGTGGGCGTCGAGATCTTGATGGCCTTCTCCCCCACCCTGGGAGGCTGCGCGGGTGCGGTGGCCCACCGGCCCACGGGGGCCGCGCTCGAGGCGACCAGCCGCCCGTCGAGCCGAGCGACTGCGACGATCGCCTGGAGGCCGTTCACCCGCAGGGGCACGTCGGCGACGTAGACCGACTTGGCCGCGTCGGGATCCTGACTCGTCGTGCGCGCGACGAACTGCGGCTTGACCGCGAGCGACTCGCTGCGCGCCGGGTAGGGACCGCTTACCCCGGCCCCCTTCGCCGATGCGGTGTAGAGCGCCACGGAAGCGCCGGTGATCTGCTTGCGGGCGCGGTCGAACAGCGCGAAGCCGATGCGATTGCGGCCCTTCTCGACAACCGAGACGGTCGGGCTGAGCACCGGGCCCTGCGCCATGCCGGCGCGAAGCTCGTCGACCGTCTGGCCCGACCCCGGCGGGAACTGGGAGACCTTCGCCTCCGGTGGCGGGGTGGAGCCGGAGTCCTCGTCGCTCGACCCACCGCACCCGGCTGGGGCGGCGAGGGCGAGCGCCACAAGAAGCGCTGTCCAAAGGGTCCGGCGGAGCATCGAGGCGATCGAACCCTAGCGAGCGGTGGGCGACGTGGCGCCGGCGCGTGCTTGGATACCGGCGACCGAACGACAGGGGCCGCGCCGCGGTCTTGACTCCAGGAGGGTTCATGGCTGAACGGGCAGCGATCGTCACCGGCGCGTCGAGCGGCATCGGCTTGGCGATTGCCCGGATGCTAGGCGAGGAGGGCCATGCCCTCACGCTCGCCGCTCGCCGGCCCGAGAAGCTCTCGGCCGCCGCGCAGGAGCTCCGCGGCGAGGGGCTCGAGCTCCAGGACGTCCCCGCCGACGTCTCCTCCGAGGAGGCGATCCAGCAGGTCGTGGCCGCGCATCGCGACCGCTACGGGCGCTGCGACGTCCTGGTCAACAACGCCGGGGTCGGGGTCGGCGCGCCGGTGGGGGAGATCGCCACCAAGCGCCTGGACACCCAACTCGACGTCAACCTGCGCTCGATGATCATCTTCTATCGCGAGGCGATCGACATGCTCGAGGCGGCAGGGGCCGAGCACCGCAGCGCGCTGGTGGTCAACACCGCGTCGGTAGCCGGCAAGCGGGGCCAGGGGTGGCTGTCGGTCTACAGCGCGACGAAGTTCGGCGTCGTCGGCTTCACCGAGGCGATGAACAAGGAGCTCTCGGGCAGGGGCATCAAGTCGTGCGCGCTGTGCCCGGGGTTCGTCGACACTGCGATGACCGACTTCGCCAAGGGCCACGTCTCGCCCGAGGACATGATCCAGCCGCGCGACATCGCCGAGTCGGTCCGCTTCCTCTTACGCCTCTCGCCCGCGTGCATCGTGCCCGAGCTGCTCTTCGTACGCCCGGACGAGTCGCTCTGAACCGAAGGCGGCGCTACAGGCGCCGACGGTGATCTCGTTGCTCCGGACGCCCTCGAGCATGGCGACGCGGGTGGTGACCGGAAGGCAGTCGATCGCCGTTCGGAGCTGTTCGATCGCGTGCCGTGTGCGTCGCATAGGGTTCGGTTCCCGTCGAGGACGCACGCTACCAGCGCGTCGCGGCGCGTCTTCGAATTCCTCGGCCCGAAAGGAAACGTGCAATGAGGCTGGGCGTCCACGTCGGCTACTGGGGGCTGGGGCTGAGCGCGGAGGACCAGCTGGCCATCGTCCTGGAGGCCGAGCGACTCGGCTATGACTCGGTGTGGGCGGCCGAGGCCTACGGATCGGACGCGGCAACGGTCCTCGCCTGGCTCGCCGCGAGCACCGAGCGGATAAAGATCGGGTCGGCCATCTTCCAGATGCCGGGCCGCAGCGCCGCCATGACCGCGATGACCGCCGCGACGCTCGACCAGATCTCCGGGGGGCGGATGAAGCTCGGGATCGGCTCGAGCGGACCGCAGGTCGCCGAGGGATGGCACGGACAGCCCTTTGCACGGCAGCTCCAGCGCACGCGCGAGTACGTCGCCGTCGTGCGCATGGCGCTCGCCCGCGAGCGGGTCGAGTACCACGGCGAGACGATCGAGCTTCCCCTCCCCGACGGTCCGGGCAAGGCGCTCAAGCTCACGATCGCACCCGTCCAGGAGTACGTCCCGATCCTGCTCGCCGCCATCGGACCGAAGAACACGGCGCTTGCGGCAGAGATCGCCGACGGCTGGATTCCGACGTTCTTCTCCCCCGAGCACCTCTCGGAGTTCCTCCCGCTGCTCGAGGACGGCGCCGCCCGCGCGGGTCGCTCGCTCGAGCGCTTCGAGATCGCCCCGATGGTCAACGCCTACGTCTCGGAGGATCTGGAGGCTGCGCGCGACCTCTTGCGACCCGTCCTCGCTCTCTACGTCGGCGGGATGGGCTCCCGCGACAAGAACTTCTACAACTCGCTCGTGCAGCGCTACGGATTCGAGGAGGCGGCGAAAGAGGTCCAGGACCTCTACCTGGAGGGAAAGCGGGACGAGGCTTCCGCCGCGCTGCCCGACGAGCTCATCGACCTCGTCTCGCTGTGCGGGCCCAAGGACGTCGTGCGCGAGCGCCTCCGGATATTTCGCGAGGCCGGGGTCGGCACGTTGATGGTCACGCCGATGGCCTTCGGGCGCGACGAGCGAATCGAGCAGCTGCGGCTGATCGCGGAGCTGGCCGAGGCGGCGTGAGGGGCGCCTCAGGCGGCCTGCTGTCCGTTGGGCCGCTTGGCCGCGCGCATGGCCGCGTCGGCGCGCTCGACGAGCTCGGAGGCGGTGGTGGCGTCCTCGTCGAAGGTCGCCCAGCCCGCCGTGGCAGAGAGCCGGCGGCGACCTTCGGGGCCGACCCCGACCCGCTCCACCGCCGCCACCAGGCGATCGGCGAGCTCGACTGCCTCCTCCGGGCCCGTCCGCACCGCGATGACCGCGAACTCGTCGCCCCCCTGGCGGCAGAGCACGTCGTCGGCGCGCACCGCCTCCGAGAGCGCGGCGGCGACGGCGCGCAGCATGGTGTCGCCGGTCTGGTGCCCGATCCCGTCGTTTATCTGCTTGAAGCCGTCGAGATCGAGGAGGACGAGGGAGAACAGCCGGCGGGCGTGGGCCGCCGCCTCGACCTCGCGGCGGAAGACGCGGTAGTTGGCCAGGCCGGTCAGCGGATCCTGGTCGGCGAGGGCGAGCGCCCGCGCCTCGCGCCGCTCGAACCCTCGCTGCTCGCCGCGCAGCCGCTCCATCGCCGCATGGACGGCCACGGCGACGACGATCGCCGGCGGGATCGACACGACGGCGATCGTCACGAACGTCGCGGCACCACCGTCGTAGGCGAGCGGGCTCAGGAACGCCGCGAGCACGAAGGCGAGCATCGCCGCGAGCCGCGGCCGCGACTGGAACGCCGCGACATGGATGAGCGCGAAGAGGTAGTACTCGGCGTAGGGGCTGTGCGCGCCGCCGCTGATCGCGACCAGCGCGGCGACGAGGAGGACCCACGCGACGTCCAGGCCGTAGACGAGGTCGAGCGAGGCCCTTCCCAGCCGGTCGATCGCGAGCAGGACGACGCCCGTGAGCAGTGCGACCGCGCCCAGCGAGACGGCGGCGGCGAGGGGTGGTGGCTGTGGCTGAGGGAGCGCGGCGGTCGCCAGCAGGGCACCGCCGAACATGAACAGGGCCGCAGCCGAGCGCGCGGCGAGGCTCGCCTCCCAGCTTCGGATGAGATGTGCCGGTCTGGTCATGGCCTCTCACCAGGAGAGCACACGACCCTTAACCGCTCTGCAGCGCGGTGTTAGAAGATCGTGCAGATGCGGCGCAGGAACCGCGCGCGGGCGCTGCGCGTTCCCTGCGCCTGGTGCTCGGCGCCTTCGGCGACCCCGGCCATGCGTTTCCGATGATCGCGCTCGGGCGCCGGCTGGCGTTGCGAGGTCACCGGGTCACCCTTCAGACCTGGAAGCACTGGAGCGCGCACGTCGAGGCGGCGGGGATGACCTTCGCCGCGGCGCCCGAGTACCACGTCTTCCCCACCCGCGAGCGGCCGCTCAAGCCCTACGCCGCCGTCGTCCGCGCCGCGCGCGAGACGGCGCCGCTGATCGCGGAGGCGCGACCGGACGCGGTGATCGCCGACATCCTCACCCTCGCCCCCGCGCTGGCCGCGGAAGCCCAGGGAATTCCCGTCGCCACCGTGGTCCCCCACGTGCTGCCGGCGGGCGAGCGAGGCTTCCCGCCGTACTCCCTCGGCGCGCGGCTGCCGCGTACGTCGGTGGGCCGGGGGGTTTGGGGCGCGCTCGATCACGCCATGGGTGTGGGCCTTCGCAAGGGCCGCGAGGAGCTCAACGAGACGCGCGCGCGGCTGGGACTCGGACCCCTCGACTACGTCCATGGAGGCATCAGCCGAGAGCTGTGCCTGGTGGCCACGCTGCCCCAGCTCGAGTACCCGCGACGCTGGCCGGGCTGGGCGCAGGTTGTCGGCCCGCTGCTGTGGGAGCCACCGGCGCAAGACGTCGATCTGCCCGAAGGCGATGGGCCCCTCGTGCTCGTTGCTCCCTCCACCTCCCAGGACACGGCCCATCGCCTCCTGCGTGCGGCGGTGGAGGGACTCGGCGATGCCCCCGTTCGCGTACTGGCAACCCTCAACCGCCGTCCGCTCTCCGGACGGCCGCTGCGCCCCGCCTCCAACACCCGGCTCGTCGAGTGGGTCTCCTACGCCGGCACGATGCCCCACTGCGAGCTCGTGGTCTGCCACGGCGGCCACGGCACCGTCGTGCGGGCGTTGGCCTCGGGGTGCGCGGTCGTCGCCTCCCCTGCCGCGGGCGACATGAACGAGAACGCCGCCCGCCTGGACTGGGCGGGCCTCGGCGTGCGCCTTCCCGCGCGGCTCCTGTCACCCGCCACCATGCGCCTCGCGGTGGACCGCGCCCTCACCGACCACCGCCTCCGCGCGCGTGCGCACGCCGCCGCCGGATGGGTCGCCGCCAACGACGGGGCGACGCGCGCGGCGGAGCTTGTGGAGGCGTTCGCGGCGGCGAGGCAGCTTTACAGTCGCGTGAGCTCCGGGGGTGGGACTCGAACCCACAACCTCTCGGTTAACAGCCGAGCGCATCTGCCAAATTGAGCTACCCCGGAATATAGTGCATAGGCCGGAAGATCAGCGCGTGAGCGGTACCTCCGTGACGCCGCCCTCCACCTCTGCGTGGCAGTTGGCGCAGAGTAGCATGCACTTCTGGGCCTCCAGACGGGCCTTGGAAAGCGACCGCGTGACGCCTGCTCCGCTCAGCGCAAACACCTTGGAGGCACGGTCGAGGTGATGGAACTCGAGCGCCTCGGGACAGCGGTTGTATCCGCACAATCTGCAGCGCCCGCCGGCCTCTTCGACCAGGATCCGCTTTACCTTCCTGCGACGACGCGTCACCGCTTCGGAGCGACATCTCAGACAGCGGCTGCGTCCGTATCCGTAGACCTTGAAAGCCGTCTCGCCGTGGACCGCGCACTTCATGAGGATCACATCGGAACCCGCGGCTCGCGCTCGTCGGGCCGCCGCCGTGCGCTCGCCGCGGGCGCGTGCGAGGCGCAGCCCGTGCCTCCTGAGCCAGTACGACACTGTTGACGTACTTCTCTCGAGCCGCTCGGCGATCTGCACGAGCGTGAGCCACTCGACCAGAAGCGGCTCGAGGGTTTCGCGAGAGAGGCCGCCCCGCGGCGCATAGCGCTCGTGCCCTATCGGCTGCAAACCGTGCCGCTTGCACCAATAGCCGACGTTGAGGCGTCCTTGCCGACCCGTTGCCCAATCGCTTCGAGCGAGAGGCCTTCTTCGAGAAAAGCTTGCAGAAGGGCTCTTTCCATGTCCACATCATCCCACTCCGTCCGGACGGAAAAGCGAACGTGCGTTCCCTCTAGATCGGCTCTCCCCCGACGTCCTCGGTCGCCTTGTCGATGGCCTGGTCGAAGCGTGCCTTGACCTCGCTTCGCTGCTCGGCGAGGGTCGTGATGTCGAGGCGGCCGTCGGCGTTGGCCCTGGCGATCTCGCGCTCGAGGCGGCGGAGCTCGAGGTCGAGCTGCTGTGCCTCGAGGGTGGCCGGGAGGGCCGGCTCTCGCTCGGCGCGGACCGCGAGCTCGGTGATGGTCGAGGCGAGGTCGGGATCGTCGGCGGGCAGGTCGTCGATCGGCGAGGTGATGTGCTCGCGGAGGTAGGCGGCGGCGCGGCGCGTTCGTTCGGAGGTGAAGTGGCGCTCGAGGTCGACGCGGCGCAGCGCCTCGCGGCCGAGGTCGGGGAGGGCGATGCACAGGGCGAGGAAGGTGCGTTCCGTGCGCTCGGCCTGACTGAGGGGCGCTCGCGGCCCCTGCCCCGCGCCCCCGCTCCTCCCTCCCTCTTCCCGCAGCCCGGGCGCCGGAGCGTCGCGGCCATCGCTGCCGTAGCGGGTCGCGCGGCCGTCATGGCCATCGCGGGCACCCCGGCCGCGGGGCGACCCGCCGTCAGCCGCGGCGCGGCGCGGCCCCTCGAACAGCGACGCGACGAGACCGTGCGAGAGGTCGAGGCGGTCGGCCGTGAGGCGGATGAGCTCCTCGCGCATCACCGACGGCCCGAGCCCGGCGAGGACCGGACGCAGCTCGGCGAGGGCGGCGTCCTTGCGCTCGGCGCTCTCGAGCGGGGCGCTGAGGATCTGCTCGACGTGGAAGCGCACGAACGGGATCGACCCCTCGACCAGCGAGCGAACCGCCTCGGCGCCCTGGGCTGCCACCAGATCGGCGGGGTCCATCCCCGCCGGGAGCGCGACGACCCGCAGCTCGACCCGCTTGCCCCGCGCCGTCTGTGCGGCCCTGAGCATCGCCTCCCGGCCCGCGCCGTCGGCGTCGAGCGCAAGCGCCACGACCGGCGCGAGCGCGCTGAGCTCGACTACCTGCTCGGTGGTGAGCGCCGTGCCCATGATCCCGACGGTGTTCTCGATGCCCGCCTGGTGGAGGGCGAGCACGTCGGTGTAGCCCTCGACGACCACGACGACGCCCGCCCGCGCAGCCTCGGCTCTGGCCAGGTGCGCGCCGAAGAGCTGGCGGCCCTTGTGGTAGAGGGCGTTGTCGGCCGTGTTGAGGTACTTGGGCTGCTGGTTGGAGCGCAGGGCCCGCGCACCGAACCCGAGCACGTGCCCGCGACGGTCGGACAGCGGGAACATGATCCGCCCTCGGAAGCGGTCGTAGAGGCGGCCCGCTCCCTGTTGCGAGCGCGAGGCCAGCCCGGCCTCCCACACCTCCTGCGCCTTGAAGCCCCGGCGCAGCGAGCCCGCGAAGACCTTGTCCCACGCGCTCGGCGCGTACCCCACGCGGAAGCGCTCGAGAATCTCGCGCGCAAGACCACGCTCTTCGAGGTAGGCGCGGGCCCGCGAGGCTTCCTCGGACTCCCACAGGTAGCGCGCGTAGTACTCCGCGGTGCGGTCGAGCAGCTCTGAGAGGCGCTCCCGGCGACGGCGGCGCTCGGCGGCTTGCGGGTCTTCGTCCTCGCGCTCCAGCGTGACCCCGTAGCGGTCGGCCAGCGACTCCAGCGCGGCGACGAAGTCCAGCCCCTCGGTCTCCATGACGAAGTCGAAGAGGTCGCCCGACCGCGAGCAGCCGAAGCAGTGGAAGACCTTCTTCGACGGGCTGATCCCGAACGAGGGGGTCCGCTCGTCGTGGAAGGGGCACAGGCCGCTGTAGTGGTCGGCGCCGGCCCGTCGGAGCTCGGTGCCCTTGGAGACGAGGTCGACCATGTCGACGGCGTCGCGCACGCGGTCGCGCGAGTCGGAGGCGTAGCGGGTCACCCCGCGACCGCCAGGGCCTCGAAGGCGCGGATGGCGAAGCGGTCGGTCATCCCCGCCAGGTAGTCGATGACCCGCTGGGCGTGGATCGCCCCGGCGATGCCTGGCGGGAGCTCCTGCGGCCGATCCCAGAAGTGGTCGAAGAGCACGCGCAGGCCCGCCTCGACGCGAGCGTGCTCGCGCCGGGCGACCGACGCGAGGTAGACCCGCTCGAACATGAACGCCCGAAGCTCGAGCATGGCGGCGCCGACCCGCTCGCTCTGGATGATGTCGCCGGCCGCGAGCGACGTCGAGACGAGGTCGTGCGCAAGGGTGTCGATGCGCCTCGAGCCGGTCGCGCCGAGGATCGCGATGGGGTCTGGGGGAAGGTCGCCAGCTGCGAGCATCCCCGCACGCAGCGCGTCGTCGATGTCGTGGTTGATGTAGGCGATCCGGTCGACCACGCGGACGATGCGACCCTCGAGCGTGGCCGGAATCGGGGCACGGCCCGAGTGGGTGAGGATCCCCTCGCGGACGGGCTCTGTGAGGTTGAGATCCTCGAGCACCTCGACCACGCGGAGCGAGTGCTCGTTGTGGTGGAAGTGGCCGGCGCCGCGCTCGCGCAGACAGGCGTCGAGCACGGCCTCTCCGATGTGCCCAAAGGGGGGGTGACCGACGTCGTGGCCGAGGCCGATCGCCTCGACGAGATCCTCGTTGAGGCCCAGGGCACGGGCGACGGTGCGCGAGATGAGCGTCGCCTCGATGGTGTGGGTCAGCCGCGTGCGGTAGTGATCGTTCTCGGGCGAGACGAAGACCTGGGTCTTGTGCTTGAGGCGGCGAAAGGCCTTGGAGTGGACGACCCGATCGCGATCTCGCACGAACGGGGCTCGCAGCGAGCACTCCTCCTCCGGACGGGTCCGCACCGCGGGCGAGGAAGGAGTTGCCAGGAAGGACAGACCGGCGGACGCCACCGAATCCAATGGCCCGCGATCGGACGCTTCGGGAGTGGCGGGCCTGGTATCCATGCAGGCGATTCTCGCAGCGAAGCCGGACCGCGACGGCCGCCGAGCGGCTTGACTGCGCGCATCCTGCGTAGTTTCATGGGCGATTGGTGCGAGGTCTACGCCTACGGACTGCGCAACCCCTACCGCTTCTCCTTCGACCGCGACGCCGGCGCGATCGCCGTCGAGGACGTCGGCGCGTCGACCCCAGCGGCGACGAGGAGATCGACTTCCTAGCCCGGGGAAAGGCGCGCGGGGCGAACTTCGGCTGGAACGTCTTCGAAGGTCGCAAGCGCTTTCGCAAGGGCCCGCTCCTCCTCTCCCCCGCCGCCGGCTCCGGCAACCGGGCGTTCGGGCGCGTCGTCTCGCCCACCTCCTTCGGCGAGGATGCGCTCGGCCGGATCTACGTGGCCTCGTTCACCGGCGGCGTCTACCGGCTCGCCTCGAGCTGAGGGCGGCCTCAGGCTGCTGCTCGCAGGTGGACGTGGGCGTGGTGCTCGGCCGTCTCTCCGATCGCCCGCTCGGCTTGGCGCAGCGCCCGCTCGGAGGCGTCGGGCGCCTGGGCGAGCGGACGGCCGAGCGCATCGACCAGGAACCCGTGGGCCTCCTCGTCGAGGGCGAAGGCGGAAGCCTCGCAGGCGGAGCACACGACCCCGCCCGCGGCGCCCGAGAATCCCGAGAGGTGGTCGCGCTCGCCGCACGAGGCGCAGTGGGCGAGCACGGGCGCGAGGCCGGAGGCGACCAGGAGCTTGAGACGGAACGCGAGCTGGTTTGCACGGCCGGCGCGGTCGGGACGGGAGTCGAGGAGGGCGAGCTCGTTGCAGAGCAGCGCGTAGACGGCGGGGTGCGGGTCGCCGTCTCCGAAGAGGCGGGCGACGGCGTCGCACGCCCGGGCCGCCGCGTCGAGCGCGGCGGCGTGCTCACGCAGCCTCGGGTGGGCGGCCACCGTCTCGGCGCCGGTGACCGTGTGCAGGTCGCCGCGGCCCTGGTGGAGCATGATCTGGAGACGGAAGAAGGGCTCCAGGCGGCCGCCGAACCGGCTGCGCGGGCGGCGCACGCCCTTGGCGATGGCCCCCAGCCGGCCATGGTCGGCCGTGTAGAGGTGAAGCACCCGGTCGGCCTCCCCGTACCGGATCGAGCGGAGCACGACCGCCTCCGCCTTCAGCGGGCCAGGCACGTCGGTGGTCTTCCTATACTCGCTCGACTCATGAAGGACGTCACCGTCTACACCGCCGATCCCTGCCGCCTGTGCCACCTGGCCAAGGCGCTGCTCGAGAAGCGCGGGGTCTCCTTCCGCGAAGTCAATCTGACAAAGGACCCGGACGGTCGAGCCGAGCTC
>JAABUS010006650.1_pt1 | contig 13872 bp, 8 predicted proteins | sample 5560161 | NCBI WGS metagenome assembly JAABUS01 (sample SAMN10711885, study PRJNA513376) | rock metagenome | isolation source: Antarctica rocks | place: Antarctica: Victoria Land, Trio Nunatak nord | collected 2016-01-04 | reverse complement strand
GCCCCTGCGGGAGCGGTCAGAAGTTCAAGTGGTGCTGCCACAAGGTCGAAGCCCACGCCGATCGCGCCCAGAAGCTCTTCGAGAGCGGCCAGGTCGACGCGGCGGTCGAGGCGCTCGATGTCGGCCTGCGCAAGGAGGCGGGCAACCCCTGGCTCTTGAGCCGCAAGGCCCTCTTCCAGATACGCCTGGGCCGGCCCGAGGAGGCCAAGGCCACGCTCCGCCTCGTGCTCCAGAAGCAGCCGAAGCATATCGGCGCCCTGGTCCTGATGACCCGACTGGCGCTCGAGACCGAGGGCCCGGCCACCGGCGCCGCACACTTCCAGCAGGTCCGGGCCGCCTTCCCCGCCGAGGGGCAGAGGGACCTGGCGAGCCTCGCGCGCGTCGTCGCCGCCTTCCTGACCGAGGCCGGCAAGATCCCCGCGGCGATCGTGCACCTGAAGCTCGCGCTCGACCTGGCCGGCGAGAATGACGCCCCCACCAGCTCCGCGCTCCGGATGATCGAGGCCAGCCCGAATTTCTCCGCCTGGTTGAAGAACCCGTACACGCTCGCACCCGCCCCGGGAGGGCTGGACGACGCGGCCCGGGGACGCTTCGAGCAGGCCCTGCAATGGGCCGAGCAGGGGCTCTGGTCGTCGGCCGCATCGGCGTTCGAGGTCCTCTCGGCCGACGCCCGCACCGAAGGGGTGGCGGAACGCAACCTCGGCCTCTGCCGCCTCTGGACCGCCGACGAGACCGGGGCGGTGGCCGCACTCCGCCGATACATCGCACGCCTCGGCACCACTCCCGAAGCCGTCGACCTCGAGGCGCTCTGCCAGCAGATATCTCCCCCCGGCGACGACGACCTGGTCGAGCGGGCCCAGTTAATCTGGCCGCTCCGCGATCGCGAGCGTCTGCTCAAGGCGCTCCGCGCCGACCCGACCGTACGCGAGCAGGAGCCGGGCCCCATCGACCCCGACGACCCCGAATCCCCCGAGGTCGACCAGTTCGGGCTCCTCGATCGCCCCGCCCTCGAACGGGGCGGCACCCTCCGCGTCGCGGACATCCCCAAATTCGTCGGCCAGGTGCTCGTGGGGCAGGAGATCGTGGCCCTCGAGACGTACGACGACGGACGCCTGGATGGCCTGAGCGACCGCTTCACGACCCTGGCCGGATCGGCAATCGCCCGGGCACACCCGCGGACCAAGGTCGTCGACAAGGTCGCCGGGTCTTCGCTCGCCCTCTCCTGGGAATGGCTCCTCCCCGAAGGGGTCGACGAGGCGGAAAACGCTCGATTGAATCGGGAAGAAGCCGCGCGGATCCTCCGAGACGTCTGGCCGAATACCCCCATGTCCTACCTGGGCGGGCGGACTCCGCTCCTGGCCGCGAAGGCCGGCAACGCCGCCGTCCCGCTCCGCGCGGCCCTCTGGCAGATCGAGCAATCGCGCCAGACGCGCGAGCAGGGCGCCCTCACCGAGCTCCGCGCGACCCTCAAGATCGATCCCGAGCCGCGGATCGATGCCGGGTCGGTGGACGTCGACGCGCTCCACCTGGCCCGGTTGTCGCTCGTCGACGTCGAGCGCCTGGGCGACGATCAGCTCGTCGCGCTCTATCGCCGCGCCCGCCGCTGGATGACGTCCGAGATCCTCGAGCGCACCGCCCGGGTCCTTGCCGATCGCCCCGCCGTGACCGAACGGGCGGGCCTCGAGCCGCTCGCGCTCTTCTCCGACCTGGCCGTGCTGGCGGCCGGGCACGACGATCCGGCCGCGGCCTTCGACTGGGTCCGTCGCGGGCGTCAGGCCGAGTCGGCGTCGAGCCGGGCGAGGAACGCGCCGGTCTGGGACATGCTCGAAGTTCGGCTCCGGATGCAGACGGAGGAGCCCGAGGTCTGGGTGCCCGAACTCGCCGTGGTCATGGAGCGGTATCGCGACGACTCCGCGGCCTATCAGGTGATCCTGAAGACCTTGCTCGACCTGGGCCTGATCTCGGTGGCCCCCAACCCGGACCGTCCCGACGACTTCTTGATCGACAGTCGGCCGCTCCAGGCCTTGCTCGCCGAGTACGGCCCCCGCGTCACGACGGCCTCCGGCGGGCTGGGCGTCTCGGCGTCCCGGGGCGAGGTGTGGACCCCAGGCGGCCCGTCGGGCGGCGGCGGCGGGGCGATCTGGACCCCCGGCTCGCAGGCGGCCCCCTCCTCTCCCTCGGGCGAGGAGAAACCGAAACCACGCCTGATCATCCCGGGGCGCTGAGCGAGGCCCGGTCGGAGCCCAGGCAACGCCATGGCGCCCCCCCTGCCGAACGACGAAGCACTCGCCCGCGTCCACGAAGGGTGGGACCACTTCCGGTTCCAGCGACCCCTGGCCGCCTGGGCCTCGTGGCAGCGTGCGCTGCGTCTCGATCCCGAGCACCCCGCGGCGAGGCAGGCGATCGACTTCCTCGCCGGCGCGGCCGACTTGCCCGCGGACGCCAGGGCCGTCCATCGCTTCCGGGCGCCTCGCGACGCCGCCCGGCGAGCCCAGTGGAACGAACGCCTGGGACGTCGCGACCTCGACGACCTGGCCGAGGCCGCCGAGACCTTCGCCGCCCTGGCCGACGACGACCCCCGCGACAGCCCCGCCCGGTACAACCACGCCCTCTGCGCGGCCTGGATGGGCCGGAACGCCGAGGCGATCGCCAGCCTCGACCACGTCGTTTCCCTCCAGGCTGACGACGATATCGGGTACGCGGTCGAGGCGTGGTCGCTGGCCGAAATCCTCCGCCAAGGGGCGGGCGCCGAGCCGCTTGCCGACGACCTCCGCTACATCGTGGCCGCCCCCGCACTCGACGAGGAGGACGTCTCCCGGCTCGCCCGACAACCGGGACTCCTCCGCGTCCCGATGCCCCACGACCCCTCGATCCGGACCGATCTCGCCGGCACCTCCGTCTTCGAGTGGCTGGACCGCCCGCTCCCGCCGCCCGACGCATCCGACCTCACCGCGGCCGACTTGCCGCGCCTGCTGGCGACGGTCGTCGCCTCTCCGGGCTCGCTGCGGCTCTCCAGCCCCGACCCTCTCACCCTCGAAGAGGCGCAAGCCAGGCTCGTCGATGTCTTCGGCGATCGGGCGCTCCCCTTCCGCCGCGAGGCCACCCCCCTCCCCCTGGGGCTTCTCGACGCGGCGGTCTGGACCTTCCGCCTCCCCCGCGGCCTCGACGACCAGGTGCAGTGCCGATGCACGCGCGACGCCGTCGAGCACTACTTCGAGAACCTCTGGATCCACGCCCCGCGCCAGGGCCTCGACGATCGGACCCCGCGCGAAGCGAGCCTCGCCGTCGATTCGGGCGACCCGATCGCGAGGGCCAAGCTCGCGGCGATCGTCCGCATCCGCGAACAGCTGGGAGCGAGGTCGCCGACCGCCCGGCTCTATCAGGGATATCCGTTCGACCGCCTCCGCCGTCGGCTCGGCCTCACCCCAAACGACCCCGCCACGGTCGATCCCGGGGACTGCGCGAGCATGGGCGGTAAGGACCTCGGCCGACTCGACCCGGCCACCCTCGACGACCCTAGGCTGGCCGAAGCCTACCAATCGGCCTCCTCCCTGCGCGACGAGTCCGCGTCCGGCCGCTTCGCCGCCGAGCTGGTCCGACGCGACGCCCCCTCGGCCCGGGCGCGGTTCGGTCTCCCCTCCTTCGACCCAACGGGAAAGGTCCGCCCGTGAGCCCCGCCGATCTCGACCCGTTCGTCTCATCGTTGAAGTGGACCGCCGACGGCCTCATCCCCGCGATCGTCCAGGACGCCGCCACGGGCGACGTTCTGATGATGGCGTGGATGGACGCCGCCGCGGTCCGCCAGACGCTGGCGACGGGGCAGACCCACTTCTACTCGCGCTCCCGGAAATCGTCGTGGCACAAGGGGGCGACCTCGGGACACGTCCAGCACGTCGAGTCCATCCGGGTCGATTGCGACGCCGACGTCCTCCTCGTGGGGGTCCGGCAGGTGGGGGGGGCCTGTCACGAGGGATATCGCTCCTGTTTCTTCCGGAGGTTGGACGCACAGGGCCGGTTGCAACTCGTGGCGGAGCCCGTCTTCGAGGCGGGATCGGTCTATGGGACGGACGCCGGAGCGTCTCTGCCTCCCTCTGACATCTCGGTCGTGGGCGAAGGGGATGAGCGGCCCCGGTCCCGGGACGGTTTCGTCGTCGAAGGTGAGACCTCTCACCCGCCCTCCGGGCACCCTCTCCCGGGGGGAGAGGGGAAAGATGGGTGAGGGCGGCTTCGGACATCCCTCCCCGAAAATGGCCTGGGGTATTACACTGTGACATTCGCCCGTGCAGACGTCCGGCGCGACGAGGCACCGGATTGGGCCAGGACTTGGTCCACCAGGCTCATAAAATAAGAACGAGGAACTCTGCCGATGCGGAAGCCGAGACTGATGACCCCCGGGCCCGCCCCGGTCCCCGAGGATGTCCTGCTGGAACTGGCGCGCCCGGTCATCCACCACCGCTCGGCGGAGGCCAAGGAGGTCATCAAGGAGGTGGCCTCGGGCCTCAAATTGGTCTTCCAGACGCGGAATGACGTCATGATCCTCACCGCGTCGGGCACCGGCGCGATGGAGGCGGCGGCGGTCAACACGGTCCCTCGCGGCGGCAAGGCCCTCGTCCTCAACGCGGGGTGGTTCGCCGCGCGATGGGGGAATATCTGCAAGGCCTACGGCATCAACGCGGTCATGCTCGACACCGAGTGGGGACAGGCGGTCGACCCGGATCGCGTCGCCGAGGCACTGCGGCAGCACCCCGACACCGCCTGCGTGATGGGGACCCTCAGCGAGACGTCGACCGGCACCGGTCACCCGGTCGAGGCGATCGGCCGGATCGTGGCCGAGACCCCGGCCGTCTTCGCCGTCGACGGCATCTCCGGAGTCGGCGCCATGGAGTGCCGGGCCGACGCCTGGGGGATCGACCTGCTCTGCGCCGGCTCGCAGAAGGCGCTCATGCTGCCGCCCGGCCTCGCGTTCGTCTCCGTCAGCCCCAAGGCCTGGGCGAAGATCGACGCCTTCGACGCCCCCAGCTTCTACTTCAACCTCAAGTCGGCCCGCAAGAAGATGGCCGAGTTCGACACCCCGTTCACGCCGGCTCATACCTTGATCCTGGCCTTGCGGACCTCGTTGCGGCGGATCCTCGACGAGGGGATCGAGAACGTCTGGCGACGCCACCGGGTCATGAGCGACGCCTGCCAGGCCGGCTTGCAGGCCCTCGGACTCGAACTCTTCAGCGCCCGCCCCGCCGAGGGCCTGACCGCCTTCCGCGTCCCGGACGGGCTGAAAGACGCCGACATCCGCAACATGCTCGTCGAGCGGTTCGGCATCACGACGGTCGGCGGCCAGGACAGGCTCAAGGGCAAGATCATCCGCGTCGGCCACATGGGCTACTTCGACGAGCTCGACGTCGTCGCCGGCCTGGCCGCCCTGGAGATGGTCCTCAACGAGCTGGGGCACGACGTCCAGCCCGGCTGCGCCGTGACCGCCGCGCAGCGGGTGCTGCTCGGCCAGAAGAGCGTCGCGGGGGTGTCCTGACGCCCGCGCCCAATGTATCGGACCGCTTCATCTCTCCCGAGAGACTAGACGAGGAGCCTTGTCGTGGCGCATCGCGTTCTGGTGACCGACCCCCTGGCCGAGGAGGGGCTGGAGCTGCTCCGGGCCGAACCGGGCCTGGAGGTCGTGGTCGCCTCGAAACTCGAACCCGCGAGGCTGAAGGCCGCGCTGGCCGAGGCCGACGGGATCGTGATCCGGTCGGGGACGCAGCTGACGGCCGAGGTCTTGCGCGACCAGCCTCGGCTGAAGGCCATCGTCCGAGCGGGGGTGGGGGTCGATAACATCGACGTGGCGACCGCGACCCGGCAAGGGATCGTGGTGATGAACACCCCGGGGGGCAACACGGTCTCCACCGCCGAGCACACCCTGGCGCTCATCCTGGCCCTGTCGCGCAACGTCGCGAAGGCCAATGACAGCCTGAAAGCGGGGCGCTGGGACCGCACCAAATTCACCGGGACCCAGCTCGGCGGCAAGACGCTGGGGATCGTCGGCCTGGGGAGGGTGGGCCTGGCCGTCGCCCGCCGGGCGCAAGGGTTCGACATGACGGTGATTGGTTTCGACCCCTTCCTCTCGGCCGAGCGGGCGGCGGAACTCGGGATCGAGACCGTCTCACCGCTGGACGACCTCTGGGGGCGGTGCGACTACATCTCGCTGCACACCCCGCTCTCGGCGGAGACCCGAAACCTTATCGGCCCCGAGGCGCTGGCGCGGATGAAGCCTTCCGTCCGGATCATCAACTGCGCGCGGGGAGGGCTGATCGACGAGCCCGCCCTGGCCGAGGCGCTGACGAGCGGTCGGGTCGCGGGGGCCGCCATCGACGTCTTCGACCCCGAGCCCCCGCCCGCCGACCACCCGCTCGTGGGGCATCCCAAGGTCCTCGTCACGCCGCACCTCGGCGCCTCGACCGAAGAGGCGCAGGTCTCGGTCGCCGTCGAGGCCGCGCGGCTCCTGGCCGACTTCTTCGCCAATGGCCGCATCCGGTTCGCCGTGAACATGCCGACGCTCGACCGCACCGAGCTCGACGAGCTGCGGCTCTACCTCGACCTCGGCCGTCGCCTGGGGATGCTCCACGCGCAGATGGACCGCGGGATCGTCAAGCGGGCCACGATCCGCTATCGCGGCGAGGTCGCCACGAAGAACACCCGGCTGATCACCGCGGGCTTCGCCGCCGGCTGGATGGAGTCTGCGCTCCAGGACCAGGTCAACCTCGTCAATGCCGAGGTGCTCCTCAAGGAGCGCGGGATCGCCCTGGTGGAGGAGAAGTCGACCGACCCCGGCGACTTCGGCACGATGATCCAGACCGAGGTCGAGACCGACCGCAAGTCCTACGTCGCGGCGGGGACCCTCTTCGGCAAGCAGCTCGTGCGCCTGGTCGGCCTGGGCCCCTATCACCTCGACGCCCACCTGGAGGGCAACCTGCTCGTCTTCACCCACCGGGACGTCCCGGGGCTGATCGGCTTCCTCGGCACGATGCTCGGCCGCCACAACGTCAACATCGCGCAGATGAACGTGGGCCGCGAGCATCCCGGCGGGAACGCGATCGGCGTGGTCAACCTCGACGTGCCCCCCCCGGCCGAGGCAATCGACGAGCTGAGGGCGCACCCCGATATCTTGAGCGCCAGCCTGATCCAGCTCCCCGAGGCCGGCGCGTCCCCCCCCTGGCTGGCGTCGTGAGCCCACCCCACGAGACCCGCACCGATGGCGGGACGCGAACGTCCTCCCCTGGAACCATTCCATGACCACCGCCCCTCCGTCCACGGAATCCGTCCAGACCGAGCTGACCGCGCAGACGATCGGCGTGCGGGTGGTCGCCGGGTTGCTCATCGTCGGCGCCATGTATCTGCTGGCGAGCATCATGGTCCCGTTCGTCATCGCGCTGGTGCTGGCGATCGCCCTGTCGCCCGTATCGAGCCGACTGGAGCGGGCCGGCCTGCCGCGCGCGCTCGCCAGCCTGATCTGCATCTTGCTGATCGTCGCCGTCCTGGCCGCCACCTTCGGCCTGATCCTCTACCAGTCCGGCACGATGCTTCAGACCTCGGGCAAGGCGCTCGAACGTGTCTCGCAGCTCCTGGACGAAGCCTCGCGCTCGACGGGGGCCGAGGGTATGATTCAATCGCTCGGCCTGGCCAGCCCCGATCAAGAACCGGGCGACGCCACGGGACCGGGCCCGATCACCTCCCCGGGACCGGAAACGGTCCCGGGCGCCTCGCCGGATCAGGAGAATCCCTCCTCCTCGTCTCCCGCGCCGATCTGGGGCAAATTCGTCCGCAACCACGTCGCTTCGCTGGGCCGATGGATCAGCACGGGTCTGGGAGGAGTGCTCGGCTTCCTGGGGGGCGTCGTCATCTTTTTGGCGTTCCTGTATTACATGCTCGCCAATCGATCGGAATGGATCGAGCGGATCACCCGTGCCTCGGACGCCCTCGGATTGCAGCCTCGATCGGGCGCGCTGGCCCGGATCCAGGAGGAGATCGTCACCTACATGGGCTACCTGGCGATGGTCTCGCTCGCATACATGGTGGTGGTCTCGCTGGCGGCCTGGGCGATCGGCCTGCCGCAGCCGCTCCTTTGGGGAGTGCTGACCGCCCTTCTCGAGGTCATCCCCTATTTCGGGCCATTGATCGCCGGGGCACTGCCGACGGTCGTCTCGTTGACCACCGGCGCCGGGATGTGGCAACCGCTGACCGTGATCGGGTTGTTCGCGGCCTTGCAGACCTTCGAGGGGTACGTGATCACGCCGATGCTCTATGGCAAGGCGGTCGACATCGACCCGGTCACGGTCCTGCTCGGCGTCCTCTTCTTCGGCCTGCTCTGGGGGCCGCTCGGCCTTGCCGTCGCGATGCCGATGATGATCCTCCTCCGAGGTCTGCTCGCCATCACCCCCAACACCCCCGCGCTCGACGCGCTGGCCGATGCCAAGGGGCCGGAAAAAGTGTCCCCATCGGAGGATTAACGCGCCGATCCGTCGCGATTCCAGGGCCTTCCGTCCGTACGAGGTCGTTCGTAGTTCCCGACTTACAACGTGAACTCTTTGCCGGAGGGGCCGGCTGGTTCACGGTGAACCAAGAGCCCACGTCGACCTCGCCGGGATGAATTCCCGGCATCGGCATGCGGACCTTCGAAGTGATTGACCTGACCGGATTCGGGCCGGTGCTCCTCGACGGAGTCGACCTGCGTGTCGTCGCCCAGGCCGATTCCGAAAGCGTGTCCCGCGGGCCAACCGGCGGATTCGGAGACTCCTTTAGTCGGCGTGGTCGTCGTTGGCGTCGGCCACCGCAAGGCCGCCAAGCCCCCTGGTGCGATCCATCCAGGCACTGGTCTGCCAGTTGTCGACCGTGGCCGCCTCAGGCAGAAACGGCGGCAGCTCCAGCGCGAGGTGTCGGGACAGGGCGGCGAGGAACGGCTCGTACACGCCCCGTAACTCGGCCAGTGTGCGATCCGCCTGTTTGGCCTCGCGGAGGTGCAGGCCCGCCGCGCCGAGTTCGTCCTGGAGGCGTTGAAGTCGGGCCTCGGGCAGTCGGTCCGGATCCAAATCGATCGGCAGGACCTGATACACCTGGGCCAGGTCCACGACCACGTGGCGGGCCATGGCGAAGGTCAGGCCGGCCTGATACACGTCGGCCCCCTCCACCCCGGACAGCAGCAGCGCCGAGGCGTCCAGCACGACCGTCATCGCCGCCAGCCAAGACTGGTTGTCGTGCTGCGAGCGGTAGTAGCCGAGCACCGGGAACGAGATGTGGTTCTCCAGGACCTCGGCCGACCACCGCTCCCATTCCACCAGGAACCGGCCGAGCGCGTCGACGTTGCGGCCTCGGGCGAGTCGGATGAGCAATTGTGCCGCCGTCGGCGGCGAGCCGGATCGGGCGTCCATGAGCGAGATCGTCACCTCGCGGTTGGAGAACGCCTGGTGGAGGACCGGGAGGTAGCTGATGACCACGGCGAGGAAGCCGAAACCAAGCCCCGCCTCGGCGACCGCCAGGATGCGGCCGAGCGGATCGACCGGGGTCACGTCGCCCAAGCCGAGCGTGAAGAAGGTGGTCCCGCTCATGTAAAAGTCGGTGCCCACTCCGGACCGGGCGTCCGGGCCGTTCAGGCCCGTGCCGAGCGACCAGTGCAAGAGGGCGAACCCGGTGATCAGCCCGGCCGCCCACACGCCGATGAGCACGAGGACGGAGAGCGGCCCGAAGAGGCTGAGGAAGGTGTTGCGCCGCTTCCCCGGTCGAATGCGCCGCGCCAGGGCGGCCCACGGCTTCCAGGAGTAGACGTAATAGAATTGCGAGAATCGGAGTGCGCGCGTGACGCGGCGCGGCAGGAGCACCACTTCGAAGGCGTCCCACAGGACCAGCACGATCAGGGCCAGGCTCGCCGCGGCGATCGTGACCGACATTGGGATCGCTCCAGAGCCGAGGGTGGCAGTCTCCCCGTCTCCGGGCTGACAGATGATAGAGTCCTCCCGTCCGTCCGAACAGGGGGAGTCGGGACATCCGCCTCGTCGACATCTCCTGCCATGCGTCTCCCGCCTCGGTGCCTCCGACCCGAAAAGGGGCGTGGCCGCGTCACGAACGGGGTGACATCGGCCACCGTCTCGTTACCATAGGGCCGAGCCTGTTCTCTCCCACCGCAGCCCAAGGAACATCAGAGATGTCTCGTCCTCGATCCCTCACCTTCGTCCTGACGATCGCGGCGCTCTCGTCCTATGCGACCCGATCCTCCGCCCACGACGGCCCCATCGGGCACAGCCACGGATCCACGATCGCCAAGGCCGCCCGCGAGATGGCGGGGGCGGCCAATAACCTCTGGGCCTCGCTGACCCCCGAGCAGAGGCAAAAGGCCGGCTTCGAGTTCACCGATCCACTCCGCTACGACTGGCACTTCATCCCGAGGCCTCGCAAGGGGCTCCCCCTGAAGGAGATGACGGGTGAGCAGAAGGCCCTGGCCCACGGCCTGCTGGCCAGCGGTATGAGCCAGGGCGGCTACATCAAGGCCGAGACGATCATCAGCCTGGAGCAGATCCTGGCCTCGATCGAGAAGGGGAAAGGGCCGGTGCGCGACCCCGAGCTCTACTTCTTCAACATCTTCGGCAAGCCCGGCTCGACCGACCCCAAGCAGCCCTGGGGATGGCGCGTCGAAGGCCACCACCTGGCACTCAACTTCACGGTCGTGGGCGACAAGGGGATCGCCGGCGGCCCGACCTTCATGGGGACCAATCCCGCCGAGGTCAAGGACGGCCCCCGCGAAGGGCTCCGCGTCCTCGGCGAGGAGGAAGACCTCGCCCGCAAGCTCGTGAAGTCGCTCAACGACGATCAGCGCAAGAAGGGAATCGTCCAGGCGGAGGCCCCCAAGGACATCTTCTCGCTCGCCCTGCGAGAGGCCAAGCCGCTCGAACCCGCCGGCATCCTCCTCCCCGAACTCGACGCCGCGCAGAGAGAGCTGGTCAACTCGATCCTCGTCCTCTATGCCGAACGACTCCGCCCCGAGCTGGCCGCGGACGACCTGGCTAAGATCCTGAAAGCGGGCGTCGACAGGATCGGCTTCGCCTGGGCAGGCGGCCTGGAGCGCGGCCAGCCCCACTACTACCGCATCCAGGGGCCGACCTTCCTGATCGAATACGACAACACCCAGAACAACGCCAACCATGTCCACAGCGTCTGGCGTGACTTCGGGGACGACTTCGGCGTCGACCTGCTCAAGACGCACTACGAATCGGCCTCGACCGAGCATGGCCACACGAAGTGACGGATGCTCATGCAGCCTCGGCGGAGGTTCACGGCGGCCTCTCCCCGCCGGCCGGGTGGCTAGGGCGAAGGCAGCGTGCTCCGGGAGCGAAGGCCCCCGCACCGGGGGTACGCTGCGCGTCATACGACATGAGGTTGTGCCGCAGAAGGCTGATGATCGATTCCGGGGGGATGCGGTTCTCTGCCCCGGGGGCCTCCAAACCAAGGACCCAGCCCTGAATCCAGCGTGAGCTTCCTGGGGCTACCCAGAATTTCTCCTTGACCCCACGTTCTATTTCTATAGAATAAGAACCGTCACGGTGTTTCAGGGGATGAGGGGACGGAAACCGATGGCCAGACCACCGAGCGCGCATCCGACCGACGCGGAGCTGGACATCCTGAAAGTGCTGTGGGACGCCGGGCCGTCGGAACTGGGCCAGATCGCCTCGGCGCTGAACCGGCAACGGTCCGTCGCCTCGACGACCGTGGCCACCACGTTGAAGGTCATGATGCAGAAGGGCTGGGTCGAACGGGCGCAAGGGCCGCGCGGCTACCAGTGGTCGGCGCGGGTCAGCCGGCGACAAACGACCTCCGGCCTGGTACGTCGACTGGTGGACCGGGTCTTCGACGGTTCGGCCGGGCGGCTGGTGGCGCGGCTGGTCGAGGACGGGGCGATCAGCCCGCGCGAGCGCGAGGAGATTCGCCGGCTCCTGGAGGCCCGAGAGGGGGACGGCGGACCGCCCGAGGCGAAAGGCGAACGGCCATGACGATCGCGGCGATGACGGGGTCGCGGCCCTGGCTGGCGGCCGGCTGGACCATGCTGCACTTCCTCTGGATCGGCGGCGCGCTCGGGCTGGTGGCCGCCGTGGGACGTAGGACGTTGCGGGCGGCCCGGCCGGAGGTCCGGTACGGGTTCGCCCTCTCCTGCCTCGCGGCGCTGGCCCTCACGCCGGCGGCGATCGTCCTGCTGCTGACGGCCTCGGACGAGCCCGAGCCGACCCGGGCCATCCCATCGTCCATCGCGGCCTCGGCCCCGATCCCATCGTTCGTCGAGATGCCGGCTCCGACGCCGCCGGTGGCCCTCCTCGGGCCGGGAACGGCCGAAGACAGGTCGGACCCCGTCCGACTGTCCGTCGGGCTGCGTTGGGAGCGGCTCTTGGCCGTCGCGGTCGCCGGGCTGCCGTGGTTATGGCTGTGTGGCGCGCCGGCGACGTTCGCCCTGCTGGCGACCGGCCTGGTCGGGGCCGAGCGGCTCCGCCGGCAGTGCCGGCCGCTGATCGATGGCGAACTCCCGGAACTCGCCCGACGGCTCGCCGCCGCACTCGGGATCGCCCGCCCGGTGGCCCTGGCCGTCTGCGACCGCCTGGTCGCGCCGGTCCTGCTCGGCGTGGTCCGCCCGCTGATCCTGCTGCCGCCCGCCGTGCTGACCGGCTGGAGCGTCGAGCAAATCGAGATGGCCCTGCTGCACGAGCTGGCCCACGTGCGCCGGCTCGACAACCTGGTGAACCTCGTGCAGCGGCTGGTGGAGTCGGTGCTGTTCTTCCACCCGGTCGTCTGGTGGGTCTCGGGCTGGGTCCGGCTGGAGCGGGAACACTGCTGTGACCGGCTGGTCGTGGCGAGGACGGGGCGAGCCCGCCCGTATGCCGAGCTGCTGGCGGCGCTGGCCGTGCCCGGGAGTTCCCCGGGCCGAGCGGCGGTGGCGATGGCCGAGAGCCTGGTCGTCGCCAGGATTCGACTCATCCTGAACCTGGAGGACCATTCGATGCGCGTCTCACGTCCCGTTGTCGCCCTCGCGGCCGCGTTGCTGCTCGCACCGGCCGCCCTGATCGCCTCGCAGGCGGCACTGGCCGGCCGGGACGAGGACCCGAAGCCGGAGCCCGCCGCCCCGCCGGCGCAAGCGAAGCTCGGTCCCGCGAAGTTGGACGACCTATTCCGCCGCGCCCGGCACGGGGCCGACATGTTCCGGGACGTACAGGGCCGTGTCTACGCCCTCATGCAGATCGCAGCGACCCGGGCACGTCTCGGCGACCGCGACGCGGCCCGCCAGACGTTCCGGGAGGCCGTCGCGCTCGGAGAGACGGTCAGCTTCGACGACAACTATTACTCGCCCCACATCCTACACTGGATCGCGCAGGCGCAGGTGCGCTATGGGTTCCGCGACGAGGCCGCCGAGACGTTGCGCACGCTGCTCCGGATCGCCGAGGCGCCGGTCCGGCGGGACATCCGCAAGATCGAGCTCTATACCAACATCATCGAGACTCAGGTCGAGGTGGGCGATCGGGACGGCACCCGGGAGACGTTGCGGCTCGCTCGTCGCTACTACATGACGTCGCAGGATCGGAACATCCTGGCGTTCAAGCCCATGAAGCTCGTCCAGATCCAGGCCATGTCGGGAGACCTCGCCGGGGCCTTGCGGATGGTCGACGACCCCGAGCTATTCAAGGATCCGAACCCCAAGAACGTCCAGAACCTCCGCCACGGCGCCCTGTTCGAGATCGTCAGGGCGATCGGCCCGAGCAACCGCGAGGGGGCCGACGCCGTGCTGGAGGCGGCGCGACGGGCCGTCGATGCGATGAAGGATGATCAGGGGCTCCGGAATCAGGACCTCCGGACCAT
>JAABUS010006649.1_pt1 | contig 13874 bp, 16 predicted proteins | sample 5560161 | NCBI WGS metagenome assembly JAABUS01 (sample SAMN10711885, study PRJNA513376) | rock metagenome | isolation source: Antarctica rocks | place: Antarctica: Victoria Land, Trio Nunatak nord | collected 2016-01-04 | reverse complement strand
GTACTGAGTGCTGAGTGGAAACGCATCCCACTCAGCACTCAGTACGCAGCACTCGATACTTTCCCCTAATCGACGGGTCGCGGGCCGGGATCGCTGAGGTCCGTGCCGCTCAGGTGGTAGATCACGCGCACCGTGAGGTCGTTCTGGCAGTGGATCTGGCAGGAGAGGCGGACATTCTCAGCCAGATCGGTCTCCCGCGCGAGTCGCTCGCGCTCGGCCTCGCCCATCTCCCCAGCGTCCCCGGTGAGCAGTTCGACGCGGCAGGTCGTGCAGCGCGCGTTGCCACCGCAGCGATGCAGGATGTCGATGCCCGCGTCCTCGATCGCGAGGACGAGTTTCTTCCCCTCCGGCGCTTCAAACGTCTTCTCACCCTCGGCCGTTATCGTCGGCATCCGTCGTCCTTCCTTCACAACAACCCAGCCTCGCCCATCGCGAGGCCGCTCGGCGCAGACGATCGCGGCGACAATGCCACCGGACGCCCGTTCCCGTGTCCCAGACCGCCCCTTTGAACACCGTGCATCATACCCCTATTCCCCGCTGTGCGCCCGCGTGCGGAAGACCTCGACGCCGATAGCGCGGAGGATGCTCCCTCATGCTGGTACAATGCGCGCACCATTCCGTGCAGACGGGTTCCGTGCCTCGACGGATGCGCGCCGTCTCCCTATACTGCACCGCCGGGGAACGGGCGCGGCACGGACAAAGGGGATCGAAGGCGTCGGCATGGCAGAGCGCCGTCACTGGCTCAGCATCGCAATCGTCGCCATCGCCGTGCTGACGGGCTGCGGCAACAGTATCGCGCCTACCGCGACGATTCCGGGCGCGCCGGCTTCTCTGCCGACGATCACCGCGCCAACAGTCGCCGGGGGCGCGAGCGCCGTCGGGATGGCGACGGAACCGGGCGGCTCCCCCGTCGCTATCCCGACGCGCGCCGTCTCCGGCACTGTTCCGACCGTCGCGGCCATCTCCGCGAGCGAGGCCCCGTATGTCGACCCGCAGGGCCGCTTCACGATCACCGTCCCGAAGGATTGGCAACCGCGCGCGCCCGCCAATCCGGCGAGCACAGTGCTCGTCTCCTTCGATGCACCGGACACGCTGGCGAGCCTGACGATCACGCTCGAACCCGTGCCGCTCGGCACGACCGCGAAGGAATTCGCCGCCAACACTGACAAAGCGATTGCGGGGAAGATGACCAATTACAAGAAGCAGGGCCAGGAATCGCTCACGGTGGGCAATGTCCCCGCCGAGGCACTGACCTACGGCGGCGCCGTCGGCGGCAAGGAGTACTTGTTCCGGCAAGTACTTGTCGCGCAGGGAACGGATGGGTGGAGCATTACCTTCCCGCTCGACCCCGGCGCGCGGCAGCGGTACGGCCCTGTGATCGACACGATCACGCAGAGCTTCGCCTTCGGCAGACCGCTCGCTCTCCCCACCCCGGCAACACTCGTCGCGCCCACCCGCGCGCCCGGCGGGTCGGCCGTCACGGGCACTCCGGCGGCGACAGTGAAAGTGCCCGCTATCGCGCTGGAATGGAAACCGAATGCCCCCATCGCGGCGGGCGTGCCCGTCTATGTGCCGGACGCCGGGATCATCGCCCAACTAAATGGCGTCAGCTTCACGACAAAGCCGGGCGGCAGGGCGACCCTCGGCGCGGACGAGCAGTTCATGATCGCGGACATCACTATCTGGAACATCGGCGGCGGGGATGTGCTGCCATTGCCGGAGCAATTCAATGTCGCGCAGGAGCGGGGCGCACCGGTCGTGTTCATGCCGGAAACGACCGACACGGCAACCGAGATCGCCGGAAACAAGCCGCCCTGCTTCGGCAGAACGGCAATTGCTCCGGGCGTCGGCACGAGGGGCGTCGTCGTTACTCGCGTGCCGAAGCAGACCGGCCTGCTGCTCATCAGCTACCAACCCGGCAGCACGCGCACCCCGCGCCCGACGCAGTTTTACGTGAAACCCTGAAACAGGAAGCCAGATGAGGAAGATGGAAGGGAGAAGCCCATGCAATATCACACATGCTTGACAGCGTACTTCCGGCTTCCGGCTTCCGGCTTCTCCTCTCTTGGCTCCTCCCCTGAGACCAACAGATGCATGCCGTAATCATCGCGGGCGGGCCGCCCGGTGACGACGCCTTCGTCCGCGCGCGGTGCGCCACGGCGGAGTTGCTGATCGGGGCGGACGCAGGGGCGCTCGTGCTCGAACGGCTCGGCATTGTGCTGCACCTCGCGGTCGGGGACTTCGACACGGCGGGGCCGGCGATCGTCGCGCGGCTCGACGCGCGCGGCGTGCCGACCGAGACGCACCCCGTGGCGAAGGATTACACGGACACACACCTCGCGATTGTCGTCGCCATCGCCCGTGGCGCGACGGAGGTGACCGTCCTCGGCGCGCTCGGTGGCCCGCGCTACGACCACATGCTTGCAACCGCCCTCGGGCTCGCGCACCCGGAGTTCGCGGGCGTCCGCGTGCGGCTCGTCGATCCGATGCACACGATGCTCGCCCTCCGCGTCGGCGAATCGGTCACGCTCCGTGGCGCCCCCGGCGAATACGTCACCCTCCTCGCACTCACGGGCGTGGTGACGGGCGTCGTGGGCGACGGGCTGCGCTATCCCCTCCCATCGACCTTCACGCTTGGGGACAACATCGGCGTCTCCAACGAACTGACAGCGACCGAGGCGCACGTCACGGTGGGCGGCGATGGCACCCTCCTGGTGATCCATACGCACCTGCGGGCCACATCTTCCCCCGAAATCATGTAAACCCCTTGACAATCGGGCCGGGTATACGTACATTTGTTCTACTTGGCTAGTCGTGGCTCGCGGCTCATTGTTCATTCGATGGGGTGGTTCGCATGATTGTTCCTCAGTTGCAGTCCGTCTTCGTCTTCGTGCGCGATCTCGACCGCGCGATCTTCTTCTATTGTGGCTCGCTCGGCCTGCCGTTGCGGCGGCGGTGGGAGGGCGGTGCGGAGGTAGGTGACGGTGGCACCGCGCTCACGCTCGCCGTCGCGGACGCCGACACCGCGCCGGGGGCGACCGGACGCCCGACGGGCATCACCTACGCCGTCGATCAGGCGACATACCGGAACTTCGTGGCGCGTGGCATCTTCACGGAGGAACCCGTACACTACCCGTGGGGGACGCTGGTAATCGTCGTGGACCCGGACGGCAACGAGTTCGCCCTGCTCGCGCCCGCCATTGAAGCGACGGAGCGGGAGCCGGAACCGCGCGCGATCCCGGCGATCCACGCGACGTTTCGCCCACGGGTGAGGGGGGCCGCATCGTGACGGAGAGCGTGGCGCCGGAGATTCAGGCGTACGTCGAGGAGCATGTGCTCCACTGGCCGGGCATCACGAAGCGCAAAATCTTCGGCCATCAGGGCTACTTCATCGATGGCCGTCTGTTTGCCTTTATCGGCGATCGCGGCGTCGTCCTCAAGCCCCCGGCGGATGAGAAGGCCGCCGTCCGCGCGCTCGATGGCGCGGACGGGTGGTCGCCAGACCCGGGCGCGAACCTCACAAAGACCAACTGGGTCGAGGTGCCGTGCCACGATGAGGACGCGGTCGAACTGCTCCTGCCATACCTCGCGCACGCGATGAGCTTCATTCGCACCGCGCCGCAAACCGGCTGGCAGGCCGAACGCCGCCGCAAGCGGAACGAGAAGAAAGGCGTCCCGATCGCGGAGTGATAACGCCAACCCTGACGCCTTCAATCCGTTGCGCGATCGCTTATCGCCCGTCACGATAACACCGTCGGCGGAGCCGATTGCAACCCGCTCCGCCGACGGCGCTGGCACATCGCCGGTATCAGACGATCAGACGGTGGTGGTCGTGGCGTCGTCCGGGATGGGCGGTGTGGTGGGGGCGGCGGCGACGATGTCGCGCACCTCGCTCTTGCAGCGCTCCACCGCCGCGCGGATGCGGCGCATCGTCTCGGTATCACCACGCCCCATCGCGTACTTCGCGCCGCTCCAGACGGTCCCCATGAGGTCTTTCGTCTCCTCCGCGAGGAAACGCGCCTCATGCCGGTTGAAGCCAGGGGCAGAGCCTTCCGCGTACCGCGCCCAGAATTCGTCCACCGTGGAGCGGTGGGCGGTGAGTTCGGTTTGTCCCGACTCGGTGAGGCGGTAGGTGCGGCGGTCGCTGCCCTCCTCGGCGCGGATCATGCCTTGATCGTCGAGCAGCTGCAGCATCGGGTAGACCGTGCCGGGGCTGGGGGCGTACTGCCCGCCCGTGCGCTCCTCGAAGGCTTTGATGATCTCGTAGCCGTGCTTCGGCTGATCGTTCAGCGTGTCGAGCAGCAGATAGCGCAGCATCCCGCGCTCGATGGGCGGTCGTCGCCCCCCGAAGCGCCCCCCCTCCTCCGAGAATCCGCCGAAACCAAAACCGGGGAAACCGCCGGGAGGCCCGCCAAATGGCCCCCGCCGACCGCCCCCGTGACCCTCGCCGCGATGGCCGCCGTCACGCCGCCCGCGCTCCCGATCCTCGTTATGCCGGTGCTGTGGCCCGTGCGGGCCGTGTCCATGAAACATTGTGTATCTCCTTGATACGATCAAATACGATCACGATATATCGCGATACATCTAAGATACGCTGATTCATGCGCGCTGTCAAGAGGTGTCGCCGCTCGTAGCGCGGTTTGCGGGAGTGTGGCTAAGGGGCATTCAACCATTGTTGAGCGCTTACGGGGGAGTTAAATATGTACATGCGACGGCTCTACTGTCGCGCGCATGGAAGGAGGTTCGTGGCGTAATTCAGGCGAGATACGTGTGGAACCACTGCACGGCGCGCGCCCATGCGTCGGCAGCAGCGCCGGGGTTGTAGGCGGGGCGCGTGTCATTCAGGAAGGCGTGGCCCGCGCCGGGGTAGACGACCATGTCGAAGGTCTTCCCCTGCCGCTCCATCTCCGCCGCCAGCCCGTTGTACTGCTCCGGCGGGATGCCCGCGTCCTCCGCACCGTACACCGCGAGCACCGGCGCCTTGATGCCGCCGACGAACTCTTCGGTTGGCTGCACGCCGCCGCCGTAGAAGGCAATCGCCGCGCCGATCCGTTCGTCGCCGGTGGACGCGGCGGTGAGGGAGAGCCGCCCGCCCATGCAGAAGCCGATCACGCCGACCGATTTCGGCTCGACGGCGGGGAGGTCGCCGAGGTAGCCGATCGCGCCGCCGATCTCGCGCACGGCGATGTGCCTGTTGAGCGCCATCAAGTACTTGCGCGCGTCGTCCGGCTCCGTCGTGACCTGCCCGTGGTACAGGTCCGGCGCGAGCGCGACGAACCCCTCCCGCGCGAACCGCTCCGCGAGGTCCTTGATGTGCGCGTCCAGCCCCCACCACTCCTGGATGACGACGACTGCCGGGAACGGCCCGGCCCCCTGTGGCGTCGCGAGGTAGCCGTTCGCCGTGTCGCCATTCGACGCGAAGGAGACGGTCTCGGTACGGATGTCGGATGCCATGCTGCACACTCCTTGGGGAAGTAGCCAGTAGCCAGTAGCCAGTAGTCAGCAGCCGCTAGTCAGTAGGGACGGCGACGAGCACTGGGGAGATTGTATCCATCGTCTCGTTGCCTCGTATCGTACTACGATAGTCGCGCGTGACATAGTTCGACAGCGACATTCATGGTTTCGCTTGTCCCCACTGACTACCGACTACTGAGCGATCGAGCGATACACAATCCCCACGACCCCACCGCCGAGCACGAGCCAGACGGAGTTGACGCGGAAGCGGATCAGGAGCGCCGCCGCGATAACCGCGAGCAGCGCGGTGAACCAATCGATAACCGCCGCCCGCCCGAGTTCCCACGTCACCGCCGCCATCAGGCCGACCGCCGCCACATTGACGCCATCCAGCGCCGCCGCAGTCCACGGCGAGCGGCGCAGGTGCGGCATCAGCGGCACGGAGAGGGCGACGAAGACGAACGCGGGCAGGAAGATGCCGATCGTCGCCAGCACCGCGCCCCAAAAGCCGCCGACGATGTAGCCGATGAACGTCGCCGTGGTGAAGACCGGCCCCGGCGTGAACTGCCCGACCGCGACGGCGTCAAGCAGTTGCTGGTTCGTGAGCCAGCCGAGGTGGTTGACGAAATCGTTGCGGAGGAAGGCGAGCAGGACATACCCCGAGCCGTAGAGCACAGAGCCGATCTTCAGGAAGGTGAGAAAGAGGCGGAGCGGGCTGTACGGCGCTGCAGCCCCCGCCGCGATCGCGAACAGGGCCGCGATCTTCACCGCAGGAAGTGGTGCGACACTGCGCAACGTCGGGCGGCTCGTGCGGAGGCGACGACCATTCTCAATCAGCATCACGAGGATCGCCGCGCCGAAAATGAGCAGGATGACATTCACACCGAGGACATACCCCGCGAAGACGGCGACGCCGACCGCACCGAGCACGACGTTCTTGACCGCCGTGCGCCCCAGTCCCCAGAGCGCCTGCACGACGACCGCGATGATCACCGGCTTGATGCCGTAGAGGAGCCAGACGCCGCCCGTCGTCGCGCCGTAGCGCACATAGAGCCAGGCGAAGGCGAGCACGAGCGTCGCGGCGGGGATAATGAAGAGCGTGCCGCCGATGAACAACCCCGGCCACCCCGCGCGGGCGTAACTGGAGTGCATCACCGTCTGCGTGGAGGTTGGCCCCGGCACGAGGTTCGCCGCGCCGATCATGTCGAGGTACTGCTGCTCCGTGACCCACTTGCGCCGCGTGACGACCTGCTGCCGCAGCATCGCGATGTGCGCCGCCGGCCCGCCGAACGCCGTCCAGCCGAGGCGGAACATCAGCCCCCCCACTTCCCGCAGCGCATGTGGCGCCGTGGTCGGCGGCGTCTCGTTTACCGGTTCGGTCGTGGACACGGCACCCTCCCGCGCGTTCGTTCGATGGCGTGCAGTATACGCGCAATTGGTGAGGAAACGATGATGCGCTCCCGGCCGCCGGTGGGCGTCAGTTTCGACCGGACGCGACTTCGGCGCTCATGTCGCGGGGGGCACATTGGGTCGTGTGAACGCTCGTGCGGGTCGTCGTACCGCGCGCTTGTGCGGTCGCGTCCGCTCCGCGATGGGCAGACGAACCGTCGCCACCGTGCCGGTGTGCGGCGCGCTCGTCAGCGTCACGTCGCCCCCATGCGCGCGGGCGAGCGCCTGGGCGATTGCCAGCCCGAGGCCGGTTCCGCCGTTCATCCGGTTCCGCGCCCCGTCCGCCCGGTAGAAGCGGTCGAAGACGCGCGACAGGTGCTCAGCGGCGATGCCCTCCCCCGTGTCGTGAATGGTGACGACGGCATCGCGCCCGTCGCGCGCGACCGCCGTCGTCACCTGGCCGCCGGGCTGTGTGTGTGCGAGGGCATTATCGAGGAGGATTATGAGGACCTGGTGCAGCCGGTCCGGGTCGGCCTCCAGCGTGACCGGTGCGTCGGCGCTCTGGGCACTTAATGCGATCTCGCGCTCCTGTGCGACGGACCGGAGGTGGCGAACGACAGCCGCCGTCAGCGCGACGAGATCGACCTGCCCCATCGCCAGATCGAGCGTCTGCAGATCGCTGCGTGCCAGCGTCAGCAATTCATCGGTCAGGCGCTCCATCCGGCGGATTTCCCCGCGCACATCGTCCAGCAGTTCCGCGTTGACGGCGAGCGGCACATCACGGTGCCGGTCGAGGAGGTCGGTCGCGGAGTGGAGCACGGTCAGGGGTGTCCGCAGTTCGTGGGCCGCGTCCGCGACGAATTCCTGCTGACGGGCGAAGGCGTGCTGGATCGGCACGAGCGCGCGCCCTGCGAGGAACCACGCGCCCCCGACCGCGAGGAGCAACCCGACACCGCCCCCGGCGAGGAGAATGATCATCAAGCGATGGAGCGCCTGCTGCTGCGGCAGGAGGCTCTCCCCGACGACGAGCGTGCCCGCCGGTAGGCGCGGATCGATGAGGGGGCGCTGGTAGAGGCGCGTGGGGCCATTGGGGAGGGCAACCGTCGTGGAGCGCGGTGCTGGACCGGGCGCGACCGACGCTGCGAAGGTCGCCGGGTCCACGCCCTGGGGGTTCGCGAGCACCGCCCCATCCGCGCTGATCAGCAAGACGAAGAGGCCCCCGCGATACCCCTCGCGGTCGAATCCGATGCGCCCGCCGCGCTCGCTCATGCCGTGGAGTTGCCGCGCCGCCTCCTCGCTGCGGCCCATCAGGTCGCGATCCACCTGCGCGCTCAGGCTCCGCGCGAGCGTAACATAAACCGCCCCGCCAATGGAGGCGAGCAGCAGGACGAGGATGAGCGTATTCCAACCGAGCAGGCGCCACCGGACGTGCGAGAACATCCGCTCACTCCTTGATGGTGTACCCGACCCCCCGCACCGTGCGGATGAGGGGGCGTGGGAAGCCACGGTCGATCTTGTCGCGCAGGTAGTGGATGTAGATCTCGACGACGTTGGAGGTCGCCTCCGAGTCGTACCCCCAGACGTGATCGGTGATCTGATCCTTCGTCAGCACCCGGCCGGGCGCGCGCATCAGGTACGCGAGCAATTGGAACTCCCTGGCGGTCAGTTCGACCGTCCGTCCCGCCCGCCGCGCCTCGTGCCGGGCGAGATCGAGCGTCAGATCGCCCACGTGCAGCGTCTCGTCCCCCGATTCCTCGCCCGTGCGGCGCGCGAAAACGCGAACGCGGGCGAGCAACTCTTCGAGCGCGAACGGCTTGATGAGGTAGTCGTCCGCCCCCGCGTCCAGCCCGCGCACGCGATCGGGGACGGTGTCCCGCGCGGTGAGCATGAGTACCGGCGTCCGCACCCGCCGCTGCCGCAGACGCCGACAGACTTCCAGGCCATCCATCTGCGGCAGTAGCACATCGAGCACGATCAGGTCGTACGCGCCCGCCGTCGCCTGCGACAGCCCGATACGACCATCATACGCCACGTCCACGCGATGATCGGCCTCGACGAGCACGCGCTCAATCAGGCGGGCAACGCGCGCATCGTCCTCAACCAGCAGCACGTCCACCGCCTCCATCCCTCCGCACGAATACCAAATCTACCCATGCAACCTGAAGGGAGCCTGGGAAAACGCATCACCCCATTCCAAGCCTCTTCTCAGATTCGTGTGCCATGCTACCGTACGACGGCATGGGTATGCATGGTGCGGAAAGCAGGACGGACGCGAATGACACAGGAAATCCCGAAAACATCACCCCCTTCATCAGAGCGCCGACGGCCGCAACCCACGCCCGCATCGCCCGACGCGCCGAAGGCGAAGAAGCAGGGCGCGAAGGGGAAGAAGGTCGCCAACAGCCTCGTCGCCCTCAGTTCCGCCGCGATTGTCTCGGTCTACGGCCTCGGCTACGCCCGCACCCAGTCGGCGGAGGCGCACCTGACGACGAACATCGCCGCCGAGAGCACGGCCCTCCCGATTGTGACTGCCGCACCAATCGCAGCGAGCAGCACGCAGCCGACGCAAGCGCCCGCGATCAAATTCCCGTTCCCCGTTCCGTCCGGGACGACCGCGCCAGCGGTGACGGTGAGCAGCGGCGGGCAAAGTATGCCAATGCCCACACACGCCGTGCCAACCGTGACCGCGACCGTGCCCGCGCAGATCACCAGTGCGCCGACGGGAATAGGGACGGCGAGCACGAGCGCCGCGCGCTACAAGGATGGCACGTACGTGGGCACCGGATCGAGCCGCCACGGCAGCATCGGGGCGACGGTCATCGTCCAGGGCGGGAAGATCGTCTCGGCGGAGATCACGCAGTGTGGCACCCGCTACCCCTGCTCGAAGATCGCCGCCCTGCCGGGGCAGGTGGTGGCGCAGCAGGGCGGCACGGTCGACCTCGTCTCCGGCGCGACGGACAGCTCCGAGGCGTATCAGGGCGCGATCAGGAACGCGCTCGCGAAGGCGTCCGCAGCGTGATGGGGCACGAGACCACCGCCACGGAACCCCATCGCGGCTCGGCGCTCTTCATGGACACACTCGTCGCGCTCCAGATCGTCACGGACGCGCCGAAGGATGCGTTCTCCGCGCCGATGGAACGGGCCTTCGGGTGGTTCGCGGAGATCGAGCGCATCTGCTCGCGCTTTGAAACGGAGAGCGAGGTGATGCACCTCACGCGGCGGATCGGCACGCCCGTCCCGGTCAGCGCCACGCTCTTCACGCTAATCGAATTTGCCCTCGCGGTGAGCCGGTTGAGCGGTGGCGCGTTCGACCCGACCGTCGGCGCGCTGCTCGAACGGCGGGGGGTCAACCGCAATTACCGCACGGGGGAACGGGTCGTCACCGCCATTGCGCCGACGCACCGGCCGAGCTACCGGGATGTCGAACTCGACCCCGCGCGCCGGACCGTCACGCTGCACGCGCCGCTCATCCTCGACCTCGGTGCGGTCGCGAAGGGGCTGGCCATCGATCTGGCGGCGCGGGAACTGGACGTGTTCGGCAGTTACACCGTCGATGCCGGGGGCGACCTCCGCGTGAAGGGGTGGAACGCTGCGGGCGAGCCGTGGTCCGTCGGCATCCGGCACCCGCGCCGCGATGGTGAACTGATCGCGCGCCTCCGCCTCTCCGACGCGGCGGTCTGCACCTCCGGCGACTACGAACGTGCGCATCCGCCGGGCGTGGGGGGACATCACCTGCTTGTTCCCGGCAGTGGAGACTCCTCCACCACAGTCGCGAGCGTCACCGTCGTCGCACCAATGGCGATGATGGCGGACGCGTTCTCCACGGCGGCGTTCATCCTCGGCCCCGCCGAGGGGCGCGCCTTCCTCGAACGGCAGGGAGTCGAGGGTCTCATCATTACACCCGCATTGGAGCAATGGGCGACAAGTGATTTCGCGAGGTATCTGCAATGACCGCATCCGCGCGCACACCCGTGATGGCGTCACCATTCCGCGCATCATGGCGCTTCTTTCGCACGCCGAAGGGCGCTCTCATCATCGTGCTCGCGCTGCTCACCGCGATCGCCGTGCCGCGCGCAGGGTTGCACGCGGCCCTGCCGGGCGTCGTCGGCGCGATGCTGACCGCCGCCCTCCTCGATGTTGCGATTGTGCGGGCGACGCGCGGCGTCTGGTTCTTCCCGAGCGGCGCGCTGCTCTCCGGTCTGATCGTGGCGCTCATCCTCAGCCCGACGGAGCCGCGCTACGTCCCGATCATGACCGCCGCGCTCGCCGTCAACTCCAAATACCTCCTGCGGGTGCGCGGGCGGCACATCGTCAACCCCGCCGCGCTCGCGCTCGTGGCGGCCTGTTTCCTCTTCGCCAGCGGGCAGAGTTGGTGGGGCGCGCTGCCCGACCTCCCCGCGCCATTCGTCGTTGCGCTCCTCGCAGTGGGGTTCTTCATCGCGGATCGCGTGAACAAGTTGCCGATGGTGCTCACCTTCCTCGGCTGCTACCTCCTGCTGTTCACGCTGACGGCGTTTGTCGATCCCGCGCGGGTGACGGAGATCTTCCGCGCGCCGGACATCAACGCCGCCCTCTTCTTCGCCGCCTTCATGCTGACCGACCCGCCCACCTCACCAGCACGCTACCGCGATCAGGTGTGGTTCGGCGTTCTCGTCGCGGTGGCGAGTTTCGCGATCTATCTGACGCTCAGCGGGCTGTACTACCTCCCGGCGGCTCTGCTGCTCGGCAATGCATGGGAGGCGTGGCGCCGCGTGACCGCGCGATCCCGTGCCGTGACCGCGACCGCTCGCACGGCGGCGTGAACCGAAGGGACGGCTCCTCCACCACAGAGAGTCCTCGCGGCGGGCGATTTTGCGCGCGGAAGAAGGCTCGCAGACAGCACTTTTGGATACCCCTCTGTCCGTACGCAACCACGCGGGCCGCGCCTCGTTCCATCAGTGGTGCGGATTTTCTGTATGATCCGCGCATCCCGACCGGACACGAAAGGGACCTTCCCCATGCCGCGATTGCTTCAGTACGTCTCGGGCGTGCGCCTCGTTGTTGATGTGTACGACCATCATTTGTGGCACTTCACCATCCGGGGTCGTCGGTTCGACCTGCGCGAGCGCGGCGGGTCGTACGTGCTTCAGACGGACGACGGGACGAAGCTTGGGTCGTTCGATGATTGGGATCGTGCCATCGCGGTCGCGCGCGATCACGCGCACCGGGCAATTACCGAGCGGATTCCGGTCATCCCATCCGTCGCGCGTCCGCAAACCGGCAGGTAGCGAGACGACGGTGTCGCGCCCGAGCGAGGTGGCAGATTTAGTCGCGATTAATGACGATCATCGTGATCGTGTTCTTAACGCCGGGCGTGCCGTGCAGATCGCGCACAACGACGCGCCCAACTTCCTCAATCGTTGGTTCCTCGACCACCACGACAAGATCGTGCGGCCCCATCACAAGGTCCGCCGCGACGATACCCTGCGTCTGCAGCAGGTGCTCACGCACCTCTTGGCCCTTCCCAACCTCGGTATCGACAAAGACATAACCCCGCGCCATCACCCATCTCCCACCTGATATTCGCGTTCCGATGGATGCATTGTACCGCATTCTACGAAGGCACTCATCATAAGTTTTTTTCCTCGTTGTGTGTCGGGCGAGGGTCAAGTCCCGAACGTTCTGTAAAAGCCTCCACGCACGTTCATTAGCCGAGCAGTGTCATCAGCGCCTCCTGCCGAAACGTCGGACCCAGTTCCGTCATGTCGAGATACTGCCGCCCGCTCTCCCATTCCTCGCTCTGCTCGACACATACTGCCGTCACCAACCGCACGCAGGCGGCCCGGTTCGGGAAAATCCGGATCACCCGCGTGCGCCGTTTCAACTCTTGGTTCAGCCGCTCCAAGCCGTTCGTCGTGCGGATGCGGGCCTGATGCGCGAGCGGGAAGACGAGAGCGGCGAAACAATCCTCGGTCTCCTCTTCAAGGGAACGGGCGACAGCGGGATGAGTGCCGCGCCATTTGTCGGCAAGTTGCTGTGCCATCGCCCGCGCCTGGATCGGTGTCGTCGCGGTGAAGAGCGCCCGCAGATCGGCAGCCACCTCCTTGCGCTTACTTGCGCCGACCATGCCGACGAGATTGCGGGTGTAGTGAACCTGACACCGCTGCCAGCCTGCTCCCTGGAAATACCGCTCAATCGCGGCGCGCAGCCCGGCGTGGTCGTCCGCGGTCACCAACCGTACGCCCCTCAGCCCGCGTCCCTTCAGATGCCGGAAGACCTCCCGATAGGTCGCCTCACTCTCGGTATCCGCCACATCGACCGCGAGGATTTCCCGTCTCCCGTCGTCGCGCACCCCGCTGACAATCAAGACGCCTTGGGTGATCACGCGGCCGTCCGCGCGCACATGCTCGTAGCGCGCATCGACCACGAGATAGGGATACGTATGCTCGCTCAGCGGGCGATCGCGCCACGCCGCCAACTCCGCGTCGAGATCGCCCGTCAGCCGGGAGACCTGACTCTTCGAGAAACTTGTCCCGCACAACGCCTCAGTGATCTCCGTCACTTTCCGCGTCGAGACCCCTTCGAGATACATCTCCATCAACGCGAGCACCAACGCTTTCTCCGTCCGCTGATAGCGCGCGAACAACTGCGTCGAAAACGTCCCGGCCCGATCTTGCGGCACGCGCAAGGTCAGCGTGCCGACCCGTGTCTGCAACTGGCGCGGCTTGTAGCCGTTACGCTGCCCGGTCCGGCTTTCCGTCCGCTCGTAGGGCGTTGCCCCAAGATGCGCCGTCATCTCCGCTTCGAGGATCTGCTGCAAGGTCTGCTCAACGACCAGCCGCAGAAAGCCCGGATCGTCGGTGAAGACCGCTTGTACCAACGCCTCACGGCCCGTATCATTGCTCTCGGTCATCGTCTTTCTCCTTCACTAGTGGGTCAGTTGTGTTGCTCATCGCCTTTCCCTCAGGCTGCCCGCCCCCAGTGAAGCGGCAACGCTGTACACGCTCCTGATCCGCCGAGCGCATGGCGGCGCTGCCACGCGCGTTCCCGCC
>JAABUS010006648.1_pt1 | contig 13874 bp, 15 predicted proteins | sample 5560161 | NCBI WGS metagenome assembly JAABUS01 (sample SAMN10711885, study PRJNA513376) | rock metagenome | isolation source: Antarctica rocks | place: Antarctica: Victoria Land, Trio Nunatak nord | collected 2016-01-04 | reverse complement strand
GAACTGGCCGGCGAAGACGACCCAGAAGCCGCGGCGCAGGCTCGAGAACTTCCCCGAGCGCAGGATGCCGACGCCCGGCACGCTCGAGAGGCTCTTGGCCTTGGCGCGCGCCAGGGAGCGCGTCTCGCCGGAGTAGAGAATGACTGTGAAAGCGGTCTTGCCCTCCGGCCAGCGGGCGATCTGGCCGGCCGGCGCGGGCGTGGCGGACGGCACGGGGCCGGTGGGACCGCTCGGCCCGCTGACCCCGCCCGGCCCGGCGGGACCGCTCGGCCCGGGGACGACCGAGGGCTCTGGCGTGGGGACGATCGCTGCCGGCGGGGGCGTCGCTGCCGGCGCGACGGCGACCTGGTCCGCCTCGCCGTCGAGCTGCAGGAAGGCGAACACCAGCGCCACGGCGGCGACGAGCAGCACGGCGGAGACGATCGCGATCGGCGTGCGCCAGCCCGGGGCACCGGCGACCTCCGTGGTCACGGCCGTGCCGCAGCTCAGGCACCAGTCCTGGTCGGGCCGCAGTGGCGCGCCGCAGGCCGGACAGCCGGGCACGGTCGGCCCGGGCGGGGGAGCGGGAGGGGGCGGGGGAGGATGAGGCGCGCTCACGCGGTCCTCTGCACCTTCGTCGCGGCCTCGGGCGGCGGCGGGGGCGGCGGCGGCGGCGGTGGCGGGGCCAGCTCCTCGCCGTGCCCCTCCACCCAGGCGCCGGGGGGAACCGGCTCGGGGGCCGCGCCGAGGCCGAGCGCGGGCAGGTCGACCGGGCGGGCCACGTGGGGGCGGCGCGTGCCGGGAGCCACGGGCGTGCCGCACGCCCAGCAGAAGCGCGCGTCGCTGCCGTAGAGCTCCGCGCAGTTGGGGCACGTCCCGCCGATGCCGGGCTCGCGCACCACCCGCCCGCGCTGATCGTCGAGGCGGTACTCGAGATCGTGCAGCTCGGCGTCGACGGTCGCCATCCGGCCGAGCTTCTCCGTCACCAGCTGGCGGTGTGCGGTTGCGCCGGCCTGGCCCGAGCGGTGCACCTCGAAGACCAGGCCGCCGAGGTCGCGCAGCAGCAGCTCGCGGATTCCGCGCAGGTGGCGCAGGCGACGGCGCAGGCGGCCGCGTCGCTCGGTTGTCGGCCGGTCGCCGACCAGCTGGTCGAGGTCGGTGCCCGCGGGCAGGTGCGGCCCGGCATCAACGGCGGGAGCCGGAGCTTCCGCGGGCGTCCCGGCGGCCGCTTGACCGGCCGCGGGATCCGCCGTTCGCCTACGTCGAAACAGTCCGCTCATGATGGAAGGGCGCCTGACGCCACGAACGGGCGAGTGTAGGCCGGGGTTTCGGTCATCGAGCGATCTCGCGCCAGGCCGCGACCACGCGGGCAGCCATCCGGTCGGCCGAGAAGAGCTCGGCCCGCGCGCGCCCGTCGACGCGCGGGTCGGGGTCGGCGAGCAGCGGCGCCAGGGCCGCGCGCCAGCTCGCGGGCTCCCAGGGCAGGCAGGCGCTGCCGGCGATGCCGCCGAGGGCGACCGGGTGGATCCCGACCGGGGTCCCGAGAACAGGAACGCCGCAGGCCAGCGCCTCGAGCACCGACAACCCGAAGCCTTCGTCGAGGGAGGGGACCAGGACAGCGTTGGCGGCGTTGATCCAGTAGGGGACCTCGTCCGGGTCGACGTTGCCCAGAATCAGCAGCGGGACGTCGCCCGCCACCTCGCGGGCGCGCTCGAAGCCCTTCAGCGGCCGGGACGGATCGTGGGGAAAGAGCAGGTAGGGCCCCGCGGGATCGAGGCCCAGATGGGCGCGCGCCTCGACGCGCGGGATGGAGCGGAAGCGGTGCAGGTCGATGCCGACCGGCAGCACCGCCACCCGGCGGGTCGTCCCGGCGCCCGGGATGTTGGCGCTGAAGGCGCGCGAAACCGCGGCGGGGAGCACGAAGGGCAGGGCGGCGCGCGTGATGCGGGCCGAACGCGGGTGGAAGAGGTCGTTGCCGTGCAGGGTGACCACCACGGGGCCCAGGCGGGCGGCGAGCGCGGGCCAGGCGGTGAGGCCGAAGTGCGCGTGGACGACGTCGAAGCGCTCGCCCCCGAAGCGCCGGCGCAGGTCGCGGAAGGCGGCCGGGTAGCCCGTGAAGCCTGGCGAGAACGCGTGCAGCTCGACCTCGACGCCATCCTGGCGGCGCAGCGCCGCGACCTGGTCGCGCACGAACGAGCCGAGCGCGGGCCGCTCCGGCGAGGGGTACATGTTGGTCACGACGAGGGCGCGCACTTCCGGCACATATTCGTGACCAAGGCACAACCCCCGCGTCTGGAGCGGTCACACGATCCTTTGAAGACTCCTTGTCACTGTCCCGCCGGCGCGGCGGGGCGCCACGACCGAAGGACGGGGAACACCATGGGGTACGAGTTGATGGGCCGGATCCACGCGGCGCTGGCCGGCCTGCGCCGCCAGGGCGGCCAGGGCACCGTCGAGTACGTCGGCCTGATCCTCCTGCTGGCCGTCGTGCTGGCGGGCGTCGTCAAGGCGGCGGACGGCTTCAAGGACGACGGCATCGCCAAGACGGTGATCGAAAAGCTCAAGACGGCGGTCACCTCGGTGGGCGGGGACTGAGCGACGCGCTCTCCCTCCCGCCTGCGAGACTGGAGCCGTGCCCGACGTCCTCACCCTCGATGACCGCCGCCGCCCCATCGGGGTCTTCGACTCCGGGGTCGGCGGGCTCACGGTGCTCCACGAGCTGCTCGTGGCCCTGCCCCACGAGGACTTCCTGTACCTGGGCGACACAGCGCGGTTCCCGTACGGCACACGGGCGCCCGAGGAGCTCCAGGGCTTCGCGGTCCACGTCGCCGGAGAGCTGGTCGCTCGCGGAGCCAAGCTGCTCGTCGTCGCCTGCAACTCGGCGACGGCCGCAGCGGCGGAGGTGCTGGAGGAGCGCTTCGGCGGGCCCGGCGGCATCGACGTCATCACCGTCGTGGACCCCGAGGCCCAGGCCGCGGCGGTCAGCACCCGCAACGGCCGGGTGGGCCTGCTCGCGACACCCGCCACCGCGGGCTCAGGCGCCTACGAGCGCGCGCTGCGCAACGCCGACCCCCACCTGCGGCTGACCGCGGTGCCGTGCCCCGACCTCGCGCCTATCATCCAGTCCGGCTTTCCCTTCGACGACGCGCTGGTGCGCACGGTGCGCGCCTACTGCGAGCCGCTGCGCGAGGCCCGCGTGGACACCGTGATCCTGGGCTGCACGCACTTTCCGCTGGTCCGGCCCATGATCCAGCGCATGCTCGGCCGCGACGTCACCCTGATCACCCCCGGGGCCGCGATCGCCCGCCGCGTCGAATGCGCCCTCGCCGCCCGCGGGCTTGACTCGCCGGCCGGGGGGGAGGGTGACTACCGCTTCCTGTGCACGGGCGCGGTGGACGAGTTCAGCGGCCTTGGCACCCGCTTCCTGCAACTGCCGCTGGGCCGCGTCGAGCACGTGGACGTCCATGCGGCCGAGACCGTCCTGCTCGATCTCCCGGCCGTGCGTAGCTGATGGGGCGGGCCCGGTCCTATGACCGCGCGCCGGACGCGCTGCGGCCCGTCACCATCGAGCCGGGCTTCGTCCGCACCGCCACCGGCTCCGCGCTGATCTCCTGCGGGGAGACGCGCGTGATCTGCACCGCCTCCGTGCAGGAGTCCGTGCCGCGGTGGATGCAGGGCCGCGGGAAGGGCTGGCTCACCGCGGAGTACGGGATGCTCCCCGCCTCCACCGGCGATCGCAAGCAGCGCGACATCTCCAAGGGCAAGGCGGACGGGCGCTCCGTGGAGATCCAGCGCCTGATCGGGCGCTCGCTGCGCGGCGTCGTGGACTTCGCCGCGCTGGGGGAGCGCACCGTGTACGTCGACTGCGACGTGCTACAGGCCGACGGCGGGACGCGCTGCGCTTCGATCACCGGCGGCTACGTCGCGCTGGAGCTGGCGCTGCGGCGGCTGGTGGACGAGGAGAAGCTGCCCGCGGTGCCGCTGACCGGGAGCATCGCCGCCGTCTCCTGTGGCATGGTCGACGGCGTCGCGCTACTCGACCTCGACTACCCGGAGGACTCCTCGGCCGAGGTGGACGCCAACGTCGTCATGACCGGCGAGGGCGGCCTGGTCGAGGTCCAGGCCACGGCCGAGCGCACCCCGCTCTCGCGCGCGCACCTCGACGAGCTGCTCGCGCTCGCCGAGACGGGCATCGCCGCCCTGCGCGAGGCTCAGGCGCGATCCCTGCAGTGACGCTGGTCCTGGCGACCCGGAACGGGCACAAGCTGCGCGAGTTGCACCGGCTGCTGGACGGCATCGACGTGCAGCCGCTTCCCGAGCACGCGGCCACGACGGAGGAGACGGGCTCCACCTTCGCCGAGAACGCGCTGATCAAGGCGCGCGCAGCGGTAGCCGCCACGGGCCGCGACGCGATCGCCGACGACTCGGGCATCGGCGCCGAGGCGCTGGACTGGCGGCCCGGCGTGCGTTCCGCCCGCTACGCCGGCGGGGCCGCGACGGACGCGACCAACCTCGACAAGCTGATCGCCGAGGTCCCCCCGGGCTCGCGCCTGCGCTACACCTGCGTGATCGCCCACGTCGCCGCCGACGGCACCGAGTCGCTGTTCGAGGGGATCTGCGAGGGGACCATGGCCCCGGCGGCTGCCGGCGCGGGTGGCTTCGGCTACGACCCGGTCTTCGCCCTGCCGGACGGCCGCACAATGGCTCAGCTCGCCGACGCCGACAAGGACGCCGTGTCGCACCGCGGCGTGGCCGCGCGGGCACTGCGCGCCTGGCTCAGCTCAGCGGAGGTTGATCGCCGCGCTGAGCCCGACGGCCGCGAGCACGCCCGCGTAGCCGAAGTACTGCTCGATCAGCAGGATCGCGGCGGCGACCAGGCAGACGCCGACGGTGATCAGCCACGCGATGCGGGAGAGGTCCACGGGCGTATCGTGCCTTAGATGGGTGATTCCATGACCCCGCGGCCTCAGGCACGGTCCTGACGCTTCGCCGGATCGCACCCGTCCGGCTCGGACATGACCGTGCCTGGAACCAGCGATCTCGCGGTCCCACCCATCTCGCGCCATGACGGCTGCGCTCACCCCCGAGCTGGCGATCGCCTACGTGCGCGAGTTGTCGGCCGACGTCCGGGCGGTGGTGGTGCTCGACGCCGAGGGTGCGCGCCTGGCCGGCCCGGAGGCCCTCCAGGCGTCCGCCAGAGCTCTGCTGGAGGCCCTCGGCGAGGCTGCCGACGCGGCCCTGCGCCTTCCCGGCGGGGTCGTGGTCGCCACGCGGTCGGCCGACTGCGCGCTCGTCGCGGTCGCCGGCCCCCTCGCGCTGGTGGGGCCCACCCTCCTGGATGCCCGCGCCGCGGTCGGCTGCACGGCGCCGACCTCGGGCGGCGACGCGCCCTCCGCGGCGGTGCGGACAGCCGGCGAGGCGGCCGTTTGCGCCGTGCGACACCTGTCTTGAGCATCGTTTGCGTCAGCAACCATCCGCACTTTGCGGAGAACGGCAGGATTTGGCCCTACAGCGTTGTCCGGGGGGGTTGTTAGCGTCGCCGCGACCCACACCCCGTTTGATCGGGAGAAGGAGAGTCCTCCATGTCGAAGTCGGAGTTCGTTGACAAGGTCGCAGCCGACGCAAACCTGTCCAAGAAGGATGCCGGTGCGGCGGTCGAAGCCATGCTGGGCACGATCGAGAGCGAGTTGAGGGGCGGTGGCGAGGTCGCGTTCACGGGCTTCGGCAAGTTCCACGTCGCCCAGCGCGGCGCTCGCGAGGGTCGCAACCCCCGCACGGGCGAGTCCATGAAGATCGCGGCCACCAAGGTCCCGCGGTTCACCGCCGGGTCCGGCCTCAAGAAGGCCATCAAGTAGCTCCATCGCGACCGCGCCCACGGCGCCGGCCGGCCTGAGTGGCCGCCGGCGCCTGCGCCGTCTGATGCCCGTTCCCAACTTCGGCGATCGCCTCGCCCGCGCCGTGGCGCAGCGCGAGTCACAGATCGTCTGCGGCCTGGACCCCGATCCGGCCCGTCTGTGGCCGGGCGCCGCCGACGTCGCCGCCCACTGCCGCGCGGTGATCGACGCCGTCGCCGGCGCCGTCGTCGCGGTCAAGCCTCAGCTCGCGTGCTTCGAGCGTCTCGGCGCGGCCGGATGGGAGGCCCTGGAAGCCACTGTGGCGCACGCGCACGCACACGGCCTGCTCGTCCTGCTCGACGGCAAGCGCGGTGACGTGCCCGTCAGCGCCCGCGCCTACGCCGAGGCGCTCGCCGGGCGCCTGCAGGGCGACGCCTTCACCGTCAACCCGCTGCTCGGCCGCGACGCGCTCGCGCCGCTCGTGGACGGCGCGCGCGCCGCGGGCGCCGGGGCCTTCCTGCTCGTGCGCACCTCCAACCCGGGCGCCGCCGACGTCCTGGACCTCGAGCTGGCCGGCGGCGGGCCGGTCTGGGAGGCGCTGGCTGCCCTCGCCGACGAGCTCGGCCGCACCGGGGAGGCCGGCCTCAAGGACGTCGGCGCGGTCACCGGCGCGACCGTCCCCGCCCACCTCGAGCGCATGCGCGAGCTGATGCCCCGGACGCCGTTCCTGCTGCCGGGCGTCGGCGCCCAGGGCGGGGATGTCGCCGGCCTCGGGCCGGCCTTCGCCCCCGGCCGGGCGGGGGGCCTCGTGACCGCCTCGCGCTCGATCGTTCAAGCCCACGAGCTCACCGGCTCAGAGCCGGCCGGCGCGGCTCGCCGCGAGGCCGAGCGGCTGCGCGCGCTGGCCTGGGCGCTCTGATTGAGGCGGGGGAGCCGTGCGGCACGCACGTGCATCCGGTAAGTGCCCGTGGTCAGGCGCCCCGCGCCGGTCCGTCCACCGGAGGAGGCTGCGGTGGCGACGACGGTCGTGGGATCAGGCGCGGATGGTCACCCAGTCGGTAAGTACTCAGGGCGCTGAGCGAGGAGCATGTGCAAACCGCGCGTCAGAGTGTCAACGCGCCACCTTACGCTTTCGGTTCGCCGCGGACCCGTGGCGTCGCACGGCGCTGCGGCGCCGTTGCGGTGTCGGCGGCCGAGCCAATGCGGGCGTGGTCGTGTTCTGATGTTCGCCGCCGCCGACACGTTGCCGAAGTTTCCCGCCGGCTACACCAAGGCCCAAGTCGCGGCGGACACAGAGCGCTACGTCAAGAACGTCATGAACCAGTGGGACTGCGCCGACAAGCCGCGGCGCATGTGCATCCGCACCTACAATCAGGTCAACGTCAAGCTCGGCCGCTGCAAACGGGCCGGACCCCGACCCGGCTGCGGTACAAGCTGACAATGGTGCATGGCGCGATGCGTAGCCGACGCCGGTGCGGCCGTGGCCGGCTGTGGGTCACGGTGGTGGCGGCGATGGCGTTGTGGCCAGGCGCTGCGCAGGCCTCGACGGTGTCGGCGAAGACCTTCGAGCCGTCGCAGGTGACCGACGCGGTGTTGGGCAAGGCGTTCGTCACCGGGGAGGCGGGTGAGGACAACCGCTTCCGGGTGCGTCCGCTGGAAGCCGGCGGCGTCGAGGTGCGCGACGACGGCGCCTCGCTCCAGGCGCGAGGAGGGTGCCGGAGCGTTGATACGCGGACTGCGGTGTGCGAGGGGTGGGACGGCGGCCGCGTCATTCTGCGGGGGCGCGACGGCGACGACGTCTTTGACGCCCGGGCGCTCCCAGATCCCAAGCCCAAACAAGCGAGCCTCTTCGTCACGGCCAATGGCGGAGCCGGAGCGGACCGGCTCCTAGGAAGGATCCTCGGCGACGCCTACGGAGGCCGGGGTGACGACACGATGCGGCTGCGCGGCACGCTGTCGTTCGGGAACGTGGGGTTCGTGCACGGCGATGATGGCGACGACGACATTTCAGTCGTCGGCGAATACCGGGTGATGGAGCGCGACGGTGACGGGCGTGACCGCATTCACGCGCGGCAGGTGTCGTTTGAGCGGCGGCGCGAGCCGATCCGCGTTGACCTGCGACGCGGCCGCACCAGTGACGGCGACCACCTCGAAGGGGTATATCGGCTGACCGGGGGTCGCGGTCCGGATGTCCTGCTGGGGTCGGCGCGCGGCGAATGGATCAAGGGCGCGTTCGGTGAGCCTGAGGCCGTTCGCGATGTGATCCGCGGTCGCGGCGGCCCCGACCTGCTCGTCGGTACGAGCACCCCCGTGCAAGGGCAGCGCGGTGACCTGCTCTATGGAGGGCCTGGGACGGACGATCTCAAGATCGCCCGGCCCGACAGCGGCCACGCCGGCTCCGGCCGAGACCAGATCACGCTGAGCAAGGGCGCGCGGGTGCGCTGCGGCGCCGGCGTCGACCTAGTGCACCCTGACATCTCGTCGTCCTCGCTCGGCCGGGTGCTGCCGCGCGATTGTGAGCGCCAGCCGCTGGGTATCGACCACATCCTCCGCCCGCCACGACCGATCGGCGACACGCTCGTCGTGAGGATCGGCAGCTTCCAGCCCTCGCGGCGGCGCGTCTCGGTCCGGCTGCAAGGCCGTCGCCGACCCATCGGGCACCTGCGGATCCGCCGGACCGAAGAGCTCCAGACCTTCCGCCTGCGCCTCACCCCACAGACGGCGAGCGCGCTCGCCGCGGGCGGCGTCCTGCGCTTCGGCTGCGAACTCCGCCTGGACGGATGCGCAGCCACCAGAGTGCGATCACACGAGTGACCTGCCGCGAGTGGCGTCAGTTCGAGGAGTGCGCGGCCACGCGCGTCAAGCACGCGCTCTCGTGACGGCCCATGACTTCGGCGGCCAGGTCCGGCCGGGGTCGCATGCACGAAGCCCCGCAGCCCTCGTCACAGATCCGCCACCCCTGCGACTATCATCGCTCGCCGTGACCGGTCGCAGTCCCGCGAGGCTGCTCGCGCCCTTGGCGCTTGCAGCGGCCGCCGTCGCCCTCTTCGCCGTCGTCTCCTCATCGCGGGAGGCCGATTCGTCCGCCTCCGGGGCCGGCGAGCGCCAAGCGGCCACGGCGACTCCGGCGACCCCGAAGCAGACGCCGTCGTCGACTTCCCGCAGCAGCGACGAGAGCTACACCGTGACGCGGGGCGACACCCCGTCGGCCATCGCCCAGCGGGAGGACGTGGACCTCTCCGCGCTGCTGGAGGCCAACCCCGACGCCGACCCCGCCGCCCTCACCCCGGGCCAGAAGCTCGTGCTGCCGTGAGCCGCGCCCGGCCGATCGCCGTCCTCTCCGCCCTCGCCGCGCTGGCGGGAGCCCCGGCCGCATCCGCGGCCGCTCCGGTCATCGACCCTCCGGAGGCCATCGTGGTCGAGGCCAGCTCGGGCGACGTCGTCTTCGCCAAGGACGCCGACGGCCGGCGGCCGATCGCCTCGACCACGAAGCTGATGACGGCGCTGCTCACGCTCGAGCGCGGCGGCCTCAAGGACGTCGTCACTGCGCCGCGCTACCGCGGCGTGCCCGCCGAGTCGATCATGCGCCTGCTCCCCGGGGAGAAGATCGCCGAGGCCGACCTGCTGCGCGGCCTGCTCGTCTTCTCGGCCAACGACGCCGCCGTCGCGCTCGCGATGCAGGTCGGGGGCTCGGTGCCGTCCTTCGTCCGCCTCATGAATCGGCGCGCGCAGCAGCTCGGCCTCGAGAACACGCACTACGAGAACCCGATCGGGCTCGACGCGCCCGGCAACTTCTCCAGCGCGCGCGACCTCGCCACCCTCACGCGCAGGCTGCGCCGCTTCCGCTTCTTCCGGCGCACCGTCAACACCAACCAGCTGACCCTGAAGTCCGGCTCGGTCGGCCGCACGCTGACCAACAAGAACACCCTGCTGGCCGACTACCCGTGGGTGGACGGCGTCAAGACGGGATACACGTCGCAGGCGCGCAACGTCCTGGTCGCCTCGGGAGCCAAGCGCGGCGTTCACCTGATCTCCGTCGTGGTCGGGGCGTCCGACAAGGCCGCGCGCGACACGGAGTCGGTCGAGCTGCTCAACTACACCAAGTTCAAGCTCTCGCGCGCGGTCACGGACGGCGAGGAGTTCGCGAAGGTCCCGGTCCGCCACCGGGCGGGCGCGGAGCTGCCGCTCGTCGCCGCCCGCACGGTGCGCAAGGTGGTCCGCCGCGGCAAGCGCTTCACCTACGTGCAGACCGTTCCGCGGATCGTCGAGGGGCCGGTCGGCTTCGGCGACCGGGTGGGCAAGCTGGTGGTCATGCTCGATGGCCGGCCCGTCGCCTCCGTCCCGCTGATCGCCGGGCTCGAGGTGCCCGCCGCGGGGCTCGGCCGCCGGACCCAGGACTTTCTCACCCGCCCCTGGACGCTGGCCGCCGTCGGCGCGCTGCTGCTGCTGCTGGCGGCCCTCGCCCGGCGGCGCCCGCCATCCCCGCGCGCGCCGGAGGAAGCCGCCGCGTGATCATCACCGTCACCCTCAACGCGGCGATCGACAAGACGCTGGCGGTGCCGAACTTCCAGCCCGGCCGCCGCCACCGGACCGTCGAGCAGACGACGATGCCGGGCGGCAAGGGGGTCAACATCGCCCGCGTCCTCAAGACGCTCGGGCAGCCGGTGATCGCCACGGGGCTCGCGGGCGGGCCGACGGGCACCCGCATCGTTGAGCAGCTCACGGAGATGTCCGTGCTCTCGGACTTCGTCCGCACGCGCGAGGAATCGCGCACCAACACCGCGCTGATCGACCCGACGACGGGGCAGCAGACCGAGATCAACGAGCGCGGCCCGCACGTCAGCGAGCAGGAGATCGAGTTGTTCGCCGACAAGCTCCTGTATCTGGCCAAGGGCGCCAGTCTCTGCGTGTTCGCCGGCTCGCTGCCGCGCGGCGTCGACGTCGACATCTACGGCCGCATGATCCGGGAGGTCCGCCGTCTCGGCGTCGTCTGCGTGGTCGACTCGGACGGCGACCCGCTGCATCGCGCGGTGCGCGCCGAGCCCGACGTGATCTCGCCGAACGTGCTCGAAGCGGAGGAGCTCGTCGGCCACGAGTTCAACGAGGACGGTGACTACCTGTTCGCCGTGCGCGAGATGGTCGAGCTGGGCGCACGCGAGGCGATCATGACTGTGCGAGACGGCTGCGTGGCCCAGGTCGCGCCGGAGGAGGGCTCGCCGCACCCGCGCTTCTTCCGCGCCAGCATCCCCGCGAGCGAGGCGACCGCCACCATCGGCTCGGGCGACGCGTTCCTGGCCGGCTACGTGGCGGCGCGCTACTCGGGGCGCTCCGCGCCCGACTGCCTGGCCTTCGGGGTCGCCTGCGGCTCGGAGTCCACGCAGCACCTCGGCGCCGGCATCGTCGACCCGGCGCAGGTCGAGCGGCTGCTCGGCGAGGTCACCGTGACCCCGCTCACGGCCGCCCGGATCCCCTGATTCCGCGCCGCCCGCTACGGCCGCCAGCGCGCCGATCGCGCAGTTTGCGGGATCGGGCGCTGCTAACGTCGATCCTCCGCGCTTGGACGGGGTCTCACGTCCGCTCCGACACCTAGGATCCCGCCATGGAAGTAGAGATCGGCAGAGGCAAGAAGGCGCGCCGCGCCTACGGATTCGACGACATCGCGATCGTCCCGTCACGCCGCACGCGGGACCCTGACGACGTCGACATCAGCTGGACCCTGGGTCCCTACCGGTTCGCGATCCCGCTGCTCGCGTCCGCGATGGACGGCGTGGTGTCCCCGGAGGCCGCTCAAGAGGTGGGGCGCCTCGGCGGGCTCGCCGTGCTCAACCTGGAGGGCATCTTCACGCGCTACGAGGACGCGGAGGACATCCTGGCCCGCATCGCGCAGCTCCCCAAGGACGAGGCCACGCGTGAGATGCAGGCGATCTACGAGGAGCCGGTGAAGCCGGAGCTGATCGCCCAGCGCATCCAGGAGATCAAGGCGTCGGGCGTCGTGACCGCCGCGTCGCTGACGCCCCAGAAGGTCCGCAACTACTACGAGCTGGCGCTGGACGCGGGGCTCGACGTGCTGGTCATCCAGGGCACGGTCGTCTCCGCCGAGCACGTCTCGACGGACCCGACGCGCCCGCCCCTGAACCTCAAGGAGTTCATCGCCGATCTGCCCGTCCCGGTCGTCGTCGGCGGATGCGCCAGCTATCACACCGGGCTGCACCTGATGCGCACGGGCGCGGCCGGCGTGCTCGTCGGCGTCGGTCCGGGCGCGGCGTGCACCACCCGCGGCGTGCTGGGCATCGGCGTCCCGCAGGCGACGGCGATCGCGGACGTCGCGGCCGCACGCTCTCAGAACATGCTGGAAACCGGCGAGTACGTGCGTGTGATCGCCGACGGCGGAATGCGCAACGGCGGCGACATCTCCAAGGCGATCGCGTGCGGCGCTGACGCGGTGATGGTGGGTTCGCCTTTGGCACGGGCCCACGAGGCGCCCGGCCACGGCTATCACTGGGGCATGGCGACGTTCCACGCGACGCTGCCCCGCGGAGCACGCGTGGAGACGGTGCAGAACGGCACGCTCGAGGAGATCATCACCGGCCCCGCGCACGAGAATGACGGCACGTTCAACCTCATGGGCGGCCTGCGCACCTCGATGGCGACCTGCGGCTACCGGGACATCGCGGAGTTCAACCGCGCGGAGCTGATGATCGCGCCCGCCCTGCAGTCCGAGGGCAAGCACCTGCAGCGCGACCAGCAGGTCGGGATGGCCAACCGCGCGGTGGCGCGCGAGGCCCCGGAGCACATGCCGGCCTGATGAGCTCCAGCGACCTCGTCAGCCTCGGGCCCGATTCCGGTGTCGCGGCCCCCCAGGCCGTCGAGGAGCTCGAGCTCGAGCGGCGCGTCGCCCACGACGAGGTCGTCGTCCTCGACTACGGCGGGCAGTACTCGCAGCTGATCGCCCGCCGCGTCCGCGAGTGCGGCGTGTTCAGCGAGCTGCTGCCCCACCACGTGGGCGTGGACGAGGTGCGCCGGCGCCGCCCCAGGGGCCTGATCCTCTCGGGCGGCCCCGCCTCCGTGTACGCCGACGGGGCGCCGCGGCTCGATCCGGAGCTGCTGGAGCTCGGGATCCCGGTGCTGGGCATCTGCTACGGGATGCAGGCGATCGTCCTGCAGCTCGGCGGGAAGGTCGAGGGCGCCGAGGTCGGCGAGTTCGGCCGCTCGCGCCTGACGGTCGCCGAGCCGGGCCGCCTGCTCGCGGGAACACCGCAGGACCAGGCGTGCTGGATGTCGCACCGCGACACGGTGTACGAGCCCCCGCCCGGGTTCACGGCGCTGGCTCGCTCCACGGAGTCGCCCGTCGCCGCCATGGAGGACGGCGAGCGCGGCATCTACGGCATCCAGTTCCACCCCGAGGTCGTGCACACGCCGTACGGGCAGCAGGTGCTCACCACGTTCCTCGAGGACGTGTGCGGGTGTGCGCGCAGCTGGAGCCCGGAGTCGATCATCGACGAGCAGATCGGCCGCATCCGCGCCCAGGTCGGCACCGGGAAGGTCGTCTGCGGGCTCTCGGGCGGCGTCGACTCCTCCGTCGCCGCGCTGCTCGTGCACCGCGCGATCGGGGACCAGCTGACGTGCGTGTTCGTCGATCACGGCCTGATGCGCCACAACGAGGGTGAGCAGGTGATCTCCGCGTTCCGCGACGTCTTCAAGGTCCCGCTCGTGGCCGTCGACGCCGAGGATCGCTTTCTCGCGCGCCTCGCCGGCCAGTCGGACCCCGAGGCCAAGCGCAAGGCGATCGGCGCCGAGTTCATCCGCGTCTTCGAGGAGGAGGCCGCCAGGCTCGGCGACGCGAAGTTCCTCGTCCAGGGCACGCTGTACTCCGACGTGATCGAGTCCGGTGGCGGAACGGGCGCGGCCACCATCAAGTCCCACCACAACGTCGGCGGGCTGCCCGACGACCTGGAGTTCGAGCTGGTCGAGCCGCTGCGGGCGCTGTTCAAGGACGAGGTTCGCGCCGTCGGCGGCGAGCTCGGCCTGCCCGAGCGCCTGGTCTGGCGCCAGCCCTTCCCG
>JAABUS010006646.1_pt1 | contig 13876 bp, 3 predicted proteins | sample 5560161 | NCBI WGS metagenome assembly JAABUS01 (sample SAMN10711885, study PRJNA513376) | rock metagenome | isolation source: Antarctica rocks | place: Antarctica: Victoria Land, Trio Nunatak nord | collected 2016-01-04 | reverse complement strand
TATTTAGCGGTATAACCGAGAGGGTATTTTAAACTATATATTATTCCGGCTAGATCGAATTCGTTTAATTAATTTATAAAGATTCTAGCCGGGTACTAGTTAATTATAAATAAAATAATCTAATTATCTAAACGGATACTAGATTTAAGGATCTAGTCGACTTTTAAAATTCCTAAATTTATAAATAAAGTAAAGTAATTATAGGCTACGAAGGTTATATATAGGCGCTCGGCGGGTTTATTAATATTCTTTCTAGTTAGGTTATAAAGATCGTAATAAATAATATTATATATTATTATTCTTTAAATTAGAGGCTTAACGGCTTTAATATCGCGCTTCTTCTTTATAAATTTATTAAAGTCCTCGTTTTCCTTAATCCTAAGGTTTATTCTCTTTTTTTTTTATTTTATAAATATTCCTTTAGTAGACCCTATAGCCTTATTTTTTCTAAATTTAATAAGTATTTTTTATTTATATTTAATAGGCGTCTCCTCGTTATTAAGTTAATTCTCTATATTTTTATAATTATAGTTAACGTCGTTATCGATTAATATAGTATCGTTATCGATTAATATATTATTATCGTCGTTTTTATCTACCTTTTCCTTCTCTTTTTTATTATAAATCGATTATTCCTTTTTAGCTTTTTAAGTTTTAAATACTACCGGTTTAACTTTCGGGATTAACGCGTTACTCTTATTTAATTTACGTTTTATACCTAGCTTCGGGGCAGGCCCTTTATACTTCGGTTTAATATTATTATTTTTAAAAGTTAATTTATAGTCCTCCGTAAAATAATTCTAGTTATAATATTAATATAATAGACGGTAGAGGTTAACGAGTAGGACTTATTAAGGTTCCGTCTTTAAGTATCTCGCTTAAGGTTATTTTTATATTTATATTATTAGAGGACGGTTTATTTAATAGATCCCCTTCGTTATTATTATCGTTAAAGTAAACTATATTATTTAAAAGATCGTTAATCTCCGTGATTAATATTAAATTATAAATATTATTATCTCTTATTATAATTAATATTAAAGTATAAAGATTAGATAAAGAGATTAAGAAAATTAATCTAAAGAGGAGAAAGAAAAAATAAAAATTAAAATAAAAGTTAGTTTAAGAAATAATTTTAAAATTTAAAGATTTTTAAACGGGGCTAGGGGCGCCTAAATATTATTATTAATAATTATATTATTTAAAAATAAATTTTTATTATTCGAAAATGAACTTTAAATTCTTATTTAGTTTAAGAATATTTAAGATTTAACCGTTACTAATATTAAATAAAGAGATTAAATTAAAATATTATTATTTAATATTAAATATTTATTTAAACTTTACCTCCTAGCTAAAAATATTTAAATTTCAAAATAATTTTCTAGAGTAATGACTTCGTATATTAATTAATATTGAATATTTATTTAAACTTTACCTCCTAGCCAAAATTATTTAAATTTCAAAATAATCTTCTAGAGTAATAACTTCGTATATTAATTAATATTAAATATTTATTTAAACTTTACCTCCTAGTTAAAACTATTTAAATTTTAAAATAATCTTCTAGAGTATTAACTTCGTATATTAATTAGTATTAAATATTTATTTAAATTTCACCTCCTAGCCAAAAATATTTAAATTTCAAAATAATCTTCTAAAGTAATAACTTCGTGTATTAAAATTTAGTACGTAAGGTTTATTAACGATTATTATTACTAGTATTATTATTAGTATTTACCGTATTAACCCTATTATTATTATCGTTAATAGTATAATAATTTATTTTATTTATTAATTTTATTTAAACCTTTATTACCTTTATTCGTTAAAGCTCTTTACCTCTCTTTACTTTTTATCAATTTATTACTTAACTATTTATTATATTATCCTCGTTAGTATTTTATAAAGATTCTCTTTCTTTAACGGTCGTTAGAGCCTCGATCCTCGTATTTATAATTAGAGCGACGAATAGATTATTAATAAATATACACTAGAAGACTAACGAAACGATATATTAGGCCGGAGAATTAAAAGTATAAATCGATCTAATTTAGAATATATTAAAAAAGTTCGTTAATAATACGGAGATCGTTAACGAGATTATTACCGAGGTATAGGGTATATTAATAAACGATAAATTTTAAACGGTAAAATTCGCGAGTAAATAAAAAATATATAAAGCGCTAGACTCGACGATTTTATAGGATATATAAAAACGGGCGATAATTAATCGTAGACGAAAGAAGAAATACATTAAAGGTATATAAAATATATAGAGGACCGTAGTATAAAATTAATAATTCGATATTATAAAAGAAAATTACCTCGGTTATATAAATTAAATCGCTAAGAAATTTATTTATAACGACGTTTATTTTATAATTATTTAGTTAACGGTTAACTATTTAAAACGAAATAATTATAAACGAGGATCTACGCGTAAAAGTATCTTAAAAGATTAATAGACGTTAAATAACTTAAGTAAAACTAACGTTTATATTTTTTTAATTAAATCGGGCCTAACGGATAAATAATTAATAAAACTAGAGATTAATCGAAAGTATTTAATAAAGTTAAGGATAAATAATAATAAGGGACCTTTATTACGAGGAAAATATAAGAGATATAACCGTCGAGTCGTTAATAATAAAGAGATTAAATTTAAGTCGGTAGATTATAAAATTAATAATAACAATTTAAACGGTACCTCGGAGAATAAAGATATAATATCTTCGAGCGGTAACTTTAATAAAGACGATAATAATAACGACGATAACGGCGATAAGAATTAAGGAATAAATAATCGGGTTATATATTTCGGTTATAATTATACGGGCCTATCGGTTAATTCCCTTAAATAAATAATAAAGAAAAATCTAAAAGTTATTAATATAAATAGCGAGGCTAGTTAAATTAATACCCTCCGAGTATTTATAGAAACTAGGTCCGATTTACGATATATTTATTATATATATTTATATATTATAGTTAGATATTTCGGCCTATAAATTAAATTATTAAACGAAGAGAGTATTCGTTTATAATTAATTAAATACTAACGTTATCGAAGTAATATAAATACTTTTAAGATTAACGTAGTTATTAAGAATTAATAACGAATAATAGCCCGATTATAAATAAATAATAATAAATATAGGGTCTATAAATACCGAATAATTAAAGCGAGTATTAAAGTATTCTTAACTAATTAGATATCGCGGTTTATCGTTCGTAAAATAGGAGGGCTAGAAGTATAGGATATCTAGAAAGAGACGGGTAATATTATTATTAAAAGTATATTTAATTAATTATAAACGGGGGTAAATTTAAAGAGTAACTCCGAGGTTAAAATTAGAGATATTATAACGGAGGAGTTCGATATATATCTTTATTATTAAATAAAGCGGAATAAATAACCTAATAAAAAGTAATTATAGATAATATTTTATTTATTAATATAATAAATTATCTAGTAAAATCCGATATATTAGATTTTATATATATACCTACGACTTAATCGTAATTACCGACTAGTTTTATATCTTTATTATATTAAATATACTCGATCTAAAGATTCGACCTTTTTTTAATATATTAATATAAATATACCTAAATATCTCGCCTATAAATATAAAGTTAATATTATATAAAGATTAGTATCTCTTAATAACGAGATTATTAATAATTATATAAAGATTATTCTAGATTTTTATAAAAATATAACCGAATAATAAAAGAGGGTAAAGGGGCGGGGAAAGATAATAAATAATTATATATATAAAATAAATAAAATCTAAGAGTTAGTAGATACGATTAATTATAATTAATTCGTTCCGGTATTATATACGCGTAGAGACGTAAGGATTACTCGGTTTAAAATATTATATAATTTAATATTAGGCCGCCTAAACGTTACCCTCCGAAGGATTATCCTTTTATAATTTATAAAAATAAGAGAAGATAACGAGACCTTAAATAATAAAGAGTCCGATAAATAATTAAACCTCGCCTTTATTTATTTAAAGTAAATAATAGTAAATTTTACGTTATCGGGGTTACCGAATAAATTTAGTTTAATCTTTTATTAATTTCCGGCCGGTATTTAACTCGTTCTAATATTACCCGTTAATTAAATATTAATATATAAAATAATTTAGGAGGACCTAGTCGTCTAGGGTTATATTAATTTATTATTAAAAACTAACCGAGTATATATATAAAAAACTATCTAAGGATATTATTTAAAGATATTAAAATTATTTAAAATAATATAAAGTAAGGTAAAATAAACGGAGAAGAAATTTTATAATAAGAGTAGTTTTTTTCGGTAGGCGGATAATAAGATTAAAGAGCGTTAATATTAAATTATATAAATAACGTAGGATATTATTAGTTATAGGGTAAAACCGCGCGGCGCGGTTTCGCCTAACTTTATTATTTTAATTTTAATTATAATGATCCTATATTAATTATTAATATTAATCTTTAATATTAATAATTCGCGTTATAAATTATATTAAAATAGAAATTATATTATTATTTATTAATTTATTATCTAGCCCTTTAATATCGCCTCCTCGTTTATCTTTATTATATATAAAGACCGTAAGCCGCCCGTTTAAACGAGCGCGTCGTATTTTTATTTTAGACCTCCGCTTTTATATAACCTTAAATAAATTAGTCTTTATTTCCTCTCTTTTAAATTTTTCCTCCGCCTCTACCTCTACCTCTACTGGTAGTAATAATTTATCGGAAAAGACGGTAGCGGGTAATAAAAAACGTCGTCGACGGTAAACGGAGGGCGAAAAGATTATTAATATATTAATAATAATAACCGATATATAATAGAATATAAAGAGATTTTTAAGAGTATTTTATAAATTATATAAGATTTATACTTTCCGTTTAATATAAAAGTAATTTTTTAATTTCGTTTATAACGAGTTACCTAGCGATTCCCGATTCGAAAAGTAATTAATATTTAAACGGCGCGATTCGCTAGTTAAGAAATAGGGCTAGCTAATTATTAATATACTTTAACGAGAAATTAAAATCTTAAGAGAGTACGAAATATTTAATATTTTTCGTTTACCCGTAGAAGGGCTTAAGGGCGGTATATTATAATTATTTAAAAATATTATTCCGATTATATTACGGCTAGCCCCGTAATAGTTTAATATCTTCTACCGAGTTTATTACGAGAATAAATTAAATAATCTATTATTATTATTAATAAATCCTACTACCTAATAGCCCGCCGTTTTTATATTATTAATACTCTATTATTTAATACGGCCTTATAAGTCGATTAATTTTTAAACGATTTTAGGGCTTTATTTATATTAAAGGGGGGTATAATAACGAGTTCTCGATACTCTATATTAGTTTAGTTTAATTATTTTATATTTAATATTATAGCGATATATAATAACCTTAAAAAAAAACGCCGAAGTAAAGATTTAAATAATAAAGTAGGCCGCGAGTATTATTTTAATTTATAATAATTTTAAATATATAAAAGAAAGATATAGAAAAAGAATAAATAACTACCGAGAATTCCGATTAATTATTATTACGTTAATTTTAGAAGGGCGTCTCTTCGATAAAGGGGCCCTTCGGTAAAATATATAATACCCGATAACTACGTTATTATTAACCGAGATAATCGCTCGTTAATTAATACTTATTAATATAAATATAAAGGTACGTTCTTTATTTTTAATTTTATTACTTTTCCTTTTATACTTTAATATTAATAAAAGTATATTAACGAACTAAAGTTTTAGATTCGGCTATATTATATCGAGTCGGTAATCTCGGCGGTATATATACTTTATTTAGGTAATATAAAGTCTTTATAAATAAAAGCGATACCGGTCTTAAAGAAATTAAACCCGGTAACGATTAAATATTTCCCGATAATACTAATATTTAAAGATAAAAGTACGACGGCTAATAATATTTATATATTAGAGGATATATTTAAATATTAATTTAAATTAAATAATAAAAGCCCTATTTTTAATATTAATTTTCGATTAATATATAATAACCTTAAGATATAGTTATATATATAATTTATTAAAGTTTTATATAACGATATTTCCGAGCTCCTATTTAATATTTTTAATTAATTATTACCGGGTTTAGGTCTCTAGTACCTTCGCTTTAATATATTATAATTATTCTATAAGATTTATTAGGGCCCTAGTAACTCTATAGATTTATTTATATTATAATACGCGGCCGATCGCTAGGATCGCTCTAGGGTTATTTAATTAATAAACTTTTAAATATTAAAGGACCTAATTATTTATAATTATTAAATACGTATAATAAGAACGTAGATTAGAATCTTAAAGTAATAATTTATAGATCTTTAATATATAAAGGATATTATATCCTAGCTCGCGGTGTAAAGTACTTTAAATATTAATACCTAGCCTCGTGTATTAAAAAAGATTTTTAAAATTATATACACCTAACCTTTATCTACTCGCGATTAATAATTTTAAAATTATTAAAATTTCTATATATACGTCGAAATCTATTTAACCCTGCGATATATTATTAAATATATTAATATTAACCTACTCCGCTACGCTTTACGTTATATTACGATTTTTTTTTAAACTAATATTACTAGTACCTTAAAATATATATAGGCCCTACTTTATATACTTTATATAATAGATTCACCGGTAGTAATAATAAGGTTATAAGAGTATATATTAATAAATAATCTTATAAACCTACGGGGAATAATAGATATAAATTTCGAGCTCGACTACTTTTTTAAATTATTTAATAATAATTTTAAAGTATTCTAATACGACCGGTCCTATTATTCTAAATATAATAATATATTATTTAAGAATTAGGCCTTTAATAACCTATATTTTCTAAAATTAAAGAGGATAATAAAGTTTATATTCGGAAAACCCTCCTCAGTTATATATCCGGTTAAAAGCGCCGTCGAGGATATTTAGAGTATAATCTTTAACCTCGTTTATAAATCGTTTATTCGTTATACCGAGTAAAATAAATTCTCTTTAAATTTAATTATTAATCTTTTCGATACCGGGCTTAAGTGGTTAAATAGGAATATATTAAAATATAACGAGCGGTATATTTAGGAGTATATATTATTAGCGGATAATAAATATAAAGATACTTTAGCGGCTAAATTAGAGGTTAAATATAATTTTATATTAAAGAGTTTTATAATTTTAACTTCTATCTTAAAGTTTTTAAATATTATATTTATTAATTAATTTAATAATAAATCCGCGCGGCGCGGGTTAATTAATTAATCTTAAAATCGCGTAGGGCGTTATTTATATTAACGAGATCGAAAAGAGGTTAATTCTACCGGTTTATTTACTAATATCTTTTATAATAATTAATATAATTATTATAATATCGTTAGTTCCCCCTTTAATTTACTCGCTTTATTATAAGAATTAAACTATAAAGTATAACTTTTATTATTATACTATTTCTTAATAATATAATATTTATTATCTTTATACTAGGTCGTCTTCGGCTTTATATTTTAAAATTTATTAAATTAACTCTCCGTCGTATTAATTTTAATATAAGATTTACTCTTCGTAATAAATATATTTAATCGTTTAGCTCCTACTTTACTAGTTACGGTTCTACTCTTAATACGCGTTTTTTTAATTATTAATTTATATTTTATCTTAATTAATTAGTTATCTCTTCGCTCTTTAAATTTAGTTTACTTCTTATTAAATAACGGATCTAGCCGCCGTTTTCTTTTAATATCGTTATATATTATTTATATATCGAATATTTTACCCCGATTTAACTCTTTTTATCGTCCTTATTCTAGGATATTTAATATTTTAATATAATATAGGTAAAGGCTAGACTACGCGCTATTAATTTATTAATATATAATTCGTTTATCGCGAATACTTTCTACCTACGTTATTAAATCTTTTAAAATTTTATTAAATATTATTAAGGACGTAAAGAAATATTAATATAAATCGACGAATTTTTTATTTAATTTTTAATATCGCTAAGCTCGAAGTTTAGATATATATTATAAATATTTAAATAAATTCTCGTCTACCGATTTATTTAACTCCGCGTAAATAATAATAGGCGTTTATAATTCTAGATTATAAACCGAGTAATAAAGGAATAACTTCGTATAATTCGGTATATTATATTCTATATTATTAAAAAAGGCGAGGCCGATATCGCGAATATAACTACTCCCGGGTATATTAAAGAGATTATATAAACTAGGTATTATTCGAGCTCGTCGGTTAATATTTATATAATTTATATAAACTCTTCTCGGCCCCGATAAAGATTTTATTATTATATTATCGAGCGAAGCTAGCTCCGCTAGAGACGCCCCGTTTCTAAAACCTATATATTAAAATAGATATAATAAAATAAAATATACCTACCCCCGATTATAATATATCGCGCGACTTATATATTAATATACCTTTTAAATAAACGAAGGGAGTAATTATTAAATAATTTTTTTTATATTTAAATTATTAACGCCTAGCCTATAAATATCGGTTATAATAATAATATATAGAGATAAGCCTTAGGTAGATAATAGACCGAAATATATTACGATATCTTATTTATTTTAAATAGTTATCGCCGCGAAAAAAGGTATAATTAATTTCGTACCCTCGATCGGATACGATAATCGTCTTATTTATATATATATTAATTAATATATATCCCTAACCTAAGTTACGGAATCTATAAAAATAATCGTCTTCGGAATATCTTAGGCGGTAGTAATCTACGACGGTAAAATATATTATAAATTAAATATACCGTTAATAGGATTATAAATAATATTAATTTAAATATATATCTTTAACCGATTAAACGGAGTCTTTATAATAATAATATCTTCCGAGAAAGTATATCGTTTTTATATAATTTTAAATATTTCGATATCGAGCGTTATAAAGACCTCTAAAAGAGGGACGTTAAGCGGTAATTATTTTCGGAGGATATTTAAATTAAAATATATTAATCGAAACTCCTTCTACTCGGTTATTAAATAAAGCTCGTCGATTATTAATAAATATAACTATAACGTAAAACTAGTATATCGTAGTACGTCGGTATTAAAATTACTCGAATTAGTAATTTTAGGACTCGTAAAGATTATTATTATTAACTACCTATTTATAAGTCGCGTTTAATTATTATACTATAAGTAAAGTAGCCGGAGTATATCGTTATAATATTAACGGGTTTATTATTATCGCCGTTTAGAACGAAGAATCGGTAATTAAATATACGATTTAATTTCTCGTATTACTCTTCTAATAAAGTATTTAAAAATATAATAATTAATACTACTTTAATAAATAAAAATATTAATAGTAAAATTTAAAAAACGATATTTTTATTAAATTTAGTTTTCGTAATTAAGATTAAATCCGTTCTCTAATTTAATAATATATTTAAAATATTATATTATTTCTCTTTAAACTCGACTCCGAAGTAATATATCGCGGCGCTTTTTATATACTCTCGATCTAAAGTCTTATATAAATTATTTATTTTTATTATAATAGGCGTAGACGCGAAATCGCCTATTATATATAATACTATTATAATAAATATTAATTTTAACCTTAAATATATTTCGCGGAGGGTTTTATAACGAAGGGGATCTACCGATAATAAAGAATAAAAACTAATAATAAATAATTATCGTTATAGTATTAATCGAAACTCGAGTTATAATTAAGGATTTTTAGATAACCTATACTTATTTCGTTATATATACGATAAATAGTATTATAGATAATTATATTCGAAAGAGTATATATAAAAGTATTAACGCGCGATTAATTTAAATCTTATTTTAAAATAATTAAATAACGATCGCGTCGTAAAATTAATTATTAATAAAGAAAAAAGTTAACGGAAAAATTTATATAGGCGGCCCGCGAAAATAATACGAATTTAATAAAAATATAGGGTTTTATACTTAAACCTGCCGCCGTTTAACTACGAAGTTAGTATTTCTAACCCGAAGGGGCTTAGTGAACGGGAGCTAACCCGAAGGGGCTTAGCGGTGGCTCGGCAGGTCTGAGGGACTGAGGCAACTGCCAGCCTTATAGATGCGCCATCTTACGTTATTACTCTCACCCCCCAACCGATCTTTCCGTAGGGCTGATGCTTAGAAGGAGCCTAGAGAGCCCCTTGGAGCTGATCACTTAGGCGACAAATATGATCCCAGGAACATCTCCAGTTATTGCCCGGAAGACGAATTTCTAGGGTATTCTTTAGGGGGCGAAGGGACTTCCAGGCCTCAGCCCTACGGGGGGAACGCTTGTGGGGTGAGCGCGGTTGGGGGGTGAACCCTTCTACTTCCAAAATTCATAGTCTCGTCAATCTTGGTTTGTCCCATTCAGGCGCACCTCATTTTATGTTCGACAGCATCAGTGCGTCTTCTTGTGTTTGCGCCGTTGGCTTCGCTACTACTTTAAGGTGATCTCCAGTCCAGATAGGAATTACACCCGCCTAAAGGCCCAAAAGGACCGCGTTATTTGTATTGAAGCTCATGAATACGTACGAGAGTCTCCAATCGGCGACAGTTTTTCCGGACCCATTGTGCGCTTGGAGCGCCGAGGATAGCTTTGATGGAAAGAGTGGTCGCAGCACTGTAAGACCAGCTGTTTAAAATCGGTGTGGAGAAAGTGGAAGGACTTTGGAGGGGAAACGAGGAATTGTATGCTGAGGAATTTCCCGAGCGTGAGGAAGAATCAGATTGCATTGAGAAGGCGAGCAGCGACTATGTAAGCGAGGGGCAAATTTCTTCTCCAGACACGTTTTGTCTCCACGGGTCTAGCCCTAGAGATCTCTTAGGGAGTAAACGTTCAATTACTATAAGTTACGAACTGTATAAGTATGAACTTTGGTACAGAACTGAGTAATCACAATAACTTTGTATGCGGAGTCCTGATTTTAAAACGGACGATTGTGGAGTTAGCTATACCCGGGTACGAGGCCGCCAATTCAGGCTCTTTACGCTGCGCGCTCCCTAGCATAGGCCGCAATAACAGGCTCCTTCCTGCTTGCTCTCCCCTCCTTCCCCAGGCTCCATCGGTGCTCCCTCTAAAGCAACCATACTCCCTTTCCCGAACCGAAACGGCAATCTCAAATCCTTAGGATTTGAGATTGCCGTTAAAGGGAGTACTGGGGGGAGTAACGGGGAGCACGAGGGAGCAGCAAGGGAGCACCGGGGGAGCAGGGGAGCGCAGCAAGGGAACATGGGGGGAGCACGAGAGAGCAGGGGCGCACTGGGTGCAGCAGGATGGAGCTTGAAATGGCTTCTTCGACCTCGGCTAAAGATTTCATCCTTTTTTCTTTAAAAGCGGAGCCTTACCAGTCTTCCCTTATTCATGCGACTTGCAACTAATATCATCGGTCCGCATTAAATTCTGAAGGCATTGTTCTTCTCGCAATTGAAGACTCGGCAAATACGCTGAGAACAAAGGTGCTAGTAATATTAATTGAGATGGTGATCTTAAGACTATGGAAAGGGATGATAGAGGCACCTCTGAAGATACCAAACCTGTGGAGAGAGCGGGAACCTAGAGCGCATAGAGCTACTGCTGAATACATGTAGGAGTGTATCAAGAGCTCAAGGAAACCGCTCCTGAGGAATCGATTTGGCTAAGCCGCCTCAACCAATGATAAGAGTAGTCCATTACTTTTCGGGGTCAGGACCTGAATGCATCTTCTCTAAGCTGCCCAAAATATCGTATAGCTGCAGAGAAGCAGGCTCTGTCAGATATTCAGACTCGTTTCATTTTCTGAAACGTGCCTCCCCTGAGCCATGTTTTGCGCTGCGTAATCCGGGTCCAGGACACATACAGCATCATTTACGTCAAGTTTTGCTGCGTGGCGAAAAAGCTTGGGAACGTCCTCTAGCTCTCCATTCGTCATTTCGAACAGTCGCTCTCCTTCAATTATCGCAGAAGACAGTGGTGGCGTACCTTTCGATGGTGTCTTCCATATGATAAGACCCATCAGTTCGACCTTCCCTATAGGAGCCAAGCTTCTTTCAGGAATCAAGTCGCTGATGTCCATTTTGAGGACAGTGCGGACCATATTCGAAGTCAAAAGATTCCATACTGTCATACCTAAAGAATAGATGTCCACTGACAACAACCCTTGAGATGTCAGCATTCCACAGTTCTGATCTAGATGTCAAGCAACTGATGCATCATCGCGAGCACCTATATTATCATTGAGAGACACTGAAGCTGCAGACCTGTTGGTCCTATAAACAACATTTGTAAAATCGATTTCCATTGCTTTCGTGTTAAGATCGACAGCTTGTTGGTACTCTTTAGCAGCTAGCACTTTATTCCCTTGCTCTTTGTAATCGTCGGCTTTTGCTTGTTCCTTTAGTGTCTCAGCTTTCTTGAGTCCGGCTATAAAGACTCTCGATTCAGTCATGGACTTAGGATCGGAGATTGCCGTTTTCGATATATATTCGATCTGCAGAGAAGCACCGCGCTTCCAAAATCAGCAATTCTAGCCTTGAAAATGCAACGCTCATTTTCAAATATCAAAACCTTCCTGGGCTTAATATCACAATGCGTAATGCCAAGTCATGGACAGCCTGAATCCCCGTGGTGATGTCTATCGCCAGACCGAGACATTGTCGTTTCGTCGTTGCTTTCGCTGGGGTCATATATGATTCCAAGTCCATGCTATGACTAGACACAACCGCGGAATATTTCCAGAATTTAGATATATAGCAATAAGATATGGGCAAGGTGAAAGCGAATATATCGAAACGCAAATTATCAAGGGTGGAAGCAAACTGAAATGTAACAAATACTATACCTATTTTGGAAGACAATACTTTTCAAGCTTTGAACCGGGGGGAATTTCCAAGTCACATTTATAGAGATACGATAAAGGCAGGGTAAAGGCAAATGGATGGAAACGTAGACAGTCAAAAGGGGAGGCAAATCGAAATGTACCTACTACTACGGTACGTACTACAGATCTCATCATAACAGTATAGAATATTGAATATTGCAAAATGTAAACGCGCCTACACGGTGTAATTCCTTGATAGATTATATATTCCAATATAGATTGAGTCATACTAGCCTAGTCAGGCCTGGCGTATCGTTGGCGCGCGCACATTCCTACCACTCAGTACAGATGTTATGTAGCATACACAAATAGCTCATCATCACTCATACGACTTATACTTGCAACCCTCTCATATTCCATCTCATAATATATAGCAAGCACTAAGCTCCCTTTTTTAAACCCCTTCTTCTCCAGCCTTGAATTGAGGAGGATTTCCAGAATTCAGCTATATAACAATACAATAACGGCAGGCAAAGGGCATAGATTTTGGAGCGTAGGTAGGTAAAGGGGCAAACTGAATAGGACATAGGCGGTCAAAAAGTCTTGAATATTTCGCACTAAGCCTAGACGATGAAACCCCTTTCTCCATCGTTGAAGGAGGGGGTATTTCCAGAAGTTGGTATACAACGATAGGATAGGGGCCAGTAAAGGGCGTGTATAGTAAAACGTGTGTATACAACAGATTTTGAGCGATTTGAATTTTTTTGGGGCATATTTTACTCCGTAATATAGTTTTTAGACTCTAATATTTCTATCCATATAGCCCCAATCCTAAGACCGTCAAAGTCTCTCCGTCATCACCCTGACAGTATCTCCCCTTCGCATCACCCGTTCTCACCGCCTAACCTCGTCACCCATCTCCCTTATCAAGCCCCTCATCCATCTTCACATTCTCCCACCCCGTAAGCCTCCTCCGATTCCTCCCCCCCTCCCCCTCCAAAACTCT
>JAABUS010006645.1_pt1 | contig 13879 bp, 8 predicted proteins | sample 5560161 | NCBI WGS metagenome assembly JAABUS01 (sample SAMN10711885, study PRJNA513376) | rock metagenome | isolation source: Antarctica rocks | place: Antarctica: Victoria Land, Trio Nunatak nord | collected 2016-01-04 | reverse complement strand
GCCGACGAAGGCGACGGGAACCTCCCAGAGCACATCCCGTCCGGAGGCGACGTCGACCGCTTGCAGTTTCAGCCCGTTATAGGGGCCGACGGTGAGGATCGCCACGCCGTCGGCGACGGTAACCGGAGTGGGTTCATACCCGTCGGTTTCTCGCGCCCAGCGTTCCTGTCCGGTCTGAAGGTCGACGGCCGCGAGGACGCTCTTGCCATTGTTTCGATTGGTGGCGAGGAACACCGTGTCCCCCGAGACCACCGGATCGAGGGTCTTACTCTGAAAACCACTCCCGTAGTCATCGCGTGCCGACCCTGTGTCAGCCGGCCAGTACCAGGCTACGTCTCCGGAGTCCAGGTGGAAGGCGTAGGTGAATCCGGAGAAGCTCGAGACGATAACCACCCCCCCGGCGACAGCGACCGAGGTCGAAAGCGGATCGGAGGGACCATAGCTGATCGCGAACGTTGATGGGACGTTGACGCTCGACCAGCGGAGTTCACCGGACTGACTATCGAGTCCGTGGACATAGCCGTCCCGATCCATGACGAAGACGAGGCCGTCGGCGTAGACCGGATCCTGATAGCCGACCAGGCCGACAGTGGTTCGCCAGCGATCCTCACCCGTTGACGCGTCGAACGCCATGACGTAGCCGCGCGCCTGGTCGACCGGCTCGTCAGGATCCGGAGTTCCTCCATTCGGAGCCAACGTCCCATCCGATGGATCGACGGCCACGATGACGAGTCCATCGGCGATCAGTGGTTGGCCCTGAAAGACGCCGCTGAACGATGTGGACCACCGTTCGTCCGCTGTCACGGCATCGACCATATGAAGGGTGACGTCGATCAGGGGTGAGCCGGCAGGTGCCCCCTGTGTGCTCTGGCGCTCGACGTACAGGACCATTCCATCAACTGCCAGAACAGGCGCCTGGACGGAAGTGGGGATCGGCGCGCCAAATGTGTCCTGCACATCGACCGGGAGTCGCCATTTGAGCGCCGGGTCGCTGGCGACACCCGGGCCGGGCATCTCACCCGTCCGGCCGGCGTTGCCCTGGGCCATCGCGACGGCATCCGGATCGACGGTCGGTGTCGCTTCCTGGACATTCCCGTAACCGGGCAGCAGGCCGGGCAGCCCGCTCCCGCCGTTGCCACTCCCGCCGATCATCACTGAGACGAGGCCGATGATGAGGACGGCCGCGCCGACCAGCTCGACGATCGGCCAGCCGTGCCGGTTCCAGCGCTGGGCCAAGGAGCCACGACGCCGGGTCGATGCGGCGGGCCGGAACGATGCCGCTGGCCGGGCCGATGCGGGAAGCGTCGCGAGCCGGGCCGCGGCCGGGTTCCTGGCAGACATCACGTCCTCCTCCTGCTCTATCGCGAGGGCGGTTGGTCGATGAATCGCGGTCGAATGACGGATCGACGGAGTCCGGCCGTTCAGGTCATGCCGGTGAAGATCACCCGCCGGACCCATCCGCTCGGCGGCGGCCGCGGCGACGACCCACTCGCGGAGCGCGACCGGGGCCGGCCGGACGTCCCGGGTCAGTTCGGCCCCGATCACCCGAAGGTCCTCGGCGCTGAGCAGGGTCTCGCCGCCGTCGGTGCCGTCCGGCCGCGCGGGGCCGGACGGCCACTCACCGGAGGGTGGTCGGGTCATCGATCGCCCCTTTCAACTGGGCCAGGGTCCGGCGGAGTCGCTGGCGGGCGGCCACGTCGGAGATACCGAGGGTGGCGGCGATCTGGACGAGGCTGAGCCCAGCCACGAAGCGGAGGTGGAGCAGCTCGCGCTGCGCCGGCGAGAGGTCGTCGAGCAGCGCGGCCACCTCCCGGCGCTGCTCGGACCGCACTGCGGCGATGTCCGGCCATTCAGATGGGTCGACGGGCTGCGGCGCGGCGGCGCCCATCGCGTCCCACGACGTCTCCCGGCCACGGGACCGGCTCGCATTGAGACCCTCGTTCCGGGCGATCCGGAACAGCCAGCCGACCATCGCGTCGTCGTCGCCCCGGAACCGGTCGCGGGCCTGACAGGCGTTGAGGAAGACCTGCTGGGTCAGGTCCTCGGCGAGGTGGTCGTCGCGCAGCCAGCCGCGGAGGAAGTTGTAGAGATGGTCGAGCCGGGCCAGGAAGACGCGCTCCAGCCGGTCGAGGGTGGGGTCGGCGTGGCCCAGTCGCTTCGGTCTGCCTCGGGGAGGATCGACTCCGTCCGTCACCGGTTGCTCCCGCTCCCGATCATGGCCGGAGACTGCCGGACGCCAGTCAACCGAATCTGACGCTGCCTCCGTTGATGGCGGTTTCCGTGAGACGGGCGGCAGTGGGCACGGTCCCGGCCCGTCGCGGGCGTCGCAGCCAGGACGGCGAAGCGGCAGAGGGTCGCGTGCAGCCATCTCCCGGACTCCCTTCCCGTCGTCCACCGGTGCCACATGATCGCTTCGCCGCAACCCGTCACGTCTTGCCCGTTGACTCTACAAACACTCGACCCGCCAAACCGTTACATCGACGCGGAGAGTGGGACGCAACGAACGGCACCACCGGGTCTCCCCAGTGGCGCCGCGTCGATCAGCTTCGACTGGATCAGAGATCAGCCGCCGTGGAAGACACCGTCCGGCGTGATCTCGGCCCGCTCATCGATCAGCCACTGGCCATCCTGCTCGACGAAGACGTACAGGAACCCGTACTCCGGGGCATACGGTGACGAGTCGATTAGAGCGATCCGCCCATCCGGCAGGACGCGGGTATTCTCCGCAACCGACATCTCGTCGGTATTCCCAGTCGGCGCCATCCAGAACTCGTAGCCGTTGAAGGCAAGATCCCAGACGACCCACGGCCGGAGGAAGTAGTCGTCGGTGTAGAACGCCGCGAGGAAGCGCCCGTTGCCCGTTCGATCACAGCCCTGCATCTGCTGGAGGGTATCAGCGATTCCGGCGACCTGTTCATCCGTGGCCGGTGTCCCGACCGGAATATCACTCCAGGCGATGGCTGGCTGCTGGGTCTGATACTCTCCGGGGTCGACATCGGGCAGCGTGTACTCCGGGGTCTCGTCGGGCAGCGTCACAGTCGGGACGGTATCCATCGAGGCGGGAAGTGGAGTCGCCTGAAGATCGGGACGCGGCACCACGTCACAGGTCGGCAGGCCAGAGATGTCGACTGACTCATCGGGCGCGGTGGTCGGCGTGGCATCGCTGGACTGACCGAGCGCATAGAGGGTGCTGCGTTCGCCACCGCTCGCCATGAAGACGAGACCGTCGCTGACGAACGCCTGGTAACCGATGCTCCCGCTGGTCCGGACGCTCCAGGCCAGCGAGCCGCTCTCGAGGTCGATGGCGTAGAAGGTCGAGCCGTAGGTCCCGAAGTAGCCGATCCCATCCGCGACGGCGACAGACGCGTCGACGTTGCCATCCGTCATGAACGACCAGAGTTGCGCACCCTTGTCAGTCGCATCCAGGGCTACGACTTCATCGCCGTTTTCTCCCAACCCGGCAAGGATGACCATATCTCCGGTGACGGTCGGTGCTGGCCGAAGCAGATGGTCGAGTTCCACCGACCACGTCGGTTCACCGGTCACAGTGTCGATCGCATAGAGTCGGCTGCCACCCTTTGAGAGTGGGATGCTTGGCTCGACCGGAGGGGTCGCATGGTTCGGATTGGACGCGGTGAACGCTTCGCCCGTATCGCCCGACTCATCGGAGTAGGCACTGGCACCCACATAAACGGTCCCGTTCGCCACCACCGGCGTCGTCAGGTAGTTGCCACCGAGACCGGCGGTCCAGGACTCGTCGCCCGTTTCCGCATCCAGCGCGTAGAGGACCCCGAGGTTGGTGGCTACGTAGACGAGCCCATCCGCGGCACTGAGTGATGCGAACGGCACGACCCCGCCCCCAACCGGAACCGTAGCGTTCCAGACCTCCTCACCACTTTCGATCGAAACGGCCTGAACCACCCCGAGCCCGTCCGTCACGTACACAAGATCGTCGACAACGAGCGGCGACAGAAAACCGATCCCACCGGTCTCGAAGCGCCAGACCTCCTGACCGGTCTCCACGTCGAGCGCCAGGAGTTCACCGGTCTCGACGACGGGCGGCAAGGTCTCACCAGGTGTGGCTACGCCTGGCTCAGTCACGTCCGACGGGAGGTCGTTGGTGACGGGCACGAGGACAAGCCCATCACTGACGGCGGGCACCGCATACTCCAGGCGACCGTCCGGGACGCTGGCCTGCCAGCGGACGTTGCCCGTGACCGTGTCGTAGGCACTGACCTGCGAGCCATAGTCCCCCAGACTGACACTGAACAGCACGTCATCCGCGACGATCGGAGCCGATGTATAGGCACCGGGATACTGATCGGTCGCCATGAGCCTGGACCAGACGACGGCCGGAGCGGTCTCGACGCCGGGGCCGGGCATCTCACTCGTCCGGCCAGTGTTGCCCTGGGCCATCGCCACCGCGTCGGAATCGGCGGCCGGCGTCGCGTCCTGGACATTGCTGAAGCCGGGGACCAGACCAGGCAGGCCGCCCCCACCGTTGCCACTGCCACCGACCATGACCGAGACGAGGCCGATGATGAGGATGGCCGCGCCGACCAGCTCGACGATCGGCCAGCCGTGCCGGTTCCAGCGCTGGGCGAAGGTGCCGCGGCGGCGGGTAGCGATGGGGATCGGTTGGGGAGCGAGCGTCGCGGAGGCGATCAGATGACGCCGGGCGTCCCGGTGCCGGGCGTCGGCGGCGGGACGGTGCAGCGGCGGGAGCGACGTGAACGGGGATGATGACGCGGGAGCGGCGCCATTTTGGACCGGGTTGGGTCCGGGAAGGGGGATCGATGCATCCATGAGCAGGGTCTCCCGGAGGCGGGCGACGAACCGGAGGTCCGGCGCCGGGGCCTCGGACTGGGCGCGAACGGCCCGGGCGGTGGCGGCGAGCCACGGGTCGAGACCGACCGGCGGCTGCTCATGGTCGTCGTGGGCAAGGTGGTCGAGATAGTCGTCGAGCCGATCGAGTCCGTCATGGTCATGAGTGGTCACCGGTGGTCCCCCCTTTCGTCCAGGCTGGCGCCGAGCAGGCGCCGAAGGGTCGTGATCGCACGGAACTGGAGCATCTTGACGGCACCCGGCGGCCGGCCCATCACCTGGGCGACCTCGGGTCCGGTCAGGTCGGCGAGCCGCAGCTCGATGGCGCGGCGCTGGTCGTCGGGCAGGTGACGCAGGAGGGCGTGGACGGCGTCGCGGCCCTCGGCATCCAGGGCCGCTTCCTCCGGAGTCGGGTCGCGGTCGATCGATTCCGGGACGTCGTCGATCGATGCCTGGGGCCGTTGCCGGCGCCAGATGTCGATCACGATCCGCTCGGCGATCGTGAACAGCCAGGCCGGAAAGGACGTGCCGTCCCGGTGGGAGTCGATCGCCGTCATCGCCCGGACGAACGTCTGGCTGGTGGCGTCCTCGGCCGCCTCCCGGGTCCGCAGCCGCCGGTAGCAGTAGCGGTAGACCCGGTCGACGTAGCGGTCGTAGAGCAGCCCGAACGCCTGCCGGTCGGCCTTCGCCAGCCGGACGAGCTCGATATCCGTCAGCACCGGCGCGATCGGCGACGAAGCCGCAACATCGGGCCGAGATGCCGCACGGAAGGTCCGTCCGGTCGTTGGTCCGGTCGGCAACGTCCCAGACTGGTCCGTCACGACCGACCAGTCCGATGGCGTCCGTCCCGTTGCCGGCAGCTTGCACACCCCGTCCACACCGGCCCCTCCCGTCCGCACGATCCCGGTTGAGGGCGGGACCACCCCATGGCTGGTGGCCCCGCCGCGATCAGATCAGTCAGACGCGTCTATGGGTAGAGACGTGGGAGGTCGGAGGATGGTCACGGTCTGCGTCGATCGTCGCCTGGTGAGTGGTGACCGAGCGTCCCAACGCCTTGCAGGAATCGCGAACATGTGATCGGCGAGCAGTCCCCTCCCCTCCCCAACCCCTCCCCGGCTCGGTTTCGGCACTGCGGTGCCTCACCGCCCGGAGAGGGGCTCATGCTGGTCGAGCTGAAGCTCTCCGGGGGTTCTCAGCCTGGACGCTGCCCGTTTCCCCCTCTCCGGGCGTCACGAGGACGAACCGCGACGCAGTCGGGGTGAGCCGGGACGAGCCGGGGAGGTGGTCGGGGGATGGGGACTCTTCGTCTCGCCTACCGGAACCCGACCACCTGTTCCGATACCTCCTGGGCAACTGCGGCGAGGTCGTCATCGTCGTCATCGCCGACGATCGGGATGTCCCGCAGCCGGTGAATGCCGGACAGCAGGATCGGGATGGCGGCCAGCGCCATCCCAGCGGCGCCGATGACCATCGTCGCCCGGACGCTGATCAGGAACGGCAGCAGCCCGGCGGCACCCGTCCCGGCGAGTTGCCCGGCGAACATCGCCATCCGCATCGTCGCCTGGACCCGCCCCTGCCACGCGTCCCCGGAGTTGGCCTGGATCAGGCTCGTGTCGGCGATCTCGTAGACGGTCAGGGCCGAGTCGCCGAGGAACTGCTGGGCCAGGATCAACCCGAAGGCGAGCAGGGTCGCTTCCGTCGAGAGCGGCACGAGCAGGTTGGCGAGCGCCGCGACGACCAGCGACACGATCATCGCGTTGCCGACTCCGAGCCGCCGCGTGATCCGGCCGGTCTGGACGGCACCGAGCAGGGCGGCGGCCCCGCCGAGGGCGAACGAGACCCCGCTGATCCCCTCCGACAGCCCGATCTCCCGCAGGACGTAGAAGACGTAGAGCGTCCCGAGCATGTGCTGGAACAGGTTGGCCAGGAACGTCGAGCCGAACAGCCCGCGCAAGATGGCGCTCCGCACGACGTAGCGCAGCCCGTCGACGAACTCGGTCAGGACCGGCGGATGAACAGCGTCCGCGGTCGGGAGCGGCTCGGGCTTCTGAATCCTGGAGACGAACGCCGCCGACCAGACGAACGTCAGGGCATCGACGACGAATACGACCGGAGCGGTCAGCCACTGGACCAGCCAGCCGGCCGAGGCGAAGGCGGCCGCCTCCGCGACCGAGCCGCCGCCGGTCAGCCGGCTGTTGGCCTCGGTCAGCGCCCCGCGGGAGACGAGCCACGGCAGATGGGACCGGTTGGCGACGTCGAACGAGACGGACAGGACGCTCGTCAGCGCGGCGACGGCGTAGAGCAGACCCATCCCGAGGACATCGAGCAGAGCCGCGACCGGGATCGCCAGCACCACGGCCGCCCGGGCCAGGTCGGCGGCGACCATGACCGGCCGGCGCCGGACGCGGTCGACCAGGACACCGACCCATGGCCCGGCGACGACGGCCGGGACCAGCCCGGCGATGCTCAGGACGGCCAGCTGGAACGGCGTCGCGGCGAGATAGCCGATCGCGAGGAACGACATCGCCAGGCCGCCGACGAGCGACCCGAAGGTCGAGATCGTCTGGGCCGCCCAGAGACGGAGGAAGTCAGGGTCTCGCCAGAGACCTGTCCGGAAGCGGGACACGGGGACACACCCTTTCGGAGCACGAACAGCGGAGCGTAAGGACGGATCGGGTGCGGGTGCTGACGAGGAGGAAGCCCATCCGTGTTCTCCGGTGTCCATGCGTCGGGACGGGTGCGCCGCCTGGCGTGATCCGTTGGCTGGCGAGGTTATACGACAGGGCAGGCAGCAGGTAGATCTGTCCTCCGGAAGACGCCCCGGCAGGCCGCCGCGTGCCCGGTCCCGAGCCTGCTAACGCATCAATGATATTTAGTGATATGCATTGCGAGCGGCGAAACCATGTGCTACCGTGCGTCATCATCTACACCGTCCGACCGGCCGATCACGTTGGAGGATCGCCATGGCGCATCGACGCGTCACGATCGATGACATTGCCCGCGAGAGCCAGGCGTCGCCGACGACCGTCTCGCTGGTGCTGCGCGACAAGCCGGGGATCAGCATGGAGACCCGTCAGCGCGTACTGGCGGTCGCCCGCTCCCTGGGCTACCAGCACCGCGGACCGCTCCGCACCGGCGGGGCGACGGAGCCGCTCAACGTCGCCCTGATCGTCCGCACCCAGGAGCGCTACGGCGAGCCTGGAACGCCGAGCATCAACCCGTTCTACTCGTGGGTGCTGGCCGGGGTCGAATCGGCCGCCCGCTCCCGGGAGATGAATCTGCTCTACGCGACGCTGACCGTCGACGATGACAACCATCACACCGACCTGCCATCCCACCTCCTCCAGCAGGCGCTCGATGGCGTCCTGCTGGTCGGCGCGTTCCACCCGGAGACGGTCCGGGCAATCGCCGCCAGCCGCTCCGGCCCGATCGTGCTGGTCGACGCCGCGGCCGGGAGTCCGGGGCTGGACGCCGTCGTGACGGACAACGCCGGCGGGGCGATGGAGGCCGTCCGGCACCTCGTCGCCCTCGGCCACGATCGGATCGCCTTCCTCGCGCCGCCGGAGGGAATCAACCCGAACTTCGACCAGCGCCGGTCCGGCTACCGGGCGGTCCTGGACGAGCATGGGATCATCCCAATGGAGGGACGTATCCTGCGCAACGACCTCGACGAGGCGGTCGGACACCTGCTCGGCCTGTTCCCGGACGTGACGGCGATCTTCGCGGCCAACGACCGCTTCGCGCTCGCGACGGTGAGCGCGCTGCGACAGCGGGGCTGCCGGGTGCCGGAGGACGTCTCAGTGATGGGCTTCGACCACATCGAGGCCAGCGGCAGCGGGATCGGCTCCCTCGCGACGATGGCCGTCGACAAGGGGTCGCTCGGGCGGCTGGCCGTTGAGGCGCTGCGGTACCGCCTGTCCTGGCCGGACGCGTCGGAGATCATGATCTCCCTGCGGCCCCGGCTGACGCCGCGGGAATCCGTCGGCGCCGCGGCCGTGCGGGAGGTCGCCGGCGCAACCGCCGCCGGCGCCGGCTAGGCCACGGCGCGGGCGGCATGGCGCCGGGTCGTCGGCGATCGATCTCAGGACCAGATTCACGGCTTCGATGCAGAAGGGAAGGACATGGCCACGATACGACTGGGTGGAAACGCATCGTCTAACAAGCGCGGCGGGCGAGGAGTCCCGCTGCGGACGCGGCTCTGGCGCGATCGCTGGATGTATCTGTTCATCCTTCCCGGCCTGACCTATTTCCTGATGTTCACCTATCTCCCGTTGCTCGGCAACGTCATCGCCTTCCAGAAGTACTCGCCGTTCCTCGGTTTCCGGAACAGCCCGTGGGTGGGCTGGCAGAACTTCGAGCGGCTCTGGACCGACCCCGACTTCCACACCGCGCTGATCAACACCATCCAGATCGAGGTGTTGCAGCTGCTCTTCGCCTTCCCGGCGCCGCTGGCCCTGGCGCTGCTGCTCCACTCGATGATCAGCGAGCCGCTCAAGCGCGCGATCCAGAGCATCGTCTACCTGCCCCACTTCCTGTCGTGGGTGATCATCATCGCCCTCTGGCAGCAGATCTTCGGTGGCGCCGGCTTCCTCAACCAGATCCTCGCCAACCAGGGCATGGACCGGCTCAACATCATGGGCAATCCGGACTTCTTCAAACCGCTGGTCGTCCTGCAATCCATGTGGAAGGACATCGGCTGGGGGACGATCATCTTCCTCGCCGCCCTGACCCGGATCGATACCCAGCTCTATGAGGCATCCGTCATCGACGGAGCCAACGGCCGCCGCCGGCTCCTGGACGTGACGCTCCCCGGCATCCGGGGCATCGTGATCCTCCTCCTCATCCTGCGGATGGGCTCGCTGTTCTCGACCGGCTTCGAGCAGTACTTCCTCCAGCGCAACGCGGTCGGCCCCGAGGCCGCCGAGGTCATCGATACCTTCGTCTACTACACCGGTGTCCTGGGTGGGAACTGGTCGTTTGGTACCGCGGTCGGACTGGTCCGCGGCCTGATCGTCATCGTCCTGATCCTTGGCGCGAACTGGCTCGCGAAACGTGTTGGTGAGGAGGGCCTGCTCTGATGGCGACGTTGCAAGAGAACCCCAAGACAGACGTGATGGGCATCGGCCCGCTCGCTACCGCCGCCCCCGGTCGCAAGGTCCGGCGGCGGTCGCCCAACCGGCCGATCTGGATGGAAGAGCCCGGCCCGCTCGTCAAGACCGCCAAGGTGGTCACCCTGACGCTCCTGACCTTCATCATGGTCTTCCCCCTGGTCTACGTCGTCGCCGTCAGCTTCTCCTCGGCCAAGGACGTCCTCGGCGGCGGGCTGATCCTGTTCCCCCGGAACCCGACCCTGGACTCGTACCGGGCGGTGATCGAGGGGGGCGTCGTCACCCGGGCGCTCACGATCAGCATCTGGCTGACGCTGATCGGGACCGCGGTCCAGATGCTCTTCACGGTCATGCTGGCCTACGGCCTGTCCCGCCCCGGCGTCTGGGGCTCGAAGGTGATCCTCTACATCGTGCTGGGGGCGCTGATCTTCTACCCCGGCCTGATCCCGAGCTTCCTCGTCGTCAAGCAGCTCGGCCTGCTCAACAGCTACGGCGCGCTGATCATCCCCGGCCTCGTCAGCGCCTGGAACCTGATCATCGTCCGCAACTTCTTCATGAACCTCCCCAGCGAGCTGCTGGACGCGGCTCGCGTCGACGGCGCCAGCGACCCGCAGATCCTGCTCCGGATCGTCCTGCCGCTGTCCAAGGCCGTGCTGGCCGTCGTCGCCCTGTTCTACGGCGTCGGCACCTGGAACACGTTCTTCAACGCGATCCTCTACCTGAACGATTCGACCAAGTGGCCGATCCAGGTGGTGCTGCGGCAGTACGTCCTGCTCGGCAACAGCGTGGCGGGCAGTGACTCCTTCAACCCGGGTCAGGCGCCGCCCCCGACCCAGTCGATCCAGATGGCGATCGTCGTGATCGGCACCGTCCCGATCCTGCTGGTCTACCCGTTCCTGCAGCGCTACTTCACCAAGGGTGTCCTGACCGGCTCGATCAAGGGCTAGCGCCCGTCAGTCGTCCAGTCGCGCGTCGAATCATGGGAGGTGGTCAATGGATCCGTGATGCGTCCCCGAAGACACGATCCATGACCCGGACCGGCCGTTGGCGGATCAGGCGAACAGGGCCCGTTTGCCTGTCACCCTGGGCCGGAGATCGACATTCGACCGATGACTTTCCGCGACCTACAGAGAAGAAGGAAGCAATCGATGACCAACGATGATCGCCCATCGACTGACCATCTCACCCCGATGACCCGTCCTGTCGACCGGCGCAAGCTGGTTCGCGGCGCCGCCGTGGCCGGAGCCGGCGTTGCCGCGGCCGCCGCGCTGCCGAAGCTCGCCTTCGCCCAGGACGCGACGCCGGGCGCCGGGACCCCGGACGCCGCGACACCCGTCGCCGGGCCGGGCGGCTCGCAGATCGTCAAGTCGACGGTCGAGGGCGTGCCCGATGTCTACCTGACCGTGCCCGAGCCGTTCACGTCGTACGAGGGCGTGCCGGGCAGCGGCGGCTCCGTCAGCGCCTTCATGATCTCGTACTCCCCGCCGCCGCCGGCCCGCGACCAGAACCAGTACTGGCAGGAGCTCGAGCGCCGGCTGGGCGTGACGTGGGAGATCGACCTGACCCCGCAGCCCAGCTACGGCGAGAAGTCCGCCACCTACTTCGCCGGCGGCGACCTGCCGGATCTGTTCTATCTCAACCCGGAGCAGAACGCCCCGCAGCAGTACCAGGCCATGGCCCAGGGCGCCTTCCTGGACCTCGAACCGTACGTCACGGGCGACGCCCTGCAGCAGTTCAAGAACCTCGCGACCTTCCCGCAGTACGCGTGGGACAACGCCCGATTCCAGGGCACGCTCTACGGGGTGCCGAAGGTCCAGCCCAAGATCGGCAACCTCGGCTTCTACCGGTCGGACTGGGCCGAGACGTTCGGCGTCACGCCGAGCGACCCGGAGACGCTGCGGACCTTCCTCACCCAGTGCACCAGCGGCGACCCGGACGGCAACGGCAACCCGGATACCTGGGGATCGGGCCGGTTCGAGAACGGCTGGCGGGCATGGGACAACGCATCCATGTCGCAGATGTTCCGGGTCCCGTTCAACTGGCGGCTCAACGACGACGGCACCCTGACCTACATGATCGAGACCGACGAATACCGGCAGTTCCTCCAGTACCAGGCCGAGCTCTACGCCGCCGGAGCGTTCCACCCGGACGCCGCCGGGATGACGTTCAGCGACGCCCAGGACGCCTTCATCGCCGGCGCGACCGGCTTCCACTACGAGGGCTTCCCGTCCTTCTATGGCGAGGGCAGCGTCACTGGCCGCCTGCAGCAGAACAACCCGGCCGCGACCGATACCTACATCACGCCGGTCGGCACCGATGGCCAGCCGGGCATCGTCTACAACGGCGTCGGGCACTTCGGCTACGTCGGGATTCCCTCCAGTCTGAGCGGCAACGACGACCGGATCAATGAGCTGCTCCGGATCCTGGACTACCTCGCCGCCCCGTTCGGCTCCGAGGAGGCCACCTTCCTTGGTAGCGGCATCGAGGGCGTCCACAGCGACCGGAACGCCGACGGCAACCTGATCCTCAACGACAAGGGTCGGGCGGAGAGGAGCGACCTGTCCAGCCCGATGAACGGCCTGCCGACCCTGTTCTACGCGGAGGACCCGACGATCGGCCTCACCGTCCAGCAGGGCGGCTACGTGTCGGTCGGCCTCGGGGTCGACGACCCGACCCTCGGGCTGTACTCGGCGGCCAACATCGAGAACGGGCCGGCGCTGACCCAGCTCGGGACCGACACCGTGACCGCGATCATCACCGGCCGCCAGAGCATCGACACCCTGGACGCCGCCATCGAGGAGTGGAAGAGCCGCGGCGGCGATCAGATCCGCCAGGACTTCCAGGAGGCGCTGCAGCAGCAGGGCTAACCACCCGCACCCACGGGGCGAAACCAGCCCGATGGGCCGGCACCCATTGTGCCGGCCCATCGGGCCAGATACTGTCGGCCACAGGAAGGGAGGAATCCGCGCCGAGCAGCCCATCGAGACAGAGCCGGCACGTACCCGCGGTCACGATTTCGATGTGGATTCGTGACGAGACGCTGGAGGAACTGCCCAATGACACGGACCAACCGAACCATGACGTCCCCCATCGCCCAACCAGGGCTTGACCGCCGATCGGTGCTCAAGGGCATCGCCGGAGGAGCCGCCCTCGCCGGCGCCGCCACCTTCCCCCGGATCACCTTCGCCCAGGACTCCCCGGCGACGCCAACCGCCACGCCGGTCGCGGGCGGCACCCCGGCCCTCGGGACTCCGGTCGCGACGCCAGTGGCGGCGAACGGCTACTATCCGTCCGGCTCCGACGCCGTCCCCGATGCCTACACCCAGGCTCCGCAACCATTCGTCTCCTACGATGGCGTTCCCGGCAGCGGCGGAACGGTCCGCGCCTTCGCGATCGCCTACGCACCACCGCCACCGGGCCGCGACCAGAACCAGTACTGGCGGGAGCTGGAGCGCCGCCTCGGCGTGACGTGGGAGATCGACATGTCGCCGCAGCCCAGCTTCGGCGAGAAGTCGGCTGCCTACTTCGCCAGTGGCGACATCCCCGACATCTTCTACATGAACCCCCAGCAGGGCGCCCCCCAGCAGTGGCAGGCGCTCAGCCAGGGGGCCTTCCTCGACCTGACCCCGTACCTGACCGGCGACGCGCTGGCCCAGTTCAAAAACCTCGCGACCTTCCCCCAGTACGCCTGGGACAACGTCCGGTTCCAGGGCAGGATCTACGGGGTGCCGAAGGTCAGCGGTGCCCGGTTCAGCAGTCTCCCCTTCTACCGGGCCGACTGGGTCGACGCGCTTGGGCTGGCTCACCCGACCTCACCGGATTCCGTCCGGGAGATGCTGGTCGCCTTCGCCACGGGCGACCCGGACGGCAACGGCACCGACGACACCTACGGCATGGGCCGGCACTGGTTCGGCTGGCATGTCATGGACAACAAGTTGTCCGCCTAC
>JAABUS010006644.1_pt1 | contig 13887 bp, 11 predicted proteins | sample 5560161 | NCBI WGS metagenome assembly JAABUS01 (sample SAMN10711885, study PRJNA513376) | rock metagenome | isolation source: Antarctica rocks | place: Antarctica: Victoria Land, Trio Nunatak nord | collected 2016-01-04 | reverse complement strand
ACGTGTGCCTGCGGACCGGTACCGACCCACTCGACCTGCTCGAGGATCGGGGTCGGTTCGGGTGCGTCCTGGATCGCCTGCAGGACGGCCATGTAGGCACCGTTGTCGGCCAGCGGATTGAGAAGGTCGACGCCCGGGTCACGAAGGTGGTCGAGCAGGTTCTCCACCAGGTCGACCCGGTCGAAGGTCTCACGTGACTGCCGGCCGTCCAGGTCGAGATCGAGTACGTCCAGGGTGTAGCTCAACGACACCCTCCCCCGGTCACCGATCACGTCGACCTTCGGCGGCTCGGCTCCGATACCGTCGCACAAGGTCAGCGCGCAGCTCACCGGCACCGCACCATCGGAGTCGACCCGGACGAACGTCGTGTCGTCGGACTCGTTGTCGACGTTCGCCTTGTAGAGCTCGGTGGTCACCGACACCACCTGGTCCAACCGGGTGGTGCCGACGACCCGCAGTGCCTGGGCCACCGAATGGGCCAGCGCGTTCGTCGCCACTCCGTCCGCGACCACCACGTCACCGAACCGCCGGCGACCCGCCCAGTCCGAGCGGTCGAAGTAGGCCTTGTCCCGTTTCCAGGCAGCGGTGCCGGACACGATCCGTACGGTCCCGAGCGCTCCGGCGTCGACCAGCTCCGCGATCCGGCCTAGCGCGGACGAACCGATGCTCTGAAAACCGACCTGGCAGACCCTGCCCGTCTCGGCGGCGACGTCGAGCAGGTGCTGGAAGGCAGGGAGTGAAGCCACCGGTGGCTTCTCCAGGTACACGTGCGCGCCGGCTCGCATCGCCTGCTCGGCAAGGGGCTCGTGGGTGTGGATCGGGGTCGAGACGATCACCAGGTCGCAAGCGTGCACGGCGAGCAGCGCGCCGAGGGTGCCGAACCACGGCACTCCCTGAGGCACGAACTCCGAGCGGCCAGCCGGGTCGGCAACGCCGACAAGCTCGACCGCTCCGCCTGCCATCAGCCGGCCCAACCGTTCCAGATGAACCCGGCCGTAGCCACGGCTGCCGGCTACGCCGACCCGGATCGGTGTCGCCGTGGCCGCCGGCATCGCAGCCGGCAGGGTCACGCCCGGTTCACCGCCGAGAGCACAGCCTTGAGCGAGGCGGTGACGATGTTGGAGTCCAGCCCGACGCCCCAGACGACCTGGGGATCGTTGCTGTCACCGACCTCGCACTCGACGTAGGCAGCTGCCTTCGCGTCGCCGCCGGCTGACAGAGCGTGCTCGTGATAGTCCAGCACCCGTACCGAGCGACCGATCGACGCGAGCGCGTCGACGAACGCCGAGACCGGTCCGTTGCCCTCTCCGCGGATCTCGATCTCCCTGCCCCGATCGACAACGGTCGCGGTGACGGTGTCCCGGTCCTCCCCGCCCGAGGCGGACACCCGACGAAGTGCGACCGGCTCAGCGCGGTTCACGTACTCGCTGGTGAAGACCTCCCCCAGCGTCGCCGGCGACACCTCGCCGCCTTCGGAGTCGGTGCGCTGCTGGACGACGCGGGAGAACTCCATCTGCAGTCGTCGCGGAAGGTCGTAGGAGAACTCGCTCTTCATGATGTAGGCGACCCCGCCCTTGCCGGACTGGGAGTTGACCCGGATGACCGCCTCGTACGTGCGGCCGACGTCGAACGGGTCGATCGGCAGGTACGGGGCCTCCCAGTCGACCTCGCGCAGGCTGACCCCTTCGGCAGCCGCCGTTCTCTCGAGCGCCTCCAGGCCCTTCTTGATCGCGTCCTGATGGCTGCCGGCGAAAGCCGTGTAGACCAGGTCACCGGCGTAGGGATGGCGCGGGTGCACCGGCAGGTTGGTGCAGTACTCCACCGTGCGACGGATCTCGTCGATGTCGGAGAAGTCGATCTTGGGGTCGATCCCCTGGGAGAACAGGTTCATCCCCAGCGTCACCAGGTCGACGTTGCCGGTCCGCTCACCGTGCCCGAACAGGCAGCCCTCGACCCGGTCCGCACCCGCCATCAGTGCCAGCTCGGTCGCGGCGACCGCGGTCCCACGGTCGTTGTGCGGGTGCAGTGAGATCGCCACGTGCTCACGGTTGTGCACGTGCCGGGAGAAGTACTCGATCTGGTCGGCGTAGGTGTTCGGCGTGCACATCTCCACTGTGGCCGGCAGGTTCAAGATGATCTCGCGGTGCTCGTCCGGCTGCCAGACGTCCATCACGGCGTTGCAGACCTCGATCGCGAAGTCCGGCTCGGTGCCGGTGAAGATCTCCGGGGAGTACTCGTAGCCGAACTCGGTGTCCCCGGCATGCTCCTCGGCGTACTTCATCACCATCTCGGTGCCGCGGATGGCCAGGGCCAGGCACTCTGCCTCGTCGACCCGGAACACCACCCGCCGGAACAACGGCGCCACCGCGTTGTAGAGGTGGATGGTCGCGGCCTTCGCGCCGGTGATCGACTCGGCAGTGCGTTCGATCAGGTCCTCGCGTGCCTGGGTCAGCACCGAGATGGTCACGTCGTCGGGGATGGCGTCGGACTCGATCAGCTGCCGGACGAAGTCGAAGTCGGTCTGGCTCGCGGACGGGAAGCCGACCTCGATCTCCTTGTAGCCCATCCGAACCAGCAGCTCGAACATGCGGCGCTTGCGCGCCGGGGTCATCGGGTCGATCAGGGCCTGGTTGCCGTCCCGCAGGTCGGTGGACAGCCAGCGCGGCGCATGATCAACACGCTTGGTCGGCCAGGTGCGGTCGGGCAGGTCGACCGGTGTGAAGGGGTGGTACCGCCCGAACGGCATCGGGCTTGGTTGTTGGTCCGGCGGTGACTGCTGCTTGGTCATGATCGGATTCCTCGCTGGTTGTCGGTGCTGGGCCGGGGCGCAACAAGTCTCCGCAGCGAGGGAGGGCCCGTTAGTGGGCCTCGCTGCGGCAGCGAAGGAGCAGCCGAACCGTCATACCCATCACCCTAACCCATGCCCATGCTGCTCGACCGGCTGACCCGAATGCTGCTGCTTGATGGTGCTGCTTGGCCATCGAACGCAGGCCATCGTCGCTGAAACTGGACGAATGCAGCTGTGGTCACGGCGCCGGGCGTGCCGACTGCTCGGGGTTGGGCGGCAGTCGACCTCGAAGCGTTGCCAACGTGTGACCTTCGAGGCGAACCTGATGCCACCACGCTACAGCAGGATGGTTGACCGTGGCCCTTCTCGAACCTGACGCACCTGAGCAGGCACCGAAGGCCGGTAGGAGACGCCGGACCGGTTTGATGGTCGCGATCATCGGTCTGTGCGTCCTGCTGGTCGGGATGCTGGCCGTTGCCGGCCTCATCGTGATGCAGGCCACCGGCTTGTTCGACCCGTCGTCTCGGCCCCGGGTGAACCCGCCCCCCTGGTCGAAGAACGCGCTGATCACACCGCAAGCGACGACCGACCCGAGGATCCGCAGCGTCGTCCGCGCTCAGCAGTATCGCCAAGCCTGGCGGATCGCCGCCGACGATCCCGGTCAGCAGGTCTCCTTGAAGTACAGCTTCGATCCAGATCAGCGTCGGGGCGAAAGGCCACCGGTACGCCTCCCCAGCATGGTGGCCGGTCTTGACGTCTACCTCCGTACCGACTCTGATGCCGGCCCTGACGACATCAGCCTGACCGAGTACGACAGCCCTGCCGATGCAACGGCCGAGGCAGCCAAGGTCAACGCCCGGTACGGCGGTCAGTCGATGACCGCACCTCGGCTGACCGGTGCCGATCGCGTGGTGCTGCTCCGGATGCAGTCGCGGAGCACCCCGTGCCAACCGCCCGAGGGCGACCCCGCTGGGTTGGCGCTGATCGCCGTAGTGGATGACCACGTCACCGTGGTCGTGACCGACGGATGCCTGGGTTCGACCGAGATCGTCGATGGGACGGCGGCACTGACGAAGCGGGCAGCCGAGGTTGTCACCGTGGTACGGCAGGTGAGGTCGCAGCCGGTGCCTGTCCGGTGGATGGACCAGACCGCCGGTCTGCCGATCATCAGCGATGGCAGCTGGTCCGCTGAGCAGGTCCCCATCGGCCGGCTTGACAGTTCCGCCGTCGACAGGCTCCTGCCAGCACCGTTCACCCGAACTCACGTACAGACCGCCTTCTTTGCCAAGGATGACGTCTACGTCTATGCGGACGACCAAGCTGCCCATGCTGTGATGGCAGATCTGCCGACCCTCGACTCGTCCGGCAGGTACCTGGAACCGCCGAAACCTGCCGATCCCAGCGAGGGTGCCGAACGAATGTGCGCCACCGGGATGCACCTGCAGCTCGGCGTCACCTGCTGGAGCCGGGTCGGGCGGTTCATCGTGGTCGGTGTCCATCCCAGCTCGGGCCCCGACGCCTCGTTGGACGAGCGCCAGGTCAAGGCGCTGCGCGGCGTCACCTGATCGGCTGCCCGCTCGTCGGCATGATCCACGCGCTGGGTGGTGACGACCGTGGCCAGCGGCCCCCCGATGTGGTCAGCCGGCGTTCAGAAGGTCTGCCAGGAGCCGGTTGTGTCGGCGCTGACCTGGGCCAGCAGGGCAATGCGGGTGGCTGAGATCGCTTGCTCAGCAGTGATCTCCGCTGGCCGTCCCTCGCGTACCGGGTCGAAGAAGAACTGCACCCGCCTGGTACCGGCCCGAAGAGGGACAACTCGCCGTTCATGATCAGCTGTGGTCACCGTGAGGCCGCCGTAGGCCCAGTCGACCTCCGCCGTGCCGCGGGTGCCGATGACCCGCATCCGGTAGTGACCGTGCACGTCCGATGCCTGTGGCTGCAGCCAGCTGGCGTCGATCGTCGCGGCCGTGAACAAGCGCGGGGCGGCGTCCGGATCGGGGGCGACCTGCAGCAGGACGGCGACGTGGTCGTCGAACTCGGTCAGCTCGGGTAGCGCACGATTGCCGGTGAGCGCGGACACCCCGGCCCGACCTGGCGTGCGTCAGCTGGAGCAGGATGTCGATGTCGTGCACCGGCAGGTCGTTCGCGATCCCGCCATAACCGGCGCGGGAGAAGAACCACTCGGGACGGCTGTGCCGCAGCAGCTTGTGCGGGCCGGTGCTGGCGACCATGGCCAGGTCACCGAGCTCTCCCGCATCGACCAGGTCGACCAGCGCCCGGGTCTCGGGGGTCAGCCGCTTGTCGAATATCACCGACAACGAACCCGAGCTCGCCGCCAGCGCGTTGCTGATCATGGTGAGCTGGTCCAACGAGGTGCACAGCGGCTTGTCCGCCAACACCGCCATCCCGCGGTTCAGGCACTCGACCACCAGGTCAGCTCGGGCGCCGTAGATACCGCACAACACCGCGACCTGCGCCGGGTGAGCGTCCAGCGCGGCCATCGCATCGTCCAGGACCGGCGCGACCAGCCCGGCCAGCAGCGTCGACCGGTTCGCCCGATCGGGATCGGCTGCAGCGACGACCGTCAGATCGGACGTCGCGGCCACCTCGGCAAGCAGGTAGTTCACGTGGGCGTGCGCGGCCCCGAGCAAAATGGCAGTGATCACCAGCGGTCCCGGGCGAACCCTGGTCCTGCCGCCCGGTCGACAAAGATCGCTGCATCGGTACGGGTCTGCAGGACGCTACCCGGGCACGACTCGTCGACCGGCCCGGTCAGCGCGGCTTCCACCGCAGCCGCCTTGCGTGCGCCGATCACCGTGCACACGATGGATCGGGCCGCCATCAGGGTCGGGATGGTGACGGTGAGTGCACCGGTAGGTACCTCATCGAGACTCCGGAAGCAGTCGTCGTCCACCTGCTGCCGGCGCGAGGCGAGATCGAGGCTGATCAGCCGGACCCGTTGGTCGTCGGTGAACGACGAGCCGGGTTCGTTGAACGCGATGTGCCCGTTGACACCGATCCCCATGCACACCAGGTCGACCGGTTCGGCCAGCAGATCGGTGTAGCGGGCCAGCTCCACCGCAGAGTCGTCGCCAGGCAGGAGCCGGTCGAATCGTCCCAGTGTCGGCGGCAACCGGTCCGCCAGCCACTGACCGAACGACTGGGGATGGTCCGGCGTCAGGCCGATGTACTCGTCCATGTGCAGGGCGTGCACCCTGCTCCAGTCCACGTCCTGGCGTACCAGCGTTGCCAGCATGGTTGCCTGCGAGGGGGCCGATGCCAAGATCACTCGGGCCGACCCGTGCGCCGTGATCGCGCCGCGCAGCAGCTCTGCCGCTGCACGGCCGGCAGCCTGTCCGGCCTGGTCTGGCAGGTCGAAGACCTGGGCTGGCACTGGTGGGGTCTGGGTCATGCGTTCTCTCCTTGGCGGGATGCGCGGACAGGGTGAGCTTGTCGGTCAGTCTCGGCTGGACAGGAACGTCGGTTGTCGGCCAGGTGCCGGACCGGTCGACCCGCGCACCACCAACCGGCCGAACAGCCGTTCGGACCTCGGTTCGGCGGTCTTGTCGGTGATCAGCTCGGTCAGCAGGTCGATCGCCGCACAGCCGAGCTCGTCGATCGGAGCGGCCAGCGTCGTCAGTGCGGGGGTCAGCACCCTGCTGAGCAGCACGTCGTCGCAGCCGACCAGACTGAAGTCGTCCGGGACGCGGACCCCCTGCTCTGCAAGACCGGCGACCACGCCGCAGGCCATCAGGTCGTCGAACGCCAGAGCCGCGGTGACGCCGGTTCCGGCGAGTCGTACGGTCGCCGCGAGTCCTCCGGCATAGGCGGCGTCGAACGCCCCGAGGTCGACCAGGTCCGCCCGTGCGGCGGCAGCCCAGCGGTGTACCGCATCGGCTCGCCGCTGGGACGCCCACGACGTGACAGGCCCCCGCAACAGGGCGATCCGGCGGTGGCCGAGCCGGGTCAGCAGATCAGCCGCCTCCCGCAACGCCGTGGTGTTGTCGATCACCGCAGAGCTGAAGGTTGCCGTACCACGGTTCAGCAGCACCGTCGGACGCCCGTTCACCGCTTCGGCGATCTTGGCCGTCGAGCTCATCGGTGACGCGATGACGAAGCCGTCCACCTGGTGGTGCAACCGCGCCAGCAGGTCCAGCTCGCGCTCGGCGTGCAGCTCGGTGTCCAGCAAGATCACTCCCAGCTCGTGTTCCGCGGCCGCCTTCTGCAGGACCCGGATGAGCGGAGGGAAGAATGGGTTCTCGATGTCCGGGGTGACCAGACCGACCATGCCGGTCCGCCCGGTCACCAGACTGCGGGCCGCCCGGTTGGGTCGGTAGTCGACCACACGGGCCCAGGCCAGGATCCGGTCGCGGACGTCGTCTCGAACCAGGTCCGGCCGGGAGAACGCGCGGGAGACCGTGGACGGATGCACCTTCAGTTCCTGCGCGATCGAGTAGATGGTGACCTTGCGCGTCATGCTCGCTCATTCCCGGTCACGATGACCTGCCGACCCCGGTCCGCGGAAGCATAGATCCCGGCCAGCACGGCCACCGTGGCAAGTCCGTCTGCGGCGGTGATCTTCGGCTGGGTCCCCGCGAGCACGGCACCGGCGACATCGCGCCACTGGTCGACGTGGCCGGCGATCCCGATCGCCGACGGGTCCGACGCACCGGTGACCGCGACTGCCGCCGCCGGAGGTGGCGGAACATGATCAAATCCCCAGTGCTGGACGCCGTGCTGGTTCAGCCGGAACGACCCGGTGCTCGTCCACACGGCCACTTCGGCAGGCTCCCCCGGCGGCGTGGCCGTGGTCGTAACGATGACGCCGAGCGCGCCACTGGTGAACTCGAGCGTCGCGACGCAGGTGTCCTCCACGGCCAGTTCGCCATTGCCGTCGGGATCGACGTGACCGAGGGTGGCGCGCTGACCAGTGACGCTGTGCACACCGCCCAGCAGCCAGCACAGCAGGTCGGCGTTGTGCAGGCCCTGGTTCATCAACGAGCCGCCGCCACCATCGCGTTCGCTGCGCCAGGGTGCTTGCGCGTAGTAGTCGTCGGGGCGATGCCAGTGCACAAAGGTCTCACCCAACACGACCCGGCCGAGGCTTCCCTGCTCCAGCAGGGATTTCAGGTAGACACTGGCGAGCTCAAACCGTCGTTGCGCCAACGGGCTGACCACCAGCCCGAGCCGGGTCGACAGCTCCATGATCTCGGCGGCGTCGTCGGTAGTCAGTGCCATCGGCTTCTCCACCACGACATGCTTACCTGCCCGCAGCGCGGCCAGGGTCTGCTCGGCATGAGCCGAGCTCGGCGTACACACCGCCACGATGTCGACGTCGCCCCGGTCCAGCAGATCGGCCGGCGCAGCCTGAACGGCCCCGGGCCAACTGCACTCGATGGCGCGCTGCCGGGTTCCACCGCTGAAGGCGACCAGTCGGATCGGCATCCCCTCGTCCCTCAGCCGGGCAATGGCCTGCGCATGCGTTGCGCCGATCCCGCCCAGCCCGAGTACGCCCACGCCGACGGTCGAGCGTCGCGGCCGTGCCGGGCTGGTCATGCGGCCACTGTACGCAACCGATTGCAGGCAAGGAAGGACTGGTTGTGGCGACCAAACCAGTTGCGCCCGCCCGCCGCCCGGGTCAAGGCTGCCCGCATGCCGTTTCGCAGTGTCCGCCACGACCAGAGCGAGCTGGTCGCCCAGGTGGCTTCGCTCCTCAACGCCGCCTGGGCGGTCGACGATCCGTATCTGGAACGTCGTACCCCAGCCGAGCAGGCGCTGTCGATGGAGTTCGGCTGGGACCTCGAGCCGGCCGACACCTTCCTGTACGCCGCCGACGACGGTGCTGAGCCGGTTGGCGTCATGACCTGCCACGGCCCTCGACGGGACAACCTGCACCTGTTCACGGTCGACGTCACCGTGCACCCCGACCAGCGGCGGCGGGGATACGGGTCGATCATGCTCGAGGAAGGCCTCCGGCTGGCCGCCGCGGCCAACCGGAACACCGTGTGGGTGTTCACCCGGGAAGCGGACCCGGCCGGTGACGCCCTTGCCGGAAAACACGGTTTCGCCCAGTCCAGCCGGGACGCGCGCCGGGTGCAGCGACTGGCCGATGTGGACACCGAGGCGGTCGAGGAGCTGTGGCAGCGGGCCCTTTCCAAGTCAGGCGACTACCGGCTGGAGCGACTGACCGGCGCCGACAGTCCCGACGAGGTGCTGACCGAGCTGATCGCGGTGACCGCGTCGATCAACGACGCGCCGATGGGCGAGCTGACCTGGGAGCCGGAGCTGTTCGACCTGCAGCGGCTGAAGGACTTCCAGACCGCTGCCCGCGGTCGGGGAGACCGGGTCTACCGGGTTCTGGCCCGGCACACCGGGTCCGGCGAGGTCGGTGGACACACGGTGATGTTCGTGAACGACTTCCATCCGACCCGGGCTGCCCAGGCAGACACCGCAGTCCACTCCGAGCACCGTGGTCATCGTCTGGGCGCGTTGCTCAAGATCGACATGATGCGCTGGTTGGCCCAGATCGAGCCACAGGCGGTCGAGGTCGAGACCTGGAACAACGTCGACAACGACCACATGATCTCGATCAACGAGCAGATCGGCTACCGGCTCAACGGGGTCTTCGTCGACTGGGAGCGCAAGCTCTGAGCCTCGTCGCACGGCTGAGCCGACCAGGAGCTGTGCGGCCGTTCTGGTCGCGGCTACCGACGCGGATGCGTCGAGGCGACCCATCGTGTCGGCGCTCACCTCCGGCTGACACCCAACCGCCGTGTGACCAGCAACCCCACAACGTCAATCCTGCTGTTACTGTCGGTTTCGCCGTATGACACTTGCCGAACAGGTACCCCGGCTATCGTCACCCGTGCGGCGCCCTTTGGCGGCGGCTGGTTCTCCAGGGAATTACCGGAGGCCAAGGATAAGGAGGAACCATGAAGCGGATCACCTGTGCCGGTGCGGCCGTGGTGGCACTGGCGGCCAGTCTGGCGATGACGGGCTGCCTCAAGTCGTCCACCGCGCCGCCCGGCGGCGATGCGGCCAACAGCGTGACGGTGCTGATCAGCGGCGATACCAACATCCAGGACCTGTGGCAGAAGGCGCTGATCCCCGGCTTCGAGAAGGCCAACCCCGGCAAGAAGATCAACATCACCTTCGACCTGCACGGCGCCAACGACCAGCAGAACCTCGGCAAGCTGAGCGCCGCCGTCAAGTCGGGGAACGATCCTAGCTTCGACCTGATTGAGGGTGGCTTCGTGAACCAGGCCGCCCAGGCGAAGCTGCTCGAGCCGGAGAGCGACAGCAACCTGTCGGCCCTGTCCAAGGTGCCCAAGACGCTGGTCACCCAGGGGCTTGGTGCCGGCGTACCGTACCGGGCCAGCTCGGTGCTGCTCGCGTACAACACCAAGAACGTGAGCTCGCCGCCCAAGACGCTGGCCGAGCTGCTCGCGTGGATCAAGGCCCATCCAGGCAAGTTCGCCTACAACTCGCCCAAGTCCGGCGGTTCCGGCGGCGCGTTCGTCGCGACCGTGCTGGACGCCAACATGGACGCGGCAACCCAGCAGAAGATGCGCGTGTCCTATGACGAGTCGTTGGAGAGCGCCTGGGACCCTGGCTTCAAGCAGCTCAAGTCGCTCAACCCGTACGTGTACGGCAAGGGCGTGTACCCCAACGGCAACGACGCGGTGCTCAACCTGATGTCGACCGGCGAGATCGACGTGGCACCGGTCTGGTCCGACCAGTTCCTCAGCGGCCAGAAGAACGGCCAGATTCCTGCGACGGTGAAGGTCACCCAGATCAGCAACCCCTCGTTCACCGGCGGCGGAGCCTACCTGGGCCTGGCCAAGACCTCGACCCACAAGGAGCTGGCTCAGAAGGTGCTGGAGTACGTGCTGACCGCCGAATCCCAGACCTCGATCGCCAGCGACATCGCCGGCTACCCGGTCATTCCGCTCGCCGACCTGCCCGCCGACGTGCAGAAGAGGTTCGCCGACGCCAAGCCGGACCAGCTGCGAACCGGCTTCTTCGCCAACTTCTCCAATGACGTGAACAGCAAGTGGGACCAAAAGGTCCCGGGCAAGTGACCTCACTCGCATCCGCCGGCTCCGCCCAGCTGTCGCGCCGGAAGAAGATCTCCGGCCGCCGGCTGGGCGGGCTGGCAATGGCCTCACCGCCGATCCTGCTGGTCATCTTGTTCGTCGGCCTGCCCATCATCAACGCCTTGTTGTACAGCCTTGGGCATACCGGCGGGTTGAACTCGACGACGGCGGCGATCGCCCAGCACCAGTTCAAGGCGTCGCACTGGTGGGGTACCGGTGGCGCCTGGGCGGATGTGTTCTCCAACGCACGTTTCTTGCGCGATCTCGGCGTGACCATCCTGATTACCGTGGTGGCCACGGTGATCGTGCTCATCCTGGCGTCCGGGATCGCGTTGTACCTGAGGCTGAACGGCGGCTGGCTCAGCAAGGCCCTGGCCGCCTTCTCGGTGGTGCCCATGTTCATCCCGGTGGTGATCGGGTCGTGGGCGATCCTGACGTTCTACTCGGGTACCGGCTTCCTCCGTACGGTGTTCGCCCAGTTCGGGATCCAGGCACCGATCTGGGGCTACACGACGGTTGCGGTGATCATCGGTGTGGTCTGGACCTCCCTGCCGTTCGCCACCTTGATGATCACCTCAGGGGTGCAAGGAGTCCCGGACGCGATGATCGACGCAGCCCGGGATGCCGGCGCGTCGCTCACCCGCACGGTTGCGACGGTGATCTTGCCGATGGCCTTCATCCCGATCGTGATCGCGGTCACCTTCACTGCCATCGGCATCATGGGGTCGTTCACGGTCCCCTACTTCACCGGACCCAACGCACCGTCGATGCTCGGGGTCGACCTGGCCAACTACTTCCAGGCCTTCAACCAACCCCAGCAGTCCATCGTGATGGCGTTCGTGCTGTTCATCCTCGCCTCGGTGATTGGCGTGCTGTACGTGTGGGCGAACTTTCGCAACTCAGCGGATCAGGTGGTCTGATGGCATCCCAGGTACTCGACCGACCTATCGAGGTGGTGTCGGAGGCAGACCGAGAGGGCGGCACCAGTTGGGGTGCCTGGTTCGGTGGCAAGGTACTCGTCGCCGGGTTCGTCATCTTGATGGTGATCTTCGTCTTCGGGCCCTTGTTGTGGTTGGCCGCGCAGGCGTTCGTCACGACCTGGACCTACCCCAACCTGGCTCCCGACGGCCTGACCCTGCGCTGGTGGAAGGTGGTGGTGACCGATCCCAACCTGGCAACGGCTCTGCAGAACACCCTGACCCTGGCTCCGTTGACCGTCGTCGCCTCGGCGATGGTCTGTCTGCCTGCTGCCTACGCCTTCGCCCGGTTCAACTTCCCCGGTCGACGGGGCATGCTGATCGGGCTGTTCGCCACGAACGCATTCCCGAAGATGGGGCTGTTCGTCACGATCGCGTCCTTGTTCTACGCTCTGAACCTGATGCAGACGGTGGTCGGCATCTTGATCGTGCACGTCATCGGGACCGTCGTGTTCATGACCTGGATCCCGGCAGCAGCTTTCGCTGCGGTGCCCCGCAGCCTGGAAGAGGCGGCACGCGACGCGGGTGCGGGCCGGATCCGGGTGTTCTTCACCATCACCCTGCGGATGGCACTACCGGGCATCCTGGTTGCGATGATCATGTCGTTCCTGGCCTCGTTCGACGAAGCGCAGGGCACTTACCTGGTGGGGTCCCCCACCTACATGACCATGCCGACCCAGATGTACTCACTGGTCGAGAACTATCCCAAGCAGGTGGCGGCAGTGTTCTCGATCATGCTGGCGGTCCCGTCGGTCGTGCTGATGATGTTGGTCCGCAAGCAGATCATGGGCGGCCAGCTGGCGGAGGGGTTCCAGATCAGATGAGCTCAACCGGCAAGGTCACCGACGCCATCACCCCGGCCGGCGTCAACATCAGTGGGCTCACCAAGATCTTCGGCACCAAGACCGTCGTCGATGATCTTGAACTGAGCATCGAACCTGGTGAGCTGGTGTCGCTGCTCGGCCCCTCTGGGTGCGGGAAGACCACGACTCTGCGGATGGTGGCCGGTTTCCTGACCGTCGACGGCGGCACGATCGAGGTGGACGGCCGGATGGTCACCGGGTTGCCTCCGGAGAAGCGACCGACCGCGATGGTGTTCCAGAACTATGCGCTGTGGCCGCACATGACCGTCTTCGGCAACATCGCCTACCCCTTGAAGATCCGGCGACTCCCCCGCGCCGAGATCTCCGACCGGGTTGACCAGATGCTCGAGCTGGTGAACCTGCTGCACCATCGCAACTCACGGCCGGCCACCATCTCCGGCGGCGAGCAGCAGCGGGTCGCGCTGGCCCGTGCCCTGGTGCAGGAGCCGAAGGTGCTGTTGCTGGACGAACCGCTGAGCAACCTGGATGCCAAGCTGCGGATCAAGGTCCGCGAGGACATCCGCAACCTGCAGCAGCGGTTGAAGATCACCACCTTGCTGGTCACCCATGACCAGGACGAGGCGCTGAGCATGTCCGACCGGATCGCGGTGATGAACGGCGGACGGATCGAGCAGTTCAGCTCCCCCGACGCGCTGTACACCGATCCGCAGACGGAGTTCGTCGCCTCCTTCGTCGGAAGCATCAACAGTCTCGACGGTGAGCTGGTCCAGGGCAGGCTGACTCCGGCCGACGGCGTCACGACCGCGATCCGGCCCGAGGACGTGCTCCTCGGCCGCAGTGGTGACCTGTCCGGAACGGTGAGCCGGGTGATCCCACGCGGTCACTTCACCGAGGTCGTGGTGGACGTGGCCGGCACGACGCTACGCAGCTTCAGCTCCGGCGAAAGGTTCGCCGAGGGGGACAGCACGGCGGTGAGCATCCGCAGGACCATGCTGTTCAGGAACGGCGTACGCGTCAAGGCTGCTGCCTGACCAACCGCTGAACGACTCGCGGCGGGGTCGAGACCCACGCGGTGACGGCGGCGTGCTCGATCAGCTGGCCTGACCCTCCGTGATTGACTGCCATTCATGATCAACACAACACAGCAGGTGACCGCGGTGGCGCACCGCGGCGACCCGTGGGCCTTCGTCGAGAACACCCTGCCG
>JAABUS010006643.1_pt1 | contig 13888 bp, 15 predicted proteins | sample 5560161 | NCBI WGS metagenome assembly JAABUS01 (sample SAMN10711885, study PRJNA513376) | rock metagenome | isolation source: Antarctica rocks | place: Antarctica: Victoria Land, Trio Nunatak nord | collected 2016-01-04 | reverse complement strand
TTGAGGTCTTCGAGGTCTTCGGTGATTACCCGTGAGTAGAGTATCTTTGCCATGCTCTCATTATGCCATCACCAAAGCGGAGCGGTATAAGGTCTGCTCTTCTAGGATGTGGAGAGCATAGACGAACAACATAAGCCATAAAACGAATGTGTAAGTGGTTGTCCCCATCAACGCTCTCCTTTAGGGTCTACCGCCTCGTCACATAGCAAACGCAGTTTACTCCTGAGAAGAGCCCAGCGCATCCTTCAAAGGAGATTCTGGCTTGGGGAAATGAAGTAAGTACCCACGCCTAAGGGATAATCGCCTTGAGGAATGGTTCCCCCCAATCGCTTCAGAGGAGTCCGCCGAGCGCCGGGTACAGCATAAAGATTCCGCCGGCGGTGAGAACCGCTGCCACGAGCGCCACTACGGCCTCAGCGAGTCCTCCGGAGCGCACGCCGCCCGGCAGGAGCCGGAACCGCCAGCCCAGGGGCCACAGGAGCGGCACGCCCGGCGTGTTCAGGGCGTCGGCCAGGATGTGCGACACGCAGCCAGCCGCCAGGGCGACGAAAATATCGGGGAACCTCCCGAAGAGCAGCCACATCGGCAGGAGAAAGAGCGCGAGGCCGACTAGCGAGTGTGTCAGGGTGCGATGACCGACGGTGCGGATCAGGAAGAAAGAGGTGGTCCGCAAGGCCCAGCTCGGTGGGCGGGTGATCACATCCCACACCGGATTCTTGCTCCTGCTGAGGCCGTTGCCCAGCGTGCTGCGCGGGTTGTCCACATCAGGCAACCATGCGGCTACCGCCGCCACCGGATAGGCCCAGATCGGGGGTTCCATGCCAAACAGCAACGCCGCGCCAGCCAGCGCCCCGATCCCGAATATGGCGTGAGTAGTGCCGTTCAAACCGGAGGAAGTGTAGCAACTTCTCGGAGGCCGATACTTTATCCGAGAACCGGAGGCTACAGGCTGTCTGCCCCGGCAACCGCCTCCACCATCGCCCGCGTGGAATCTCTCCTGAACCGCCGCTGCAACATCCTGGCGAACGGATAACCCGGCCACGCCAGGGGGTGACTTGGCCGCGAGAAGGCGAAGACTGCGTAGTGAACCGCGTCATCGGTTCGATTCCATTCCACGGAGAACTGTTCTTCACCTTTCTCCGAGTGGCCTGGGAGCGTCCCGTAGGCGAATCCAAAGCGTTGGAGAGATTCATCTTCGTCGAGCGTGTACACGATGCGGGCTGAGTTCAGCGACCAGAACCCAAGGTGCCTGGCGAGAACGGCCACCGTGGAGCCGACTTCGATCCCCGCAGAGGATGGATGCAGGCTCGTCCATCCGATACCGAACTGCCGCCAGCCCCACAGGGCATCCACGGCACGCCGGAAAGCTACCTCCCCCTCACCGAGCTTCACCCGGTAGAGGTCAGCCACGTATCCTTTGGGTGTCGCGTCCGTCCGGGTAGCTCCGACTTCCCCATACGAGAACGGAAGATCTCGCTCCAACGCGATGAACTTCGCGATGGCCTGATCATCCGGCCTGCGGAGCAGAAACATCAGCGATTTGTCCGTGGTTCGATCCGGCACATTGGACTATCAGACCGTGCCCGATGAACCGAAGCCGCCCTCTCCACGGCCGTCGGCGCTAGCATCCAGGAGATCCACCTCTACAAACAAAGCGTCTCCTGCGCGGACGAGAACGAGCTGCGCGATCCTCATCCCCCGCTCGACGCGGAAGGTTTCCGTGAGATCGTGGTTGATGAGGGGAATCCGGATCTCCCCGCGATACCCTGAGTCTATGAGGCCTGGTGTGTTGACGAGCGATACGCCGTGCCTGACCGCGAGCCCGCTCCGGGGCAGCACGAGTCCCGCGTACCCTCTCGGGATGGCGACCGATACGCCGGTCCCAACCAATACCCTCTCACCCGGCGCAATCACCGTCTCGTCCACGGATCGCAGGTCATAGCCGGCATCTCCCGAATGTGCCCGTTCTGGCGTCCTTGCCTCGGGATGGAGTCGCCGGAATGGGACTTCTAGCAGGGAATCTGAGACCATAAGAATAGCCATCTTAACATGCGACTGTTCTGGGAAATAAAGAGGACCGGAGCGTGGCGCCCCGGTCCTGCGTGAATGATCTTTGGGCCGCGGATCACGAACGCTCGCGGCCAACGAAACACGGAACACAACTGCGACCCGCAAAAGCCGAACCACTGATGACAAACGCCACTACCAGCCACGTCCCGACGTTACCGATGGGACCGCCGTTGATCCAGGCCAGCCCGCCAAAGGCGAGCACGCCCGCCACAAGCAACATCAACCGGAATATCGAACTCCTCTGAAACATCCGACCACCTCCTCTCATCGAATCCATGGTTTGCAAATTCAGGCCCACGCTACGAACGGAAGCGGTGCCAGATCAGGGCTCCTATGTAGCTGGCGCCGCCAACGAGGCAGAGCAGCCCGTACGGCTGGGCGTCCTGCCCGCGCGCTATCTCGTAGAACGCCATGCCGATCAAAACGAGAACAAGCACGTAGAACGAGAACAGGCTCGCCCTCATACTGAAAGATCCCCACATCTCGTCGGAAGGCTGGCCGCGTAGCGTGCGGATTACCTCGCTGCGCCCGCCAAGCAGCAGCACCATGCCGTATCCAACCATGATGGCGAATGGCCCCACCCCCCACACGGGATTCCCGGCGATCCAGAACGTCGCCAGGTACGCGACGCCCAGAACCAGGCACAACAGCGGCACTGCCCACTTCCTATTGCTCGTCGTCTGCACGAAATACCTCCTCAACCGGTAGCCCGAAGAACCGCGACAGCGAGATCGCCAGCGGCAAAGACGGCGTGTATCGCCCGGTCTCTATGGCGTTGATGGTCTGCCGAGAGACACCCATCTTCTCAGCCAATCGCCCCTGGGATAACCCCTTGCTAGTCCTCAGATCCCGCACGTCGTTTTCCATACCTGTAAAGTTAACTTGACAGCGGTTGTTTGTCAAGTTAACTTTACATTTTTCTATTCGACTAATGGTTCGGTATTGTTTGGCGGAGGCTGTGCAGAGTTTGGCCGGGGGGTGGACGCGGATGCTATTCTTTTCGTATGGAAGAGAGAAGACAGCGTTACCTTGTGACTTCTGCGTTGCCTTATGCGAACGGACCGTTGCACGTGGGGCAGATCGTTGGCGCTTATCTGCCTGCCGACGCCTTTGTCCGGTATCTGCGGGCGCGGGGCGAGGATGTGATCTACATCTGCGGAACCGACGACCACGGTGTTCCCATCACGCTAAGGGCGGAGCGGGAAGTCAAGGAACCCCAGGAGGTAGTTGACTACTGGTGGACGCACATGGACGAGACGTTCAGGCGCTTCGGTATTTCCTTCGATAACTTCTCGCAGACATCGCGGCCGCTGCACGCAGGCGTGACCCAGCTCTTCTACCGCAAGCTCAAGGAGGGCGGCTACATCTCGGAGGCCGAGTCAAAGCAGATGTACAGCCCTTCCGAGGGACGTTTCCTTCCGGATCGCTACGTCGAAGGGACGTGTCCCGTCTGCGGATACAAAGAGGCGAGGGGCGACCAGTGCGACAACTGCGGCTCGTGGTATGAGGCGTATGAGCTGATAGAACCGCACTCCAAGGTCACGGGCGGCCCCGCCGAGGTGCGCGAGACCACGCACCTGTACCTGGATCTCCCGAAGTTCTCAGACCGCTTGAGGGAGTACATAGCGGGCCAGAATCACTGGCGCACGTCCGTCAAAAACTTCATCCTCGGCATCATCGACGGCGGGCTGGAGAAACGGCCCATCACCCGTGATATCCGGTGGGGCGTCCCTGTGCCGGAGCCTGGCTTCGAGGACAAGCGTTTCTACGTGTGGTTCGACGCCTGCATCGGCTACGTCTCTTCCACCGCAGAGTGGGCCGAGAGGATAGGAGAGCCGGATCTCTGGCGCGAGTACTGGCAGGAGCCTGACACGAAGCTCTACCACTTCATCGGCAAGGACAACACCGTCTTCCACACGACGATGTGGCCGGCCCAGCTCATGGGCTGCGGCGAGGACGGCGAGGAGCAGTTCGTGCTCCCATTCGACGTACCGGCCAACGAGTTCATGAACCTCGAAGTAATAGTGGACGGCGAGCGGCGGGCAATGCAGATGTCAACCAGCCGAAACCTGGCGGTGTGGCTGCACGAAGCCCTCGAACGTTTCCCCGCCGATCCGCTGCGGTTCTATCTTTCTTCGACCCTGCCCGAGACCGGCGACGTGGTGTTCTCGTGGCGCGACTTCCAGAGCCGGGTGAACAACGACCTGATCGGCACCCTCGGAAACTACGTAAACCGCGTCCTCTCCTTCACCGAGAAATACTTCGACGGCGAGCTTCCACGCCCGGAGAATCCCTCAGAAGAGATAAACGAGGTCTTCGCGGACTTCAAAGCCCTCGAAACCCGCTTCGATGAGCGGATGATGGCCCCACGCCCGCGCGACGCGCTGGGAGAGCTTCTGGCGATGGGGAGAAGGGCAAACCGCTTCTTCGACGCCGCAGCCCCGTGGAAGAGTCGCAAGGAGAACCAGGAGAAGGCGAGGGAGGATCTCTACGCCTGCTGCGTCCTGCTCGGCTCCATCGCCTACCATATGGCCCCGTACGTCCCTGACGCCGTGGAGCGGCTGCAAGGCTTCTTCAATGGCCCCGTGGAGAGGATCTCAGACCTCGAAGGAATGCCCGAAGAATACCGGGTAACCGGCGCGAAGCCGCTCTTCAAGCGCATCGAAGACCCTGAGATCGCCGACGCCGAGGAGCGCCTCGCGCGGGCCGCCGCCGGCTGAACGGAGTCGGATTCCTCGGCTGAGGGGTATCCAAATTGAGCTTCGTGGTTCAGATCATATCTGTCTCCACCGGGATACTCGCCCTCGTCTCTCTGCTTGTTTTCGCGGTGGGCGTCTGCGGCCTCCTTCTGAGAAGCTCCAGGCACAAACCGATGAAAACCTTTGGCGTGATCTCCGTAGCCGCCCTGGCGCTCACGCTGGTATTCGGTTCGATCTCAGCGTCCCTGAACGATGCTCCTTCCGAGACTGCCACAGTGAATTCACACGGGCAGACCTCCGGGAACGTTGCCGAAGCTGGCGACCAGGATACGACCGTGACCCGCGCCGTGGATGGGGATACAGTGGACATCTCGCCCTCCGTGGAAGGTTTCTCGCGGGTGCGCCTGATCGGGGTGGACACCCCGGAAACCCATTTCGGGACGCAGCCATACGGTCCTGAGGCTTCGGAGTTCACGAAGAGGCACCTGGAAGGCAAGAACGTGGTCCTCGAACTGGACGTACAGAAACGAGATCCTTACGGAAGGCTTCTGGCTTACGTCCACCTGCCTGACGCCCGGATGTTCAACGAAGTCCTCGTCGAAGAAGGATACGCGCAAGTAGCGACTTTCCCGCCGAACGTCAGGTACGTGGACAGGTTCCAGAAGGCGCAAAGAGAAGCCAGGGAAAACGAAAGGGGACTGTGGGGACTCTCCGATGAGGCGCTCTGCCAGCAGACGGACAGGGGAAACGGGATCGGCGGCGGATGCTCCGGGTCAGAGAATACGCCTTCGGGGGAAGCGCAGTCGAATGGGGGCTACGGCGAACAGGCTGATCTCGACTGCGCGGACTTCGCAACCCAGAAACAAGCCCAGAGGGTTCTCGAGAACGACCCTTCTGACCCGAATTATCTGGACGGCGACGATGACGGCGTAGCCTGCGAAACGTAGCTGCGGCTAGCCGGTTCGTGAAGCTTTCACGCGCAACGAGAGGATAAAGATCGAGACCCCCGCCACGGCTATCGTGCCAAGCGCCAGCCGCAACCCGAAGACTTCTGCCAGGCCACCCACGATCACCGGCCCGAACAAGAAGCCGCCGTACGCCAGGGTGGTGACGGCGGAGATAGCGGCCCCAGCCTGTCCAGGCGCGAGATCCCCGGCCAGCGAGAATGCTATAGGCACCACGGCGGAGAGCGCCAGCCCCACCAGCAGGAAACCGGCGACGACGAGCAAAGGCTCGCTGGTGACTAGCGCCAGCGCCATCCCCGCAGCCGTCAGCATACCGGCGCCGATGAGGGTCCGGCGATCCCCGAAACGGGATATGGTTCCTGCGGCTCCCAGCCGTCCCGCAGCCATCGCGCCGTAAAACACGGCCACGCCAGAACCGCCGAGCAAAGCGGGCATCTCCAACGTCTGCCTCAGGTAGACGCCGGACCAGTGCTCCATCTCCCCCTCGGCCAGGAGGCCCAGCGTGGCGATCACAGCCACCAGCATGAGGGATGCGTTCCGGTACAACGCCATTGTCCCCGTCTTCTCCCCATCCGCAGGCTGCTCTATGCGAGGAAACCTGATATTCAGAAACGCAACTACCACGGCCACGAGCGGAACCAGCACCCCCAAATAAACGAGCCGGTAATCCACCCCAATCTGCAACAGTGCGCCAGCGGAGATGGCGCCGATCGCGCCGCCGCTGGAGAATGCCGCGTGCAGGTACGACATGATACGGCGTCCCATCGCCCTTTCGAGGTCAACGGCCGCAGCGTTTATCCCAACGTCGTACAGACCGCCAGCCGCGTACAGGATCACCAGAACTATCAGAAAAACGGCGTAGCCACCGGACAGGGCCAGGCTGACGATCCCGGTCCCGAAGACGCACGCGCAGATCACGAGGTACGTCCGCCGCCCGATGCGGTCGGATGTTCGGCCGAGGACGGCCATCGCCAGGATCGAAGCCGCAGCCCCGACGAAGAGCGCGAACCCGAGTGGACCGGGAGACAGATCCAGCGCGCGGCTCAGGTCGGCCAGCAGAACGGCGAAGTTTCCCCAGAAGAACCCGAAGAACCCGAACGCCCCCAGCTCCACGGCCAGGAGGGCGCGGTTCGATGAGACCACGGGCGTCAACCGCCAGCCTGCGGCGGTTGGATCCCGAACCGCTTGATCGACTTCGTGGTCTTCCCCCTCCAGACGCTCATGCCGCCCGTATGTTGGCGGCGTCGGTATATCCTAATCTCTCTAAATAACCTTGCAGCCAGGATAGCCTATGCCGACGTTCTCATTTCAGCAGATTCTCCGCAAAGTGAGCAAGAATCTGTTCAAAAGAGCAAGATTCTGTTCGCCTGTCGGCCCCATGCTCCCTTATCATTTGTTTCGACGGGTTGCGCCATGAGCGCGCGAGTAAAGTCCACAAAGGTAAAGGAGTTCTGTGGCGTCTATTGATACGAAGGTCAGGGGGGAGGCTTGGCGGGACGAAGAGGGCTGTGCTGCAAACCTTGACTCGTCACCAGGAGACGATCTGCTTGTGTGCGCTTCTTGCCAGGCCGTGTTAAACATGCAGGGGTTGAATTGAATCATGCTGACGACTAACGAAATCCAGAAAATTCCGCTGTTCTCGAACCTCGCGGATACCGAACTCGAGATGCTCGCGCAGACATCCGCCGACCTGACTCTAGAAGCAGGAGAGTTCGCCGTTCACGAGGGTGGAGATCGGGCGCTCTACGCGGTTCTCACGGGTAAGATCCAGGTAGTCAAGCAAATAGATGGCATCGAACGAACGCTGGGCTGGCGCTCACCCGGCCAGATTTTCGGTGAGGTGCCCATCGCCTTCGGCACGGAGTTCGTTGGCGGCTATCGGGCTTCAGAGCCATCGCGGGTCATGCGGGTTGAGCCGAAAGTGTATTACTCCGTTGCGTCGGCGTTACCTGAGATCGCCGTAAATGTCGGCTCGCTCGCCCGCGAGCGAATCGGAGGGCTTCAGGGCATCGCCGCCAAAGCGCCCAAGCCGCGCGTAACGATGGTTGGCGGTCGCTGGGACACCGCGTTCAGCGAGTTGCGCCAGTTCCTGGAGCGCAACCAGATCAGCTACGACTGGATGACGCCGGACGCGCCTGATCTGCCATCGCGCTGGCCCGGTCCTCCCCCGACTGAGGAACAGTGCCCCGTAGTGAATCTGGACGACGGGAAGATCCTCATCCAGCCCACGAAGCGCGACCTTGCAAAGGCTCTCGGTCTTCAAACCAGCGCAAGCCTCGCTGAATACGACACGGTCATCATCGGTGGCGGGCCGGCTGGCCTCGCGGCGGCGGTGTACGGCGCATCCGAGGGGCTGAGCACCGTGGTTGTCGAGCGCGAAGCGCCAGGGGGTCAGGCCGGAACTTCATCGCGGATCGAAAATTACCTGGGCTTTCCGAGCGGCGTCTCGGGCGACGAACTGGCGAGCCGCGCGCTCAAACAGGCAAAGCGGCTCGGGGCTGAGATCCTGGTGACGCGCTCTGTCACGAGGATAGACCCGGATACACACCAGGTTTTCCTCGATGGCGGCGAAGCCGTCCGGGCGCGGACGATCATCCTCGCCACCGGCGTGACCTGGCGCCGCCTCACGAGCAATGGCTTCGACAGGCTCATCGGCAAGGGCATCTACTATGGGGCGGCCCGCAGCGAAGCGAGCGCCACCCACGGGCTCGACGTACACCTGATCGGGGCCGGAAACTCGGCCGGCCAGGCAGCCCTGTACTTTGCCAACCACGCGCGCATGGTGACGCTCGTCGTCAGAGGAGATTCCCTGGAAAAAGGTATGTCCCGCTACCTGATCGAACAGCTAGACAGAAAATCCAACGTGAATGTCCAACTGCGCTCTGAGGTGGTCGCCGCGCACGGTGAAACCCATCTAACAGAGATCGATGTACGAGATAACGGGAGCGCGAAGATGCGCCGACACGACTGCGGCGGCCTCTTCGTCTTCATCGGGGCTGATGCGGAGACCGGGTGGCTGCCAGCGGGCATAGCACGCGATGCGCGGGGATACGTCCTGACTGGTGACGACGTGGTGAAGGCAGGGAGCTGGTCGCACAACCGGGATCCCTACCTCCTAGAATCTAGTTTCCCAGGCATATTCGCCTGTGGGGACGTGAGGTTCAGCCCGGTCAAACGCGTTGCCTCTGCGGTCGGCGAGGGCAGCATGGCGATAGCCTTCGTCCACAAATATCTGCAGCAGGACGGGCGATAGCCCAAAGTAAAGACCACCTCGTTAAGATGCGCTTGCGGCCATCTCTATGCCTTGCGGTGCTCGGTCGATATGGTGTGGGTGCCGTCCGGGAGCGTATCCAGAACGTAATCCCCGAAGAGGATCGGATCGGTCGTAACGAGGCAGAGGAAGAGACGGACGGCGAGGTTCCGGATTTCGCTCTCCGCGTGCGCGTCGGCCCGCATCTCGATTATGTGCCTGAGCGCCCGCACGTTCCCCGTGAACACCATCGGCGCCTCGGTCTCGTTGGGCAGCAGCGAACGCGCAGTCTGCTGCACCTTCTTGCGCGCATCGGTCTTGTAATCAGCGGAGAGCATGGCGTTCCCGCCCTCCTGATACTCGAGCAGACGACCGGCCATCGACTCGTACTCGGCGGCGGCCCTGTCGGCCCGCTCCTCGAAGAGCCGGTGGAGTTCGGGGTCTTCCTGGTACTCCGGCCGCTCCACGAAGCGCAGCACCGATCCGGAAACGTAGCGCTGAGAGATCTGGGAGATTCCGACGCCGGCGCGATGTCGGACCAACTCATGCGTCACGCTGCGGCTGATGCCGTAGAGCAGAAAGCTGAAGTTCGAGTGTTCCAGCACGGACCCATGCCCCGCCGAAGTGAGCCGTTCGATGTACGCTGCTGCGTTCTCGTTGGTAGTTCGCCTGGGGCCGAAGCTCGCGTAGCAGAGCTGCCCCGCAGTCTTGCAGAGTTGGGTTGAGTCAGGGAGTGGCGTGGGATCGTTGACATAATCCGGGAAATTCAGCTCAGGGTCGAAGCCTTCCAGAAATCCGGCTAGCCCAGCGACGTTGGTCCGGGGCCTGGCCAGCATGACCACGCCAGGCGCCCGCAGATATGTTGTGCCGACTTCCGTGTGGCTCACGGGAGAATGGATCACAGGGAAACCGTCCGTCACGGTTCCGCCCATCTCACCGAATAGTTGCTGCGTGATGCGCTCGGTATTTCGCTGGGACGTCTCCAAAGATCTTCCTCCTCATCCGCTCTGGCGACAGGTTAGCTCATCGCTAATGGAATATCTCCTGCCGTTCGTTCCGCTTTCTGACCGAGATCCGTCAGGGGTTTCCGGCGTGCAAGCCCGGCTGGCGGGACTTCGTGCTCACAGCAAACCGGAAAGCCACCACAGACTAAAACTTACGAGAATTGCACCCCATATCATATAGAGAATATGCTGAGACCAAAGCGAGTGAAAAGCATCCCACTTTGCGTTGTGGGGATCTGTGGGATCGTAGAGGACCGAAACTTCGGTGCCTACTTTTTGCCTTCTTCGTACGATAAAGGTTTCGGCGACTCTCGTATCTTCGAACTCCACAACCAGGCCATTCCTTGCCTGAAATTCGATCCTAGAATACCTTACGATGTCGCCCCCATCTGCTCCCTCCAACTCCCTCCTGTTGTGGACTATAACGCCGCGAACTGAGTAAGCAGATTGGATAAACAGTACAGTCTGATAGATGCGAGTGCTTCCCACAACTATTGAGCCGATACCCCATACCGCAAAGAAGACTAGTGCTATTAGTTCAAGCGAACTCAATCTTATCCTCGGACGCGTACCTGAGAGTGTATTTGCCTGTCTCTGGTGTTCTTACCTGGCGACAGGTTAGCTCATTCATCACCAGCGTATTATCTCCCAACTCCGCTCCATACAAGATAGGGAGCCTCGAGTGAGGGTCCCTATCTACAGAATCTATTCGTCTCGTATTCGACGAGTCTGATCTCAGGACATGCTAAACGGCTTCGTCGAGGGCGCGGCGGAGGGTGCTGGCGAAGCGTCCGGTTCGGATGGTCCTGAGGGCTTTGATCTCGACCTGACGCGCCCGCTCCTGGGAGATACCGAGTTCTTCAGAGACCTCGCGCAGTGTGCGGGTCGTGCCGCCGTCGAGGCCGTGACGCATCTGGATGACCTTCGCCTCGCGCTCGGGGAGCGACCTGACCGCCTCGACGAGCGTTCCCTCCCACTGGCCGACCTCGACCCTGACGTAATCTTCCCTGGACCTCTCGTCCGGCAGCAGATCCCCCATCTCTGAGCCCTCCTCATCGGACCCGCTCATCCTGGCGTTGATGCTGGATATCGGCTGGCTGACCTCGTGCAGCCGCCTGACCTCATCTATCTTCACGCCGAGCCGCCCGGCTGTCTCCTCCTCGGTCGGCTCGCGCCCTAGTTCGATGCTCAGGACATTCTCCGCCCGCCGCATCCGAAACAGCGAGTCAACCACGTGGGCAGGAAGGCGCACGGTGCGCGCTTGATCCGCGACGGAACGGGTGACGGCCTGACGGATCCACCACGTCGCATAGGTGGAGAACCGGTTGCCCATCTCGGGGTCGAATTTCTCGACGGCCCGGATGAGACCGGTGTTGCCGTCCTGGATGAGATCCTCGAACGGTATCCCGCGACCGCGATACTTCTTGGCGATGGAGATGACGAGCCGCAGATTAGACTCGATCAGGCGCCGCCGCGCCCCGATATCCCCCTGCCTGGCCCTGCGGCTGAGCGTGCGCTCCTCGTGCGCTTCGAGCAGCCGTCCCTCGCGGACCCGTCCCAGATACTGTGTGAGTGTGTCTCGTGCGCCTTCCATCCGGTTCCCCTTCCTCTCGATTCCGCAGAACCCGTCTGCCGGTTTCCCCTACGCCGCCGACGGCCCGTGGCCGCTCCCGACTCGCGGTCCGCCGTGCGTCACGAACCTTTCGAGCACGCGCCCGTCCAGGCTGGAGGTGATCCACCAGTTCCTTCCACACCCGCACTCCAGAGAGAGCTGTCTCCTGTCCCCCGCATTCGCCAGGGCCGCCGCCTTGAACGACCGCAGGCAACACGTGGGGAGAGCCTGAACGTAGATCTCGCGCTCCACCTCGTCCGCCGGGGCGAGCGTCGTATCCGCCCGAAGCGCGCTCCTCTTCTTCACGCCGCACCCTTTCGCTCCCGTGGACCCTCCATGAAGGCGTCCTCTTCGGCCCACATGGGCTGTGGCTCGTCCCAGACCGCCCCGCAGGACGGGCACTCGAATGAGCCTTCAGCCCCGTTGGCGCTGCGCTGGCAGCAACCCGGGAGATCCGCCTCGTAGAGCGTCTCGTCACCGAGGGCGGCCATCCAGAGTCGCACTACGCGGCCCTCCCGGAGAGACGCCCGATCCACTCGCTAGCCTCTTCGCGCGTGAGCTCGGAGACCTGCTTGCCGACCATATCCTCGAACTTGGCGATGCCGTCCTCGACCACGTCCGAGATGAGGGACTCAAGGTAGTTGAGCTGCTTGCGCGTCGCTGGCAACTCGCCCCTGCCCTCTTCCTTCGCCTGGGCTTCCTCCCTCGTACCGTTGGCCACAGCTTTAGCCGGCGCCTTGGCGGCGCTCTGCGGAACCGCTGCCTCTTCGTCGCCACCAAGCTCCTCGAATGCCGTAACGCCGACGTTGATGGCGTCCCTGAGGGCCCGAGCCTTCGCCCGCGTCTCGGCCATGCGGATGACGTGGGGTGCGATCGCCCGGTTCACGTTCGCCGGGCTCGCGTCCCCGATGCCGCTGAACTTGCCGTCCTCGGTCCTGACGACGGCCCGCGCTATCGCGACGTCGCCGTTCTCCACGCCAGGAACCTGAAGAAGCTCGGTCTCGATGCTCCTCAAACCCCTCTCGTGCGCCTCTTCCAGCAAGCCCGCGTAAAGCACGAAACGCTTGCCCTGCCGCTCGATCATGTACTCTTCCCGCATCACCGAACCTCCTTCGCCACACTGTTCCCGTTATCTTCACTGATGTTAGTGAGACTAGAGATAAAAATAAACATCAGGCGATCCTCTCGTACGTATACTGCCTGCCGCCGGGCGCGGCTGTCTCTATACGGCGGTGGATCAGGCCGAGCTTCACCAGCCGGGTCGCCCGGTTGTTCATCGCCGTGTGGTTGAGGCCGAGCTTCTTGGCCAGATCCGCGTTGGTGATGGACCCGGCGTCCATGATCGTGCGCAGGGTATCGGACAGATGCTCCGGGATGCTCCCGACGATCTCGGGCTCCCCACCCACCTCGTCCACCCGCATCATCGCGAGCGACCGCTGCTTGAGCGAAGCCTCGATGTTCTCCAGAAGATCCCGATCCTCCTCGACCAGCATCAAATGCTTCTCGCCGTACTCTCCCCCCGCAACACGCGACACGAGAACCCCGAGCGCCTCGTCAGCGAAAGAGTAGTCCATCAGATCGACGCCCCGCGTGTCCACGTAGAGCACGCCGCCCTTCGGCAAAGCCTCCAAAGCGTCCCCGAGAGCCTCCCGAACCGCGCGGCCCGTCCGGCGGGTCACCATCAGCTTGCCCCCGAAATCACCCCCGGCGACCTCGAAGATCCGTGGCGCCTCAGCCACTGATTCCATCCTCACTGTATTCAGTGAAATCATATAAGAGGATTGTACCCGCCTTTGTCGTGGAAATCAACCTTATATCTGACCATATTTCGACTTTATCCAAGGGATCTCTCAGCCTGGCCGTTTTCGAGCTTTCTGGGCAGGGAGACGCGGACGAACGTGCCTGGAAAATTCGGGACCGTGCGGCTGTTTTTGCGGTCGTGGTAGGCGGTGACGCGGCCCGAGCCGGATCGCAGGGAGAGTGAGCCTCCCGCTCGCCCGGAGATCTGGGCTACGAGCGCGAGGCCACCGCCGCGCCCGAGCTCGCCGGTGCCCGAGACGCCCATCATCATGGCGCAGCGGATGGCGTCGTTGTCCGTGGTGGTTTGCTCGGCGTACCTGTCGTTCTTAGACAGGGTTTCGCGCACGCCGACGCCGCCGTCAGCGATGGCGACGAGGACTTCCTCCCCGCGTCTCCTGGCCCCGCTGACGATGTGGTTGTACGCCTGGACAGCGGCGAACGCGCCGAATCCGTCCTCGGTCGAGCCGTGTTCGGCGGCGTTCGCGCAT
>JAABUS010006639.1_pt1 | contig 13892 bp, 5 predicted proteins | sample 5560161 | NCBI WGS metagenome assembly JAABUS01 (sample SAMN10711885, study PRJNA513376) | rock metagenome | isolation source: Antarctica rocks | place: Antarctica: Victoria Land, Trio Nunatak nord | collected 2016-01-04 | reverse complement strand
GTGTCTATCACGGAGACGCTATCATCGTTTGAATTGACGACGTACAAACGCGTGCCCGCTTTGTTAAGAAGCATCGCGGTTGGATGACTGCCGACAGGGATAGTGCTAACGCTGCGCTTTGGTGAGCGCGGATCAATAACAGCGATTGATGCGGCGTTCCAACAGGAGACATAAACTTTTGCGGTTTGCGCGTCCGTATCTGTGTCGTTCGGGTTTGCACTCGGCGCGGCGGGAAGCGCGACGACTGCGTAAGGATAAATATTCTGTTCGCGGTTGGTCGTGTGCAAATCAATGCGCGTGAGTTTTCGTTCGCCGCGTAAATTAGAGATAATGCCGAGACTATCGCCTAGATTGTTGGCGACGTAGAGCGTGTTGCCGTCGGCGCTGATCGCAAGTCCAGCCGGATAAACAGGCGCGTGGTTATCGTTATAACGCTCTGACGGCGCGGCATTGGCAAATCCGCTCACGTCTATGAACGGCGCCTCGATGGTGGTGTTCGGCCCCGAAGATGCGGGCGTGATGGGCTGCGTCGCGCCGGGACGAAAGCGAAACATCCAGATTTTATTTTCGACGCCGCCCGAAGCATAAAGCGTGTACGCGCCGTCTTGTTCGGCTTGTGGCGAAAAACAAACGCCGACGTTGACGCTCTGCGGCGTCGGAAAATAAACGTTTTGAATGACGACGGGCGCAGGCCGCGCGTTCAGATCAATGACGGCGAGAGATTGCTGTGCGCGATTAGTCGCCGAATTGAATTGCAAGCCGAAGCCGCTATTGACGGCGACGAGATAACGCCCCCCGCCGTCCGCCGCATTCCTGTCAGGGCTGCGCACAAAATCAACAGGCAACGCGCCGACTGCCGGTTGCCGCGTCGTCTGGTCAAGCACCAGCGATCCGGCGGGCGTGTTCGGCTTTGCTTCGGAAGCAGGCTGATCGGCAACGCTTATGTCGGCGGACGATTTCAAAAGGCCGGACGAGGCCACCAGCGCCAACGTGATGATTAAAGCAACGTACAGAGTTTGGCGCGAAACGCGTTGCGCATGTGTGTCGCTCATAGAAATCTCCTAATTGGATTATGGTTGTTCGCATTACTCAAGCACTAGCGCTCAATTCGTAACGCCCGAGTTTGAGCTGAAGTCCGCGCCGTGTGAGTCTGAGTTCGCGTGCAGCACGCGAGATGTTGCCGCCCTGTTTGCGCAGGGCTTCGGTAATCATTTGCCTTTCGAGTTCTTCGACAGCGTCGGCCAGTGACATCCCTAGTGTGGAAATACCGGGAGTGGCAGAAGCGCCGATCTGTGTGACAGAAGCAGGAGCGTGAACGTGCGACAGGGCGGCGATGCGCTGGAGTTCGGGTGAAAGTTGATCTGGCGTAATCAGCGTATTGTCTTCAGCACGGGCGATGACGCGCTGAAGCTCATTGCAGAGTTGGCGGACGTTGCCGGGCCATTCGCAGACCATCAGCAGGTCAATTGCCTGCGGAGTGATCTCAATATCTTTGCGCCCGAACTTTCTTGCATAGTGGTTGACGTAATAATTGACGATGTTCGGTATTTCCGAACGACGCTCGCGGAGAGGCGGAACGCGCAAACGAATGACATTCAAGCGATAGTAAAGGTCTTCACGAAAACGTCCTTCTCCGACAAGCTTTTCCAGATCACCATTGGTCGCCGCGATGATGCGCACGTCAACTTTCAAAGGGCGCTGCTCTCCTAAAGGCTGTATTTCGCCTTCCTGTAAGAAACGCAGCAATTTGGGCTGCAGATCAAGCGGAAGATCGCCGATTTCGTCGAGAAAGAGCGTGCCACCCGCCGCCGTGCGAATCACGCCCGGTGAATCCGAGGTAGCACCGGTGAACGCCCCCTTGCGATAACCGAAGAGGTAGCCTTCGGAAAGCTCTTTCGGCACCGCCGTGCAGTTGAAAGGCACGAATACTTTCTCGCGCCGGGCGGAGAGAGTGTGAACGGCACGCGCCACAAGCTCTTTGCCGGTGCCCGATTCGCCTGTGATGAGCACCGTCACGTCCGAAGAACGAATTTTGTGCATTTCTTCAACTAGATGCGCCATCGCCGGGCTTGAGTGGATAAAACCGGGCATCACACTTTGATCTATAGTGTCACTGCGTCCCTTGCCGTTTGTTCTTGTGCGCGCCGTCTCGCGAAATGCACAAAGCTCTAACCCCATCTCCGCGATTCGCAGGAGCGAGTCAATCGGTGTGCCGTCGGCGAGCGAGGTTGCCTCTTGCGGTGAGATTAAGAGAGTTGCGGGCAAGCCATTCGAGACACGCAATTCGATGATGGTTGCATCATGTTCCCTCACAAAACGCTTCCTCGATTGCTCTGCATCAGCGTTCTCCAGCGCTTGAGCAATTTGCCGTGCGTCGCTGTTCGTCGCGCCGTGCGCTGCCACAACTTTTAATCGATCAAGCTCTTCCGGCTCGAAGATCAATACTCTACTAGCTCCGGTCTCTTGGTAAACGACTGCTCCGAGTTCGCGCAATAAAAGTTCGCGGGAAGCGATGGCTTCGGCTAATCGCAGTGTGGAGAGCGGCGTCAGTATGTACTGCCCGCCCAATTGAGTTGGCGCTTTATCTTCGAGCGCGAGGCGCAGTTCCTCTGCACGCGCAAGGTTATGGCGTGCGCCTAGTTCTCGAAATGTTTGCGCGGCGTGCCCAAGGATTTCATCGGCACGCGCGGGTTGTGTCGAAGCATATGCGCGTCCGAGTTCATAATTAGCGACTGCGCTTTTGTGGCGATCACCCAGCATTTCAAAGAGCGTGACGCTGCGACCCAGATGATGAATCGCCATCAAAGTATCGCCACGCGCTTGCGCGAGTTGCCCGTTCAAGCGTTGAGCTTCGCCGGAGATCATCAATCCGATCATCGAGTCTGCCGTTTTGTCCGTGACTTGTTGCAGTTGTTCGGCGCATCTCTCCCATTCGCCGCTTCGCAGATGCGCTTCGGCAAGTAATAGACGCGATTCGTAGACGGCGTGCTGATCGCCGATTCTTTCGGCCAGCGCGAGCGCTTCCTTTCCTTCAACAAGAGCACGTTCCACATCATCGCTTATCAGACAGCAACGACCAAACGTCCGCCTCACCTGCCCCGCATACCACTTGTTGCCGCTGTTGACGGAAAGCTCCAGTGCTTCTTCGAGATACTTTTGCGCTTCCTCAAGATCGCCGCGCAGCATAAACAGTTCGCCGAGAGCATCAAGCACCATTGAGACACGAGCGCCCGAATCATTAACTTCGCGCGCGAATGCGAGGGCGCGTTCTAAAGCCGCTTGCGCGCGTTTCCAATCGCCGATCAATGTGAGATTGATGCCAAGATTGTTATAGCCGACCGCCGCATTTGATTTATGTTCGGCGCGCTCGTAAAGACCAACCGCTTTTTCCAGATAGCGAATGCCTTCGGCGGGGCGTCTCAGGAACCAGCAACACCCTGACATATTGTTGTAAATTTTCCCCAAGAGATAAGCCGCCGGTTGATCGCCGATGAGTTTGAGAGCTTGCTGATAATTTTCCAGAGATGCTTCGTAATTGCCCTCCATCGTATCCGTGAGCGCAACGGCGAAATAGCTTTCGGTCAGTCCACGCCAATCGCCCGTGTGCCTGTAACACTCAAGAGCTTTATGGGCATAGTCGCGCGAGATCGGATATTCATTGATGCTCCGGTAAACGCGCGCCAGCGCAACATAAGTCGTTCCCTTCTGCGCTTCCGAGTTGCTGTCAGAAATTTCGCGTAAGACAGCATTCAAGAGCGCGATGGCTTTAGGGAAATCGTCTGTGTAATTGTAAGCGAGACTGATTTGGACACGCAGAGAGAGTGTAGCATCAGTGTCTAATCCGGCGCGCGACTCCGGCATTTCATACACCTTGACGGTGGCGAGCGATTCCCCGTAGCGCCCTTGCTGCTCCAGCGCGATTGAAAGTCCGCAGCGCGCCCGTGCGAGGAGTTGCGGATTATGGCGCGCAGCTTTGACGAGCGAATTGAGCCAGAATTCCGCTTCGGTCGAAAGCCCCTGATCGAGCAGTAGCTGTGCCGCTTCAAGCTCGCTCAAGAGCACCTCTGGCGAAGGGCTAGTTCCCAAACGCGAGCGTAGACGAACGCGCGCATCTGCCAGATTGACGATCCCGGTCTCAGATTCAAAGTCTCCCTTACTGAGAGTTCGATCTGTCTGCGGATGTTTAGCCATGTGCCTGTCCGTCTAGCATCATTTGATAAAATTGTATTGGATTAAGAGGCCGCAAGAAACAGCACGCTCAAGAATGTATGCTTATTGTCCAACAGCAAAACCTGAGCAAACGTAAATTTAACACGAGCACAACGAGAGCGTCTACGCCAGCCATCAGGCAGCGCAAGACGCTCCGTTATTTTTCGCTCGTGCAAAAGCGAGGCTCGCGTCCGACTATGTTAATCGGAGGCGGCATAAAAAAGGCGAGCGGCGTTGACATTATATCAACGCCGCTCGCTTTGCGGATGCTTTTGTTTGTTGTGGCTAATCGCTCACGAGAAGTCCATCGCTGACCAGCAAGCCATCGCTCATTAGAAGCCCATCACTAACCAGTAATCCGTCGCTGACCAATAAGCCATCGCTGACTAATAGTCCGTCGCTTACGAGCAGGCCATCGCTGACCAACAATCCATCACTTACTAGCAAGCCATCGCTCACGAGGAGACCGTCACTCACTAAGAGTCCGTCGCTGACGAGAAGACCGTCTGACACGAGCAGCCCGTCGCTCACTAAAAGCCCATCTTTATACAAATGACCGTCTGATACGAGCAACCCGTCGCTCACTAAAAGCCCGTCACGGAGCAAACGACCGTCACTCATCAGAAGCCCGTCACTAGCCAGTAATCCGTCGCTGACCAATAAGCCGTCCGACACGAGCAGTCCGTCACTCAGTAAGAGTCCATCCGACACGAGCAGTCCGTCACTCAAGAGCAGCTTATCGCCATGCACTATTGCATCAGCGCGCTTGTATCCGTCGCTGACCAATAAGCCATCGCTGACAAGCAGTCCGTCGCTCATCAACAGACCATCACTGACGAGAAGACCATCTGACATGATGAGACCATCTGACATGATAAGTCCGTCGCTCATCAGCAGTCCGTCGCTGAGCAGTATGCCGTTCGTCAGAAACGGACGATTCGCAAAGACCACGCCGTTAGCGTAAAGAACGCGTGCGCTAGATTCGACTTTCTCACCGCCGATGGTAACTGCTTGGCTCAGGGATTTGAGTGTAGTGTTGGCATTGAATAATTTGTCGCCTGCTTTCAAGCGGCCTGCGCTCGGCACGATGGCGCGCGCCATCTCAACTGCGCCAATCGCGTTCACCAGACCCGCGCCTTGTGTAAAGATGGTCTGCGTTTTTTTCTCAAAGGTTGCGCCGGGGAGTTGTTGCGCTGTGCGTGTCAAAGTGGCTTTGACGAGAAGTGGGGTGAGCGATTTATTGGCTTCGAGCATCAGTGCCACTGTGCCAGCGACGACAGGAGCGGCGAAAGATGTGCCGGAGTAGTTGAAGTAAGCCTTCGATATGGCGTTTGACGAAACAGGCTGCACGATTCTCGCCGGATATTCAGTTGCAATCGTCGTGTTCTGCTCTTGTGACATGGCGGCAACGATGCGTCTGCCGGGAGCGACGATGTCGGGCTTCGCTATATGGTCATAAAGCGTCGGCCCCTTCGAGGAGAAAGCGGCGACAGTGTCATCCGAGCGGCGCGCCGTGCCGTGTGAATCCGTCGCGCCGACCGTAATCACATAAGGGCTGTTGGCGGGGCTGCTGATGCTGCCGTAAACAAGGCGGTAAATCGGCGAACCATCCGTGTTGTAACCGACGATCTGTTCCGTGCGGCCTGCATTACCGGCGCTGCTGACGACAACCAGCCCGGCGCGCGTTGCTTGTTGGACAGCCTTGCAGACTGGGTCAAGGCGAAACGATTCGCGCACAGGCGAGCCGAAGCTCATATTAACGACGCGAATATTTAAGCGTACATGATTTTCAATGACCCAGCTAATTGCGGCCAGCACATTGCTCGTGCGTCCGACACCATGTTCGTCCAATACGCGCACATCAACGAGGCTCGCTTCCGGCGCAACGCCCGCGTAATTTGATTCGTAACCATCTGACGCCGCGCCGTTACCGGCCACGACACCCGCCACGCCCGTGCCGTGACCATCTGCATCGCCTGCTTTCGCGCTGCCAGAGAAATCAACCGAAGCAATGACGCGCGATTTTTTCTTGTCCATAAAATCCGGGTGGTTGGCGCTGATGCCGCTATCGAGTACGGCGATGGCGATGCCTTTGCCTGTCAAGCCGGAGTTCTTACCAATTGATCCTTCCTGAACTTGCGTGGCTCCGGTGGTGTCATTCGTCAAATTAGCTTGCACCTTCACGGGGCGATCCGGCGAGACATATTCCACATCGGCGCGTGCGGCCAGCGTTGCGACCATGTTGATGGGAACATCTGCGACAACCGTATTGAGCGCAGTATAGCTGGCGCGCTTGCTACCGCGAGCGTTTCTAATCGCATCATCTTGCGCAAGCGAAGGAGCGCCTTTTGTTTGAATTAACGTTCGCACAATCGCCGTAGAATTTGGGGCGGCGTCGAATTCGGGCGCGAATTTTTTATTGGCTTTCGGCGCGTTTCCTTGTTTGGACGAAGCGGCGAATGAAGCGATTGGGCAAAACGAACTGAGAAGTAAAGTGACGAGGGTGATGCTGGATGTGATGCGACGCAACATGGTTGATTCTCCTTTTAGCTTTCCGTTCCTTTCCTTATCAAATCTTTATGGAAAGGAATCTGCGATGTTAAATTCCGAGCTGGGGCAAGAATGCCGTTAGTTTCTTTCAAATGATCTGACCATCACCTATGACAAGTCTTGTGCCACATCTCTTGAGCGATTGAAAACGTTCGATAAGTTGAACAAATATAAGGTGCTTAAACGTTACGCGGAGCCTTCACCTGAAGTCACAGGGCACGGCAGGCAAAGTGATACTTACTTCGCACTTCGCCTTCGTGCTAGGCTCATCTACTGGTTTTTATTGAGGGATTTAAGGCTTTAGATTGAAGTGCGAATGAAGTATGCAGGTGCGAACGAAGTATCTAGCAAAAGGCCTTGCCTAACAATCTGCCACTCGCAACGCAGACGGCGCAAATGACAGGTGGTCAACGTGATCCGATAACTGTGACGCGTTACGCCCACGGGCCGACGAACTTGAATCCGAATGTCGTTAACTTTCTGAGTTACGACGAAGTTCCTGTTCGCCAGCGTTGGCTTCTACTGTTTGCGAGTGCGCGGCTTCGGCTTTGGCTAGTTCGAGGTAAATTGCCGTGAGCGTGTCGGCGAGTTTGTCTGCGTCGTCGCGCAGGCGCAGGGCTAGGGTTTGCGCGTCGCCGTTTAAGGTTTGCGCCAGTTCTGCGAGATTGATTTCAAGTTCGCTGGCGGTCTCGCTCGCGCGGTCGAGCGCTTCAAGTTCACGCTTCATAATCGTTCGTCTCCTTTGAATTGTGGCGCACACAATATCATGTTTGAGATGCAGGCGGATTCTCCACGTAACGCATAAATTAATTTACCGCGAAAGGAAATTGCTGCCGACTGAACTGAGCTTACTTGAGAAGCTTATTATGACCGCTCCGTAGCTCGCAAAGCAAAGCCTCTAGGATTCATATAAGGGCAGATCCAAACTCAAAATTAAAGCGAGACAACGCTTGACGTTCATGTTATTTTAGCGTCCACGCTGCTCATCGCATATCTCGCATCGCGCGCAGGCGTTTCGCAGGACGCATTAAACAACAGGCCGTAATATCGCTGTCTGGCGGCGGCGATTATCAAGGGGAAACCGAACGCGCATTTTGAAACACTTCTGCGCGTTTCTGTTCGTTATGTGGGGCTAAATTTTGTGAGGCGATCAATCGCTCACATCTCGTTTCCTTTGGCGCTCGCCGCTGCTGCGCTCATCTTTAATTCTGCCTGCCGCAACAATAGTTCATCTCTCGAAGCACACGCCGCGCGGCAACCAATTGTTTCAACGTCCGCCCTCTGGAGTGATTCAAAAGGCGACGGCATCCCGGATTGCATCAGGCTGCGTTCCTTTAATGACCGCGAAAATTTTCGACGCTGGTTTACGAGCATCGCCGAACTACAGTTTTATCAACAGAGCGACGCGTGGAAACCTCTGCAACGTGATTGCGCTGGCCTCGTGCGCTTTGCGTGGCGTGAAGCACTGCGCGAGCATAATCGCCTGTGGTTTCAGAAAATGGGCGCGGCCTACGAATCCTTTGCGCCGGACGTTCGCGCTTACACGCTTGAGCGCAATCCGCTTGGTGAAAAACTTTTCCGCGCAAAGTCCGGCGTCTTCAAGGAAACGGATTTGATTGACGGCACATTTTCCGAATTCGCAGACGCGCGCACGCTCAAAGATTTCAATTCCACGTTTGTCAGCCGCGACCGCCGCGAAGCAGAACCCGGCGATCTGCTTTTCTTTTATCAACCATGGGCGCAGAAATTTCCGTATCACGTCATGATCTTTCTCGGCAAAGCTAATTTGTCGAGCGAAGACGACGCAGCCAACGGCGCTAACGACTGGGTTATTTACCATACCGGCACGTCGCCCAACGGTTCCGGCACGATCAAGAAAGTGCGTCTCCAAGTGCTTGACGAACACCCTGACAAGCACTGGCGTCCCGTGATGACCAACCGCAACTTTTTAGGTTTTTATCGCTTGAAAATTCTTCAGTGAAATGAAACGCATCCGTTGCTTCGCGGCCTGTGAGGTTCAACTTATGACCCGTCGAAAACTTTTCGCAACGCTCGCCTGTTACCTCTCGGTCATCGCGCTTGTGTTTGCCTTCTCGTTCCAGCGCGTGCGCCAGCAAAATAGTTTCGCCGCGCAGACCGCGCTCGATACGCTGCCCGAATATTCTTCTTACACGAAAGCACCCGACGAAAACAGCAAGCCGTTCTTTTCGCTTTTAACGAATCACACCTACGCCACGACAGACCGCGCGCGGCTCTCGCTCAATTATCACGGCATAGATCAATTAGAATTTCGCGTTTACAAAGTTCGCAACCCGGTTGAATTTTTCAAAGGCTTGGATAATCCGCATCAAGTCGGCGAAGACGAAGCGGAACAGATCAGCGAAAAATACAAACGCGCGCCGACGTTTCTCGAAAAACTGCGCGAGTTCAAAAACTCAATTTATAAAGCGATACGCGGTTACGTTCGCGCGCAGCTCCAACACGATTCGCGCAAAAGTTTTAATCGCAAATTTCGCGCGGATGCGGATGATGATGAAAGCAATCGCGTGCCGCTCAACGTTGCGGATTATGCGCGCGTGCCACTGCTTAACCCGGATCAACTCGTTAGTAGCTGGCGCGAAAAATTGCCGCCAATGGAAGACGAATATGATCGTCGCGTGATTTCTCTCGGAAGGCGCGAGCCGGGCGTTTATCTCGTCGAAGCGATCAACGGAGGCTTGCGCGCGTACTGCATTGCGATGGTCACGGATTTGACGATGGTGCAAAAGACTACGAGCGATGGGCAGCTTTTAGTTTACGCCGTTGATCGCAAAACGGGCGCGCCACGCCAAGGCGCACAAATTGAAATCATCAAAGGCCGAGACACAATCAAGCGCGGCGCAACGAACGCTCAAGGCATTCTTCAAACAAAAATAGATAAGCCGAAACATGTTCCGCAAGATGAAGACGAAGCGAATGCCAACACCGACGAAGACGAATCAGAGAGCGCAACGCCCGCGCCGAACGCTTACCTTGTGACGGCAAGCGAGCGCGACAACTTCGCCGTCTCTGATCTCGATTCTTTTTACTTCGGTGCAGATGATAGCGAAGAAGACGCGGGCGGCAATGCCGATCTCAAGAGTTACATTTACACGGATCGCCCCGTGTATCGTCCGGCGCAGAGAATTTATTTCAAAGGCATCCTGCGCCGTTTAACTGAAAACGGTTATAAGCTGCCCGCCAGAAATGGGGTTACAGTCTCCATTGAAGACCCGAACGGCGGGCGCATACTCGAACAGTCTTTGACGCTTTCATCGCGCGGAACGTTTAGCGGCGAAGTGGAAATCGCAGACGAAGCGCCGCTCGGCACTTACAACATCACGGCTGAACTCGGCGAAGACAAAGCGAGCGGCAGTTTTGACGTGCAGGAATACAAAAAGCCTGAATTCAAAGCGAGCGTCACAATCGCGCAGAAGTACGCGAACGTCGGCGAGCGCGCGAAGTTCAACGTCTCTGCGCGCTACTTTTTCGGCGCGCCCGTCGCACGCGCAGATGTGAAGTATTACATCTATCGCGCGCGCTCTTATTCTTGGTGGAGCGGCGATTCAGAAAACAGCGAAAATGCGTCCGATGATTTCGGCGCAGATTCATCCGCTGAAGATGAAGACATCGGCGGCAGCGGTAGCCATGCTTATTACGGCAGCGACATGGTGCAGGAAGGCGAAGGCAAACTCGACGCCAATGGCCGCCTCGACATAGATTTCATAGTGCCGCCGCCCGATGCCGCAGACACTTGGGATTACACATATCGTCTCGAAGCGCAGGTCACAGATTCTTCGCGCCGCATGATGGAAGGCAGCGCGAGTTTCACAGGCATCCGCGCCAACACAGTCGCTTACGCCCGTCCCGAACGCTACGTTTATTATCAAGGCGACACAGCGCGGATTCTCGTCAATGCGAACGATCACGAAGGCCGTCCCATTCAGACCAAAGTCAAGCTCGCGTTCTTTGAAAGACGCTGGGACAAGGTGATTAAGAAGACCGAAAGCGGCGACGAATATCCTGACTACGAACTGCACGAACGCGAACTCTCGAACGTTTCAGTTGACACGAACGCGCTTGGCAAAGCAACGATTGATTACATTATTCCGATTAGCGGTAGCGTCCACATCAAAACGACCATCGTGGAAAATAATCGTTCAGTCGTTTCCGAAGGCGGTTCGATCTGGGTGGCCGATCCCAAAAATCAATTCTCTGATTTTTCTTACGAAGATGCGGGCACAATCAAACTCGTGCCCGACAAAAAATCTTACCGCGTGGGCGACACAGCGCACGTGCTCGCGCTTCTTCCAACAGACAAAGCGCATCTGCTCGTCACAACCGAATTGATGAGCGTGCTGACCGTGCGCCAGATTGACGCGGCAAGTCGCGCCGTGATGATTGACGTGCCCATCGAAGCACGCTATGCGCCGAATGTTTATTTGAATGTTACTTACGTGCAGAAAGGCGAAATGTACTTGCAGGATCAACTGCTCGTTGTGCCCGCGCGCGACAAGCTTTTGAATCTGCAAATCATTCCAAACAAAAAAGAGTATAAGCCGCGCGAAACTGCTTCCTACACAATCTTCGCGCGCAACATGGACAACACGCCCGCCGCCAACGCGGAAGTCAGCTTCGGCGTCGTTGATGAATCCATTTACAGTATTCAACCCGAATCAATCGGTGACATACGGCGCGAGTTTTACGGGCAGCGTTACAACGCAGTGCAAACGAGTTCCTCCTTCTCTTATTCTTTCACTGGCTATGCCGGAAAAAAGATTGTTCAGCTCGCGCAGAATAAACGCGCTTATCAACTCGCCGATTTCAAAAACGACAATTCGACAGTTGAGCCTGTCGTGCGCAAGATTTTCAAAGACACTGCTTTCTGGCAACCGAACGTTACGACCGGCGCGGACGGCAAAGCGAACGTTAAAGTTCAATTGCCAGACAACCTGACGACGTGGCGCGCCACCGCACGCGCCATCACCGCAGATACGCGCGTCGGCACAACTACGCAAAAAATTGTCGCGCGCAAAGATGTCATCATCAGAATCGCCAGCCCGCGCTTTCTCACACAGGGCGACACAGTTGTGCTTTCCGGCATCGTTCACAATTATTTGAAAGCAGACAAGCCGACGCAAATTTCAATTGACGTTTCCGGCGGGCAACTCCTGGACGCCGCGCGCCAGACCGTCACGATTCCGAAGAACGGCGAATATCGCGTTAACTGGCGCGTCGTTGCGCCTGCGACGGGCGAACTGAAAATTCTCGCCAAAGCTTTGACCGACACCGAATCCGATGCGCTCGAAACCAGCATTCCGATTGCGCCGCGCGGTCTCAAACAAACGCGCGGGCATACGCTCGCCATCGCGGAAGAAAACGCGGATCAAACCGTTACTTTCAAGTTACCGAACAATGCCGACGTTAATGCGCGTTCGCTTCGTATCGAGACTGCGCCGTCCATCGCCGCCACGCTCTTCGGCGCGCTCGATTATTTGACGGCTTATCCATATGGCTGCACAGAGCAAACGATGTCGCAGTTTTTGCCGACCGTCATCGTCGCGCAAACTCTCAAAGATGTTCCGACGGCAAACATCAAGGCGACGAACGACATCGCGCGCAAAGTCCAGAAAGGCTTAAGGCGTCTTTATAATTATCAGCACGAAGACGGCGGCTGGGGTTGGTGGAAAGATGATCCGACGGATGCCTTTATGTCCGCTTATGTAGTTGACGGCCTCTGGCTCGCTAAGCGCGCCGGTTATGAAATAGACGACGCGCGTTTGTCACGCGGGCGCGATAAATTAAAAGCGATGTTGGATGCGGGCAAGCTTGACGACAACACAGCCATTGACGCGGAATCGCGCGCGTACATGATTTATGCTTTGAACGAAAGCGGCGGCACGGACGCGCGGCTCGTCAATGATCTCTTCGCCAACCGCAACAATCTGCAACCTTATGGGCGCGCGCTGTTAGCGTTGGCATTGAAAGAGCGAGGCGATGCTAAACGAGCGCAGCTTGTCGCGGGCGAAATCGAGCGTTCCGTTATCGCTAACGACGCGGAAGCGCGCTGGTCTTCAAGGCGCAAAGCGATGCACGACATAACGGAATCAAACGATGTGGAAGCAACCGCGCTTTCCGTCAAAGCTCTCGCGCGCATCACGCCGCAGAGCGCGCTCTTGCCAAAGGCTGCACGTTGGCTTGTGATGAGCCGCAAATACGGCTACTACTGGCTCTCGACAAAGGAAACGGCGTTTGCGATTTTCGGCCTCACGGATTATCTGAAAGTCAGTCAAGAGCTATCACCTGATTACACTGTGGAAGTTTATTTGAACGGTGAGCAAGTTCTCGCGCGCCGGATGACAAGCGCGGACGCCCTTTCAGCGCAAACCTTCGTCGTGCAGCGCAAAGGCACGGAAGTCGGTAATACGTCCGAAGTGCGCGTCGTCAAGAAGGGTCGCGGAATGCTCTACGTTTCGACGACAATTGCGCATTACACGAACGATGAACAAACAGCCGCGCAAGGCAACGCGCAGTTGAAACTAACAAGGGAATACTTGCGCCTGCGCGTTGTGGAAAACGAAAAGGGACGGCCTGCTTGGAAGCTTGAGCCGCTCGCGGGCGATGTTCATTCCGGCGATCTAATCGTGTCGCGCCTGCGCGTCGAAGGCCAACCGGCGCGTTACCTGATGATCGAAGACCCGATTCCGGCGGGCTGCGAACAAGTGGAAGCAGTAAGCGGCATTGATCTTAATTACAACGAACACGATTGGAGCGATTGGTACAGCGCGCGCGAATTCCGCGATCAAAAAGCCATCTTCTTTTTGAATTACTTTAGCGGTAAAGCGACGTATCAATATGCGATGCGTGTTGAAGTGCCCGGACAATTTCGCATCGCTCCGGCGCGCGTCGAACAAATGTATCAACCGGAGATTGCGGCAAATGCGGCGAGCGGCGCGCTGACGATTCTTGATAATAAGTGAGCAGTTTATAGTTTTCGGTTTTCAGTTTTCAGTGGCGTTGTTGCATAAATAGCTACGGAGACGGCAGTGCTGGTATTCTTTTGGTGTGAAACAGAAGAATACCAGACGCACCTACCGTCTCCGTAACTGGAGTCA
>JAABUS010006637.1_pt1 | contig 13894 bp, 13 predicted proteins | sample 5560161 | NCBI WGS metagenome assembly JAABUS01 (sample SAMN10711885, study PRJNA513376) | rock metagenome | isolation source: Antarctica rocks | place: Antarctica: Victoria Land, Trio Nunatak nord | collected 2016-01-04 | reverse complement strand
GGATTTTACCTGATATAAAAGGTATTGATATTATTTATCTGACGAGCGACGATGTAGTTAGGCATAAATTAGTTAGGCGTATTTTGGAAGCTTACGGAGATATTCAATAAAATTCAAGCAGCAAATATTTAGTATCAAGTATTAAGACTGCTTGGTCACTTGATACTAAACACTTGCTGCTTAATGCTAATTTATGATGAACGCAATTAAAGAAACAAATTTTAATTTTCCGGGCCAGACGAATTTTTACAGGGGCAAGGTGAGGGATGTTTATACCATTAATAATCAATATCTGGTGATGGTAGCTACCGACCGGATTTCTGCGTTTGACGTAGTCTTGCCAGAACCGATACCTTATAAAGGACAAGTGCTCAATCAAATTGCGGCTGGTTTTTTAAAAGCCACGGATGATATTGTGCCAAATTGGGTCATCACCGTTCCTGACCCCAATGTAACGATAGGCCGTATCTGCGAACCTTTTAAAGTAGAGATGGTGATCCGCGGTTATTTGGTCGGACATGCCTGGCGCCAATATTTTGCCGGTAAAAGAAGCATCTGCGGGGTAAGCCTGCCGGATGGTTTAAAAGAGAATGATCCATTGCCAGAACCGATCATTACCCCAACCACCAAAGCTGCTATCGGCCATGATGAAGATATTTCGAGAGCGGAAATTTTATCAAAAGGAGTTGTTGCTGAAGCAGATTATGTTCAGTTGGAAAAATATACACAGGCACTTTTTAAACGTGGTACAGCAATAGCCGCCGAAAACGGCCTGATCCTGGTAGATACCAAATACGAATTTGGTAAAGCAGACGGAACTGTTTTTTTGATAGACGAAATCCATACGCCAGATTCATCCCGGTATTTTTACAAAGATGGTTATCACGAACGACAGGAAAAAGGAGGACCACAAAAACAACTGTCAAAAGAATTTGTACGTAAATGGTTGTTGGACAATGGGTTTTCCGGTCAGGAAGGGCAACAAGTCCCGGAAATGACGAAGGAAATCATTCAATCTATATCAGAGCGGTACATTGAATTGTATGAACACATTACGGCTGTTCCGTTTGAGAAATCAGATGATCAGCATTTGCTTTCCCATGTAGAAAAAAATATTAACGAAGCAATAGCAATTTTACCTTGAAAGCTTTTATTTCTACACGAAATTATTCTATCTTTAACTATTAATATTAAGGCTTATGAAATTTACGGTTGATAAACATGAAAAATATGTTTTGATTAAGTTAAATGAATCAAAATTAAATTCGTTGATCTCACCCCAGCTCAAATCTGAATTGATTTTGATGAACACGGATGGACAGCGCAATATTATTTTGGATCTAACCATGGTCAAGTTTGCAGATTCTTCCGGCTTGAGTAGTTTATTGGTTGGCCATCGGATTTGTAAAAATGCGGAAGGAAGCTTTATTTTAACTGGGTTAAGTGAATCTGTAGCGCGATTGATCTCTATTTCCCAGTTGGAAAGCGTACTCTCGATCGTCAACACCTCTGAAGAAGCTATCGATCTGATTTTTATGGAAGAAATTGAAAAAGAGCTTAAAAAAGAAATAAAATAATTGGTTTTCTGCCCGCGAAATGAGATTTGATGTAACGATACTGGGCAGTAGTTCTGCAACACCTATTTACAACAGAAACCCAACTTCACAGGCATTAAATATAAACGAACGTATTTATTTAATTGATTGCGGCGAAGGAACACAGCAGCAAATGCTTCGTTTTGATGTAAAGCCAGGTAAAATAGACCATATTTTTATCAGCCATCTCCATGGCGACCATTATCTTGGATTGATTGGGTTACTTTCTTCCATGCATTTGAACGGCCGAAAAAAACCAATGCAACTGTTCGGGCCGCCAGACCTGAAAAAGATAATTGATTTACATTTTGAGTATTCTTGGACAACCCTCAATTACGAAATTCATTTTCATCCTTTACAGGCTGATTGTTCACAAATTATCCTCGATAATCCGGACATCACTGTAGAAACTATCATTTTAAACCATCGTATCCCTTGCACCGGTTTCAGATTTAAGCAAAAAAAGCCTTTATTAAAATTAGACGCCGCACAGTTGGAAAACTATCAGGTAGGACGAAACCAGTTCTTTAAGCTAAAACAGGGAGCGGATTTTATTACCGAGTATGGTGAAATCATTCCGAATGATGCAATCACGATTAAACCGGAAGACCCTAAAAGTTACGCTTATTGCTCCGATACTTTAGCCGGAAACCAGTATTTGCCGCAAATACAAAATGTGGACCTGCTGTATCACGAAGCTACTTTTATGCACGATTTATTGCCAAGGGCACAGGAAACACATCATACGACTGCTTTGCAGGCAGGAGAAATTGCCTTGAAAGCACATGTCAAAAAACTTCTGATCGGGCATTTTTCGGCACGGTACAAAAGTTTGGAAGGTTTATTAGAAGAAGCCAGAACTGTTTTTCCGCAAACCGAACTGGCTATAGAAGGCAAAATATTTACAGTTTAGATGCTTCTTCTTTTATCAATTGTTTTTCTTGCCGCCAAATACCGAAAAGCTGACATATCTTTTGGGGTTTGCTTTCAAATCAATCATTAATTTATCCAAGTTGCCTGCTGCATCGTTCAGGTTATTGTATAATTTATCATCGTTCAGCAATAAGCCGATAGAACCTTTACCGTTGTTGATCTTGTTGATGGCTACCTGCAAATCACTCACCGCTTTATTGGCATTGGTTAAAGTTTCCTGTATGTTGGATTTTGCCATCTGGTTGCTTAACTGGTCAAAATTGGAGACTATATGTGTGATATGATCGTTGTTATTGCGCAAATTGCTGGAAATCGATTCAAAGTTAGACATGATTTTACTGATCCTGCTGCCTTCTGAACCTACCAGCCCGTCAACTTTTTTCGTCGTTCCTTCCAAAGTTTCCAATGTAGCGGCAATACTTTTAAAAGTCCGGTCGATATTTTTTTGGAAAGAAGGGTTCAGGATCATATTGACAGAAGTCAGCAAAGAATCCATTTTAGCGATTATCGTTTCTGCTTTTTTCTGTACCGGCTGAACTGATTCAGCGAGGCTTCTCTCCACATTGGAGCGCAAGGTGTCTTTATTCTCCGCATTGACCGTACTGCTTCCAAGCTCAAATTCAATCGCTTTGTTTCCCAATAAATCCGTACTGATCAAACGGGCAACAGAATTTTCCGGGATCGGATAATCTTTATTGATCTTAAATTCTACTACCGTTTTTCCGCTGTGTTGCAGCCGCATATCTGAAACACGGCCAATCTGAAAACCATTTACCAGTACCGGTTTAGAAATGTTCAGTCCGTCAACATGGCCATAGATAGCAAAAAACCGCTGTTCCCTCGACAAAACATCATTTCCCCTTAAAAAATTATACCCTAAAATAAGTACAGTAATAGCAATGGCTGTAAGTGCGCCAATTTTTGTTTCGTTGGATATTTTCAAAATATAAAAATTAAATAGGTGTGCAATTTATCATTATTCATTTTCCTTACGGTATTTCACGATTGCCCGGACGATAGAATTTACAATTTCTTCCTGTCCTTCATTCGAGTTTAAATATTTTTCGTCATCAGGATTGTTGATAAAACCGGTTTCTACCAAAACGGAAGGCATTGCGCTATGGCACAGCACCAAAACACCTTGTTCGATCACACCATTGCTATGGCGGCCATCAGTTTCCACAAATTCATTATTTACCAAATCAGCAAAACGGATACTTTGTTTACGATACTTATTTTTATATGCATTTAACAAAATGGTAGAAGTAGGATCGTTCGGATCAAAACCACTGTTCATTTCCTTCGAATCTTTCTCGTCCATCAGATTCTCCCGAATAGCCTTTTCTTCTTCTTTTGTCCGATGGAAACCATAAACCAATACCAGTACGCCTTTGCCGGAACGGTCAGGGACCCGTACTCTTTTACCTTTGGATGTGGTTATTTTATCTGGTAAAGAGTTACAATGTATGGAAATAAAGAGGTTTCCTTTGGCATCATTGGCAATGTCGGATCTTTTTTGCCAATCCACATCTTCGCCGTTGGTCCGTGTCATCACCACTTTCACATCGTTCATCTCTTGTTGAATCGCTTTTTGTAACTTAAATGCGATAGCCAGCGTTACATCTTTTTCGAGCGAGAAATCACCTTTGGCACCAATCCTGCGGCCGCCGTGTCCGGCATCTACCACGATGGTTTTTAATTTGAACCGCTTGTTGGCCGTTGTGTCGGGCTTTACCGGTTTTTCATCGATAAAAGAAGTAGTGGCAACAAAGAGTATTAAAATGGGTAAACAATAAATGAGCCTTTTCAATGTTTTATTTTTCATTAATTTTGAGACGGTACCTAACATGATTTGCAAAAATAATATTCAAAATTGATTTTGAGATTTATAAAGTTTCTTTTTCCTGTACTGTTTATCATAATTTGTTTTTTTTCAGCTTTTTCCTTCTCTGTTACGCGGTTATCCTCAAAATATAAGTTAACGGTAACCGATACCATCATTCAATTGGATTCCTCAAAAAAACAAGACCGTGCATTTTTAAAGCGTGATACCACGCCGGCAAAAGGAAAGGCACGCGCAAAGAAAACAGGTGTAAAAACAGTATCAAAGAAAGATACGACTTCAAAAACTAAATCTGATACGACCTCAAAATCCAAAAACGGTTTAAATTCTACCATTAAATACGGTGCGGCAGATTCTATTGTCCAGGATTATGCAAACAGTATTGTTTATCTCTACGGCCGTGCCCGGATTACGTATGAAGATGCTGCTATCGATGCAGATTATATCAAATTAGATCAGAAAAACCATACTGCTTATGCAAGAGGCGTAGTTAACCCTAAAACCAAGCGTTATGCCGGCAAGCCGATCCTCAAGCAAAAAAATGAAAGCCCGGTTACGGCGGATTCATTGGTGTTTGATTATATCACCAAAAAAGCTAAAATCTATCAGGCATTTTCAGAGCAGCAGGGGAATTATATTTCTGGCGGGCAGGCAAAAAAACTGAACGAGGATGAAATCGCTTATCGGAACATCCTTTTCAGCACCTGTAATTTGCCTTATCCGGACACACATTTTGGTATCGTGATCACAAAAGGTATTGCAGAGAAAAACCAGATTATTTCAGGTCCGGCTTATTTAGAGATTGAAGGTGTGCCGCTGCCGATTGCCATTCCTTTCGGGTTTTTCCCTAAGCCGGACAAAAGGACTTCGGGTATTATCTTGCCTAGTTTTGGCGAAGACGCACAATTGGGTTTCAACCTGCGTAATTTTGGTTATTATATGGGTTTCGGGGATAAATTTGATTTGACCAATTATGGATCGATTTATTCCAAAGGCTCTTTTGAGTTGAGCAGTGATGCCCGCTACTTCGACCGGTACAAATATTCCGGCAACTTGGTGCTGAGTTTTGGCTATCATAAATATCGTTTGGAAACAGATCCGGCCGCAAAAGATTTCAACATCCGCTGGTCGCATACACAAAATCCAAATGCCAATCCCGGAACTACTTTTAGTGCTTCTGTAAATGCAGGAACATCTACTTATTATTCTAATAACGCAAGCACGGTAAATTATAACCTTACTGCATTAACAACAAATACGCTCCGTTCCAGTATTGCGTATAGCAAAACCTGGGCAGGCACACCGTTCAATTTTACAGCAAGTGCTAACCATAGTCAGGATTTAGCTACCAAGACTCTTTCGTTGGATTTGCCCAGCTTTACGTTTAATATGGCCAGTATCAATCCTTTTGATTCTAAAGACAGGGTGGGCGAGCAAAAGTGGTATCAACGGATCAATGTACAATATACGCTGACCGGTGATAATAAAGTTACTGCCATCCCTGAATCCCAATTTCTGACAAAAACGGTTTTTAAACGGTTCCAGAACGGTTTCCAGCAGTCTATTCCCGTTAGTTTAAGTTTGAACGTGCTGAAATACTTTCAATTCTCTTCCAGCGTGAATTATAATGAAGTGGATTATTTGCAAACCGTCCGCAAACGATATGCACGGGGAAATACTTCAGGTGCAGATTCTTTGGTAACTGATACGGTGCCGGGTTTCCGCCGCGCAGGTTCTTACAATGTTAGTACAGGTTTATCCACTAAAGTTTATGGTACGTTGATTTTTAAAAAAGGATGGCTGAAAGCAATCCGGCATACAATGACACCTTCACTGAGTTTCCAATACCGCCCGGATTATAACAGCGATTCTTATGGTTATTTTAAAAATGTGGTCAGCAGTCCGGCTATTCCTTATCCATATGCGATCACGCGTTATTCTATTTTTGACAACTCACTATACCAAGGGCCGTCCGGGGGAAGATCGGCAGGTTTAGCTTTAAATGTAGATAATACCATCGAAGCAAAAGTAAGGGCAAAAAGTACCGATACAACCGGTGCAGACCGTAAAGTCCCAATTTTGCAAGGGCTTTCGTTTTCCACTTTTTATAACTTCGTTGCCGATTCCATGCGGCTTTCGCCCATCAATGTAACTGGCCGAACTGCATTTTTCAACCAAAAACTCGGTATTAACTTTAACGCTACGTTTGATCCTTACACAACCATTGTTAAAGATTCAATCACGAACGGGCAGATTACTAAATATGCCAGGCGGATCAATCAATACACTTTAGAAGCAGGCAAACTTCCCCGTTTAACGGCTTTTTCGGTTTCGACAAACTTCAGCCTGAATTCTAATTCAATCAAAAACCAAAGCCAGCAGCGCAATCAAAACAACCTCAATACCTTGCAAGGGATAAACACGCAGCAAGCCGGACAGTTGGCCATGATCAACCGTGACCCAAATGCTTTTGTCGATTTCAATATTCCCTGGAACGTTTCTGTAAGCTATAGTTTTACTTATTACAATTCAGGCATCGCCACAAACATCACAAATGCTGCAAATATCAACGGCGATTTCAATGTAACCCCAAAATGGAAGCTGCAATATACCACAGGTTATGATTTTAGGGTGAACAAAATCAGTACCACTTCCTTATCTATTTACCGCGATTTGCATTGCTGGGATTTGGCTTTTCAGTGGATCCCGTTTGGTTATTATAAATATTACAGTGTTGATTTGCGGGTAAAAGCAAGCATTTTGCAAACTTTAAAGCTGAACAAGCGGAAAGATTATTACAACACCAATTAAAAATGTTAGCAGAAATCATCACGATCGGAGATGAAATCCTGATCGGACAAATCATCGATACAAATTCGGCATGGATGGCACAGCAACTGAACGCTGCCGGCATCCGCATCAAACAGATTTCTTCCGTTTCTGATAACCGCGGCCATATTTTATCTGCCTTAAAAGAAGCATCAGAACGGGCCGATTTGATTTTGATAACAGGCGGGCTTGGGCCAACAAAAGATGATATTACCAAAACTACTTTGGCAGAATATTTTCAGGTCGGTATGAAACGCGACCAGGAAACGCTGGACAATGTGGCGCGGATTTTTGCCCGTTACAACCGTCCATTGCTGGAAGTAAATATTCGACAAGCCGACGTGCCGGAAAATTGCGAGGTTTTGCTGAACAAAAACGGCACGGCACCCGGCATGTGGTTTCAGGAAAAGGATAAAGTTTTTGTTTCAATGCCAGGTGTTCCGTTTGAGATGATGTATCTGATGGAAGATCTGGTAGTCCCAAAATTGAAAGCTGCTTTTGATCTGCCTAAAATTATCCACCAAACCATATTAACGGCTGGTGAAGGCGAGTCTTTTTTGGCAGAGCGTATTGCCGATATTGAAGACCAGCTTCCGCCCGAAATCAAATTGGCTTATCTGCCTAAACTCGGCGTAGTACGCTTGCGTTTAAGTGCTTATGGTGAGGATGAAGAAAAGCTGAAACAGGAACTGGAAATCCAGACTAAAAAAATCACGGAACGTTTGGGTCCTATCGTCGTTGCAACAGAGGATATTCCTTTGGAGAAAGCAATACTTCTTTTAATGGCAAAAAATAAGCAAACACTATCGCTTGCCGAAAGCTGCACGGGCGGTTATTTGGCACATTTATTTACCAGTTTACCGGGTGCTTCCGGTGTTTTTGTCGGCGGTGCGGTTTCTTATTCTTACGAAATGAAAGAGCGGATGCTGGGCGTAAACCCGGATACGCTGTGGGAAACCGGCGCGGTAAGTGAAGAAACAGTGCGCGAAATGGTGGAAGGTGCGCTGCGGAATTTTTCTTCGGATTATGCCATTGCCGTTACCGGGATTGCCGGCCCGGACGGTGGTACACCGAAAAAACCGGTTGGAACAGTTTGGATTGCGGTGGCCACTAAAGATAGAACCTCGGCCAAAAAATATGTTTTCGGCAATAAACGCATTCAGAATATCGAACGTACTGCCACTAATGCGATGGTGGATTTATTGAAACTGCTTCGGGAACAAAAATAAAATGTAATTTTATCCTACCTAAATAAAAGAATGGCTTTATACGAATTACTGCTGCCGCGAATGGGCGAAAGCGTTGCCGAAGCAACGGTGATTAAATGGCTGAAAAAACCGGGAGACATAATCGATCCGGATGAAACGGTGGTAGAAATAGCAACGGATAAAGTGGATTCTGAAGTTTCTTCGCCGGTAAAAGGCAAGCTGGCCAAAGCCTTATTTAAGGAAGATGAAGTTGTATTGGTTGGATCAGTGCTTGCGCTGATTGAAACAGAAGCGGAGCAGGAACCTACCGTTGTACCACAACCTGCTACGCCGCCGGTAACTGCCCAACCGGAAAAAATACCGATAAAAGAAGCATCCGCAGAAAAAATACCTGTAAAAGAAGCATTGCCTCAAAGCATTCCGGGTATAGAATTTTTACAGCCTAAACCGATAGTTCCGGCTTCTGCAAAAGAAAGTATCCGTTTTTATTCTCCTTTGGTAAGAAGCATTGCTGCGCAGGAAGGTATCCGGCAGGAAGAACTGGATCAGGTTTCGGGAACAGGTTCCGAAGGCAGGCTGACTAAAGATGACCTGCTGATCTATCTGCAAAACCGCAAACCGCAACCTGCGATTCCTGAGCTAAAACAACCGGAACCAACCCCAACTTTTACCCAACCCGGAATGGTTACGGAAACGCAACCCAAACAATCTACTCATGCTGCCGAAGTTTCTTCCGGAGATGAGATCATCGAAATGGACCGGATGCGCAGGATGATTGCCGATCACATGGTTTTGAGCAAGCAAACTTCGCCCCATGTTACTTCTTTTATCGAAACCGATGTAACCAACCTGGTACAATGGCGGGAAAAACATAAAGCAGCTTTTGAGAAACGCGAAGGGGAAAAAATTACATTCACACCTATCTTTGTAGAAGTTGTAGCCAAAGCACTGAAAGATATGCCAATGGTAAACGTTTCAGTCAGCGGTACGCAGATCACCCGAAAAAAAAATATCAACATTGGCATGGCTACAGCTTTGCCAAATGGAAACCTAATTGTTCCGGTGATCAAAAATGCAGATACGCTCAATCTTTTAGGGTTGACAAAAGCTGTAAATGATTTGGCTAACCGTGCCAGAAATAATAAACTCATGCCGGAAGAAGTAAAGGACGGTACGTTCACCATCACCAATATTGGTTCATTCGGAAACATCATGGGTACGCCGATTATCAATCAGCCCCAGGCCGCTATTTTGGCAATTGGAGTGATCAAGAAAAAACCTGCTGTTGTAGAAACAAAATTTGGCGACATGATTGCCATCCGTCACCTGCTGTATCTCTCGCTTTCTTATGATCATCGGATTGTGGATGGCGCACTTGGCGGCATGTTCCTTAAAAAAATTTCTGATTACCTGGAAAACTGGGATGCAAACCGAAATATGTAATACTTCTTTTAGCACTGTTAATTTTATCTCGCTTCCTCTTTTACCACCTTAATCAAAGTTTCGCTCATCTTATTGTTTCCGGAAACAAAAATGTAAAAGTACAAAGCACACGTCATAAAAAACAAACTCAGATAAGCACTGATAAAACAACTTGCAGCAGCCAGGACATAACAAACCGGGCCGATAAACGCACTTTTAAAAGATGATTTATAAACATCTTTTGTCAGTGCTTCGTGTTTTAATTTTTCATTGTTGATGATGTATCTAAATATTATATAATTTAAAATTGAAATCACAAATAGTGTTCCGGTGTAGAGTAAAATGCTAGTAGGCAAAAAAAAGTTGTCGGCCAGAATAGAAGCCGGAAACGGGATGGTGGCAATAAACATCATGTAGATAATATTTAGCCAGATCAAAGTTGTATCAACTACTTTTGCAAAACTAAAAATACGGTGGTGGGCTACCCAAAAAACACCAATTACTAAAAAGCTAAATCCAAAACTTAGTAATTGATTTGTTGAAGCAGCCAGGATATGGTTTAATTCTGTATTGGTTATATTCTGCTTGTTAGGTACTTTTACATTTAAAACCAATAAAGTAATAGCAATAGCAAATACGCCATCAGAAAAAGCTTCAAGCCTGTTTTTGTTCATCTCTTATTTCTCACGCCAACAGGCGGTTTTAGTTTTTTGTTTAAAAAACAGAAGCTGGTAAAATAATTATAACCTTAATGATTTTTTGGAACATCATGCGGATACCTTTTGCTACGGGCGTGGTATTGCTGTTTGGAACAACTGCTTATGGCAAACAAAACTATAAAAAGAAAAATTGCCTGGTTTAATTTCAAATGCTTCATGAAGAATTTTTATTAAATATAAACATTTTGCAGTAAACCTTTTATTATCGACCGTACAATACAAAGACTAAATATAACTATCTATTACTATTTTAAACTATTTATAAACTTATTTTGACTTTTTACTAATTTTGAATATATTAGTAATCAAACCTTATGCCCAAAAATTTAAATTATCCTTTGGCATCGTTTCAGAAAGCATTTGCTTTAGCTGATGCTGTAGATGCTTTAGGAGGAAGCTGTTCGATAGAAATTGGTGCAGCAAAAATGCAACGAAAAGTAAGCGGAGGATTTATGGTAATTGTATCTTCCGCACAAAAATTCAACCTGATTAATTCTGAAAAAGGTTTTATTACTATTACAGAAGAATATAAACTAATCAAACATTCTTATACCAATAGCGAAAGAATTGCTTTTTTGAAAAAAGCTTTTTTAGCACCACAAGTTTTCTCTATACTTTTTGAAAGGTTTAAAGGACAGGAATTGCCGGTTGAAATGCTTGACAAAATTCTGATCCGAGAGTTTGGTGTAGAAGAAAATACAGCAGGCCGTGTTGCAGGTTATTTTACGGATGGTTTAAAAAGCTATGGTTTGTTGAATGGTAACCGTTTGTCTGGTGATACGCAGGAACAACCTATTTCTGCTAAAGAGCCAGTTTTAATAGAGCCAGCATCTGAAATTATTCCCACTCAAACGAAAAAAGAAACAATTCCCGATCCGTTGGATGCTTCTTTTACCCATATAAATTTTGAACAATATGAAGTTCAAGTGATAGGGCCTAATATTAATACCAAATTAAGCCTGGTAGACGAAGAAGATGTACTTATCCTGGAAGCAATTGTTAAAAAAATAAGGAAAAAGCTGACTATAAAATAGTTTTATTACTATGAGCCTGTTTAAACTTATATCAGAAAAAATGACAATGCTTCTTTTACACTATAAAAACTGGTGTTTGCATCAATTTAAATAAATCAAAAATCAAATGCTTACTATTTTTTAGGTGATAAAAGAAGCATAGAAAATATATTGAACAAATTTTAAACAGGCTCTATAATAATAAACTATTTATTGATTATAGTTTTGACAAATTTTCCTGTAGTTTGAAAAGAATAATTCATGCTTTTTGACCAAGAAATAAAATCAGAAATCCTTTTTACAAACAGTTCATTAGAATTTCTGACCACATATTTTGGAAAATTAAAACGTTCCGGTTGATTTAAATCTGTAAATTCCCAGGGATGAAAGTATAAGTTTAAGTAACCATCCTTTTTATAAGTTCGTTTGCACATCCACTTGATTAAAACCATTGGTAGGTTGTGAAAAGTTAGCCAAAATAAAGGAAACCGGACAAACGGCGTAACCGAAGATGGTAATTGCAAAACCTGATCTTGATAAAACCAAGTCCTTGATTTATTAAAATTATTATACCGGCCCGGAAGAAAAGTCGGGTTGATCGAGGAATTATAAACGTATCCGGCTGCTAAAATTTCCTTTTCATCCACCGGCATCATACGGGCCATCCGGTAACCCAGCACTTTTTTGCCCGTTAACTGCTCCAATGCTTCTTTTGACTGCCTTAAATGGGCTACTTTAAAACCGGAATGGTAATAACCGTGGGACGCGATTTCATGTCCATCGGCAACTATTGCTGCAATAACATTCGGTTTGTTTAAAGCAAAATTCGCTGTACAGTAAAAGGTCGCTTTTACCTGATGCTGTTTTAACAGGGATAAAATTTTAATGGTCCCTTCAGTAGAAACTGACAACTGATCAGCAAAAGAAATGGTTTTGCCATATTCAAACGGCATATCAAATTCTTCAATATCAAAGCTTAATAAGATCATGGTTAAGTTTTACCAGGTTAGAGGAGCGTACAACATAGTTTGGCCGCTGTTTGGCCTGCATAAATAATTTGCCCAAATACATCCCGATGATGCCTAAAACCATCAATTGCATCCCGCCAAAAAAGACAATGGTTGCCAGCAAAGAAGCCCAGCCGGAAACGACATGGCCGGAAAAATAACTAATGAGAATGTACGGAACATATAAAATTGCGGCTACAGAAAAAAATAAGCCAATCCCGATGGCGATGTTCAGCGGCCTGACACTAAACGCAGTAATTCCTTCAACAGCAAAATTCAGCATTCGCTTAAAAGTGTACTTGCTTTTACCTGAAAAACGCGGATCGCAAGCATAGTTTATGGCAAACTGCCGGAAGCCCAGCCAGCGGATCAATCCCCGCATAAATAACCCATTTTCGGGTAGTTGTGTAAGTACGTTTACCACTTTACGGTCTATCAAACGAAAATCTGCGGTCCCTTTTTCCAGCTTGGTATCCGAAAGGGAATTGAGGATTCGGTAATAAACATCCGAAGTTTTACGCTTAAAAAAAGTAGCTTCATCTGCATATTCACGGGTGGTATAAACCACGTCATAGCCTTCTTCCCATTTTTCTAAAAATTGCGGGATCAGTTCCGGAGGATGCTGCAGATCGCTGTCCATACAAATTACACAGTCTCCGGAAGCATGATCATAACCGGCTTTTAAAGCATTCTGATGGCCAAAATTTCGGGAAAGTTCTAAGTAAAAGAATTCATCTCCTAAGGATGCAAGTGATTTTAGCCTGTCCAGCGTATGATCTGAACTTCCGTCATCTATAAAAATAACTTCGTACTGGTATGGCAATGTTTTAAAAATAACAGTCAGGCGTAAAGCAAGTGTCTCCACGTTGCCTTCCTCATTAAACGAGGGAACTACGATGGAAACTAATTTCTTCATGCAACTAATTGAATTTTTTCTTTAGGGTGAGGCATTTCTCTCGTCCAGGTTTCATAAACGATATATAGCCAAATCAGCAGACAGGGCAATGCTTTTAAGGCGTATTTTACCACATACTCATTTTTTATGCTTTTTGGAAAAATATCAGACGGGGAAAGACTAGTCAAAATAAACGCAAAAATCAGCAAGGCAATTTGTAATAGTGTTGCGGGTTTCGGAAGGTTTACATACCAAATAGCCACACCAGCAAAAGCAATGATGTAAGTTGGTGACTCGGAACCGGAACTAAACAAAACGGTAAAAAGCAGCGTAGAGCTTAAAATCAATAACTGATAAGATAGGTTTTTGTATTTTTTAATGAGTAGATAGGAAGATCCAAAAATAGCCAAAGCTGGCAACAGGATAATAC
>JAABUS010006635.1_pt1 | contig 13896 bp, 21 predicted proteins | sample 5560161 | NCBI WGS metagenome assembly JAABUS01 (sample SAMN10711885, study PRJNA513376) | rock metagenome | isolation source: Antarctica rocks | place: Antarctica: Victoria Land, Trio Nunatak nord | collected 2016-01-04 | reverse complement strand
TCGCGCTGGTCGCAACCACGGTGAGCAGGTCGCACACCTCGGCGTAGGTCAGGTGCCGCCGAGTGAGCAGGACTCAGGCGATGGTACGCACCGGGAACCAGTGGTCGAGCAGTGCCCGTCACGGCAAACTCCTACCGCGTCGCCGGTTGTCGTGCGATCGTGACCGCGTAGTGGTCGCCTGCCCAGGAGGTGCGGAGTGCCAGCAGAACCTGCCGATCGGGCCAGTGTCAGCGAGCTGCCGGCGGCGCGTGCGCGTCTTGCTGCTGCCCGCCAGCGGGCAAAGGTGGTGGCAAACCCGATTGCGCCTCCGGCCACGCGAGCTCGGTTGGCCACCAAAGCGAAGGCTGCGCTCTCGCTGCTGATGAAAGATGCGCTGCGCCACGTAGGCACGGAGGAGGAGAAGCAGTGGTGGGAGCTGCGCCGCGCCGCGACCGAGCTGCGCGATACGGTCACCCGAGCGGCAAAGAAGCTCACGGCGCCGCCGCCCGCGTCCACGCAGCGGACGACGTCGACGAAGGCGAGCGGGACCGCCAAGAAGGGCAAGACCAAGAAGAAGAAGGCCAACGCCTTACCTCCACTCGACACCAGCCCTGAGGCGCGGCACAAGCGCAACGCCGCAAGCAAGAAGCGCTACGACGCGTCGCGTCGCGGCCCGATCAAGGCGATGAGCGGGGGGCTGCCAGGGCTCGGCAAGCGCTGACACCATTCGCACGCGACAACGCCTGGCGACGGCGGTAGGGGAGGGGCAAGTGTCGAACTTGCGGTGGGGCGACACGGCAGGCTGGTTCTCCGCAGTGGCGACGGCACTGGCGGCAGGGTTCGTCCTCGTTCAAATCTGGCCGTACCGCCGGGAGCAGACGGCCCTGCCTGGCCTCGCCGGGTGCTCAACGTCCGGGGTGGCCGCACAGGGGCCGAGCGCTATGAGGTCAGGCTATCGCAGACCGCTGACTGTCGGTGGGCACCGCGCCCCACCAGGTCTCGCAGTTCCGCCACCCGCAGCAGCACGAGCCCGTGGTCCCGGCACCAGCCCGGGAAGTGGCCGGGGTGGTCGGGCAGCGACGAGGGTTCGGTGAGCAGGTCGACGGTGGTGCCCCGGTGCACGTCGAGGACCTCCCGGCCCTCGGGCTGGTCGGCGTCGAACATGGTGTCGGGCTCGGGTGGTCGGTGCGCCAGAGCGCCCCGGCCGGGGTGGCGTAGATGACCATCACGGCCCGCTGGCACGTCCGCTCACCCCGACCGCAGTAGACGGTGAGCAGTACGCGGCACTTCCCGGCCGGGAGCGCGTCCCTGAGCGATTGGGATGCCTCCCGCCGACGAAGTTACGCCACTGCCGGGCCAGCGAGCCGCGAGAGAGCCGCTGAGCGTCCGCAAACTTGCTCATACCCGGTCCCCCGTCCCGAGCGTGGCGTGGGCGTCCCGGGCTCGGCCCTCGGCCAGGGCACGGCCGTACCGGCGGACCATGAGCGGGCTGCTCCACCCGGCCATGCGCCTCAGGTCCTCATCGGACAGCCCGGCCCGCTTGTTCGCGTCGGCCCAGGCGTGGCGCAGAGCGTGCGGCCCGAACACGTCGATACCGGCCACGACGCATCGTCTCTTGACCATCTCGGCCAAGCTCTGGGGGCGCATCCGGTAGCCGTCCGTGTTGGCCATGGTGGCGAGGAACACGGCGTTCGTGCCCGCGGGCCCCGGGGTGCTTGCGGCGGACCCGTAGGTAGCGGCTCAGGGCCAGGCTGACCTTGCTCCCGGCCAGCGACACCAGCCGCGGCTTGTTGCCCTTTCCATTGCACCAGCAGGTCTCCTCGGGTGAGCTACATGAGGGCAGCGGCGTCCTGACCCCTCAGGACGGCCTGCACGCTGCTGGTGGACCACATGGCCTTGCCCCGGGCGGTAGCGACCCCGTCAGCCGTCAGCCCTTCCGCGATCACCCGCAGGGCACTCCCCTCGGCCCGCTCCGTGACGATGCGCTGGACGACCTCGGTGGGGAGCACGGACGGCCTGCCAAGGCGGACCCCCTGGGCGCGCTTCGCGGCCAGCCCGTCGCGGGTGCGCTGGGAGATCAACCGGCGCTCGTACTGCGCGGCGCTGGCGAGCATGTTGCTAACCAACTCACCCGACGCGGTGGAGGTGTCCACCCCGGTGTCGAGCAGCACCAGCCGCCACCCCTTCCGCTGTGCGCGGTCGAGCAGCCCGGCGAAGTCGGCCACGCTGCGAGAGACCCGGTCCAACTTCGCGGCCATGAGGGCATTGGCCTCTCCGGCGTCGAGCCGGTCCAGAGCTTCGCTGAGCGCCGGCGGGCGAGGGTGGCACCGCTGAGCCCGGCGTCGGTCACAAACTCCACCGTCCAGCCCTGGCGGTCGGCCTCGGCGGTGATCGCTGTCCGCTGCGCGGTGAGCCCGGCCCCGGAGTCGGCCTGCTCGGTGGTGCTCACCCGGAGGTTGCCGAGCACCCGCGTCGTAGTGGTCCGGGTGAGGGTGCCGCGCTGCCATCGTTCGGCCTCCGCACCGGTCAAGGTGGGTGGCTTACTGGGGCGGCTGAGCGCGCGGCTGGGTGAACCTCGTCCACTCGGCACCGTCGAACCAGCGGATGACCTCAGGGTCGTTCTGGTCCGGGTACCAGCCAGGCGGGGGTCCCTGACGGACCGGCACGGGCTGCGGGGGCATAATCGGGGCAATCGGCTGCACGGCCTTCATGTCGCGGACCTCCTCGCGCACGTTGCCATTGTCGAGCGCGGCCAACTGCTTACGCTGCAACTCCAGTTGCGCCGCGTTCTGCGCGACCTGCGCACGGGCTGCGTTACGCGTCTGCTTCTGATACTTGCCGTCCCGCTCGGCCTTCTTCTGGTAGTCGACGACCCCGCCGGTACCGATGCTGGTCATCTTGCGGATAAGGCCCACGGAAACCCCCTCGCTGAAGTCAACATGCAAGCGAGATTGTGCCGTAGGTCCCACCCGCTTCGCTAGCCTCAATCCTTCACCGGTTGGCTGATGCGTGGCTGGTTGGTGGCGGGGTCGTTGTCGGCGGTGATGGTGGCATGGGGGTGTGACAGTTTCCCCGATGTCGTCTCGGGTGGGCGTCGGGTCCAGTGCCCGGGGGTTTTCGTGCTTTCGGGGTCGAGGTCGGCCGGTGTGATCGAGCCCTCTCCGGTGGTCATCCGGTGGCCCCAGCGGGCTCGTCGGCCAGGGCCACATAGCGCACGGTGGCCGGGTACCAGCGCGCCCCGCCCTGCGCCGTACGCACTCCCTCGGCGGTGAGGTCCCGAGCGATCTTCGACCAGGACTGACCCTCGGCGTGCGCGGTGCGGATGCGAGCGACGACCGCGGGGTCCAGCGTGCGGGGACGGCCCAACTTCACACCCTGGGCCTTCCGGACGGCCAGCGCGTCACGGGTGCGTTGCCCGATGAGCCTGCGCTCCAACTCCGCGAACACGGCGAGCACCTGCGTCATGGCCGCGCCCTGCGGGGTGGTGGTGTCCACGTTCGCGTCCAGGGCCACGATGCCCCACCCGGCCCGCTCAGCCCGCAGCAGCAGTCCCGTGGCGTCGTGCACGGAGCGGGACAGCCGATCGAGCTTGGCCACCAGCAGGACGGTGCCCTGCCCGGCGTCCAGGTCGGCGAGGGCAGCCGTGAGACCGGGGCGGGCCAGGGACTTGCCGGAGATGCCAGCGTCGGTGTGCACAGCCAGCAGGGGCAGCCCGCGACGTGCTGCCTCGGCCTTGATGGCGACGCGCTGGGCAGCGAGCCCGAGTCCGCTGACGACCTGCTCCTCGGTGCTCACCCGGAGGTAGCCGACGATGCCGACAGTGGTCGTACTGGTGGTCTTGCGGGTGCGGGTCATACCACCATCTTATAGCATTCGATCCTTTGCTTTCAAGTACTGCTGTCAGATGGTGGCGAGCCGGTCCACGATTTCACCTACCTCGCCACCGGCCATGAGGTCGAGGGCCACCACGGCACCCTCCAGCCGAGCCCGGTAGGTGGTCGAGGCCGTCAGCTCCCCAGATTCGATAGCAGCCAGGATTGTTCGAAGTGAGGCAGCCACCTCGGCAGGATCGGCGGTGTCGCTGGTGTTCACCATCGGTGCCTCCTCCTCCGCATGGTCCGGCGGTCGTCCAGTGCGGGCATCCCAGCGATTATCTGGTCGATAGCGGCCTGATAGGCGCGCTCGGACGGGTCGGCCGCTACGTCCCCGGCGTCCACGTCCGCCACGACCCGGCGCAGGGTGGCTGCGGCAGCGCGGGCGTCCTCGGTGTTGATCGGGCCGGGGGTGGTGCTGTTCACGATTGCTGGTCCCCTCGTGCTCGGTGGCCGCTCGTGCTCTGGCCGTTGCGGTGGTTGATCGGGACGACCTCGCCCCGTGACCCGTCGTCCTCGGCTCGGTGCTCCGGTGGCGTCCAGTCCACCGACAGGGTCGGGGGTCGTGGCGCGTCGAGGGCCGACAGTTCGCGGGTCAACCTTTCGATCTCGCGGTCGAACATGTCGCCCGTGATGATCGGGGCCGCGACGGCGTCCAACCCCAACAACTTGCTCTCGCGCTCTTCGACGGCCAGCAGTGCTCGCAGTGCACTGATCGCATCCCGGGGGCTCACGCTCGTGTCGCTGGCGATGGCGACCAGTGCCCGGCGTAACCCGTCCAGCCGCTGCATGGCGAGCAGCCGGGCCTCGTCGGTCGAGTGCCGCACGGTGTCGGATAGCGCGCGCTGCACTGCTCGGTGTGCGCCGCTGCGATCCCGGTAGCCGAGTTCGGATGCAATCGCGTCGTAGTCGAACCCCCGCGCCCGCAACCTTGCGGCTTCGGCTTCCTTCTGGCGACGGCGCTCGGTGGCCGTGACCCGTGGTTTCCCCTTGGTTGCCCCGCCGGTGGCCCCGTTGCGACTGTCCACTGTTGACCAACTACCTCGGGCGACGCGACACGCGGCCGTGGCCCCGCTGGCGCATCTCGGCCGTGGGCGGGCCGTAGACGCTCGGCCGTACCCGACGCAGGTGGTCGAGCACCGAGTCCCCGTCACGGATGCCCGAGGTTTCCAGCAGGGTCGGCCCCTGGTCGTCGTCGCGGTCCCGACGTGCTCCGCTCTTCACCAGTGTCATCTCCACATCAACCTTTCTGTTTCCGTGGTTTGAGTATCTTCCTGCGGCGCGGAGTCTCCCAGCAGTCGGACGCCGAGCCCCCCCGTATTACCCCGGGAGCCCGCTACAGCCGCTACAGCGCTACGCCTGGCCCTGGCAGGCCACTCCCCACCAGCAGCGTCTTCTTGCGGCGCGGATGTTCGGCACCGACGATCCCGATCGGCTGCAAACTGCCGCTGGTCGTCACGGTTCACCACGGCTCATCACCACTGCCGTTTGTGTGGATTCGAGGTGTGGACTTGGTGGCAGGGCGAACTTGTTCCGTCCGGAGTTGTGCCCGGAGCAGCCCTTGAACACCTTCACGGCCCAACCGGCGGCTACGCACTTTAGGCGAGGTAGGCGAGGTAGGCGAGCGGTCGCTACAGGCCTTCTCTGGACGATCGATCCGCCAGCGGGCGGCGTGTTGCTTGTTCTCATTGCCTAGGTCGGTGATCGTCCACCCCGCCGAGCGCAATGCTGGAGCATTTCGTTTGAGCAGAGAGGTGACCTGACGGGCGTTGCCTGGCCAACCGCGGGGTGGACGCCATGTGTCCTCCGTCGGTCTCGCGGCTGTCAGCAGCTCGGCTGCGGTTCCCTCGAAGATGTTGGACAACGAAGGGCTCCGCAGCGCCACCAGGAACGGCTCGGAGTCGAGGGTGTCCGTGGCCATGGTCGACGCCTGCTCGGCGTAGCGAGCGAGCCCGGTAGTGCCGAGCGCCTTGTCAACGGCGGCGAGCACCAGCGCGAAGTCAGCCATTCTAGGACTGCTCCCTAGACGGAGAGTTGCAGAAACGGCCTTCACCCTCGCCGTGAGGTCGAGCAGGGCACCGAACAGGTGGGGGTGGAGTTGGTGCCATTGCGCGTCGAGTTCGGCTTCGGTGCGCCGCCCCTGCTCGGTGATCCGGTCGAGGGAGATGGCCATGGTGCGTTCGGCGAGGTCACCGCGCAGCGACCCCACGTCTATGCCGTTGAGCAGGACCACCCGCCGGAAGGTGAACACCGTCAGGCCGCCGTCGGTGTACAGCGCGCGGCGCACGTCACCTTCACCGGTGCAGGCCCGGCACAGGCTGTCGGAGAGCCAGTCGGGGATGTTGGACAGGTTGTCGAGGCCGACCGCCCACGACCCTTGCGCTGCGGTGACCCACGAGTCGGCGTCGTGGGGTGGCTTGCGCAGCGGCACCGGCGAGGGGTCCACCAACGACACGAGGGTGCGGGAGGCTGTGGACTTGCCGGTGCCTTGCTCCCCGAACACTCCGAGCGCGGGGTGCGGGATGTTCGGGCGCAGCAGCGCGGCCACCAGCCACGCGAGCAGCAACGGACGGTCCCGCTCCGCGACGTTCACCAACCGCCACAGCTCGTCCAGTGACCCACCGCGCACCGGCACCGGCATTGCACCTGTCAGCTCCGTACGCCGGAACCGAACTGGCACGCCCGCCCTGAGCACGGTCCACCCGGCGACGTCCACCCGCACCACCTGCTCCGCAGCGTCACCGAGGTCGATGAACACCGCGCCGCCGTGCTCGGCCACGCGCAGGTGCACGTCCACCGGGTGAGCAGCCTGGCAACGTCCCTCTACGACGAGCAGAGCGTCGGCAAGCGCCTGCTGCGGTGCTGCTTTGCCCGACGCCTCGAAGTAGGCATTGGACAACTCAGCGCGCAATGAAGCCTTGCCGCCGCGCAACATTCGCACCACATGTCGGTCAGGTCGGGCCACGACGTAGGGCTCGCCATCTGCGGTGACACAGAGGTCGTAGCGGTCTAGCGCCAGTTGGACCAGCACGCTCGCTGCCGACTTCCGGGAAACCCCGTTGCCCTGAGAAGGCCCGTATTCGTTACTCGCCAGACTCGCCTGACTCGCCACCACGGGCGACCGCTCACTGGCCTGTTCCTCGGTCTCGGGCTGAACCAGACCGGCCAAGCGCGGTTTCTTGGGCAGCTTGCGCACGTTGGTGACCTTCGCGGCGTTCACCTGGTTGGTGCTCATGCCGCTGCCCTCCGCGTGGCCGATGCGATGGTGCGGATTGCTTCCGCTTCACCGAGTCCGGCGTGGAGCGCTGCCCCGTAGAGCGCGTCCAGCACTGCGGTGTCCCCCCGCTCAACTGCCCGACTGGCTGCCCAGTACAGGGCCGAGTTCCGGTTTCCGGCATCCGCGTGGGCTACTACCCGCACCAGGCCGTCAGCGGGCACCTGGGCGCCATCTGGGGCCATCCGGGAAGGTGCCGGAGTCAGTAGTGGGCGCAGCCATTGCGGTGCCGGTGCCGTGGGTGCCACGGTGGCCCATCGGTAGCGTTGACCGGAGAAGTGTAGTGATGGTGGCATCACTACGTAACCTCTGTGGCCTTTGAGGTCAACCCCGTTGCAGAGGTGGCCGCGTAGCGGCCCTCGGTGGGCCAGCCACAGGTGCAAACCACCTCCCCCGGTGCGGGCCGTCAGGGTCACCGGGAGTGCCCCGTGCTCGCTGATAAGCGCTCGCAGGTTCAGGTCACCGTGGTTGCGGGGATCAACGTCGAGCACCACGATTCCCTCCGGTGGCCGCCCCCCGATGTTCGCCCACGGCCAGCGCCGCCACCATGACGTGATCGTGTCTGGTTCGGTGGTCGCATCGTCCAGCCCGTGGGAGGTGATGGGGTGCTTACCCGGTGACGGGCAGGTGCTGCCACATGTGCAGTGACTGTGTCGGATGCTGTGCAGCGGGAGCACCCCAAGTCCGGCCGTGCCGTAGTCCAGGGCCGTCCTGCGCACTTGGTGGTCACCGACCATCGCGGTACCGTTCTTGATGGACTTGGCAACTTGGCGGTGGCCGGTCATCGGGGCGGGGCCGCTGGTGACGGCGGCCCCCCTTCGTTGTTGTGTCATCTCGCTGCGCCGCCCTGCTCCTCGGACCCACGGATCATTGCTTCACTGGTGCCGGTGTTTTCCTTTGTCACGTCCGGTCTGTCCTGGGTGTGTTCACGACTGCGCCGGTCGATGCCAAGCAACCGGAGCAGTTCTTCGCGAGGAACGCGGTAGGTATTGCCAAGGCGGAGCACCCGAGTAGGGAACTGCCCGGTGCGCACCAGCTCGTAACCGCTCGTCCTGCCGATGCCGACCGCGCGAAACGCGGTAAGCATGTCGACGCTGATCGGCAGTTCGAGCAATTCTTCCATGCTCATCCCTTGTCGCTCAACGGCTTTGCGCCCGCGCCGACCCTTCATCTGCATGCCCATGATGTACCTCTGTCCCTTGTATCCGTGACCGTCACCATGACTGTCATCGTGGCACGAGACAGCTTACAGTGTTGTCACGTGACACACGCTCTGTCATGCTGACGAGATACACGGAACAGGAGATTGCGGTGCGCATCGTAAAAATGAACGCAATGCGAATCGAGGAGATCATCGGGCGGCGAATCACCTTTGAGCGTGAGAAACTTGGGTTGACTCAGGCCCAACTCGGTGAACATCTTGAGGGCTTGCTGGGTAGGAAGTGGTCGCGGCAGGCAGTGTCCTCCGCCGAGAAGGGCCGACGGGTGTTTGCAGCACCTGACCTTGTGGCGTTCGCCGCTGCACTGGATGTGACAGTCGATCGCCTGGTGATCGCCCCCGCCGGGGTCGAAACCGTCATTCTGGTGGAAGGTCAGACGATCCCGGCATGGCAACTAACGAACCCGCTCAACTTTGAAGCTACTTTCGCGCCGTCGAATCACCTTCGCGCCCTGAAGTCGGTGTTCGGCGAGATGCAGGCGTTGATGGACCGAGCAGCGCACGAAGTCGAGGAGATAAACACAGCGGTGGCGTATTACGAGCGTCTGCTGACGCCTCGTGAGCGGGAAGGGCAGTCATGAGGGGATCGATCTATAAACGATGCGGGTGCACTGAGGTCCGCGGCGGGAAGCGCCATCAGCTCGGCCAGCAGTGCCCCCGGTTGCGCCGAGGTGACGGTACCTCGAACCCACGGCACGGCACCTGGACGTTTAGCACCTCGGTACGCGGAACGGGTGGCAAGCGTCAGCAGGTGGTGCGCGGCGGGTTCGCTACCGAGAAGGAAGCGCGCCGGGAGCTGGAGCGTGTCTCCGACAAGGCCCGACGTGGGGTGAGCGTCAACCGAATCACCATGCAGCACTACCTATCCGGCTGGCTCGCAAGCAAGTGCGACATACGGCCTAGCACTCTGCGCGCCTACACAGCACACGCTAACAAGTACCTGCTGCCCCAACTCGGACACCTATTGCTCGATGACCTCCGAGTGGCGCACGTGGCGGAGATGCTTACAGAGGTGCACGCCAGCGACGCCACACGGCAGCGAGTGCGAGCCACCCTGCGAAGCGCGCTGAGTGATGCTGTCCGCGAAGGGCCTGGTGATGGTCAACGTGGCCGCACTAGTGAAACTGCCCGCTGGCCGGCGTCCGAAGGCGTTAGTCTGGACCCCCGAGCGGGTGCAGCGGTGGCAGCAGGCAGGTGAGGTGCCCTCGCCCGTGATGGTGTGGACCCCAGCTCAGCTCGGTGCATTCCTGGACCGTTCTAGTACGGATCGGCTCTATGCGTTGTGGCACTTGATTTCTCATCGCGGACTGCGTCGGGGTGAGGCAGCCGGTCTGCGCTGGGAGGACATCAACCTTGACGCCGGGCAGGCCACCATCTGCCGCCAGCGAGTACAGCTCGGTTGGGAGGTGTTCGAAGGTGATCCCAAGAGTGAGGCAGGCGGGCGCACTATCGCCCTGGACGCGGGCACTGTCGCTGCACTCCGCACACACCGACGCCAGCAGCGCGAGGAACGGATGGCGTGGGGGCCAGCGGCCTATGGGGACTCATCTGTGGTGTTCACCCGAGAGGACGGCGAGCCACTCCACCCGGCGATCATCACCGATCGTTTCCACCGGCTGACCGCGACGGCCGGTCTCCCTCCACTTCGCCTGCACGACCTCCGGCACGGCGCTGCCTCCCTCATGCTCGCGGCCGGGGTCAGCATGAAGGTGGTTCAGGAGACCCTCGGACACAGCTCCGTGGTACTCACCAGCGACACCTACAGCAGCGTCTACCCACAGGTGGCGTCGGCGGCTGCCGAAGCTGCGGCGGCGATGGTCCCTCGCGCTTTGGGCTGAGGGCCTGCTCGGGTCCTGCCGTTGTCACACCGCTAACACACCCGGCGTACGCATGCCCTGCGAACGACAAACATGCATATCAAAGGTGGGGCAGGTGGGGCTCGAACCCACGACCTGACGGATTATGAGTTCCTTTCGACCGCATCCGTGACGTGCGCCTATCCTGTCGAAACAGCCCCTGAACAGAGCAAACAGCGTTGACGACCATTGGCTGCCATTGGCCGTCTGCGGAGCTTTTGCGGACTAGGTGCGGACCGATCGATCCACAGTGGACATTCCGAGAGGACCCATCACCATGACGAACACCCCCGGTACCACCGTCCCGCCGTGGCTCGCCCCGCACACCCACCAGCTCGCCGCCGAGCAGCGCGCCTGGTTCACCGGCGGCAGCCTCACCGAGAACCAGCTCCGCGGACCACAAATGCCGTAATGCTGTCGAGCCAGTGCTGGGCGTCAACTCGTCGTGCAACGTGTCGCGCATGCTCCGGTATTGCTCGTCGCGGTAGGGCGCTCGCCACTGGCCGTCAGGGCGCCGTTGGATGCTCGCCATCGGACCTCTCCTTATCGTCCTCCACGGAGGAATAGATCGACGTCACGTCCGCCGCTAGCTGAAATGCCAACTTTGACAGGGCCTCGGCCTCGGCCATTGAGTCTGCAGGTACATGTGAATCGCTGTGAAGCGCCCATGTTGTCGCTGCAAGTTTGGCCATCCGCCGAGTAGCCCAGTCGAAGTAGGCTTGGCTATCCCGTGGCCTTTCGGATTCGTCGTCCTCCAATAGGTCGCTGACAGACGGATTTCGTTCTAACACGCGGCCAGCCCGCTGAAAACCTCGTAACATCCATACAATGTTGGACCGTCCAGTTCTCATGGCGCGATTGGCCATATCTCGTGCGGCTCGAAATTCCTCCACATCGGTCATACAGCTGCGAAGGAAGTCTTCGAGTTCAACGCCGAACGCTCGAGAAATGACGTGTGCCTCGCCCAGGCGCACAGCGCGGACGCCCTTTTCGATCCGCGAAATCGCTGAGGCGTCGAGCGACAGCCCATGTTCGGCTAGGACTGATACGAACGCTCCTTGAGTGAGGCCGGAATCAAGCCGGTACTCCCGCACCCTGCTGCCGAACCTCTCCTCGAAGCTCTGGATCGTTTCGCCCGTCTCATGCATCTTCCACACGATAGTGCTTGACGAGCACGGATGGAAGGTGGAGCATCTGTGCTGTCCGAGCATGGCGATGAGGGAGAAGCATGACACTGTTAAGTACGAGAGAGGCCGCGGGGCGGATCGGTGTGCCAGAAGCGACGTTGCGCTACTGGCGTCACCGCAACCAGGGGGAGGGGCCACCGTCCTTCCGCCTTGGGCCGCGCCGAGTCGTGTACGCGGAGGACAAGCTCCTCGCCTGGGTCAAGGCCCAGGAGGCTGCAGAGATCAACAGGCGCCAGGGGGCCGCATGACGATCAGAAAGGGTGGGACGTTCAGCCCCCGATACCGCGGGGCCGGCGGCTGGAACGCCACCGTGCGAGCTGACGCGTTGTCTCGGTGCTGTGCCTGGGGTGCCGGACCTCGGAGGAGGACGCCGAGGCAGTCATCAACGAGGGACCCTTCGTCTACTGCAAGGACGACCGCGGCCGGCTGACCAGGTCAGCGCGCCAATGACACCCCCGCACACCACCGAGAACACCCCTATCGCAGATCCCGTCGTTGCAGCCATGGGAGCGAATAGCGCAACAGACCATCACAGCCATTGGTGTGCTTCACCGGTAGTTCGCCAACAGTTCGCCGACAGTTCGCCGTAGAAGTGGTGCGGGCAAGTCGACAATCGGTTTGGCGGACTTGGTCCGCACGGACGGCAGCGGACCAAGCCGGCGGTGGGCCCATGAAGGATGCGGAAGGGCACGTCATGCATCACTACGTGCCAGGGAGGACGCCGTTGGCCACGGTACGCGTCACCGAGTTTGCCAGGCAACAAGGATGCGGTGGGGGTCGGTCGGCGTTCCCTGGGGACCGATCTCGCGCGAACGTATGAGGAGGTCCTCGTGATGCAGGTATGGGCGCGACGTGAGGCCGCTACCGTGTGGGCCGCGATGGTGCTGCTGGCGGTCGGGTGCGGCACGGGCGACGCGAGCGGTCCGGGCCCAACCCCGACGGCAGTGACGGTGGCGCCCCCGTCGACCACGCAGGCAGGGACCGCGGCCGAGCAGGCAGCGCTGACCGACGCCATCACCCGGTACCAGTCCGTCTACAGCTCGGTCTACGCCAACCCCCGCCAGGACCTGGCCATCGTCGACACCGTGGCGGCCGGCGAGGAAGCCGCCTCGCTGCGCGATCAGGCCGCCCAGGTCGCCGCGCAGGGCATCGTGGTCACAGGCGCGATCAAGCTGCTGCGGCTGAGGGTCGACAGCGTGAGCCCCTCTCCGGTCGCGGGCGGCCCCACGGCGGCGAACGTGACCACCTGTAACGACGTCTCGGGCACCACCGCCACCAACCCCGACGGGTCTTCGAGTCTCAACCCGAACCGGCTATCGCAGACAAAGACCACGTTCCAGCTGCAAAACCCGACCCCGGCGGACCCGGCGGGGTGGCGGGTCATTCAGGGCCGGTCCGGGCCGACGATCCCGTGCGACCCGTCGTGACCAGGCAGAACACCAGCCAGGGGTAGGAGAGAGCCATGAACACCACCCGGGGGGCCGCACGCGGCTACACAGCGGTCGTGTGCGTCGCCGGGGCGGTGCTGGCAGGCACCGGGCTCGGAACGGCACCGGCGTCCGCGCAGGACCAACCAGCGCCACCCCCGGTGGTCGTCGGAACCAATGGTCAGCTGGGGTCAGTCACGGTCCAGGCGAGGTCGCCGGGCTCGGACGGCGTTTCCTCAACCCCAACCGGCATCGGCGGCGGTTCCTTAAGCCCTGCTGGCAGTAGCGGTGGTTCCTTAAGCCCTGCTGGCAGTAGCGGTGGTGGTGGGCCGGCGGCCCCGTTGGTGAATCCGTTCCTCAGCGTGGGGGTGAGTAACGCCCAGTACGCCGGGGCGCCGGGTTTCTACAACCGGTGTGGGCCGATCTCCGACCCGGCGGTGGCGGCGGCGAACCCGGCGTTGGTTGCGGCGTGCCTGAGCCCGGCCCGGGCCGTCCCCGGGCAACCGCCTCCGGCTCCGAACCCTGCGGTGGTGGCGCAGTCGGCGATTGCCCGGCTGAACTTGCAGGCGGCTGTACCTCGGTTGTCGGCGAACCCGCGGTCGGCGGTGGGTCTGCCGGTGTGGATGTGGGTGGACGGCGGTGCGGCTGCTTCGGGTCCTCTGACGGCGACGGCGACGGCGGGGCCGACGACGGTGGCGGCCACGGCGACGTTGGACCGCATCGAGTGGTCTATGGGCCCGGCTGGGGCGACGGTCGTCTGTCAGGGCCCGGGTACCCCGGCGCCGGCGAACATCCCGTTGTACGCCGGGCAGAACTCGCCGACGTGCGGCTACACCTACGCGCTGCGGTCGTTGCCGGAGCGGACCGGTGGCACGGGCCGTTGGCCGGTCACCGCGACGTCGGTGTGGAGGATCACCTGGGCCGGTGGCGGTCAGACCGGGGGCCAGGAACTGCCCCTGACTGCGGGGACCGACCTCGCGGTCGGCGAGCTTCAGGCCGTCATCACCGGAGGTAGCTGATGTCCACGACTGAGATGCCCCGCAACCCCGGTGCCCCGGCGGATGGCCCGCCTCGGGTCCCGT
>JAABUS010006634.1_pt1 | contig 13897 bp, 11 predicted proteins | sample 5560161 | NCBI WGS metagenome assembly JAABUS01 (sample SAMN10711885, study PRJNA513376) | rock metagenome | isolation source: Antarctica rocks | place: Antarctica: Victoria Land, Trio Nunatak nord | collected 2016-01-04 | reverse complement strand
TAAGATTGATAGTGTTTTGGTGAAAAATACCGGAAGGTATTTGGTGGAGAACTACCTTCTTATCTTCAACATATAAGGTATGACCTGCGTTTGGTCCGCCCTGGAAACGTGCCACCAAATCATAATCAGGAGCAAAAAAATCAACTATTTTACCTTTTCCTTCATCGCCCCATTGTAAACCAAGGATTACATCAACCATTTTAGCGTTTTATTTTTCGTTTAGGCAAAATTAGTGGATGAGGAATTGAAAATTGAATAATTCCTAATTAGATAATTCCTAATTGACAATTGTCATTCAGTATCAAAACGGTCGACTGAGTGTATACCTTTTAATTGTTTTAAACGGGATACCAATTCCTCCAGTTCCTCTTTGTCATGTACAAATACTTTGATTGTCCCTTGAAACAAACCGTCATGCGATTCTATGGTAAGTGCAGAAATGTTTACTTTTAAATCGCCCGAAATTACATTAGTAATCTTATTTACTACGCCAACATCATCCATACCTATTATTTTCAAACCGGTAAGAAAACTGATTTCTTTATTTTTTGCCCACTTTGTTTTAACTACACGATGTCCGTAGTTAGCGAGCAAACTAGGTGCATTGGGACAGTTTATACGATGAATAATCAGCCCCTTGCCTGTACTTACAAAACCAAATACATCATCACCGGGAATAGGATTGCAGCATTTAGCGAGGTTGTACATAATCTTATCACTGGTCTCACCAAATATTATAAGCTCAGATTCTTTTTTTGAATAGTGAGGCAATGTTTCGACCGGTATTTCCTGTACGGGCTTTTGAGGTTTGGGCGCTTCGAGTTTATCGCCCAAAAGATTAAATTCTTTCAGTTCTTTGAGATCAATAGCCTTAATGGCAACCTGATAATAAAAATCGAGTTGAGAATGAAACTTGTAAAATGAAACCAATGTGTCAATATTGGTCTGGGAGAAGGAAGCCCCTATTCCTTCCAGCTTTCTTTGCAGAATAGACTTTCCGTCTTCAGCAATTGTTCTTTTTACTTCTTTTAATGCATCTTTAATCTTGCTTTTAGCCTTGGCAGTAACCACAAAACTTAACCAGTCTTCATTTGGCTTTTGTTTACTGCTGGTAATAATTTCTACCTGATCACCGCTTCGCAGTTTATGGCTTATCGGTACTAACTTATGATTAATTTTAGCGCCTATACATTTAGTGCCTATGGCACTATGTATACTAAAAGCAAAGTCCAGCGCGGTGCTACCAACAGGTAACATTTTCACATCACCTTTAGGAGTGTATACGTAAATTTCTTCTGCAAGAAAACTCATTTTAAAGTCCTGCAGAAAATCAACACCATCTGTGTCCTGGTTGTTAAGGACTTCTCTTATCTGGCCAAACCATTTATCAAAACGATCCTCATCAGAAGAGCCTTCTTTGTATTTGTAGTGAGCAGCCAAACCTTTTTCGGCAATTTCATTCATTCGTTTAGACCTTATCTGCACTTCTACCCACTTACCCTGGGGCCCCATTACTGTAGTATGCAAAGCCTCATATCCATTGTTTTTCGGATTACTCAGCCAATCTCTCAATCGTTCCGGTGATGGAGTATACTCATCAGTGATAATAGAGTAGACTTTCCAGCAATCTTCTTTTTCATGTGCATGCGGCGAATCCAAAATGATACGGATTGCGAAAAGGTCATACACTTCCTCGAACGAAACACCTTTTTTCTTTATCTTGTTCCAGATAGAATGTATACTTTTGGGACGGCCATAAATTTCGAAATTAAAACCTCCCCGTATCAGTTTATCTTTAACAGGTCTGATAAACTCGTTAATATACCGGGTTCGTTCTCTTTTCGTTTCAGCAAGTTTTTTAGCAATGTCCTTATAAGTGTCCGGCTCCATGTATTTCATGGAGAGGTCTTCAAGCTCTGTTTTGATGTTGTATAATCCCATCCGGTGAGCTAAAGGAGCATAAACCCAAACTGTTTCACTGGCTACTTTTAACTGCTTTTCCCGCTTCATACTATCGAGGGTGCGCATGTTATGCAGTCTGTCTGCCAGCTTAATCAAAATCACTCGCGGATCATCTGTAAGAGTAAGTAAAATCTTTTTAAAGTTTTCCGCCTGCTGACTTGTATTTGTATCAATAACATTCGAAATCTTAGTTAGTCCATCCACAATTCTTGCTATCTCATGTCCAAATTCCCTTTCTACATCTTCAAGACTCAGATCAGTATCTTCGACAGTATCATGAAGCAGCGCGCAAATAGTACTTCGCACTCCAAGACCTATTTCCTCCACACAGATCATCGCCACGGTAATCGGATGTATTATATAAGGCTCTCCGCTTTTACGACGCATGGTTTTATGGGCATCGGCAGCCATCTCAAAAGCATGTCGAACCAACTCCTTATCACCTTTTTTTAATTTTTCCCGTAACGCACGAAGCAGTGCACGGTAATGCCGGAGAATTTCCTTCTTTTCCTGCTCCTCATTCAAATTATATTTCAGCACAATAGGTGCCATTACAATTGCCTGGTCTTCCATTCTGATAAGTTATCGGAACGAATTTACGAAAAATAGTCTGAACGAGGAATATAGTCTAAACCAGATTAATGGTATTTATGGAATTGTCTGAACTGGGAGGATGGGATTTATGGGATTTGTGGGATCCGTTGGAACTCAGATTTGTGGCAGGATTAGTGAGATTTAAAAAGATTTTAGCTGTAGGAAATATCTCGCTCCCTTCTCCGCGAGGAGTATACTATAAGCGACGCTGATGTTTCGCTTTATAGAACTTGAAAAATAAAAGATTGATTATCAAAGCTGTTTTTTTAAGTTCTATAGTAGAAGGATCAGGGATGAGGCGGCTATTTTCCACTCCAGGTATTATTTCCCTCATTTACATCAGGTAATCTTTTCTTAGGATCAATAACAACAGAGCTTATCTTCTCAGTTGTGTTAACTTTAAATGTCCATTTACTGCCGTGATGCCAAACTTCAACAGGCAGGGTTATAACTTCTGTTTTTCCGCTTACCTGTGTTATTTGTACAGTTACAGGCATAGGCATCATCTGCAGCAGTTCAATAGTTATTAAAGCACCTTTTGATGAATCATTATCAATATATTGAACATCACTAACCCCGGCATCAAATTTCCAGTTATATATAAACCAGCCCCGCCAAAACCAATCAAGAGTTTCTCCGCTGTAATTTTCAATTGCACGGAAAAAGTCCCAGGGAGTGGGATGTTTGAAAGCCCAGTTATTTATATAATATCGAAAAGCATTATCAAACCTTTCAGTTCCAAGAATTTCTTCACGCAGGATTTCCAAACCTAATCCCGGTTTAGCGTAATTATTTATGCCCCAATTTTTAGGTGAATTGACATCAGGGAGATTAAAAATGCTTTCTGTGCTGTCGGAAAAATACGTTTTTGCTCGTATATACTTGCCGGTAGTATCATTGCCATATTCACTATTATTAAATGCTGTATTAGCAATAGTGTTGATGAAGGTATTAAAACCTTCGTCCATCCATCCATATTTTCGTTCGTTGCTGCCGACAATCATAGGGAACCAGTTATGCCCGAACTCATGACTTGTAACACCCCAAAGACTTTTTGTCACAGCCTTTAACCCGCAAAATACGATACCAGGGTATTCCATACCACCCACTCTGCCTGCAACATTTACTGCTGTAGGATAGGTGTATGGATACCATTGCTTAGAATAATGCTCTATAGCTCCTTTCACATATTCTGTAGATCGTTTCCATGCCGTATCAGCCGCTGATTCTACAGGATATACAGACATAGCCAAAGCTGTTTTATTATTTGGCAGGTTTATTCTTGCTGCATCCCAAACAAAAGCTGCACTGGAAGCCCAGGCAACATCTCTTGCATTGCGGCACTGAAATCTCCAGGTTTTGTTTTTTGTTTTAGCAGCAGATGCAGAGTCACTCACTTCACTTGTATCACGGATCATAACTGTTTTATCACTATGTCCTGCCTGCTTTAACCTGCTTATTTGCAGAGGTGTCAATACTTCGATAGGATTTTGTAATTCTCCTGACCCAACTATAATCTGGTTTGCGGGAGCAGTTATATTATATTCAAAGTTGCCATACTCGAGATAGAATTCACCCTGCCCTAAATAAGGAAGAGTATTCCATCCGGCAACATTATCAAATACGCACATTCTCGGATACCACTGCGCAACTTCATTTATCCAGCCATTTTTAGTTAATATTCTTCCTAAACGATCTGTGCCATATTCAGGAATGGTAAAAGAATATTTAATTTTTATTTGAACAGAACCTCCATTGGCTTTAACTGCCTGCGGCAGCTTAATCTGAAGTCTTGTATCAGCTATATAATAATCAGCTTTTACTTCTTTACCACCTTTCACAATACTTACTAAAGCAATATTGTACCCGCCGTTAAAATCCTGATTTGCCCATCTGCCTCCTGCAATTGTTGTTTGTGCAACACCTCTTGATTGAAGACTGTAGATATTCTGGTCAGCCTGCAGCCATAAAAAAGGCAGGTTTTGAGGACTATTGTTTTTATAAGTAATTAATACATTGCCATGAATAGAATGGTTGCTATCATTGAATGTTACATTGATCTTATAATTGGCGCTATTTTGCCAATACTTTGGTCCCGGAGTTCCTGCCGCAGTTCTGTTGTCATCACCATAATTAGGATAAAATTCAGGATTAAAAGCCTGGCGTTGATCAAAAATGGAGGTCTGAGCAGAAAGACTATTGTTGAATAATAAAGAGGCAAAAGCAAAAAAAATACTAAAAACGGATTTCATATTTAGTTATTGTAGTTTAATGCTGTTCTATCTGATTCTTTTCGAACAGAACAACTATATCATTATTGAATTAATTAAACATATTAATCCCAATAGTCAAGTTTTCTGTATCAATAGTTCTTCCTGCCTTCTCTTATTGTAAAAAAAAGATTATGGAAGTATTTTAATTAAACATAAAATGTGTAAGCTAAATCTTATAATTCTTATGCAAGCAAAAACTCTTTAAACACCTTATACTCCGGCACCATTTTCACACTTTCTTTTTTCTTATGTAGAATACCATGTATGCTTTCAGGTCTTTCAACGGGTTGCGAAATAATAGGCTCAACTACATTATAAAACTTTACAGGATGAGCAGTTTCGAGAATAATACCTTTTTCAGAAGGATGCTGTTGCAGAAACTTTTCTAAACCTGCAAAGGCTACTGCTCCGTGCGGGTCGAGAATATAATTGTGCTGGTTAAAGGTTTTTTTAAGAGTTGTTTTAGTTTCTTCATCAGTAATGCTGTAGCTGGTGACTGCATTTTTTATCTGCGGATATTCATGTTTAAACAACTCCAATATCCTTATAAAATTACTTGGATTACCGACATCCATTGCGTTTGACAGCGTAGATACCGCTTGTTGCATTTGATAGTTTCCAGTCTGTAAATATTTGAATACTGAATCATTGGCATTAACAGCCGCAATAAAATGTTTTACAGGCAGGCCGGAAAGATGTGCTATTATTCCCGCACATATGTTTCCAAAATTTCCGCTTGGTACGCAAACGACAGGCGGATTATTTTTATCAGTCCATTGCTGATAAGCATAGAAATAATAAAACTGTTGCGGCAACCATCTTGCTACATTAATTGAATTAGCGGACGTAAGAAATAATTGTTCATTTAGTTTTTGATCAGCAAATGCCTGTTTGACCAATTGCTGGCAATCATCAAAATTGCCGTTAATTTCAATTGCTGTAATGTTTTTGCCTAATGTGGTTAGCTGTAGTTCCTGCACACTGCTTACTTTACCTGATGGATATACAATTACCACATTCACTCCTTCTACTTCAAAAAAGCCGTTGGCTACAGCACCACCGGTATCACCTGAAGTTGCTACAAGTACTGTCACGGGTTTATTAATATCCTGAACAAAATATGCAAGGCAACGGCTCATAAATCTTGCACCTACATCTTTAAAAGCAAGTGTTGGTCCATGAAATAATTCAATAGAAAAAATATTATCTTTTATTTTAACTAAAGGAAAATCGAAAAAGATTGTTTCAGAAACAATTCTTTTTAAAATATCTGCCGGAATGGTATTGCCGACAAATGGTTGAATAGCAGTAAAAGCTATTTCTTCTTTGGTATAATGATTTATATTTTCAACAAATCCTGCAGGCAACTGTGGCAAACGTTCGGGAAAATATAATCCTTTATCTGGTGCCTGGCCTTTTATAGTGGCTTCTTTAAAATCTGCTTTTGGAGATTGTTTGTTAGTGCTGTAGTAAAGCATGGAAATATTTTAAAAAGAAAAAAAGTAGGGTTTAATTGTTGAGAGGACACAACAAACAAGAAGTATTCAGCGCAATTAACAGCGTTTGTGTCCTCACGCTTATTCTGTTATTATCTGCACTCCTGTGTGACTAATGGTAGTAACATAAGTATGATAGCTTATTCCTATTCTTTCATATACTTCTTTCATTACAGTCTCTACGTCCTGCGCTATAGCTTTCTCAGAGCTTAACATGAAAATGGATGGGCCGGAGCCTGAAATACCTCCACCTAATGCACCTGCACTTTTGCATTTTCTTTTAACTTCATCAAAACCTGGGATCAGAATACTTCTTACCGGTTCTATGATAACATCTTCGAGTGAACGGCCTACCAGTGCAAGGTCATTTTTTAATATACCAGCCACTAGTCCGGCGATATTCCCCCATTGCCTGATTGCATCTTTTAGCTGCACTTCTTTTCTCAAAATCTGGCGGGCATCAGAAGTTCTTACTTCGATCTGCGGGTGAACAATGGTAACATAAAAATCAGGAGCCGGAAGAGTGATAATGTCTAATGGAAATATGGAACGTATCAATGTCACACGGCCGTAAATACAAGGCGCGATATTATCAGCATGCTTTACTCCACTGGCGACTTTTTCTCCAAACATGGCAAAACGAACAAGGTCTTCTTTTGAAAAAATGTTTCCGAGTAAATAATTTGCACCAACCACTGCGCCCGCTGCACTTGCAGCGCTGGATCCAATTCCACTGCCGGGTTTTATGTTTTTTTGAATAGTTACTTCAAACCCGATATTTCTCTGTAATTCATTCAGCATTTCAATCAATGGCGCACCGGCTGTGTTTAGCGCTGGATCTGAAGGAAGGTTATAACCATCTTTACTTATAATTGTGATTTTTTTTTCTTCCAGCAGTTTTACCTGCATTATATCATAAGGTTCCTTCAGGCACATTCCTAAGACATCAAAACCGCAAACCATATTGGCAACAGTTCCGGGTGCATGTATAGTCACCTGTTGATGCTGATACGAAGAAATACTATGATGCTTTTCTAATTCCATGTTTCAAATATATACCCCGAATGTTATTTTAAACCACGAAGGCTCAAAGGCACTAAGTTCACAAATTTTTTTTTATCTGCCTGCCCGAATGATATCTGCAAAAACTCCGGAGGCTGTAACTTCAGCGCCAGCGCCTGCACCTTTGACTACAAGAGGTTGTTCGACATAACGATTTGTGTAGAACAAAACCACATTGTCTTTTCCGTACAGATGATACAAATCATTTTGAGGAGGTATCTGCTGTAAGCCAACTGATGCTTTGGCATTAGAATAGTTAGCTACAAATTTTAATTTATTACCTGCCTTTGCTGCTTCCTGGTATAGCGCTGAAAAATGTTCTTCGTGATTGGCCATTTCTTTGTAAAAATCTGTTACACTTCCCTTCATACATTCAGGGGGCATAAATGAATGATTGGTGATATCTTCCATTTCAAGCTTTTCACCTGACTCTCTTGCCAGGATCATAATCTTACGCATCACATCTGTTCCGCTAAGATCAAGGCGTGGGTCGGGTTCGGTATATCCTTCGTCCTGCGCCTGCCGTACAACTTCAGCAAATGATTTTGTACCGTTGTAATGATTGAAAACAAAGTTGAGAGTCCCGCTTAGTACTGCTTCAATTCTGTTTACCTGGTCGCCGCTTCTTAAAAGGTCATTCAGACTGCCTATCACCGGCAAACCTGCACCAACATTGGTTTCAAAAAGAAACTGTGCATTATACTCTTTTGCCAGTTCTTTCAGTTTCTTATAATATTGATAAGGAGACGAGCAGGCAATTTTATTGCAGGCGACAATAGAGACACTGCGCTGCAAAAGGCTATCGTAAGAATGAGCAATCTGCTCGTTAGCAGTTACATCTGCAAAAACAGCATTACGAAAGTTTTTAGATTGTATGTTTTCAACGAAACGCTCAATATACATCGGGTCGCCTTGTTGCATTTTGTCTTTCCATGTCAGCAGGTCTATGCCTTCGTCATTAAAATACATTTTTCTGCTGTTGGCTATTCCAACCACTTTAATCTGAAGGCGCAGGTGCTCCTGAAGGTAAGCCTGTTGCTGGGAGATCTGAGCTAATAATTTACTTCCTACATTTCCAACACCTACAACAAATAAGTGAATTAATTTATAAGTTGTTTCAAAAAATTCTTCATGTAAAACGTTGATTGCTTTTTTTACATCGTTTCTTGAAATAACTGCAGAAATGTTTCTTTCTGAAGAACCCTGGGCAATAGCACGAACATTGACACCATTTCGGCCTAAGGCTCCAAACATCTTACCACTGATGCCCGGATGATTCTTCATATTATCACCCACTAATGCTATGATGGATAAATTTGCCTCGATAACAAGCGGCTCAACTTTTCCTGTTTCAATTTCATATGAAAAAGCGTTGTCTATAGATTGTTTGGCAACACCTGCATTTCGCTGATCAATACCGACACATATAGAATGTTCGGATGAACCCTGGGTAATCAGGATAACATTGATTTTTTCTTCTGCAAGAGCTTCAAAAAGTCTTTTTGAAAACCCCGGAATTCCTATCATTCCGCTGCCTTCGAGGCTAAGCAGAACGATTTCATTCACACTTGAAATGCCTCTTATGTTTTTACCATTATGCACCGTTACGTTTTCTATTAGTGTACCTTCATCGTCTGGACTGAAGGTATTTTTTATCACAACAGCAATTTCTTTTTTCATTACCGGCTGAATGGTAGGCGGATAAATAACTTTAGCGCCGAAGTGAGAAAGCTCCATTGCTTCCTGGTAAGAAATAAGCGGTATCACCTTCGCAGTTGGAACAAGACGGGGATCGGCAGTCATCATTCCTGAAACATCAGTCCAGATTTCTAATTTTTCAGCATTAACTGCTGCTGCTATGATTGCTGCTGTATAATCAGAACCACCTCTTCCTAATGTGGTAGTTCTTTTATTGACATCGTAGGCAATGAAGCCGGGAACTACTGTAACAGTGTGATTATTCTTAGAAAAATATTCATATACCTGGTTATAAGTGACAGTAAAATCAACAGTTGCAGCAGTATGATTGCTATCGGTAGTAATTATATCTCTCGCATCTTTCCATTCTGCATCTATATTTAACGATAAGAGCCGTGACACCAGGATTTGAGACGAAATCAGTTCACCATAACTTACTATACGGTCTTTCGTATTTAATGATAATTCTTTCAATAAAAAAATACCATTAAAAATATCTTCAAGCTCATTGCATTGCGTTTTTACATGGCTCAATATCCGGCTTTGCAAGGTAACAGGAATTAAGGCCTTTACCGTTTCTATATGTCTTGCTTCCATCTCCTGCAATTTGTTTTTATACTCTTCATTGCCGGAAGAAGCCATAGTTCCGCAATTCAACAAAATATCTGTAATTCCACCAAGGGCAGATACTACTACAATTGTTTTTTTCCCGGAAGACCTTTGCTGAATAATATTGACAACCTTTTCGATGTTTTCAGCATTTGCTACAGAACTGCCACCAAATTTTAATACTTGCATGAACCTTGTTTTATATAATAAATTATTGTAAATGAAAAAAACCTTATGGTTTTTTGCAGCTAAATGCCGGAGGTGATATGGTAATGTACAACCCTTTAAAGGGTTGTAATAATAGTAATAATGATAACAGGTATATAACCTGAAAAAATATCATTTGTTTTAAAATAATTAGTATGTGCAGGTGAGTATGCCAAAATAAATTTTCGGCGCTAAGGTAATGAAAACTTTTAATCAGAGGGCATATAAAAATTAATAAGCACGATGTTAAAGAAACTTATTTAAAAAGCTTTTAAGTAAAGATAAATTTTTAGGGCAACAACCTTTACTGATAATAAAATGAGGATCATGAGATTATTAAATCTTATAAAGTTGACAGGTACATTCGATCCTTTATTTAATTGATAAAAAGGAATTCTTACTCTTAAACTCCTCCGCAAAATCCAAAAGAACCTATTGCATTGATTGAAGAAGCACTGAGCAAAGATTAAGGAATTAAATAAGTGTAAAAACTTTTAACTATTTCAAACAATCATTTATATTTAAATGATAAAAGATTTAAGTTTGTACGCCTTCTAAAATGTACAATATCTAAATTAGATTAATTTGGAATATTATAATATGATTCAAAGTACAAAAGCAAAGGTTTACTATCAGATTTAAAAACTATTATCTATGGCACTTCAATATTTGCAAAATGAGATCGGTCAAACTACCGCCGTCCTTATACCTATTGAGGAATGGAAAGCTATTACGCAAAACATGCTGACCTTGCTTTATTAGAAAAACCTGTTGTCAAAAAACATAAAAAAGCTTCTGATTATAAGGGTCTCCTTTCGTCAGAACTAACTGAAGCTCTAAAACAATATGTACAACAATCAAGGGAGGAGCAATGGGCCTAAATTACTTGTTGATTACACAGGGAAAAAGTTTACCGGCTCTGCTGAATTGGAATTAGACAATGCTTTTAACAATGTCTTCTATTACTCTATTATCTCTCGTATTGAAGTTTTATGATTTAATTTGGATGCTGTAATACTTGAAGACTTGCATGATTTTTTAGATCTTGGGCAACAATATTATGTTACAGATAAAATTGCTGATCAAACAATTCTTATCAGAAGGGCTTTGCCTAAGCTGAAAACACCTGATGCCATTATTGCCGCTACAGCTCTGGTTCATCAGCATACTCTTGTTAGCCACAATCTCGCTGATTTTAAAAATATTTCAGGACTTAAATTAATTGACCCTTATACTTTTTAAAAAAAACAAGTTCTAAAACAGAATATGTAACACCTGTATAACAAAATTCTTTCTATCTATTTCACAAAAACTTTCTGAACACTGCTTTTTTTATTTCCTGAAAAATAAAGAAAGTAAACTCCTGAAGGCAGATTAATCTTTTGTTTCAGTAAAGTTGCTCCGGCAGGAATTGCATAATTAGCTAAAATTCTTCCATTAACATCTATAAGACGTATTGTATGATACATACCAGGAGGCAGGCTTATTGAAAAATTATTTTTAACGGGAATTGGATAAACCGTTATTTTTAAAGGCAACGGAGGCATAATTGAAACACCTTCAGTTATTACGCCTGTCTTGTTCAACACCCAGTTATTTGGATCTGTCTCTACCCCTCTGGGGGTTTTGGTATAAAAAATAGTAAACGTTTGATTATTGGCAGTTTGATTGAGTTTTATGGTGGTATCACCCCCCGCAGATAATATTTTATATTCTATGAGACCTGTAAACAAAGGAGTTACACCAGGCATCGAAGTGGTCTGGTTTATAATTAAAACAAGGGTGTCTGTTCCATGTTTTAGATAGGTAACATTGTATGTTGGGTAACCTTCCCCGTATATTTTTCGATTAAAAAAATCTGTCAGATTTTTGCCACTAACTAGTTCGGCAACCTGTTTAAAATCTTTTGTTGATGCAAAGGAGCTTTTAAAATTTTGCTGATAAGTTTTCAATGTGTTAAAAAATAAGGTATCACTTTGCATTTCAAAACGGAGATTATGAAGAGCAGTTGCACCTTTAGCATAAGATAACCTGTAATCAAAAATTCTTCTTTCGTCATATTCGCTTGCTAAGGGTACATATACACTTCCCCCCGGTTGAGACATAACTCTTTCATCCAGATTTGTCATTTGCGAAGCCGCCGTTGTGGGAAAAAGATCAGGTAATTTTTCCTGCATCAATACTTCTGTATAAGTTGCGAAGCTTTCATTTAGCCATATATCGCTCCAGCTTGCGCACGTTACATTATCACCAAACCATTGATGTCCTAACTCATGAGCTACCAGGTGTTCATCAAAATTTTTCAGTGTAGTCATTGTTGCATGCTCCATTCCACCGCCAATATCAGCCTGGGAATGCCCGTACTTTTCTTTGTAAAATGGATAAATGCCAAACAATTCACTCATCTTTTCAATATAACGGGGCGTTTTATCAATCGAAGATTTAACCGTTTTAAAATAATCGGCATTATTAAACAGAAGATTTTGGACGAGAATAGAGTCTGGCGCAATGGCAGCAGGTTTTGCATAATTTTTATATTCCATATAATTACCCACTGCAATTGAAGGCATATAATAATTTAAAGGATAGCCGCAACTCCACTGAAATTGCTTAAGGTTGTTTGGTAAATCAATAACTGCTTTTAAAAGTCCATTTGACCCTGCTTTGTATGCTGCACCGGTAGTTATCCATATATCTGCAGAATCAATTTTATCGTTTAATAATTGCTTCGCAGGAAACCATTCACGCGCCTGGAAAGATTCAGAAAGACTTGCTGTAAAATCAAGCCCGTTTGCATCTGTACCGGCAAAAAAACCGGCAGCAACATTTCCTTTATAGTAAAAAGTAACATTAAGCAAAGTACCCGGGATTAACACAGGGTTAAGGGGAATGTAAATATGATCGTCGGCTTGTGTGAAATTTGTTTTAGTGTGATTTATATAAACTGAATCAAGACTCATTGTTTGCTTAAATTCAATTGCAAATGTGTCTAATGTTTGATTTACCGAAACAGTATAATTACAAATGGAAGTTATAAACTTACTTTTAGGCTGAACCGTTATATCCAGAAATAAATGTTTAATATCGTAATAGTTCATTTTGTTGCTCTGATAAAAATCAGCGTCCTTAAGGCTTATACCCTTGCGCTGCATGCATCCGTAAAAACAGTCACTTTTTGTTTGTGAAGATGTTTTAAAATGTATAAAAAAGAGTAGAATTAATATCAGTTTTTGCATCAGGGGTTATTATTAATGCAATTTAATTTTTTATTGCAGGTTATAATGCCCTTTTGTTCAAATTAACTTTGAGCTATGAAAATAAACTTATGGTCTATTGGAAAAGCACATGAAAGTTATGTAAAGGAAGGTGTTGAAGATTTTACCAGGCGAATATCAAAATATTACCCGGTTGAATGGAGAATTTTTCCCTCTGCAAAGCAAACTGCTAATTCAGTAGAAAATGATATAAAAAAAACCGAGGCACAAACTATTTTAAATGCTTTACAAAAAGATGATTACCTGGTACTGCTTGATGAAAATGGAAAACAAATAAGTTCGTTGCAGCTTGCCTCTTTTTTAGAAAGCAGGGCAAACAGCAGCCTCCGGCAACTTGTCTTTTTAATAGGAGGCGCCTTTGGGGTGGATGAACAGATTAAATCACATGCAAATTTTACATGGTCTTTTTCTCACTTAGTTTTTCCTCACCAGTTGGTAAGACTGATGCTGGCAGAACAAATTTACCGGGCATGCACAATTATCCGGAACGAAAAATACCATCACGAATAAATTATTAACTTGCCGCCATCATGAGTATTACTTTAATTATAGTTATTATTACCGCCATAGTTTCTTTTACGGCCTTTTCAAATCAAAAGATCATTGATGATCTGATTTTTGATCCTCCTGCAATTACCAATCGCAACCAATGGTACAGGTTTTTTTCCTGCGGGTTAATACATCTCGATATTGCTCACCTCGCATTTAATATGATTTCTTT
>JAABUS010006632.1_pt1 | contig 13904 bp, 15 predicted proteins | sample 5560161 | NCBI WGS metagenome assembly JAABUS01 (sample SAMN10711885, study PRJNA513376) | rock metagenome | isolation source: Antarctica rocks | place: Antarctica: Victoria Land, Trio Nunatak nord | collected 2016-01-04 | reverse complement strand
GTGGCGGCCCCACGCCGACCACGGACAGAAGCACGAAACCGGCGGCTGGATGCACTTTGGAGCTTGACGACCAACGGCCCATTACAGAAGCAGGCGGAACCGAAAGTTCGATTCAGCATAAACCCGAGGCTGGATGGGTTTACTGGGGGCAGTTAGATGCAGGGGTTTATACGTGCCGAAATCCTATGGCGCCACAAGCACGGAACAGTCTCTGCTCGTGCATCAACAGAGGTTTTCTGCATGCTAGCGCCAAGATTGGTGGTCTTTCGTCAGTCTGCTTCCAAAACCCATGTTCGGAAGCAGACATCCAGGCGAGCTATACTGTCCGACTGAGTAGCACCTGCCTGCTCAGACCTGCGCCATGCCGCCATCGACGTGCAGATCGGAACCGGCCATGTAGCTGGATTCGTCGCTCGCCAGGAACAATGCTGCCGACGCAATTTCCTCTGGGCGGGCGAGACGGCCCAGCGGGACACGGCTGAGAATCATGGCGCGAATGTCGTCGGACACATCAGCCAGCATCGACGTCTCGGTCGGGCCGGGGCTGAGAACATTCACGCGGATGCCGCGCGGCGCCAACTCGACGGTCCAGGTCCGCACATACGAGCGCAGCGCAGCTTTGGTCGCCGCGTAGGTGCCATAAGGCGGATTCGCCATCTCGCTTGCGGTCGATCCAACGACGACCGCCGCACTCCCTGACCGCATGTGCGGAACGGCTGCTCGCATGGCGAGGAGCGGGCCACGCACGTTCAGGGCGAAATGGCGGTCGAAGAGTTCCGGCGTGCTCGACAAGAGGTCCTCAGGCTCCGCTATGGCTGCGTTGAACACCAGGACGTCGAGCCGCCCATGTTCCGCGACGGCAGTTGCGACGGCGCGCTCGATGTCGGCCGGATCGCTCGCGTCCGCCACGATGGCCTTGGCGCCGTGCTCGATCCTGGCGGCTGCGGATTCGATGTCAGCCTGTCGACGCCCGGTCAGGAACATCAAGGCGCCCTCGGTTGCCAGGCGGTCCGCGATGGCCGCACCGATGCCGCTCGCACCGCCCACCACCAGTGCCACTTTGTCCGTCATCTTTGTCATTCGGGTCTCCATTGTCGGAAAACCCTAGATATATGATCTAAATCTGCTATCAAGGACGCACCATGAATAGCGTAGATATCACCGACGATACCGGCAGCGACGGCGCGGTCGCCCGAGCTCTGGCCGACTTGGCGCGCGCACGCCCTGTGCTGGACAAGATCGCCGACAAATGGACGGTCCTGATCCTGACGGTGCTCTGTCCCAAGCCATCGCGCTTCAACCAGATCAAGCGTCGGCTCGATCCCATCACCCACAAGGCCCTCGCAGATGCGCTCAAGCGGCTGGAGCGAAATGGCCTGGTCACGCGCACCGTGCTGCCGACCCAGCCGCTCGGGGTCGAATACGCGATCACCCCGCTTGGAGGTTCGTTGCGCCAACCTTTCGAGCAGCTATGCGGTTGGGCGCTCGTTCATGGCGGTGAGCTTGAGGAAGCCCAGCTCGCGCATGATCGCGCGAAGGATGCCGCTCGAGCGGACGAGCGCTCTCGGGAAACTTATGAACCGCAACCTGGGGCGTAGTTGGGTCGGAATGGCGATAGGCTACATCATGGCCATCTGAATCGAACTTTCGGGTCCACTGCTACCGGACCCCTAGTACTCGGCCGAGCTCTCCCAGCTCATGCCGGCGATCAACCCAATGACACCCTGCTGCGGCATCGTGTGCTCCTGGCCTGGTTGGTGGAGTTATGGATCAACCCTCCACGCGCCTCCACGATGCCACGCGAAATGGCCAGGCCAAGCCCCATTCCGCTGCCGGCGGGCCTTGTCGTGAAGAACGGCTCGAAGATGCGGGCGATGCGGGTGTCGATGCTTGCGGGCGGGATCGTCAGCATGCTTATAAATCGGGCATGAATCATCCCTTCGCGGCAGGCAACATCTCGGAGGGCGTCGGTGCCTCCATTCCCCGGGTGGAGGACGACCGCCACCTGCGCGGCCTGGGCGAATTCGTCGCCGACCTGCGCCTGCCCGGCATGCAGAACCTCGCCTTCGTGCGCAGTCCGCTGGCCCATGCGCGGGTCCGCGGGGTCAAGAAGCCGGCCGGGGCGGAGGGCCAGGTGTTCACCGCGGCCGACCTGGACGGCGTGGGGCCAATCGTCGCCAACTCGGCCCTGCCGGGCTTCAAGCCCTCGGCGCAGCACGCGCTGGCGACGGACCGGGTGCGCCATGTGGGGGAGGCCGTGGCGGTCTGCGTCGCCCCTACCCGCGCCGCGGCGGAGGACCTGGCCGAGCAGGTCGTGCTCGACTTGGAAGAGCTGCCCGCGGTGTCCGACATGCTGGCCGGGCGCGAGCCGGGCGCCCCGCTGCTGCACCCGCACTGGGGCGACAACGTGTTCCTGGAAACCCGGGTGGACCTCGGCCCGGCGGAAGCGCGCGACGCCGCCCCCATCACCGTCCGCCGCAGGCTTTGCACCGCCCGGCAGCACATGGCGCCCATCGAGGGCCGCGGCCTGGTCGCGCACTGGGACCGGCGCATGGGCCAGCTCGTGCTGCACAGCAGCACGCAGATGCCGCACGTCGTCCGCACCGGCCTGGCCAGGTGCCTCGGCCTGCATGAGGAGGCCGTGCGCGTCGTGGCGCCAGACGTGGGCGGCGGCTTCGGCTACAAGGGCATCCTGCTGCCGGAGGAAGTGGTCGCCGGCTTCCTGGCCCGGCGCCTCGGCCACCCCGTCCGCTGGATCGAGGACCGGCGGGAAAGCCTGACCGGCAACGCCAACTGCCGGGAGCACCATTACGAACTCACCGCCTACGCCGACCGCACCGGGCGGCTGCTGGCGCTGGATTGCGAGGCGACGGTGGATGCCGGCGCGTACTCGATCTACCCGTTCTCCGCCTGCCTGGAAGCCGCGCAGATCGCCAGCATCCTGCCCGGCCCCTATGACTTCGGGGCGTTCCGATGCACGACCTGGTCGGTGGCGACCAATAAGCCGCCGATCTTGCCCTATCGCGGCGTCGCGCGGTCGGGCGTCGCCTACGCCATGGAAACCCTGATGGACGCTATCGCAACGGAGGCCGGGTTGGAGCCGGACGCCGTGCGGCTGTGCAACCTGGTGCCGCCGGAGGCCATGCCGTTCGACAACATCACCGCCAAGCACTTCGACAGCGGCGACTACCCGGAGGCGCTGCGCCGTGCCGCCGCCGCCATCGGCCTGCCCGCGGTGCGCGCCGGCCAAGCGGCGGAGACCGGACCCGTGCGGACCGGCGTGGGCCTGGCGATCTTCTGCGAGCAGGGGGCGCACGGCACGTCGGTCTATGCCGGCTGGGGCATCCCGATGGTGCCGGGTTGGGAGCAGGCGGCGGCGCGCGTCACTCCCGACGGCGGGCTGGAACTGCGGGTCGGCGTGCAGTCGCACGGGCAGGGGCTGGAAACCACGCTGGCGCAGGTCGCGCATGAGGTGCTCGGCATCCCCGTCGCCCGGATGCGCGTGGTACATGGCGACACCGCGCTGACGCCGTACTCGACCGACACCTGGGGGTCGCGCTGCATGGTGGTGGCGGGCGGCGCCGTGGCCGCCGCCTGCACGGCGCTGGCGGAGCGCATCGCCCGGATCGGCGCGCATTTGCTGCAAGTGGACCCGGCGGCGGTCGTGGTTGCGGGCGGCGAGGTGCGCGGGCCGCACGGCAGCGTCACCATCGAGGAGGTCGCCCGTACCTGGTACCGCCGCCCGCAGGACCTGCCGGACGACGTCGATCCCGGCGGGCTGGAGCTGACCGCCGGCTACAAGGCGCTGCGCGACAGCGGCACCTTCAGCTACGCCGCCCACGCCTGCACCGTCCGCGTCGATACCGAATCCGGCCAGGTCCGCATCCTCGACTACGCCATCTGCGAGGACGGCGGCGTGCTGGTGAACCCCATGATCGTCGATGGCCAGGTCGCCGGCGGCGTCGCCCAGGGCATCGGCACCGCGCTGCTGGAGGAGATGGCCTACGACGACGCCGGCCAGCCCGGCGCCGCGACGCTCGCCGACTACTCGCTGCCCGGCGCTTCCGAGGTGCCGGCGCTGCGCATCGAGCACATGCAGACGCCCTCGCCCTACACCCGCTTCGGCCAGAAGGGCATCGGGGAAGGGGGCGCCATCGGTCCGCCGGCCGCCATCGCCAACGCCGTCAACGACGCGCTGCGCCCCTTGGGCGTCCGTATCGACCGCTTGCCGATCACGGCGCAGCGCGTGGTGGCGGCCGTGCTGGGGGCGGCATGAAGGCGGCGGCGTTCAATTGGGCGCGGCCCGCCGGTCTGCCCGACGCCGTGCGGCTGCTGGGGGCGGAGGGCGCCTGCGCCATGGGCGGCGGGCAGTCGCTGGGGCCGATGCTGAACCTGCGTGCCGCCCGGCCCGGCACCGTGGTGCCGCTGGCGGCGCTCGCGGAGCTGCACGGGATGGAGGACGCGGCGGACGCCCTGACCCTCGGCGCCGCGACCACCCACGCCGCCATCGCTGACGGGCGGACGCCGGACATCTCCATCGCCGGGCAGCCGGTGCTGGCGCGCATCGCCGAGGGCATCGCCTACCGCGCCGTCCGCACCCGCGGCACGTTGGGCGGCAGCCTGTGCCACGCCGACCCAGCGGCGGATTGGCTGGTCACGCTGACCGCGCTCCTCGCCACCGTGCTGACCACCGGGCGCGCGGTGGCGCTGGACCGCTTCGTGGCCGGGCCGTTCCGCACGGTGCTGCGTCCAGGGGAGGTGGTACGCGCCGTCCGCATCCCGCGGCCCGGGCCGGGCGCGCGCTGGGGCTACTGCAAGCTGTGCCGCAAGCCCGGGGAGTTCGCGCACGCCATGGCCGCCTGCCTGCTGGATGGGGGGGGCACGCGCATCGTGATCGGCGCCCTGGGCGGCCCGCCGTTGGTGCTGGCCGGGCCGGAGGGGGTGGAGGCGGCGCTTGGTTTCCTGGGTCCCGTGGACCGGCACCTGCAGCTTACCGCCATGCGGCGCGCCCTGGCGATGGCCGGCGCATGACGCCCGTCTCACTTCGGGTCAACGGGCGGCCGGTGGCGGCGGAGGTGGAGCCGCGGACCCACTTGGCGGACTTCCTGCGCGACCACCTGCTGCTGACCGGCACGCACACGGGCTGCGAGCACGGCGTCTGCGGCGCCTGCACCGTGCTGATCGACGGCGCGCCGGCGCGCGCCTGCATCCACTTCGCCGCCGGATGCGACGGGGCGGAGGTGCAGACGATCGAGGGGTTGGCTGAGGACCCCGTCACCGCCCGGCTGCGCGCCGCCTTCACCGCCGACCACGCCCTGCAATGCGGCTACTGCACGCCGGGGATGCTGGTCACGGCGCGGGACATCGTGCAACGCCTGCCGGACGCCGACGACGAGAGGGTCCGGCTGGAGCTTGCGGGCAACCTGTGCCGCTGCACCGGCTACGCCGGCATCGTGCGCGCTATCCGCCGCGTGCTGGATGAGCGGCTCGACATCGCCCGCCCCGCCCCGGTCCCGGTGCCCGCCGCGCGCTTCGGCCCCGTGCAGGACACGGATGCCGCCCCGGCCACGCCGGTGGCCGAGGGGCTGCACCAGCGCCTCCGCTTCGCGCAGCCGGCCGAGCGGGTCTGGGCGGCGCTGCACGACCCGGCCCTGATCGCCGCCTGCGTGCCGGGCGCGCAGTTGGACGCCGCGACGCCCGACAGCATCGAGGGCGTCATGGTGGTGGCTATCGGCCCGGTCCGCGCCCGCTTCGGCGGGACTGCGGCGATTGCCTATGACGAGGCGGCGCGCAGCGGCACCGTGCAGGGCACCGGGCAAGACCAGGCCAGCGGCACCCGGCTCAACGCGGCAGCGCGGTTCCAGGTGGTGCCGGACGGGGACGCCGCCTGCGTGCTGCTGGTTTCGGTCGAATACCGCCTGCGCGGCGCCTTGGCCCAACTGGCGCGGGGCCGGGTGGTGGATCTGCTGGCCGGGGAGGTCGCCGCGATGTTCGCGCGCAACCTGGCCGCCCGGCTGGACGGCGGGGCCGTGGCCGGGCCGGCGGCGCTGTCGGGCGGACGCGTTCTGCTGCGGGTGGCCTGGGCCTGGCTGCGGCGAATGGCCGGGCGATAGTGTGCAGCCGCTGGGCAGCCTGACGCGGCGGTGCCCAGCGGCAAGGCAGCCGTCAGCATACTGACGGCTGTGGCGGGTTGCGCCGCCCATGGCATGATCCTTGCTGACTTTCGGGCCATGGCATCAAGCTCTGCCCTGCAAGACCGCTTCGGCGGCGCCGCACCCGCGCTTCCCATGCCGGATCTGCCGTTCGTGGCCGCCGTGCTGGCCCGGCGGACGCACCGGCGCTACACGGACCGGCCCGTGCCGCCCCCGCTGGTGGACCTGCTATGCCTGGCCGCGCTGTCGGCCTCATCCAAGTCGGACTACCAGCAGGCGAGCATCGTGCAGGTGCAGGACACGCAGCAGCGCGCCGCCCTGGCCAAGCCCTTCCCCGCCATGCCCTGGATCGGCGCCGCCCCGGCGTTCCTGGTCTTCCTGGGCGACACACGCCGCTTGCAGCGTCTGGGCGAGCTGCGCGGCCACCCGGTGCCGAACACCGGGCTGGAGGGCTTCTTCAACGCCGCCGTCGATGCCGCGCTGGCGTTGCAGACCTGCATCCTGTCGGCCGAGAGCGCCGGGCTGGGCTGCTGCCCGATCAGCGTGCTGCGCAACCAGGCGCCGCTGGTGGGCGAGGTGCTGGGCCTGCCGGACGGCGTGTTCCCCCTGGCCGGGCTGTGCCTGGGCTGGCCGGCGGACGCCGGACACGTCAGCCTGCGCCTGCCCCCCGCCGTCACGCTGCACCGGGACCGCTACGACGACGCGGCGATGCCCGAGGCGGTCCGGGCCTACGACGCCGAGCGCGAAGCGCGCCATCCCACCTTGCCGGCCAAGCAGCGCGCGCCGGAGCGGTTCGGCACCGCCGCGCCGTACGGCTGGTCCGAGGACAAGGCGCGCCAATCCGCTCAGGGCGAGGGCGCCGCCTTCCCGCCCTGGCTGCGCGCACATGGCTTCACGTTCGACTGATCCCATCCACCCCAACGGAGGACCCGCTCATGGAGTTCACGCGACGCGGCTTGCTGAGAACGGGTGCCGCGTCCGGCGTCCTGGCGCTGGGCGGCGCCGGGCTGTCCAGCCGGGCGGCGGCGGCGCTCGCCGACATCAAGGCCCGCGGCACCATGGTCGTCGCTACGGAGGACGACTTCAAGCCGTTCGAGTTCATCCAGGACGGCAAGCCGACCGGCTACGACACCGAGCTTCTGGAGCTGATGCGCAAAAGCGCCCCGTTCCCGATCCGGCAGGAAACGATCCCCTGGACCGGCCTGCTGCCCGGCGTCGGCAGTGGCAAGTACGACGCCGCCGTGACCGCCGCGCTGATCACGCCAGAGCGGGAGAAGTTCCTGGACTTCTGCAGTCCCGTCGCGGAGTCCACCGACTACTACGTGAAGAAGAAGGGCAACACTGCCATCAACGGCATCAAGGACCTCGCCAGCAAGAAATGCGGCGTGCAGGCCGGCAGCGCCATGCTGTCCGCCCTGCCGGAGCTGGAGGAGATGCTGAAGGCGACCGGCGGCAAGATGGGGGAGGTTGTGCAGTACGTGTCCTATCCCGAAGCCTACCAGGACCTGGCGATCGGGCGCACGGACTACGTGGTGAACACGCAGATCAACCTGCAAAGCCTGGTGCAGGACAAGCCCCGCGTGTTCGAGCTGGGCGAGCCGGTGTCCAAGAAGATCTACATCGCCTGGGCCGTGAAGAAGGGCAACGCCGAGGTCCAGGACATGCTGGACACATTCCTCCTGGGCGCGCGCAAGAGCGGCGAGATGGCGAAGCTGCAGCAGAAGTGGTTCGGCCTGACCTTCGACATGCCGGAGCATTGGACGACCAGCTAGGCCCCCCTTGGAAGCCGCTGACCTCGCCGCCTTGCTGCGCGGGGCGGTCTTCACAGTGCTGTTCTCGGTGGCGGCGGTGGCCATCGGCGTGCCGGCCGGGTTGGGGCTGGCATTGGTCCGCTGGGCGCGGGTGCCGGGGCTGTCGCCTCTGGTGGCGCTGCTGGTCAGCATCCTGCGCGCAGCGCCCGCGGTGACGCTGGCGCTACTGATCTTCTTCGCGCTGCCGCGGATCGGGCTGTCGCTCGATCCCGTGCCGGCGGGCATCGCCACGCTGACCCTATCGACGGCGGCGTTCAACTGCGAGATCTGGCGCGCGTCCCTGCTGGCGCTGCCGCGGGACCAGGTGGACGCCGCGCTGGCGATGGGCATGAGGCGCGGCGTGCGGTTCCGCCGCGTCGTGCTGCCCCAGGTGGCCCGTGCCGCGCTGCCCGCCTTGGTCAACGAGGTGACGCTGCTGGTGAAGGTCAGCCCGGCCGTCGCCGTGCTGGGCGTCGTGGACATCACCCGCGCCGCCGTGCGGATCGGCGCGCAGACCTACGAGCCATTGCCGCCGTTCCTCGCGGCGCTGCTGATCTACGGCTTCATCGTCCTCCTGTTCGTGCGGCTGCAGCGCCTGGTCGAGCGGCGGTTCGCGTGACGGAGGAGTTCGCCGTCGTTTGGCAGCAGCGGGCGATGCTGCTCGACGGGTTCCTGACGACACTGTGGATCTCCGCCCTTGCCTCGGCCGCGGCGCTGGCCTTGGGCGCTTTGCTGTCCACCGGGCTGATGTCGCGCCGCCGGGTTGTGGCGTGGGCGGCGGAGATGCTGGTGGACGCCATGCGCTGCGTGCCGTTCCTGCTGTTCGCCTACCTGATCTACTACGGCCTGCCGTCGCTCGGCTTGCAGCTCGGCAACTGGACGTCCGGCCTGCTGGCCCTGGTGGTGTATCACATGGCCTACATGGCGGAGCTGCTGCGCGGCGCGTGGCGCGGCCTGCCGGCGGAGACGGTCGAGGCCGGGCGGGCGTTCGGCTTCCATGGGTTCGGCCTGTTCCGCCGGGTGATCCTGCCGCCGGTGCTGTTCGCGGCGCTGCCGACCCTCGGCAACCAGGTGATCCAGGTGATCAAGGACAGCGCCTTCCTGACCATCATCGCGGTGCAGGAGCTGACGCATGCCGCGACCGCGATCCAGGCGACGTTCTACGTCCCGTTCGCCTCCTTCATCGTGGCGGTCGGGCTGTACTGGCTGCTGTGCCTGGCAGTCGAGGGCGCGGTCGGCATGGCCGGCACCCGGGCGGAGGCCCGGAGGTGACGCCGGTGCTACGCGTCCGCGGCCTCGGTAAGGCGTTCGGCGCCCATACCGTGCTGGACGGCATCGACCTCGACGTGGACCGCGGGGAAACGGTGTGCGTGCTGGGGCCGTCCGGGTCCGGCAAGTCCACGCTGCTCCGCTGCATCAACTGGCTGGAGCGCCCGGACCGCGGCCAAGTCCACCTGGGCGGCGTCCAGGTCGGCCTGCGCCCCGGCGGCAACGTCGCCATGTCGGACAAGGAGCTGGCCCAGCTCCGCACCCGGGTCGGCATGGTCTTCCAGCACTTCGCGCTGTGGCCGCATATGACCGTCCTGCAGAACATCACGGAAGCGCCGCTGCACGCCCAGCGCCGCCCACGCGCGGAGGTGCTGCCGGAGGCCGAGGCGCTGCTCGCCCAGGTCGGCCTGCTGGACAAGCGGGATGCCTATCCCGCCCGCCTGTCCGGCGGGCAGAAGCAGCGCGTCGGCATCGTGCGCGCCCTGATGATGCGCCCGGACCTGCTGCTGTTCGACGAGCCGACCAGCGCGCTCGACCCCGAGCTGGTGGGGGAGGTGCTGGCGGTCATGCAGGCCCTGGCGCGCGACGGCATGACCATGGTGGTGGTGACGCACGAGATGGCCTTCGCCCGCGACGCCGCCACCCGCATCGTGTTCATGGACGCGGGCCGCATCGTGGAAACCGCGGACCCGCACGCCTTCTTCACCGCACCGCGGACCGAGCGCGCCCGGCAGTTTCTGCTGCGCTACGCCGGGTCCGCTTACCAGGGAGCCTCCGCATGACCGGCCCGATCTTCCATATGATCCCCGACGCCCCCAAGCCCGTGGCGCCCTACAGCCACGTGGTGGAGCAGGACGGCTGGCTGTTCGTCACCGGGCAGCTTGCCACCGACCCGGCCGACGACGCGCTGCCGTTGCCGGACGGGATCGAGGCGCAGACGGCTAAGGTGATGGACAACCTGCAGCGCGCCCTGCGGGGCGCCGGGGCGAGCCTCGCGAACGTGGTGTGCGCGCGGGTGTTCCTGACGCAGTTCGACCGCGACTACGTGGCGATGAACAAGCTATATGCCACCTACTTCCCGCCGGACCGGCTGCCGGCGCGGACGACGGTGGGCGTCACCGGCCTGGCGCGCGGCGGGATCATCGAAATTGACATGATCGCTAAGCGGTAGGCGCCCAACCCCCCGGGCCAGGCGGCCTGCCAGGCCTTGCCCTGCACCATGGCGACGGCCAGGCCCACCGGCGCGATCCCCGCCGCCCGCAGCAGCGCCAGCCCGGCCTGTGCCGAGCTGCCGGTGCTGATCACGTCGTCGGCCAGCAGCACGCGCCGGCCGTGCAGGCGATTTAGCAGCCGTGGGTCCAGCCACATGCGCCGCGCGGCGTTGGCCCCGGACGCGGGCGCCGTGATGGAGCCGAGCGGCGCCGACAGCGCGTCGTCGTACCAGCGCTTGCGCGTGGTGGACGGCGCGACCCAGTTCTCATGCCCGAGGGCCCGCGCGACCGCCGCGCCCACCGTGTGCCCCAGGGTCGGCAGACCCATCACGACCTCCGCCCGCAGCGGCGCGGCGGCAGCGGCGGTCCAGGCCGCGAGCTGGTCCAGCACCGCGAACGACGCCTGGTTAGCGATCAGGCCCGCAACCGCCACGTCGCCCAAATCCCGCAATGGCAGCATCAGCCGGCGTCCGTCCGGCATAGCGGCCGGGTAGCGGTCCGTCCAAGCAGACTGCTCCGGCGCGTGGTCCAGGAAACCTTGCCAGAACTGCATGCCCGCCCTCCATGGCCCGCCGCCCGCGCCGCTGGTATGCAGCCGCCATGCCCAACGATTCCGTGCCGACCGCCCACGACCTTGCGACCCGGCCCGGCTTCCTGATCCGGCGGCTGCACCAGATCCACGTCGCGCTGTTCATCGAGGAGTGCGCAGCGTTCAACGTGACGCCGGTGCAATACAGCATCTTGTCCGCCGTGCAGGCGCACCCCGGGCTGGACCAGGCGAGGCTGGGGGAGGTGGTCGGCGTGGACCGCGCAACCCTGGCAAACGTCGTCGGGCGACTGGAGCGGCGCGGGCTGGTGCGGCGCCGGGCCAGCGCCGCGGACCGGCGGCTGCGCCTGGTGGAGATCACCGCGGCCGGCGCCGCCCTGTTGGCCCGCATGGACGCGCCGGCCCGCCGCGCCCACGCCCGCACGATAGAGGCCCTGGCGCCCGCGGACCGAAGCGCGTTCGTGCAGGCATTGGCGCAGCTCGTGCAGTCCGGCAACGCCCATGGCCGGGCGCCGCTGCGGCTTGGGTAACGAAGGCTACGCCGCAGCCGCCATCGGGCGGGGCACCAACGGGCTGCGCGCGTCATTGCGCCGCCCGGCGCGCAGCGCAAAGGCGGGGACGACCATCTGCGACGCCGTCACCTTGACGCCGCTGTTGTCCGCCAGCTCGAACCGCCCGTCCAGCACGTCCAATACGGTGATGTCGGCCTCCCGGCCCACCTGCAGGCTGCCGATCGTGTCCTCCATCCGCAGCATCCGGGCCGGGTTGCTGGTGACTGTCGCGAGCACCTGCGGCAGGGTCATGCCGAGCGCCAGCAGCTTGGACATGGCGTTGGTCAGGTTGAACGGCGCCACGCCGAAGAACGGGTTGGCCGCCCGCGCCGCGCCGCCCGCTTCCTCGCTTTTGCCCGCATTCGGCACCCGCACGTTGTAGCCGTGCATGTCGGCGCCCAGCGTGTGCGGCACGATGCCCGCCGCCAGCACCTTGCGCGCCATGTCGAAGGAGAAGTGAGAGCCGTGGCCGACATCCACCGTGACCCCGCGCTCCAGCGCCGCCCAGACCACCGGGTGCACCTCCCCGGTTGCGGCCGAGATGAAGCCGCCGGGGTGGCGGGTGAAGGGGTGGGCCAGCACGTCGCCCGGCTCCATCAGCGGCACCAGCTCGCGCACGACCTCGTCCGGGTCGATGGTGACGCCGTCCTTGGCGGGCCAAAGCTGGCCCAGGTGAATATACAGCGGCAGCCCGGCGCCACGGGCGATCTCTTTGCCGATCTTGATAACTTCCAGCCCCCAGCGCGACGCGCCGCCGATCTCGGCATGGGCCTTGATGCCGCGCACCAGGTCGGGGTTCTCCCGCGCCGCCCGCACGGTGTGCTCGACGTTCAACTGGCCCGGTCCGTAAAGGTCGGGGTACAGGTGCCCCTCCAGCCCGCCGACCAGGTAGGCGGAGATGAAGCACAGCACGCGCGTCCGCGCCGGCTCGGCGATGAAGGCGCGGAAGCCGGGGATGGTCATGCAGCTCGGCCCGCCCTGGTCCACGACGGTGGTGACGCCGGAGTCCACGCCCACCATGTCCGCGTTCAGGCCGAACTTGCCGGTGACGTGCTGATACACATGGCCGTGCGTGTCGATCAGCCCGGCGGACACCACCTTGCCCGACACGTCCACCACGTCCCGCGCCGCCTCGGTCGGCAGGACAGGCTCGACCGCCGCGATCCGGCCGTCCCGGATGCCTACGTCCGCCACGCCGTCGCGCCCGGTCGCGGGGTCGATCACCCGGCCGCCGCGTAGGATGGTGTCCAGCCCTGAAGTCATCCCGGCCTCCCTGCTTGTCATTAGAGACCGTCAGTATGCTGACGGTCCCCGCGGCGCGCAAGGACGGCCCGTGGCCCTACCCGACATCGACCCAAACGCGGCCGTCCCGCACCTGCACCGGGTAGGTCCGGAGGTCCGGGCATTCGGGGCCGCGGGTTTTCCGGCCCGTGGGGATGTGGAACTGCCCTTGGTGGCGGGGGCAGTTCACCCGGTCGCCGTCCACGCCGCCTTGGCTCAGCCAGGCCGCGTGGTGCGGGCACACGGCGGCGGTGGCGCAGGCCGTGCCCGCGATGTCGTACAACAGGATCGCAGCGCCTCCGGCCTCGACCTCCAGAAGCCGGCATCGCGCCAGCTCGTCGCGGGATGCGGCATCCGTCCAGCTTGCCATGCGTGCCCAACTCCTTTGCCAACGCGTCGCAGGGTAATCCCAGTATGCGATAGCATCCGGCGATTTTGACGGCACGGCCAGGGCGGTGTTCACTCCGGTGGATTGCAGCGGCCCGTCCGTCCGCCGCCGCGAACCACGGAGCCGGCCCGATGCCCATGGGGGTCCACACGCAACCTGGCCGCTGCGCGGCGCTGGCCGCATGACGCCGCTCGCGATGGCGGAGGCGGCACTCGCCGCGGACCGGGCCTATGCCGACCCGGCGCTGTGGATCACGCGGCTGCCCGACGCGGCGGTGCTGGAGCGCGCCCGCGCGCTGACGGGGGAGGGCGCGCGGGAGCGCCCGCTGTGGGGGGTGCCCTTCGCGGTCAAGGATAACCTGGACGTGGCCGGCCTGCCCACGACGGCCGGCTGCCCGGGCTACGCCTATGTTCCCACGGAGACCGCACCCGCCGTGCAGCGCTTGCTGGACGCCGGCGCGGTGCTGCTCGGCAAAACCAACCTCGACCAGTTCGCGACCGGCCTCGTGGGGGTGCGCAGCCCGTACGGCGTGCCGCGCAACGCGTTCGACCCGGCGCGCGTGCCGGGCGGGTCGTCTTCCGGCTCGGCGGTCGCGGTCGCCGCGGGGATCGTTCCGTTTGCGCTGGGCACCGACACCGCCGGGTCGGGGCGGGTCCCGGCGGCGTTCGGCAACATCGTCGGCCTCAAGCCCACGGTCGGCAGCATCTCCGCCCGC
>JAABUS010006630.1_pt1 | contig 13911 bp, 15 predicted proteins | sample 5560161 | NCBI WGS metagenome assembly JAABUS01 (sample SAMN10711885, study PRJNA513376) | rock metagenome | isolation source: Antarctica rocks | place: Antarctica: Victoria Land, Trio Nunatak nord | collected 2016-01-04 | reverse complement strand
CCGTAATAATAAAGGGGCAACTATAAATTGGCAGTTCACAAATGATAAGGCACGCATAAAACTTAAAAGACTTTATCCTACAATTTCAACTTGACATGACACTAGTAAGTGTAATGTTTTCTATTGGTTTTGGTGCGTGGACAAACGAAGTCGTTTTATACAGAAATAAAGACAATAAAAACATTACTATCAATCAACAAATATTTGATGTTGGCGCATTAGGTTATGGTGGACACAGAACTGCACAGTTGACACCATTTTTGATATATTTTCAAACAATAAAACAAGTTGACACAGCTAAAATTGACAAGGCGCAATGGATTTTTGTAAATGAAGAAGGCGACATTCATTATCCGTAGAACAAAAAACAGCAGGCAACATTGGTTTGGCAAAAAACTGGCAGACGGAAGTTATTGAGCTTCTATTTTACTATTTTGCTTCAGTTTCGGCTGACGAATTAAAATTTAGCCAATAAAAGAAGCATCAACATTTGATTAATAATTTAACTTTGGTTTCGGCTGATGGGTTTTAAATGCCAGTTCTTCGCCAAGCCCGTAACGTTGGCAGTAACTTTAAACGACAACTCCAAAATCACAAAACTTATAAATGGGACTTTTCGATTTTTTAAAAAACAAATCAAAGCAAGCAGACACAATAATTCAGCAAAAGATTGACAGATCAGAATGCGAAATAAACAAGACACAAATCATTGTTGACCTTTTTGCAGTTTCCAAAGAAGAAAGGGATGATAGCTGGACAAAATCATTTTATGAAAATGTAAGGAATGCAAGTTTTGCTTGTGGCAATCCACAAATTTTAAATGGACCTGACGGCTTTCCATATTTTATTTTAAAAAATCCAGAGCCTTATAAACCATTTGAATCATTTTGCATAGAAAACATGAAAGATGATTTTTTGTTAAACAAAGGGTTTGGTGTGGTAATCAATCCAAGTGACACATCCGCTGATTGGGTGTTTTCTTATGGCGACATTATAAACCTTTATATAAACAAACAATTTTACATAAAAACCAATGACGTTAATATTGAAAATGAAGTGACAATTAAAAAAGATGAAAAAGTTTTATTAGCACAACCTTCGGAAACGTTTCTACCATCAAAAGCAAGAAAAAATTTAAGAGTATTTTTACAAAGTATTGGCATAAAAGAACCAAAGATTATGATGCTTTGCAGAACCATTGAAGGACAAGTTATTCAAGAACTTGCATTTAATATTTTCAGAGAAGATTTTCAAACAACTGAACAGCTAAACTTTTGTCTTAAACAGATTAGCTGGTTCTTACCAAGACAATATGTTGTATTGTCTTTACCTAAAGACTCAAACTTTAATTCAAACTTTGCAGACTTGTAAACAGAAAAGCTACTGCCAACATTGGTTTGGCAAAAAACCGGCGGACGGATTTTATTCAACTTTTGTTTTACTATTTTGCTTAAGTTCCAGCTGACGTAACAAAATTTAGCTTGTAAAAGAAGCATCAGCATTTGAACATTAATTTAACTTTGGTTCCGGCTGACGGATTTCAAATATCGGTTCTTCGCCAAGCCTTTTCCGTTAACCAGCACTTCGCGTTTTTGCCCGACAAAGTTTGCTAAAGATTTTTTTGTGCCAAAAAAGCAAAAACACGAAATGCGTTTAACAAACGGTTTGGCAAAAAACCGGCGGACGGTAGGTTAAATCAACTTTTGTTTCGCTATTTTGCTTCGGTTTCAGCTTGACGAATTAAAATTTAGCCGATAAAAGAAGTATCAACTTTTAATTATAAATTTAACTTTGGTTCCGGCTGACGGGTTTCAAATTCCGGTTCGTCGCCAAGCCGCGAACGTTAGCAGCAATTTGCGTTTTCGCCCGACCAAGTTCGCTAAGGATTTTTTTGTACCAAAAAAGCAAAAACACAAACTGCCTCTAACATGGGTTTGGCAAAAAACCGGCGGAGGGAATTTATTTGAACTTTTGTTTTACTAGTTTGCTTCAGTTTCAGCAGAAGGAATAAAATTTAGCTTATAAAAGAAGTATTAACTTTGGAATTTTAATTTAGCTTTGGTTTCGGCAGACGGGTTTCAAATGCCAGTTCTTCGCCAAGCCCGGAACGTTGGTAGCAACCTTCGCATACCGCAACTAAACGACATTTTAGAAAAAACTCAAAATATAATCGTAACGACAATATGGACAAAAAATTACCACTGCCACCTTTTGACTTTGTAACTGCGACACAAAAAGTGCAAATGGCAGAAGACGCTTGGAACTCTAAAAATCCAGAAAAAGTTTCTCTTGCTTACACTATTGATACTGAATGGAGAAATAGAAGTGTTTTTATAAACGGACGAGAAGAAGCAAAAGCCTTTTTGACCGCCAAGTGGGACAAAGAATTGGACTATAAACTTAAAAAGGAATTATGGGCTTATACAGATAATAAAATTGCAGTTCGATTTGAGTATGAGTGGCACGACGACAGCGGACAATGGTTTCGTTCTTACGGAAATGAAAATTGGGAATTTGACGAAAATGGTTTTATGGCAAAACGATATGCAAGTATCAACGATATTAAAATTGATGAAAGCGACAGAAAACTGAGATAGATAAGGCTGCTACCAACATTGGTTTGGCAAAAAACCGGCTGACGGAACTTATTGAACTTTTGTTTTACTATTTTGCTTTAGTTCCAGCAGTAGGAATAAAATTTAGCTTGTAAAAGAAGCATCAACATTTGAATATAAATTTAACTTTGGTTTCGGCTGAAGGGTTTCAAATATCGGTTCTTCGCCAAGCCTTCAACGTTAGGCACAACTCCCGAACATATGGATGATAAACAAATGAAGTTTATAGGAAAATATAAAATTGTTACAGGTATCAATAGGGAATATAGAATTAATCCACAGTACGGAAAGTATTTTGCAAAATATGTAAATGATGACGTTGTGTGTATTGGAAATACGGAAACACAAGCAATTGAAAATCTTAAAAACCTTTATACTGAGCATAAAAGAAGAAACAGATTATGCTCGCCTTTTTCAGAAAAAGTATTACACAGTTACGTTTCAACAAAAAGGTCTGAGAAATACATGGGCATTGCTAACGACTTTTTTAATTTTATAGGAGAAGACCCAGACTCTCAGATTGACGATGAATTTACAGTAAACGATTTCGGTATAGAAAATCATATGCTTGAAATGTTAAAATTAGAATATAGAATTGACATTCAACCTGACGACCTTTTAGTCGACGTATTTGAACAGATAAAAAAAAGCTGCGCCTAACATTGGTTTGGCAAAAAACCGGCTGGCGGAATTTATTGAACTTTCGTTTTGCTATTTTACTTCAGTTTCGGCAGAAGGAATAAAATTTAGCCGGTAAAAGAAGCATCAACATTTGATCAAAATTTTAACTTTGGTTTCGGCGGACGGGTTTCAAATATCGGTCCTTCGCCAAGCCCCGAACGTTGGCGGTCATTGTAAATGGACAGCGTTTAATTCCTTATCAACATTTCGGGCGACTTTCCTTTATCTTCTAACCATCGTGAAGAAAAATTCACTTCTACATCAGACAACAAATGAATGCACAAGTCGATGTCCTCTTTTGAAATACTTTTAAAGAACCATTTATTAAGTGTTCCCATCTGTTTGTAACATTGATTAAGTAAGGCTATGCCTTTCTTGGATAACTTCAACCGCTTAGACCTTTTATCTCCTTCGTCGTCTTCTTCAATCACAAACCCTTTTTGCTTGAGCCTGTCTAAAATCAAAAGCCCGGACGACAGTTCATTGAAATTTTCATAAATAACCTTTGTTTTCTTGGGGGTTTCCATTTTGGCAATAGAACTGAGATACAAAAATTCGTCAAGACTATTTAAGCCACATTCCTTTAAGACAATGACAGCATAAGTGCTATGCAATTTGGATATTCGTCCTATCAGCTTTGCGATTTTGCTGTAAGTATCTGGGGGTACAATACCGGCAAATACCTTTTCACTTTTTTCAATCGCCTTCTTTTCCATAATATAAGAATGGCAGAAATCATCAATGGTGGCGTTTGGATGTGCCACTTCGTACTCAGCCCAAGCATTGACTAATTCAACAGTCTTGTTTGTTTTTTGCATCATTTATGATGTAAAGATAAAATTTTACATTAATTATGTTATTTTATAACATAAACGATGTAGTTTTGTCTTTTAAACAACATAAATGAAGTAAATATGGAGAAGCAAACAGTTAAACGAATGACCGGGTTGATAATGTCATCTGCCGACCCCAACCGATTAGCAACCTTTTACAAAGACGTTTTGGGGTTGCCTCTTACGCTAAATAAACATGGAAATCTTCCTGAACATTGGGAATGCGATTTTGAAGGCATTCATTATGCAATTCTCAAAGACCGAAAAAATGAGGTTGCTGCCAGCAACTTTGTTCCGTCTTTTGAAGTGGATGATATCAATGAATTTGTAAAGCGGAATAATCTTGCCATGCTGCACCCATTGATGAATTTAGGCAACGGAGACTTTGTTGGAAGCATTGCAGACGTTGACGGCAATGTCGTTAGATTGTGGATGACAATTCAAAATAAGCGGTAAACAACGAACCGCCAACAAAAGTATTTGCAAAAGCAGGGCTGGACATTGTAACATTGACTATGTGCTACTATCAGCAGCGGTTCGGGCTCGACGTTCAATGTTCAGCTTTTGTTTTTAACTTCAACAAAATATTTTCAATCGGGCATTTGTACCGGGCTGGACGAGCAATGAATTCCCTACCTTCGCAAATACTCAATCGTTACCAGCAAGGCTAAACGACCGTACAGCCGACACTAAGTCATCGGTGGACTGCCCACTGACGAACTTAAATCGGTTTTTGTGCAACTCTTCAATAGCAGTTCTTCTATCAACATTTGGTGGTGGAAAATGCTTCGTTGGCTTTTAGAAAAATTATCACGGACAGACAATCATTCAGACATATTGCTAATGATTATTTCCCGGTAATTACTTTTCTATGTTCAATTCCCCAATCAGAAAGATTGTTTATGATGGTCTGTAATGTCCTGCCATATTCCGTTAGGATATACTTAACGGTTACAGGTTGGGTGTCTACTACGGTTCGTTTAATTAGTTTATTTACCTCCAACTCTTTTAATTCCTTGCTCAACATTTTGTTTGATATACCATTTACGTCATTCAAAATGTCAGAAAATCTCCTTTCGTTATAATAGCAAATAGACGAAATGATAGAAATTTTCCATTTTCCGCTCAGCACATCCATAGCGTCATGGACAGCCATAATTTCTTTTTTGTGTCCTACCAAAAATGTGTTGTCAGCCATAAGTTACTATGTTACCCAAAAGTTACTGTTACTTTTGGTTACAAAGTAACAAAAATAAATTAATCTGTTCTAAGTTTGCACTGTAAATAATAAAAAAATTAAGAAATGGATTTTAAAAACAAAAACGTAGTTATAACAGGCGGAACAACAGGAATTGGATTGGCAACTGCAAAAGCATTTATTAACGCAGGAGCAAAGGTTTGGATTACAGGGAGAAGTGCCGGAAATTTGCAAAAGGCGGCGGAAGAGATCAACAGCCCGAAATTGAAAACCGTGATTTCGGACACTTCCAGATTGGAAGATATTTTAATATTGGAAAAAGCGGTAGCAGAAAGCGGAGATAAATTAGATGTACTTTTTTTGAACGCGGGAATAGCGGTATTTGCGCCGATTGAACAAGTAACAGAAGCAGATTTTGATGCGCAATTTAATACCAATGTAAAAGGGCATTTCTTCACCTTGCAAAAGCTAATTCCATATTTAGCAAACGGAGCGGCAGTGGTGTTCACTTCTTCAGCGGTTGCAACAGCTTCAAATTTAGGAACCAGCGTATATTCTTCAACAAAAGGAGCATTAAACAAAATTGCCCAAATTGCAGCAAACGAATTGGCAGAAAGGAAAATTCGTGTGAACATTGTTAGTCCGGGACCGGTTCAAACACCTGGGTTAGAATATGTCGTGCCAGCAGAAGCAAAGCCACATTTAGCTGCTGCCACAGCTTTACAAAGATTGGGCGATCCTGATGAAATTGCAAATACGGTGTTGTTTCTGTCTTCAGACGCAGCAAGTTATATTACAGGGACGGAAATAATAGCTGATGGTGGCTACCTCAATTATGCATTAAAATAAATCAGCAATAACCATTATTTAGCGAACACAGAAAGCGGCATTTTGCCGCTTTTCATTTTCCACTGATTTCTTTTTGTATTATTTTACCCGAATTTTCCATTAGTTTTCCTACTGACAGGACAAGCGACAGAAAAGCCCGTGCTGGTAACATTGGTTTGGCGTTATGGAGGGGCGACGAACAAGCCATCAGCATCTGTTCGTTATTCAACAATAGTTCCAGCTTGACCAGCATCGCTCAGCAATAGAATATGTTTTGTACTTTAGTTCTTTATTTGGCTTCAGTTATCGGCAGACGGATCACGGAATGCCGCCACAACGCCAAGCCGTCCAATGTTAGCGGTAATGGTAAGCGACACCAGCAACATTGACAAACCGACCTTATATTTTATTAGAACAAAAGTAGATTTGCTTATTCCTGTTTTTTATTTGTTGTGGAACTTTGCATCAAATAAAAATAGAAAAAATGAAAATAGTTATCACAGGTTCGTTAGGACACATCAGCAAGCCACTTGCACAAGAGTTGTTGCAAAAAGGACATTCGGTTACGGTTATCAGTAGTAACCCTACAAAACAAAAAGACATTGAAGCATTGAGAGCAAAAGCTGCCATTGGTTCTATTGAAGATGTAGCTTTTTTGACAAACACTTTTACAGGTGCAGATGTTGTATATTGTATGTTGCCTCCATTCAAATTTATGGAAGACCCTAATCTTGACGCAAGAGCTGAAGCTTATAGGCTTGCCACAAATTACACCCAAGCTATCCGACAAGCAGGGGTAAAACGTGTGGTTCATCTTAGCAGTATTGGGGCACATTTAGAAAAAGGTAATGGAGTTCTTGCTTTCCATTTTATTGCAGAAAAAGTATTCAGAGAACTACCATCTGATGTAGCGATTACGCATATGCGGCCGGTTAGCTTCTACTACAATTTATACGACTTTATGGATACCATAAAAGGCAAAGGCTTTCTTGATAGTTTCGTTGGAAAAATATTGACAATTAAATATTATGGTTTGATGGGGTTTATGCAAGGGAAAAAAGGTCTAATGATGTCAAACTATGGTGCTGGAGATAACACGCTTTGGGTTTCCCCAATAGACATAGCTTCTGCCATTGCCGAAGAAATAACAACACCAATGGTTGGGAGAAAAGTACGTTATGTAGCAAGTGAAGAATCGACTTGTCAAGACGTGGCCGGCATTTTAGGTACAGCAGTTGGAAAGCCGTACTTGAAATGGGAAATCATTAGCGACAAACAAATGTTAGGTGGTTTAAAGCAATTTAAAGTACCATTAGGTCTTGCCAAAGACATCACAGAAATGAATGCAAGTATGCACAGCGGAATATTATACGAAGACTATTATAAAAATAAACCTGAAAAGTTAGGCAAAGTAAAATTGAAAGAATTTGCCAAAGAATTTGCAGTAAAGTACAGCGAAAAATAACGACATTGTAATATGAAAAACATTCAACCTTATCGAATTAAATCAATCAATGAATACCATCAGATTTTGGGGATCTCTAAACCAGAGTATCCATTAATAAGCATTATAAATCTTGAGGAGTCCAAACCACCTTCCATCAATACAACAATTAGTGTGGTATATGATTTTTATATAATCTCGCTTAAAAGAAATTTAAATGGTAAGGTGAAATATAGTTACGGCCAACAACAATATGATTTTGACGAAGGTATCATGTTCTTTATGTCGCCTGGTCAGGTTTTTTCGTTTGAAGCTGACGAAGATTTTAGAACATCAGGATGGATGCTGCTTGTCCATCCCGATTTTCTATGGAATACGCCTTTGGCAAAATCTATTAAACAATATGAATATTTTAGCTATTCTATCAATGAAGCCTTGCATCTTTCTCAAAAGGAAGAAACTATCACTAATGGAATTATAAAAAATATTGAACAGGAATATCAGGCTAACATTGATAAATTCAGTGAAACTATAATAATAACTCAAATAGAAACTCTTTTAACCTATGCTGACCGATTTTACAATCGCCAATTCATTACTCGAAAAAAGATAAACCATCAAATTTTGAATCGTTTGGAAGACGTTCTTAACGAATATTTCAGCAGTGAAGCCATGCTAAATAAAGGGCTTCCAACGGTGCAATATGTTGCTGAAACATTAAATGTATCACCTAATTATTTGAGTGCTTTGCTTAAAGTACTAACAGGAAAAAGCACACAGGAACACATACAAGATAAAGTAATTGACAAAGCAAAAGAAAAACTATCAACCACCGACCTGTCTGTAAGCGAAATTGCATATGAATTAGGCTTTGAATATCCACAGACATTTGGCAATTTATTTAAGAAAAAAACTAATTTTTCGCCATTGGAATTTAGACAATCGTTTAATTAGACTTGCCGACCGAGAACAACCACTACCGCTAACAAGTGTATTGCCAAAATGCAGGCTGACGGAACGTTTCTTTCAACTTTTGTTTTTTAATTTAGCTACATATCGAGCAGGGCATTATAAATTTAGCTAAGTGCAAATCATCAACTTTTAAATATAAATTTGGCTTCAGTTGCCGGGTTGACAGAATTCTATTCCCTGCACTTCGGCAATACTTTTCCGTTGTGCGTCATTTTAAAGCGACACTAAAACAATAACAGAACAACTATAAAATGGACGAATTCAACGAACAATTAAGGAAAAAATCACTCAAAGACATTTCTGAATTTAATACTAATCCAAACTATGCAAATATTAGAGAACTATATCGGCAGAACTTTGAGACAATTTTAAGCTATATTGAAAAATTCGGACACAAATCTTCCATAGAAGATATTTCAAGACTCGACGGTAAATTGTCAAAAAATGTATTAGAGCAAATGCATTTATTAATGGAAATCAACAAAGCAATTTCGACTGGACAGCTGAAGAAAAGTGATATCAAATAAAAAACGAACGCACAACATTGGTTTGGCAAAAAACCGGCGGACGGAATTTATTGAACTTTTGTTTTACTATTTTGCTTTAGTTTCAGCAGAAGGAACAATATTTGGCTGTTAAAAGAAGCATCAACATTTGATTATTAATTTTACTTTGGTTTCGGCTGACGGATTTTAAATATCGGTTCTTCGCCAAGCCGCCGCCGTTAGCGGTAATGGTACCGCCGGTTCAATAATCTAACTACCCTCATTATTTAACTTTCTCATTTTGGCTAAACAATTACTCAATTAGACTAAATCTAATAAAAGATTTCCTAAGACCTTTGTTTTATTATTAATTTAAAATAAAAAATAATGAACAGAAAATTAGGAAAAGACGGACCTATGGTGTCAGCAATAGGTTTAGGATGTATGGGCATGTCAGGTGCATACGGACAAAGCGATGAAAAAGAATCTATCGCCACAATAGAAAGAGCCCTTGAACTTGGACACAACTTCTTAGACACAGCAGATTTCTACGTTTCAGGGCACAACGAAATGTTGATTGCACAAGCCATCAAAGGTAAAAGAGACAAGGCTTTCCTTTCAGTAAAAACAGGAATGATGGCTTCTCCAATGGGTTATGGTCCTGTAAATGGGCATCCAGACTACATTCGTCACGCTGTTATGCATAGCTTACAACGCCTCAAAACAGACTATATTGATTTATATACGCTTGCCCGAATAGATACCACTATTCCTATTGAAGATAGTATCGGTGCATTGGCAGAGCTTGTTGCAAAAGGTGTTGTTCGTTACATTGGACTTTCTGAAGCATCTGCCGTAAGTCTCCGCAAAGCGGCTGCCGTTCATCCTATCACAGCTTTACAAATTGAATACTCTTTATGGAGTAGAGACATTGAAGCCGAAGTTTTGCCAACAATCCGTGAACTCGGTATTGGACTTGTTGCCTATGCTCCTCTAAGTCGGGGCTTTTTAAGTGGTGAATTCAAAACACCCGAAGATTTTAAAGATAATCGTATGCACATGCCACGATTCCAAGGTGAGAACTTTTATAAAAATATTGAGTTGGTAGAAAAGATAAAAACATTGGCTACTGAAAAAGGTTGCACCCCATCTCAATTAGCAATTGCCTGGGTACTTGCTCAGGGTGAAGATATAATCAGTATCCCTGGAACCAAACGCATAAAATATTTGGAAGAAAATATTGCATCCGAAAATGTTCAACTTACCAATGAAGATTTACAAAGTATTGAAGCTATTATGCCAGCGGGAATTGTTTCAGGTACTCGTTATCCCGCAATGTTTATGAAAGCTTTAAATCAATAAACCTATTTAGCTTTACAAAATGAAAAAGGAAGTAAATATTCCATATAAATTTGATTCTCTATCAGAAGTTCATCGGGTGCTTGGGCTGCCAAAGCCCAAGCACCCGATGATAAGTTTGGTTCAAAACAAGGACAATTACATTGATGTAAATAAATTACCCAATTCATTCGTTTTAAATTTTTATAAAATATCTTATAAGACCAATCTCAATGGAAAATTAAAATACGGACAAAATTATTACGACTTTGATGAAGGCGGTTTAATGTTTATTTCTCCAAATCAAGTAGCTGCAAATGACGATAATAGTGGAGACCATTCAGGCTACACACTGCTAATCCATCCCGATTTTTTCCTGTCTTATCCATTATCAAAGAAAATAAAACAGTATGGTTTTTTTTCCTATTCAGCCAATGAAGCATTGCATCTTTCAGATAAAGAAAAGGCAACTATTATTTCTATTTTCAAAAACATTAATGAGGAGTTACAAAGTAGAATAGATGATTTTAGCCAAGATGTAATTATTTCTCAAATAGAATCTTTATTGAATTACAGCAATCGTTTTTATAAGAGGCAATTCATTACACGTAAAGCAGCAAGTAACGGCATGCTACAAAAGTTGGAAGAAGTTTTAGACGTTTATTTCAGCAATGAAAAATCATTAATTCAAGGGTTGCCAACAGTTCAATATCTATCGGAACACTTAAATATATCACCGAGTTATTTAAGTGATATGTTGCGAAGCCTCACAGGACAAAATGCACAGCACCACATACATAATAAACTTATTGAAAAAGCAAAAGAAAAAATATCAACCACCAACTTAACAATTAGTGAAATTGCTTACGAATTAGGTTTTGAACATCCATCATCATTTAATAAATTATTTAAGTCAAAGACTAACCTCTCACCATTGGAATTTAGACAATCTTTTAATTAGACTGCCAACCTAGAAAAACCACTACCGCTAACAGGCGGTTTGGCAATATGGCGGGGCGACGAATATATTCTCAACTTTTTGTTCGCTATTGGGCTTTAGTTCCGGCAGACGAATAACATTAAGCAATAGCATAAACTATGAACTTTTATTTATAAATTTAACTTCGGTACGAGCTGACGAATCACGGAATACCGCCACATCGCCAAGCCGTCGCCGTTAGCAGCAAGCATGTACGACGACAATAACAAGACCAGTGGGGCATTAAAGACAAAAATATTTTAGCAATTGGACTTGGATTAACACTGGTAATTGTAAGCAATGTAATTGGACATTTCGCACCACCATTTTCCATTTTTGCGACACCATTGCTTTTAACATTAATTATTGCAGGAATAAACTATAAACTTTATAAATCAAATTTTATTCTGACAGTAATATACAATTTCGGACTATTGTTATTTAATGACTTATTCATTCGTTTTTATGCTGGTGGGGTACACGACCAAGAAGGTAAAGGTTGGATATTTCTATTTTTTGCCATCGCATTTATTTTAGCATTTATTACAATGATAATTTATTCCTTCGCAAGCTATGACAGCCAAATACAAACAACAAAAACAGTATTGACCAATATTCTCATTGTATTAATCTTTTCCGCGGTAACAGGACTTATTTATAACTATGTGATTGGTAACATATAAAATCATGACCATGACAAAAAATTACGAATAAAATTGCCTGCTACCAACATTGGTTTGGCAAAAAACCGGCTGACGGAAGTTATTGGACTTTTATTTTGCTATTTTGCTTCAGTTTCGGCAGACGGAACAAAATTTAGCTTGTAAAAGAAGCATCAGCATTTGTTTATTAATTTAACTTTGGTTTGGGCTGACGAGTTTCAAATATCGGTTCTTCGCCAAGCCGCGAACGTTGGCAGAAATAGTACGACCGACGCCACTCTAAAACAAAACTTCAAAAACATTTTGACGAAACCCAAAAAAATGTATCTTCGTATGGAAACATCGAAAAGCTATGAATGAAAAAATTTGAAGTAATATTTTTGACCGAAGCAAGAGAGTTTTTACTCGAATTAGATACAAAAAGTCGGGAAAAGGTGATTTTCAATATTGATAAGGCAAAAATTAAGACAGACAATGAATTGTTTAAAAAACTGAAAGGCGAAATATGGGAATTTAGAACATTATTCAATAAAACGCATTTTCGAATTTTTGCTTTTTGGGATAAAAAAGACAAACAACAGACCTTGGTTTTGACTACTCACGGAATTATCAAAAAGACAGATAAAACACCTGAAAAGGAAATCGAAAAAGCAGAACAAATTAGGTTGAACTATTTTGAACTCAAAAACAAAAATGGAAACAAAAAATAAAGAATTGGAAATGTTCACCTTTGACCAAATAAAAGATGAATTTATTGGCGAAACTGGAACAGAAAAAAGAACGCAATACGAACAAGAATTGCAACTTGAAATAATGGGCGCAATGATACGTCAAGTTCGATTGGAGAGAAACTTGACCCAGGCAGAATTAGGTAAACTGATTGGCGTACAACGAGCTCAGATTTCAAAACTAGAAAATCATACGACCAACGTTACAATGGAAACAATTTTGAAAGTTTTCGGTGCGCTAAAAGCTAAAGTAAATTTTAATGTGGAACTTATGAATAAGAAAATTCAAATTGCAAGCTAAAAAACTACTTCTGCCAACATTGGTTTGGCAAAAAACCGGCGGACGGAATTTATTAAACATTTATTTTGCTATTTTGCTTCAGTTCCGGCAGACGGAACAAAATTTAGCCTGTAAAAGAAGCATCAACATTTGATTGTTAACTTAACTTTGGTTTCGGCTGACGGGTTTTAAATATCGGTCCTTCGCCAAGCCCTCGCCGTTAACCGCAATCTGCGTTTTTGCCCGGACAAGTTTGTTAAAGATTTTTTTGTCCCAAAAAAGCAAAAACACAGAATGCGTTTAACAAACGGTTTGGCAAAAAACCGGCGGACGGAAAGTTTTATCAGCTTCTGTTTTGCTATTTAACTTCAATTTCGGCCGAATGTTAGAAATTTAGCTTATAAAAGAAGCATCAACAATTGAATATTAATTTAACTTTGGTTTCGGCTGACGAGTTTCAAATATCGGTCCTTCGCAAGCCCGAAAACCGTTGTGTAGTAATGGTACAGCTACATTTCAAAACTCAACATTAGACAAAATGCAAATGCAAGCTATTTCAATTTCTTACTAAAAAAACAGTTTAAGCGCCTGTTTAAATTTTGTTCAATCTATTTTCAATGCTTCTTTTATCACCTTAAAAATAGAAAAACCGATGCTTCTTTTATCGGTATAAATTACGAAACAAAATTTATAGGCATAAAAGAAGCATTGTAAATTTTTCCGGAATAAATTTAATTAGTCTAAGAGCCTGTTTAAATTTTATTCAATAATAATTTTATGGCTGATAGTTTGACCATTTCTTCGGATGTTTCCATCAGTAGTTCATAGTTACTGCACAACCTTCGGTCATTATCGAACCATGAAAAAG
>JAABUS010006628.1_pt1 | contig 13914 bp, 10 predicted proteins | sample 5560161 | NCBI WGS metagenome assembly JAABUS01 (sample SAMN10711885, study PRJNA513376) | rock metagenome | isolation source: Antarctica rocks | place: Antarctica: Victoria Land, Trio Nunatak nord | collected 2016-01-04 | reverse complement strand
TTATATTTAATTATAAAGTTTTTTTTTTTTTTTTTTTTCTCGTCTTCGGGTTTTTCTTTTAATATAATAAACTAGGTTTTAAAATTATCGAGGTAGTCTACTACCTAAAGTTACTCTTTAGAATCTATTATATTTTATTCTTATTTTTATCCTTCCTTTAAATCTTTTTTTAGAATTTTATTATTATTATTATCTAGTCCTTCGAGCTCTCGAATTCTTTAAGTAATTTCTTTTTTAAACTCCCTTTACTTCTCGAGTAAATTATTAAACGTAAAATCGTTTTATATTAGACCTTTAGAGAACCTAGTTATATTATCCGGTATCTCCTTCTTAAATATATTTAACTATTATCGATTTATTATATTTTTCGAATAATAGTTCCTAGCGATATAGCCCGGTTTATTATAATTATAATAATTTATTATTTTTTACTCTTTTATTATTATTTACTTTTTTTCTAAAATCCTTTTATAGGTCTCTTCTTAATAAAATCGAGTTCTATTAATATATAATTATACGGGTTAAGTTTTTTATAGCGGTAACAATTAGCCGAATTATATTTATTATTATAAACTCTTAAATATCCTTATCTATTAACTCCTCCGTTATAATATTTCTTTATTATATATTCGTATAACTTATCGTTAATTTTAATTACTTATTTTATAAATATATCGAGGTCCTTTATAACGGCTCCTATTTATATAAATTCGTCTTTTATATTATTTTTTAATCCTCGTCGATATATTATTATAAAAGTAGTATCGTCCTAGTCCGTAAATATTATATAATATTAAAATTATACCGAGTAATCGGACGTAGACCTTCGTTATACTAAATACTAGATAATACGAATTACTATACTACTTTTATTAAATAGTTTAAATATATAACGAATCTCGGCTTTAAACCTAGAGAAGTTCTCTATTTAAAACTTTATTAATAAATTATCGGTATCGTATACTACTTTTATATAACGTTTTAAGAATAATTTAATTTATTTCTATATATTACTTCTTATATAGGTTATTATAAAGATTATTTATTTAATAACTAGTATTATATTCTCGTTAAATATAAAGAATAATTAAAGTTATAATAATTAGTCGTTAAACTTCTCGCGCTCTTTATAATAATAATCTAGGCGGGTAATTTTAATACGGTCCCCTTCTTCTATAATATTACGTTTTTTAGTACTATTTTAAATATTTAAAACTAGGGTCTTTATTAATCTTAAGGTATTTATCTTAAAGATATTTAAAATATTAAAACTCTCCGTTTAATATTATAATATAACGTCGATAGGACCTAGGTTAATACTCGTAGAAAGAAATATTAAAGATTAAAGGATAGTAGGCTTCGTATTAATATAAAATTAAATTAAATAAATTTAATAAACTTAATTAATAATTTAATAAACGTTTATATTTAGAATTTATAATTAAAAGTTTTAAAGGAAGTTAAATACGAAGCTCTTATTTACTAGGAAAATACGTAGTTTATATAATAAAAGAAAATCGTACTAAGAGTAATATACTCTATATACTCGCGATTATAAATATAATAAGTATACTTTACTCGCGATACTTATTAATATAAATATAGTAAATATACCTACTAGTACCGTAGTAGGCGTAGTATCTATCACGATTTAAAAATCGTAATATTTTTATAAGAAGAGGGCGTACTTTAATAAATATTAATATATTAAATATAATACTATATATACTACGGTAAAATATATTAGGTAGAGTAATTAATACCGTCTCTAAAATATTATAAAAGATATTAAATATAGAAGAACTATTTGATATTTACTAATTTAAATTCCTAGTTATTTAATATACGAAAGAGAGGGAGGGGGTACGACGTCGGTTAATATAATTTATTTAATAATAAATAATAGGGTAAAATAGTAGAGAAGGTAGAGAAATAAAATTATATAAACTTTAGCTCGCTAAATATAGATTATAGAGTTAAGACGGGACTAAGTCTTTATAGGAGCTCGCTTAATATAGATTATAGGGCTAGGGTAGCGCTAGGCCTATTCAATATCTATAGGGTCTCTATAAAGGGTCTCCCGTTAATAAAGTAGGGTCTCCCTCTATCCGTCCCCGAATAATTTGCAATGGGGTCCCCGGAGCTACCCCGGGAGCCACCCTGTAGATTCCCCTAAGGTGAGTACGGGGGGCAGCTTAGGGACACCTTAGGGCCAGCCATTAGAACTATAGACAATTGTGTCGATGACGTGGATCCATAAAACCGCTGCACTTTTTAGAGATATTAACGATCTTGTAGAATCCCGATTTCGTCACTCCTTCTTCGCTTTATACGTTGCGTCTTTACGGGAGTCATAGATTGAGACGCCTACTTGGGTACCCATGGGAAGAGCTGCACCATCGCAACAACAGCTTGCCTAGTCCGCGTGGACAACAGCAATAGGCCCACATCAATTTGATCACTAGGTTTGGGACTAGGACGCTGTACCATATTTGTGTATATTGCAGTATGCCATAGCAATCATGATACTTAGACTTCTCACGACTGACCTTTTCTTCGCAGTACGCCCTCTCATGTAACGAACCTCATCCTTCGCTTCTCGCTCCCTCGAGCCATACACCCCGGCATTGAAGTAGGCCTTGACCTCTTCCTGTTCATAGGACTGGTGGTCGATGGAGCTCTCATGGTCGTTATCGCTGCAGAGACTCCAGCCTATGATGCTGGCGATTGGTATAACGATGATGCGCACGATGGATATCAAGCGGTCTATCCAAATGGGACGAGATACTGGGTACCCGCGAGGAATCCCACGCCTCGTTCTGGATTTGTGAATTGTGCAGAGCAGACTGCGTTCAATGAAAAGACACATCATCGGGCTGCAATTGAGTTGGTTGGGTGCGCATTTGATTTTGTAGCTACGTGAGTGATCCCCCATCTAGCAGCGGCGAAGGCATGAATGATTAACACTGGTTAGCATGCCACACCTCATTCTCTTCATCTGGGCCTGCATCGATACCCACAAACATAGCAAGATCAAGCGCTCAGCCCGAGCTAAAGAGATGGCAAATGGCATGGTCTACGGTATGATAGGTGGAATGGAAGACAAAGCACATTACGCACCTACAGTACAGCCGCTGCTTACACCATCGAAGCAGTGCACGGAGGACAAGGGAAAGGTCAAGGGCCCCTGTATGGATACACGCAACGTTTTGTGAAGAGTCAGAGCTACTATATGGTACCGCGCTATGGCTGAAAACCACGACCTTGAAGCTAGGCTACTCCGGCAGTTGTCCTGATTACATTCCTGCGATCTGAATAACAGGAATTGAATATATACCCATGCCCCAATCCTCTCCTGAGTTTAGATGCCGATTCCCTGCACTTTCCCGATCAACATTTCCACACATATCCGGCCCTACGACACCCAAAACATGGTATCTTACCCACTCCGCTGACTTTTGGCAGCTGGCGAAAGAAGTACTCTTCCTAGGGACGTCTAGAATCCGTTGTATTTTCTCAGAGCTCAAGTCTTCTTCTTCCTCCGCGTAACGATACTCAATGCCCGTCAAGTCATATTTGACGCTTGCGAGATACTTCGGGTCAAGGGCAAGGATCTCGATTCACAACCCGCTGATGTTGTTCAGGGAGGAGCGCATCCTACAGCGAACGTTAGCCTTCGAGTATGATATAAAACGCGCTTTAGTATTTACCGGCGACACTTCTAGGCTTCTTGGGTTTTCCTGTTTTCTTGAGCTTCGGGACATCGGTGGTTGCGGTCTCGGCTGACTCCTGTGTGTATTCCTTGAAGTGGCTCAGGACAAGAGTACCGTAGGTCAATTCCCAATGTTTTCCCTAAATGTCTTCGCTGCACGCGGCTTCTCAGGCCTGGAGAGGAACTTGGGTGACAACAAGGGTCTCATCGGAAGCGGCGACACTTCTAGGCTTCTTGGGCTTTCCATTTTTCTTGAGCTTCGGGACATCCTTGGCTGCGGTCTTGGCTGGCCCCTGTGTAGATTCCTTGATTGGGCTTTGGACGGAGCACCGTGAGTCGATTCCCAATGTTTTCCCTCAATGTCTTCGCTGCACCCGGCTTTTAAGACCTGGACAGGGAACTGTGTAACAACAAGGCTCTCATCGGAAGCAAGCTGAGCTTGCGGCAGCCGTGGTCGGTGAAATATGAGACGATGACGATGTGCTGTTGTTGAAGTCCTCATAGCATAATCGGGTACTTGCTAGCCAGCTGCCCATGTATCGCATATCTCACTTCGGGAACGGTTTGGGAAGAGGTCGACAGGAATAACGCCCAAGCGAGATGGGTTCAGTGCCTCGAAGCGTGTCACTTCCTCTGCTGTCCATGGTAGAGTACACCCGATTGGGTATTGGATATGACGGCAGCCATTCGAGTTGGGAATATCTTTCATCAACAAATTCGTGAGGTCGATTGACTGAATGCTCTAGGAAAAGGTGGCAGGAAATGACGCTCCAACAGTATGGGTTCAACGCCTCGAAACGTTTCAACTCCTCTGCTGTCCATGGTAGAGTACAGCCGAATGGATATTGGACATGGCGGCAGCCATTCGAGTTGGTAATATTTTTCATCAACAAATTCATGAGGGCGATTGACTGAATGTTTTCAGAAGAGGTGGACAGGAACAATGCTGAAGCAAGGTGGGTTGAATGCCTCGAAACCTGTCATTTCTTCGGCTGTCCACGGTACAGATGAGTAGGTACTCGACATGGCGGTAGCTATTCGAGTTGGTGATGTCCTTCATTGGAAACATGGTGGAAGCTGGATAAGTCCCAGAAATCCATAGTCTCTAGGATTGTATCTTTCATATATTTATGAGGTCGATAAATTGAGTGTTCTGGGAAGAGGTGAACAGGAACAACGCTCAGGCAGTGTGTATTGAGTGTCTCAAAACCGCGTACCTCCTCTACTGTCCACGGTACAGCTGATTGGGTTTTCGGCATGGCGATGTCCATTCGAGTTGGTAATATCCTTCATTCACACATTCATGAGTTCGATTGATGGAGTGTTCGACAACCAGTAATCATTGTGCGAAGCCGTCAGGTTGACACGGATTCCCACATGCGTTTGGTGTAGATCTTGGCGGCAATGCCGCACGAGATGCAGATCCGTGTGGGATTGGACCTCTTGGACTGGTTGTCTGAGAAAATTGGTTGGTGTCTTTGACGCAGCCCCAAGTCGTGCGAATGCAGCATTTGAGAGGGCGGCCTCTGGGAATGGTAGCTTCGATGCCACGTCTGCTGGACCGAAGTCTGGTGTGATTGCAATTCAAATGATCATTTATGAATCCATACCGAAGCTCTGGAAGCCAATGAATCCATGTTTTGCCTTCCAGAGTGTTCCCGATCGTACTGTGAGTACTTTTCATGAAAGATTTGATGCTTAAATTGAGTGTCATTCATCGCAGATTTCATCAGCTTTCTGCCTCAGTATTGAAGTTTCGTCATCTAGCCACCATTTCTTGGCTTTCGGCTGCTCGACAGTGAGATCAAGCCCATGGTCTAACACGTATTGTGCCAAAGCAGGTAACGTCGCGATGACACGGAGGCGATATGTCAGACTGAGCTATGTCTCGTTAGAGACATTCGTGGGCTTCGGATCAGTGCGGTTCCTTTCAGTCCATGCTTGTGTTTGGACATTCTCATGAAGTTGTAACCATGCATCTGTTCAAAGTCAGGTTTATTGGTCCGCAATAGCATAAATAAGGAAGCACACTAACCTTGTAGCTAAGGACCTAGAGAGGGCAAGTGAAGAGGGTGAAGAAGCAATTAATGAATGAGATGAGCTTTGTACTAAGCAGTACGCTGCTAATTGGTTGAGCTTGAGTGGGGTGCAAGATGTGTAATGGTAACCAGGTTTGATCCCAGAAAAAATGCAAGCCAAATTACCCTCATCTCCGTGCATTCGGGCAAGACTGAAGATGATTGCGTGGAGAGTGGTGAGGGGGAATGCTATGCTACCGATGGCCGCGGAATGGACGTGCTCTGAATAGCTGATTGTCTTTGGCTCATGAATAGTGATTAGTTCATGGGTGAAATGGCCATGATCCAGGAGAGTCTCGCCATTGGAGGAATGCGGCTCTTTGGAGCAGGATTTTGGCGTCTCACTGCCCAATCTCTGCCTTGCAATGACTTCCATCAGCTTATGATATCTCTTTGCCCCATGATCAGCTGCGATGATGAGCGTGAATGCTCTCTTAGAAGGGCGTAGCACCCGAAGACTTGATGCCAAAGACTGGTCAGAACGCGGGAGATTGACCCGTGGATGGTCAGCGTTGTTGTGCGTGATGAGGGTGACGTGTGGAGAATGATGATGACAGTGTGTAGTTCGTGGGCATGGGGTCCGCAAATGGTGAAGGTGACGCGTCAGGGTTCGACGGCTATATATTTGATGTATGAAGGGGATGTCTCGATCAAGTATGAGAAGGTAGGAATTGTGTAGAAGGGTTGAAGATGTGGTGATCTGGGTTGGGGTTGCTGAGTATGGAGTGTAGGAAGGATGGAAGAAGAAAGAAAGAAGGGGAAGAATCAGTGTTTAAATAGATCTGGGTACTAGCGTGCCGGTCTATGTCCGTTACTACAAAAGGATGAAGCTCAAGGTTGGTGAAGCCATTGTTGACTAAAGTGGCAGATTATCTCACATTCCTTTTTCACCTTCAAGTAGGGCTTCACCTTCTATGAATGTGAGGAGGATCACTGAGCACGATTCTTACTATTGCACTTGGTGAAAATGAAGAATAGCATTTGATGAATTCCGGACAGATTTGGTGGGCAGATTGCCTCAGCCTTGCCGGAGAAAGGTTAAAAGTGTACTTTGCAAAGCAACGGCAACATACAAGGACGCGACCGGAGCATTCAAGCCATTTATAACAGAGAATCGTGTATTTGTGTTATTCAACATGCGTACATAGGGGAGCAGGGACTATGAGGCTGGAATTTAGGTGATTCCTTTTTTTTTGACAATATTGAGGTATGAAGTGGATTCTCCACTTTCCTGGCCAGTCCTTCATCTCTCGAAGCAGTGAACAAATGAATACAGACTCGTCTGACTTTCAATGGCCATCAGTCACTTGATCGACGAATAAGCAAGTAGTCCCTCCAAGTAGTGATGATCATTGAGGAGTCTCGGCCGCAAAATGGACGGCAGTTGTGCGCGCACTGAGCCCAGTATATGCAACATCTACCAAAAAAATGGCGGAGAACGGTACCCCTAGCGCTCTTGATAAGCTAGTCTCGGCAGGCACTGCCTTGGGAACAAGTTGGAAAGCCCACTACGGGGAACGGGGATTGGTAAACACCTAGAACTAGCAATCAGTCACAACGTTGCTGTACAGACCATTTCACTGAACGACTTGATAGGATTCATGGTGGATGTATGCGTAGAATCTGCGAGGCAAGAGATACAAGAAGTGAAATATCCACGCGGGGCTTCCTACCCATCTACGCATTCAACCTTAGCTGCAGCCGCCTATGTTCGCTTGTGAGCTGAGCGCGTCATTGGTCAACAGGTAGCTTTGCTGTGAGGATTAGCTTTCTACCTTGAACTGTGAGTAAAGGGAGCGGAAAGTAAGGAAGAAATCTGTCATACAGAAGAGGTAGATGGTCGGAAAAGACTGTGAGCAGGACTGAAAAATGGCTATTTGAGAGGGTTTCATGAGGTTGATATTAGACTAGATGGTAGAGTTCCTGGCACCATCTGTGTCCTTCTAGCTAGTTCTAGACATACATTAAGCTTCTTGACGCTCAAATCTATACTGCCTCACTTGACCCAGCGTGTGGTCGGTGAATGCCTATGCCTCAGACGTTGGACAGCTTTGAGGTGCGAATCATTGGGGAAAGTGGAAGCGCCGAGCGGTGGTGGACTGAAGACGAATGAGCGAGTCTTGACTCTCAAGACATTTCCGCTAAAATGGCTCTCCAGGAGCGAAGACACCAAGATTATACTAGAATGAGCCTGAAGCAGCAATTGCGGTCTTCAATTAAACAAACAGAACCGTGTGGAAGTGGAGGAAGGATGAAGAAGCAATAATAGATCTTTCGGTTTCTCTTGTTGCCAGGGTTGTCAACGAAGAAGCCTATCCCAGCTTCGCCACCGCATTGATTCAGGGCTTTCTCTGGAGAGAGTGGACTGGCTGGCAAGTTCCTAGAGCTGGGCACAAATTTCACTACCAAAAGCTGTACTCGTACATCGAGGTCCGTTTATATTGGTCTGCGAGAAAGTCAGTGGAGCGAATAGCTTCTCCGTTGAACAAACATTCTAGGGACCGTTCCTATATCCACAGACGTTCCACGAAACGTGCTTGCTCCAATATCTTTTCGAACCACCTCCTTCTTCCGATTATCGATCATCACACAGCTCTAGCAAGCCAACGCGAGACCCTTATCATCAGCTCTTGAAGAATCATCTCAAAGCCTCTCTTCCCTTTAATGGTTGTTGGCCTAACCTCCACCATCTCCCTCACCGCCTAAGCCTTTAAAACATAGATCTTTCGTTTCGTCGCTTCACGACGGGAATGCATCCTCCCGTGCCACCCTCGTCGCCAACGGAGCGGAAGCTTTTGGAGTCGCTGATTAGGTTCTAGCTGAGGAAAAAGATCTTGCACTGAGGACACGGCTTCAGATCTTTGTTGCTATTGTGGTGGAGGTATATGGGCTCCTAGGTGTATCCTAGTGAACGCATGAGGAGGGTGAGTGATTCTGAGGTCTAGCAAGGATCTGGGATTTTCCCCACCGCACTCTCGGTCTCAGATCGTGCTCTTGATTTGCTCCGGCCTGGTATCTCTGAACAAAGCAGCTTTACTGGCCATCTTGGTCACTGTAGGGGCAGTGCTGTATCTCGTGATTTTTTGGAAGAGGCTGTAATTTCTGCCATCTTGATCGTAGTATACGCACTCTGACCTCCCTTCTGTCATCAGTGCTCCAACTTGCAAGATCCATGACGCCATCAGCACTTGCGGCGTCCACGGCACCTATGATGTGGGCGCCCTGTCCTCACCTGGGCGGCTCTAATCGTTTGGAGCGTAGACCTGACCTCCTTGAGGGGTCGTGGGCTTTATTATAGGTCTTGGGTCAGATCGTCGACCCATCTTGAGGAGTTCATATTACTCGGTTGACCTCCGCGAAGCAACAAGTTTAGTTTATCATTGAGTATCAGGAAGAAGGCCTACTTGGACAGGGAGGAGGTACTGGATCCAGGGCTTGACGTAAACAAACCCGAATATGGGAAATAAATCCGATGTTAGATCCGATCGCCGGACCGTACTGGTCTATAGCCTACAGCTCCAGTAAAAGCTCTAGCCAAAAGCAGCGACTAGCAGTAAGTCCGTAAGTTCGCTTCTAGGTCTCGGGTATCCTAACCATAACTCTCTGCTTTGCAACTCTTTTCCCCTCCTCTCTCTCCTTTTCTCCAGCATCTGTCTTCAGTTTGATCCCTTTAGAGTCACAACCAGTATCGACCATGCAATCGTCGAGTAACTTGAACCCAATATCTTTATATGCAGCCTCGGCATCATCACTGAAGCAATCCAGCCAAACAGGTATCTTCCTGTCCCTCTGCCACCGCCTTCGTATGCCCCAATCGAGCAATTGCCGCCCCGGCCTTCTCTCGCCTTCCCATTCCGGATTGCGACAGCATGCTTGTACGAAAACAAGATTGACCTCGTTCCCGCCCTCAATATCGGCATCCTTGAGTCCCTTCGCGATCATATTTCCCACATTCCCCTCGAACGTAAAAACCGCGCGCCAAAACCCCCGCAGCCCGAGCTTCAGGAGGCCAGGGAGGAAGCCGGTCCGCCATGCGAGAAGGGACTCTGACCAGCAAGGGCGGGCGTGGGGTGGAAGGAGGAGAACGACGGCGGCGATGGGGCCGGAGGGGATGGAAGGTGAGGAATTCTCGGGGCCGGGAGTAGTGGTGGGCGTGTAGGCTATCATGACATCCCCATTGTGCGCTCGGTTGAGGTTGATCCACGCGCGATAGAAGTCGAGACGGCGGGCTTGGAGCGGCAAGAGGGGCCCGGAGGAGCGGGGGATCGCAGGGATAGGCTCGGTCAAGCATTCGAACCAATTGTGGAGCCTGGGCTGGTATTAGTGGAACGGGTTATTTCCAAAAGACTGAAAAGACGAACCAGATCAGCAGGAAGCTATTGTACATGATGCGTGCTAGCTCGTCATCCTCTGAAGGATCGGCATCGCGGAACACAAGGTCGGCGGGCATGTTGGAGGTGATGAGCCGCGTCAGTGGTCATGAAGTTACGGAGCGAGAGCTAAAATCTGGTCGGAGAGTTTTCGGCCATCAACGAGTTGTCTGGCCAGCGGCTATCGACACCTGTGACTGAATATACGCACAATATTTATTACTCTTTGAATTATAAAGGTAAAGTCTAGCTTTAGGCCGGGACAAAGAGATTATAACAATATAGCAGGCTAGCGATAATAAGGTAGGTAAAGAGCGAGGGCTATAATAAGACTAGAGGCGATCGTGTAGCATAAAGTAGGTAGTAAGAGTAAAAGTAAGAGTAGGAGTATAAGGGCGACGGCGTAGTAGAAAATAATAAAGATATAAAAGACGGTTAACACTATTGGCGATGGTAAATCTAGGGCGCGGAACTTAGATTTTAATGTAATCCTTATATAATTAAGTAAGTCCGCCTTAAATCCGAACCTTGCGCCCCTTACTAATCTGAACCTTCAGGGCATCCCGCACTTCTAAGATCTGGGGCTCAATGATGAAGAGGATTATACTACTGGGAAAATACTAAGGAATCCTTCACATATGTTCTTGTACATGTCAATTTGAGAGAGAACCTACGCTTAATATGCCCACCCACTGACCCCTTGATTTCCGCTTCCATTACTCATTCTCTGACTCGATCCCCTCTTTCTACTCCTGGCGCTTTCGCATCTCCTATTCTACTGCGTGCTTGAACCCTGCCTCCAGACCAGAAATAGGTTCACAACCCAAATTTCGTACACAGTACGTAAAGATGCACATGTTTAACGCCTTAGACTTCTTATAGCCAATTGTGAAGATGAAGAATGCCTATTCACTCACACCTGCCATACCTAGAGCGAGCCAGATGGGACTAACGGTAACCGGTCCAGGGGATGTGGTATCTCCCCAGCCCGTCAGATCAATCTTGAGGTATCCTAAAGAGGCACAGGGTTCCCATCTACGATATCGAGAACCTCTCCCTTCGTTTTCTTTTGTAGCAGAGCTAGGGTTGGAAATGGGCCTTTGCTACAGGGATTCAAGCATGTGCCGCATCTTCTATTATCTCGCTTGCCACATATTGTAGGGAACCGAAGAGATACATTGTGGATATCTTGACGGCTAGCGTCACGAGTTAGCACATCAGTCGTGGCTTTAGAGAGCTCTTAGGATCTGTCTTTTGAATTTGGCTCCTAAAGACGCTTATCTTCATCAAGATCGATATGCTCAACACCCGTCAAGATGCTGACCGAGGATGCAGAAGAAGACGACGCAGCTGCACCAGCCATCCCTTAGTATTACTTCTCGTAAAACCTGGCTTCTCACTGTGCTGTCAGATAGCCTTCGAGAAGCGGTATGAATGCGACAACAGTGGTAGAGAAGGCAGGTGCGTGCCGGTGCAGAGGCCTCATAAAAAACAACTCATACGGAACAATTTTCAGCAATAGTCAGATAGTACGATTCAAAATCAGTGCGTTGCTCTCTTGGGATATTCCGTATCCAGATTTCATGATCGAAACCAGTAGAATGCCCAGATACGCGAGCAATTGATGGCAGAAATGCCAAGAGATGCGATTGGTAGAGGCCTGTAGACATTGCCGTTGAGAACAAGCAAACAGACCAGATGGAGTAATAAAGAATACTTATGCGAGAAATCACATTTAGTGGAACAGATGCAGGAACAGCTTACACTTCCATCAATTGATCGCAAAGCGCCTAACAAGATTGATGACTCTTTCAGACCTTCAGATTCAAAGCAGACGAAAGCGCCTTGAAAATTTGAGACACCTCAAGTTTCCTACCTTTCAGATTACGGCTTGGTGGGCAATTTGTCGTCTTGAGACATGTCATGCACACAATCAGGGAGACAACAAGTCTCTATTCCCGAGCCGTGCCCCTGACACTCGTAGAGAGCCTCTAGTCGATCGTACAATGCCAATCGCCGTTGCACGTTATAGAATAGTAAGCAAAGGGCCCCCATTTGACGCTGTCCATAATTATATCAGAACATCAGATATCTCAAGCTAGTATAGCAGCCCCTTCCCACGATCTCTCAGCATTGTTTGCGTCTGTATGTATCGAAACCGTCGAGAGCAGAATGTAGAAAAAGACGGGAAAGAGCATTGCACAATTTGTAGGCAGAATGTGAAAACAGCTCCTTCCTAACATCCCCGCTCGCCCCAAGTCAACCGTAAGCTCTGACCTATTGCTATGGTGTCACAGGGGCTTAAATACCTGTTTCTCTCCCCAATTTCCTTCTTCCTTCTTTCTCCTCTCCATCACGCTCTGCTCCATCTACCACAATCACCACTTGCCATCATCACTTGCTGACCCTTTCGCCTTATCTTCTTACCACTGTCTTTCACACACACACTGCTTTGGCCGTAAGCTCATCATAGAGCTCTGTCATCGCTCTAACGCAATCACTGGGATTTTTCTGCTCTTCCGTGGATTGGTAAGACTGCTTTTCCGTTATCCTTTGAAACCACTTGACTGCCCATGAATCGATCGATCGTCTTCCATCTCTTCTTGTGTGGCTCTCTGCAGTGACAGAATTACCCCAACCCCCCTGTCGCTGCCAAGCTGACTGTGTCTCTCTCGCCACCCTTCGGCAGGCAAGTGAGCCAGCATGCACCTTACCACGAGGAAGAATTCGTGTCTGCATATAGGCCCACTAGCATTACTAGATCTTGCACCTTTCAACTTTCGAGAGACTCAGACTTGTTATACTGACGTCGAGGCATGACAGGTCTGTTCTGACCGCCGGCCGAAACGACGTCTTTTCTTGGTCATCACGGTCTCTCGAGCCTGACGAAAGGAACAACCAGAACAAAGAGCGTGACTCAGTGAGCCACTTCTCGGGCGGCTGTCACCCATCAGAAAGGCCAGTGATATGATTTTATGATTTGACCTCGTTAGAACATCCCAGGAGGTTCGATAATGTCTTTTCATTGCATGTCATCCTTCTGACCAGCACTCCGAGGGATCTCGCCATGAATGGGGAAGAAGAAGTGCCCATGGAGAAGCCAAACATCAGGTTAATCATGATTTGGGCGTGGAGAGTTCAATATAAAGTAATCCTTCAGGCGGGCTTCGGCTAATTACAGTAGTCTTTCCCACAGGACCCGCGGACCATTCCGGCTTTCTTTTCCTTCCTTCGCATCCGCAGACCTCCGAAATTTCGAATCCCCGTCCCACCGGCCAGCGAGGAATCTACCAGTATGTGATGCTGGTCACGAATGGAAGCCCCTGCCTTGTTTCAGGACAGCCAAATAACTCCCCCGTCAACGACTCGTCACACAAGCACGCCTTTTTCCTGCCCACCCCTCGCCGATATCAATTCGCCTACACGGGCGCTCCTACATTTCGAATGCTTGAGAGCTTGAGAAGAAGAGATGATTTAGCGGAATATCTTACAGCTTACCATATCGAGTCACAACTTCCAAAACATATTGATGAGGGTAGAAGTAAGTATAGTGTGGGTCGGGAAGTAAAAGTAGGATCAAGGATGGCACATGGATTTGGTACTCCCGTAGCAAAGCGGATCTTCATGCATACACCGCGAAATTGTCAATATATCTTACATCTCCAACTGGCTGTAGAAACCAAAATGAACCTCCCTTTCACATAGAAGTCTCAACCGCTCCCTAGCAGTAAAAGTTGCTCCAGATCGGAAGAGC
>JAABUS010006627.1_pt1 | contig 13915 bp, 7 predicted proteins | sample 5560161 | NCBI WGS metagenome assembly JAABUS01 (sample SAMN10711885, study PRJNA513376) | rock metagenome | isolation source: Antarctica rocks | place: Antarctica: Victoria Land, Trio Nunatak nord | collected 2016-01-04 | reverse complement strand
TAAGAGTTATAAATGGCTTTAAAAAAACAGCCTGAATAATGTCCATTAGAAACAATCATCTCAAAAACAGCCTGAATAATGTCCATTATACCCTTAAAACACATTCTGACATTATACAAAGGGCTCCTCTAAGCATGATTGCTTCCTATCTTGGCATTACGCAGGAAACCTTAAGCAGAATTCGTGCTCAACAGTAAGTTTTTTTGATAAAGATCAAATCTTTGATTCTATAAAGAGATGAGCTTTGCAAGAAAGAATAATACTGCTATGAATCTATTACTTTGGATATTACAAATCTTGCTGGCTATGGTGTTTTCATATTCTGGAATCAATAAATCAATTTATTCAGAAAGAGCATTGGTAGCAAAAGGGCAAACAGGAGTGGAAGGCCTTCCTACCGGGCTCATCCGTTTTATAGGAATAGCTGAAATTTTGGGTTCCATTGGCATTTTGCTGCCGTGTCTGATAAACGTGTTTCCACTGTTAACACCGGTTTCGGCTCTATGCCTTGCACTTATTATGGTGCCGGCAGCGATAATTCACTATAAAAGGATTCCGAAAAGTAAAAAAGAGGGCAACAATGTAATCACTAATATTGTGCTATTTGTTATGTGTCTGATAGTGGCTTATGGCAGGTTAAAACCATAAGTATAACTTACTGTGTTTTTAATGTCGTAAACTTTGTGGTTTTAGATACTGAAAAATAATAGCAAACTCAAAAAGAACACAGGATGCGATAACCAGAATTTTTGTTTATCTGAATTTTTTTCCTGTTTGCTTCAATAAAATAATTGATGAATAAGGCTTAAGAACTACGCTTCTAAAATATAGATTATTGTTAACGTCTCTGTAGTTTCCGGCAAAATTTACCGTTTTATTATTATCAGAAGGATTGTATTCAAAACGAATGTAATCATCAGGAACAGCATTATTATGAAATGACATAGAAGACATCTTAGAAGAAGGATCTTTTCTATGGGTATTTTTCCAATCATTTAAAGAGAGAACTTCTGTTACATTTTTTCCTGAACTATTTTTATAAGATTGTTTGAATACATGATCATCACCAAAGGGGCGGAAATAATAATTGCTGTCTAATGTACCGATGCTATCTGCAACATTTCTTTTAGTTAAAAGGCTTAAAGGTATTTGTTTTGGAAATTTTGAAAAGAATGTATTATTTATAATCTTATTATCTCTAAAAGGGTTGGGCCCTCCTTCATGCTGCATATAACATCCAACATTATTACTGAATAACGTATTATCTTTTACTTCTATATTGAAAGCATCATGAAGAACTATTCCACGGAAAGTATTTGCCACTGTATTTCCGGTGATTTCAACTCCGTTAGCCCTGTCATCCATATAAATCCCGTTGGCAGCGGAATATGTGGAATTTGTACCAGCGGGTGCGCCTATACCATTTAATACAATATTTCCTATTATCTTTCTATTTGTATAGAGAGTTTTGTCATTTTCATTTGCACGGATATAAATGCCGCCTCCATCATCCTTTACGAAACCAAAAGTATTTATAACATTATTTTTAATCGTCTGATTTTCTCCCTTTACAAGATGTATGCCCATATAACCTGAACTATCAATTTCATTATTTTCCACCAGATTGCCTGACCCGCCAAATTCAATCCCTTTATAGGGGCTGCTATCACTTCCGCCCATTCCTGCTATCGCGCCTGAATTGCGTATAGTATTATTTCTTATAATTGAATTGATACTCTTGTTCAAATTAATTCCGTAACTATTTGAATATAATATCTGACAATTTTCTATTTTAAGATTTCCGGAACTTTTTCCAACTGATATTCCTGTATTTCCTGAAAAAAGGACATCACAGTTTTGTATTGTTACATTGTTGCTGTTATTAATTCTGAAACCATAGCTATCAGCTCCCTTTACTGTTAAATTATCAAATACTAAATTGCTGGAATTATCAGAATTAATTAAAGTGGGGGTGGTGGATGCTTGTATAGTATAAGAAGAAGGATTCTTTTGCCCAAAGTAAACATTCATTTTTTTTGAAGAAGGATTGTAATACCATTCTCCTGGTTGGTCGAGCGTTTTAATGTCATTTTGAAGAAAATAACCAAAATTATTTGAAGGTGGCGATTTGGAAGAAGAAGCATAATTGATTGTATTTCCAGAATGAGAAGTAATGCGGACTCTGTCGAGTTTCCATCGGGCTGCCCGAATGACTGCTTGTGCTCCTGTCCAATTCGGTTCAGATGACAATTCATTATCGGTGATGGATAGATAACTGTCACGTGATTCGAAAGTAAGATAGCCTTTATTAGCAGCATTTGCATTTGGATAACGTCCAATCTGCTGCAGGACATTATTTGAAAGTAAAATATTCACATTTTTCCCTAATGAAGCATCAGAACTTTCATAGACACCATTATATCCTGCTGCCGGTGTCCAGTTTGTAAGTGTTATTAAACTGGTTATTACAGGTTTTTCTCCCAAACCGTAAGCGGAAAAAACAATAGGCAAATCTTCAGTACCGGATTTATTTATTGTAATAGAGCCAAAAAAGGTTTCACCTCTTTTAAATAGTACATGATCTCCAGGTAAAAAATTGTCCGAAAAAGAGTTTAGTTTATCTAATGTTTTCCATGGTGTAGAGGCATTTTGTGCCTGTTTTGGTGTCCGGTCATCGTTGCCCGATTTAGTGGAAAAGTAGTAACTAGTTGCTTTTGCAGAATGCAGAAAAAATAAAGGTATTATCAGAAAGAATACGCCTTTCATCTTGGTGATTTTATATTAAATATTTTATGTAGTTACCGGTTTTATTTTGGATAAGAACTATTTATAGAAAGCTTTGTATAATATTAAAGATCATCCTTTTATCCTGTTCGGTATACCATTTCTTAGCCAAAGTTTGATAAATATAGTTAAGCTATTGTTTAAAAAATGTGTTTAGGTCTTGCAGCAGATAAAGAGAGTCTGTGATAAAATTACCGGAGGGAAAGCAGAAGATAAATAAAAACGGGGTCTTCTGTTGATTTGAAAACCCCTGTCTCTGCATTGTTTGATTTGGATACTTTATATCTTAGTAAGATAGTTTCAAAGTTTTTATGATATAAAATATTGTTCTTCAACGCCTGTTTTATTTAAATTTTGAGGGATAATTTTCAATGCTAATAAGCATTTTTTTCTCCTTTTAGTACATTAAAAACAGTTAAGAATACAATTTTTACGTCCAATAACAGGCTCCAGTTTTCCAGATACCAGATATCATAAGATACGCGATTTTTAATTTCATTAGTCTCGGTAATTTCACCCCTGTAGCCGTTTACCTGGGCCCAGCCTGTAATACCGGGCTTTGAAAAATGACGAACCATATATTGGTCTACTATTTTAGAATAATCGTCAGTATGTTTAATCATATGGGGCCTCGGACCTACAATACTCATGTTACCTATAAGAACATTAATAAATTGAGGAAACTCATCAAGACTTGTTCGTCTCAAAAACTTACCAATCTTTGTAATGCGATCATCATCTCTGGTGGCTTGTTGCAGATCTGCATTCTTATTCATTTTCATACTCCGGAACTTATAGCAAAGAAAGCTTTTTTTGTTTTTACCTGTCCTTAATTGTGAAAAGAATACTGAGCCGGGAGATTCAATAAAAATAAGTATACTAAGTAAGGGTATAAGCCAGGAAAGAATAAACAGAATAACAAAAGAACTCATTAAAACGTCGAAAATTCTCTTTTTAATTATGTTATTAAAATCGTCTAACGCTACGTTTCTTACTGTGAGAACAGGCATGTCATTGAGATAAGATACAAAGAAGGGGCCTTTAATAAAAACAGAAAAGTCAGGTACAATTCTAAACCGGATACATTCATGTTCAGCCTTCTGAATCAACGGGTAAAGCTCAGCATTTTGTTCAGGTGTCACGGATGAAAATATTTCATCAACTTTATACTTTTTTGAAACCTCAATCGTAGAAGTTATATCGCTTAAAATGGGATAATGGGATAATTCTTTTACGTTGTCTTCATTTTCAGTAAATCCTACGATTTCTGTATTTATCCCTTCCTGTTCCAGGTATGAAGCTAATTTTTTTGCTGTATTATTATAACCAATAATAAGAATCCGCTTTACGTATTTTTTGCTTTTTTTAAGATAGAGGTTAAGTCCGATATATGCAAACCGATTAAAAATTAATGCAAAACCAAAGGAAAAAATTAATGAAAATATGAATAATCTTGAAAGTATGAATTGGCCAGTGAAAAATTCATATAAAATCAAAAATGAGAACCAGAAAAGATAAACTTTTATTGTTCTGCCGAAGAAAAGTTCAAAGGATAATATATTTTTTTCACTATAAGCTCCTCCTAACCATACGCAACTTAACCAAATAATGTTTATCCATAACCAGTATTGATAATAATAGCTTAAATATTGATCCGGAATTCGCTCTCTGAAAAAAAAGTGGGATGCAACAAACACAAGATTGAGCATCACAAGGTCCAAACAGAAAAGAGTAGATTGCAGGAAACGTAAAAATTGTTTGTTCATGGTTTTAATAGAATTTGTGTTGCGATATTAATAATTTTAGATGAACCACATTCATCATACTATTCTAATATACGATACCGGACGACAATTATTATTTACTTTCAGGAAAAAGTATAAAAACTTTAAACAGAATATGTATTTTACCCCACTATGCTTATTGCTTTGCAAATAATCTATGCATTATTATATCGGGCAAAATACGATAAGTCTAATGATTTAACGACAAATGTGGAGGATGCCTTCACAAATACCCTAAATTATTTCTATCCATCAGTACAGGAGTTTGTTAATTAGATAGGTACTCGTTCTCAGGTTATTTTTTTCTTCTCAAAAGGTCTGTCCAGCTGCTGGAAAACATTTCAGTTTAATAAAGACAATTAAATGCCCGCATAAGTCATCATTTTTTTTTGGGGATAATAAAACCTTTGGCAGAGACGTATACCATGGGTTGTTGGTTTACACATTTAAGGTCTGTTGTAAATGTTACTAATCCATTCTTCCCGTTTTATGAAAAACTTTTTTACCCTGCTTTTTGTATTTGTTATAGGTTCTGCTCACGCAGCTACTTATTACTTTTCTTCTGTTTCCGGTGATGATTCAAGAACTTCATCTCAGGCAGAAAGAGCCACCACACCCTGGAAAACATTAGATAAATTAAATTCTTTTTTCCACAAACTTCGACCCGGAGACTTTGTTTTATTTAAGCGTGGTGAAACTTTTTACGGTCCAATTACAATAAAAAAATCAGGTGTCAAAGGTTCACCGATTGTTATTGGTGCATATGGTACGGGCAGCAGGCCGGTTATAACCGGGTTAACAAAGCTTTCGCACTGGGTAGCAGTTGGCAACGGTGTTTATGAAAGCTATAATTCCTCTCTTCGTACCAATCTTAATATGTTGCTCTTAGATGACGTTCAGCAACCCATGGGCCGTTATCCTAATACAGGGTATTTAACCCATGAATCTCATGCAGGCAAAAAATCAATAACAGATAATGAATTGTCTTCTGCCCCAAACTGGAAAGATGCAGAACTGGTGATGAGAACTGTTCATTGGGTAATAGAGAGATGTAAAATCACCTCTCATTCAGGCAATACAATTTTCTATAGGGCAAATAAAGGAGCTTATCAGCCAGGCGCATACTATGGTTACTTCATCCAGAATAGTGTTAAAACACTCGACGAGGCAGGAGAATGGTACTATAATCATGGCACTAAGAAAGTGAGCATGTATTTTGGAACAAAGTCTCCTTCATCTTTTAATGTAACTGCCAGTGCAGTTGATTATTTAATCTATTCACGTGGTAAAAGTTATGTGGTATTTGACAATTTAACTCTAAAGGGAGCTAATAAAAAGGGGTTTGATATTAGTGGCGGAAGCAATTTCAGCATTAAAAACTGTGATGTTTTATTTTCCGGAGAGACTGGTATCAGGGCTTCAAATGCATATTTAAAAGTAGAAAATTGTAAAGTTTTAAATTCTAACACCTCCGGCATTGTTGTCGAAAGTTCAATGTATGCTGCTATAAGAAATAACATGGTAAAAAATACCTATACTATAGCAGGTATGGCCAAAAGCGGCCAAGGACAAGGCTCGGGTATAAGAATTGGCAAGAACGGTCTTGCAGAATATAACCATATTATTAATTCCGGTTTCATAGGCATAAGCTTTAGCGGAGACTATGCAGTAGTTAAAAATAATTATATAGACACTTTCTGCTTTCTTAAGGATGACGGCGGAGCTATTTATGCCTCTAATGGCAATAACCTGACCTTCAGAGGAAGAAAAGTAACGGGCAACATTGTATTAAATGGTATCGGAGCGGCTGAGGGCACTAATATAACCAGTTCCAATGCAGATGGAATTTATATGGATGATGATGTAAACGGCGTTGAGATTACAGGTAATACCATAGCTAATGCTAACCGTGGTCTTTATCTGCACAACACAAGAAACATCGTTGTGAGGAACAATACCTCTTTTAATAATAACAGCGGACAGCTTCATATGAAGCACGATGGTTTAGGCGAACCGCTTAGAAATCATACCATTATTAATAATATATTCTTTTCAAAACTTGCCAGACAAATAGCTTCTTCCATCTATACCAAAGCTGATGATATAGGCAGTATAGGGCGCTTAGACAGTAACTATTATGCCAGACCTATTGATGACAGGATGGTCATTTCCAATATTATCCATTTGTATAGCTCTACAGAAGACAAAGATTACCTTGATCTGGCTGGCTGGAAAGCAGAGTATAATAAAGACCCTGCTTCAAAAAGAAGCGCCAAACAAATCGCTCCCTATAAAGTAAAGAGTGTAACGGGTGCAAATAAATTGGCTTATGGAGCTTTTAACAGCAGTACAGATGCCAGGAAGCCATGGGCCAATAAATGCTCTTTATCCTGGCATTCAGGAGTACTTGATGGCGGCAATGTAAAGGTTGTGCCCTCAGCAAAAAGTTCTTCTATTGTTTTATATGTCAGCGCTCTTGACGCCGCAAAAAAGTATATTTTAAGATATAGCCTTAAAGGCACTGGGGTTATGAGCATAGGTGCATATTTAAGAAGTTCTGATTATAAGGCTCTTACTTCAACCCAATACCGTACCGTAAGCACAACACGCAGCGAAAATGAAATGCTCTTTACCCCTTCTGCTGATGAAACATCCGGTGCGTTGGTATTTAGTGTTGATGCCCGCAGTACTTATCATCTTGATAATATACAGTTATATGAAGCCGATGTTGCTGTAACTAACCCCGATGATTCTATCAGGTTTATATTTAACGCAAGCCAGGTAAGTAAAACTATTAGTTTAGATGGCAGTTATGTTGATGTCAAGAACGACAAATTTTCAAACAGCATAACATTGCAGCCTTACCAGTCAGCAGTTTTAATTAAAGATGACGGAGTTCAAAATACAGCTTCGTCTGTAAACATTACCAGCCCGAAGAACAGTTCAGCTTTTGCAGGCCCTGCCTCAGTTACTATCAGCGCCGATGCCGCTAATGCTGATGGCACTATCAGTAAAGTGGAGTTTTACAATGGCAGCAGGTTATTACATACTGAGTATAATAGCCCATATCTATATACATGGAATAATGTACCGGCAGGAACGTATACACTTACCGCCAAAGCTGCAGATGATAAAGGTGCTGTAACTACTTCTGCTGCTGTTGTCATCTCGGTGTCCGCTGATAATGCTGCACCTGCTATACGCATTACCAGCCCCGGGAACGGTTCAACCTTTGCTGCACGAGCTACAATTAATATGATTGCTGTTGCAAGTGATGCTGATGGTACAATTAGTAGAGTTCAATTTTATAACGGCACAAAGTTATTACATACCGAATATCAGGGAATTTATTCTTACTCCTGGAGTAATGTACAGGCAGGGACTTATACAATTACCGCAAAAGTTACAGATGATAAAGGTGCTGTAACTGCGTCTGCACCAGTAACAATATCAGTGGCAAAGCATGGTAAAAGTCGCAGATCTTTAAATAATAATGCATCAAATGTTGCAAACAATGCTAATGCTGATAGTATAAAAGAGGTGACAGCTCTGTCGCCATTGAACTTAAAGTTGTTTCCTAACCCTGCAGGCAATACAGTGTTTGTATCAGGCAACGGCTTACCGCAAAATAAAGAATTTATAATATCAGTTGTATCTATTAATGGTATAGTTCTTAAAACTATTCACGCCAACACATCAGATAAAGCGGTTGAAGTGAATATTTCATCCCTAGGCTCAGGAGTATATATTATAAAAGCCGCAGCAGGCTCTATAACTATAAACAAACAATTTGTAAAACTGTAAAAACTGCTGATAAGAAAAATTTGAAATAAGCGGAAGAAGTTCTGAAAGTAAAACCAACTACAGTGGAGTTAGGTTTTACTTTTTTTATTTAAAGTTTAATTTTTGCCAGGCTCATTCCTTGTATTATAAAACAGCAAAACAAAGCATATCAAAATGATAAGAGGCTTTAATTAACGAGGTTTATTCTTTTTGAAGCTAATCTTTGTGCTAATGTAAATTTAGCCAATTACATAAGTGATGAGATCACAAAAACATGCAATATAGTTTACACTACTAAAGCGTTGTTATTAAAATATTCTTTAGGTGGTATTTGTTTGAAACTTTTTCGGAATCTAACCGCTTTCAAACGTAAGGATCCGCTAGCAGCAATTACCAAAATCTTATATACAAAGCTGATAGAATGAGCAGAATGGAAGCGATCAGCGCAATAGATATCGGTCGTATTCTAAACATTTCAGGATACAGTGAAAATGCTTTTACATTTATTTTCGGACCCGCCAGGCTCATTACCACCATAACTATAATTGTGATAAAAAAAGACCATCCCATGGAGATGAAAAAAGGAATCTCATAAGTTCCTTTACCATTAGGAAACGCAGTATAAAGTAAGGTTTCGGTTCCTAAAACCTTTACAGCTAACTGTCCAAAAAATATAGATGAAACAAAGCCGGTAATGAGGCCTGCCAGCGCTGCAGCACCTGTTGTTCTCTTCCAGTACATACCCAAAATAAAACAGGCAAATACGCCAGGGCTTATATAGCCCGTGTACTTCTGTATGAAGGTATAACCGCCACTGCCGCCGATGCCCAGGAGATCATTCCAGGTAAAAGCTATGGCCATTATCATTGCTATTACAATCGAAAGCCTTCCCATCCACACCATATTCCCTTCACTTGCATTTTGTTTAAAGTATTTTTTATAAATATCAAGGGTAAAAATGGTTGAAATACTATTGGACTTGCCGGCAAGGGAAGCTACAATGGCGGCGGTAAGCGCGGCAATAGATAATCCTCTGAGGCCATTTGGCAGAAAGGTAAGTATGGCAGAATAAGCGCCGTCTTTACCATTAACCAACTGCGGTAAATGACCATTCTTGTACAAAACATATGCAACAATACCGGGAAGCATTACAATAACAGGCATCATTATTTTGAGAAAACTGGCAAAGAAGATACCTGTACGTGCCGTATGCAAGTCTGCACCCAATGCCCTTTGTGTTATATATTGGTTGCACCCAAAATAATTAAGATTGCCAATCCACTGTCCCGCAATGTACATAGTAATACCCGGAAGGATCAGGTACTTGTTTATCTGCTCTTGCGGAGCAGTTATATCAGGCTTTTTAAATATCATGTGAAAATGATCAGGAGCTTCTCTTAATAAAACTTTGAAACCAGCAATCACATCCGTGCCCAAACCAAACTTTTCACTTGTCATAGTTAGCGCCATATATGTTGTAGCCAATCCACCCAGCACCAGCACTGTTACCTGTATCACATCTGTATACCCAATTACCTTCATTCCTCCAAGAGTGATAATTAATGCGAAAATGGCAAGCCCTATCATAACAGTATGAAAGTACTGCCCCCCCAATAATCCATTAATTGCCAAAGCGCCTAAATATAAAATGGAAGTAAGATTTACAAAAACATAAAGAAACAACCAGAATATCGACATAATTAAAGCAACTGTCTCGTTGTAGCGCATCTGAAGAAATTGCGGCATTGTATAGATCTTATTTTTCAGATACACAGGTATAAACCACATCGCCACAATAATCAGTGCTACAGCGCCCATCCATTCGTACACAGCAACTGCTATTCCGGCAAAAAATCCATCCCCGCTCATTCCTATAAATTGTTCTGCCGAAATATTAGAAGCAATTATAGATGCACCAATTGCCCACCATGTCAATGAACCTTCTGCAAGAAAGAAATCTTTGGTATCAGTGGCTTTTCTCTTTTTCTTTTTATATATCCAAACGCCATAAAAGGCTACAAATAAAAAGTAAATAATGCAAACAATGTAGTCAATAAAAGCGAGTTGATTATTCATATCCTATCGTTAAAATAGATGCCTTTTGATAAATGCATTGTAAAGTAAAGCATTAGAAGGAATATTATAAAAATCAATAGCTATAAAAAATATTACCTGCAGAAAAAATTTTTAATTTAGTTATTGACAGAAAAATGATTTAAAGGAAACAAGAGAAAAAAACTCCGAAATAAGTATAATTTAATTTGCACAGAAAATAAAAAAAGGCAGCTAAAATGCTGTTACTATTATAATAATGCATTTTAACTGCCTGGTAGCAGGTGGTTTTGGTTCAGCTATTACTTATAAAAAAATAATTGCCATTTTCAGTCTCATAACTTCAAAGTTTCCGGCAAATATTTACTAACAAGCTGATGATAATAAGGCTTTAACTCATCCCAGTCAGGGGCTACGGGACTTTTTGAATACAAATCATAAGGATTGAAAAGGTTTACCCATTTAAACATTTCACGATCATGATCATCCATTAAATGCTCATAAGCGTGCTCTCTGTGCTGTGCATAGAAAGAATGATAGCGAAGCATATACAATGCCGGTTCAGGCAGGTAATCCTTCATCATATGATATACATATTCATCGTGACCCCACGATAATTGAACATTTTTCAATCCGCAACCAGGTGAATAAATACCATATTTGGTATTATACTTTGGATTATAATAATCAGGATTTTCTTTGAAAAATTCACTGAAGACTATTTTATCCGAGTAAGCACAACCTACAGGAAAAGTATCGCCGACAACAGCCCATTGCGGTTCGCCAAAAAGACATAATACTTTACCCATATCATGAAATAATCCGGCAAGAACCATCCAGTCGGGATGTCCGTCTGCGCGTATTGCCTCAGAAGTTTGTAAGAGGTGTTGGAACTGATCAAGATCGGTATCAGGGTCGGAGTCATCAACCAATTTGTTAAGAAAATCAAATGCATTCCATACCGGCATTTCTTTCTTATCAAACTTTAAATAATTATTTTTCTTTTCTGAAACAAACTCATACGTCTGGTAAGTGTGATTTAGTTTGTAAAACTCTCTTACACTGTCACGTGCAGGTTTATCATAGTTTCTGAATTCTTCTGCAGCTTTACTTTCGGTAATGCTTTCAGGATCAGGATAGCGATTAAGCAGATCGTCTTCCCATTCATCTAAAGAAGCTAATGGATTCGTTACTGCCTGATTGATAACTTTATTCATGGCTTTAAGTTTATCGTTTAAGGGTTTTAAATAGGATTTTTTTAGTTAATGATGCATTAAATCTCAACAAATGATAACACTACGCTATTTAGAATTCTACAGCAAGTTTTCTAAGATTTGATTAAGTAAAGAATACTTAGTAAATTTCTTCTATTTTATATAAGGAATCTAATATTTTGAAGACTTTATTTACTTAACCGATTTCGTTACTTGTTACGTTCCCTATGGATAATGTAAATCTTAAAACCTTAGCAGTCCGGCTTCATCTTTCCACAGCAACTGTTTCAAAAGCTTTAAGAGACAGCCATGAAATAAGTTATGAAACAAAGCAGCGTGTATTAGAACTTGCTGCTAAACTTAATTATGTTCCCAACCCTTATGCAAGCAGCTTAAGAAAAAGAGTAAGTAAAACAATAGGTGTCGTAATACCCGAAGTAGCTGACAGTTTTTTTGCTGAAGCTATTAATGGAATTGAATCCATTGCGCAGGACAAAGGGTATCATGTTTTAATATACCTGACTCATGAGAGCTTTGAAAAAGAAAAAGCTATTTTAACGGATTTTCAAAGCGGGAGAGTGGATGGTGTCTTATTATCCGTAAGCGTTGAAACAGTAAACACTACTCATATTTCCAATCTGCAAAGTCACGGCATTCCAATTGTTATTTTTGACAGAATATGTGATGAAATTGAAACCGCAAAAGTATCTACAGATGATTATAACAGCGGCTATATAGCTGCAAAGCATCTTATTGCTAGTGGCTGCAAGAAAATAGCCTACTTATCCATCTCACAGACTTTATCAATATCGAACAAAAGAATGAAAGGGTACAGGCAGGCAATGATTGACAACTATTTTGCGTCCAATGATATTTATATTATTGACTGTACATTGAATGAAGACTATAACAATACTATTATTAAAGATTTATTGAAAAGTAAAGAGAGACCTGATGGAATTATAGCAAGTGTTGAAAGATTAACAACAAATGTATATGTAGCTTGCCGCGAACTTCAATTAATAATTCCTGATGATGTAGCAGTAATAAGCTTTTCAAATTTAAAAACTGCCTTAATTTTAAATCCCTCACTTACAACCATTACACAACCTGCTTTTGATATGGGCAAAGCTGCTGCATCACTGCTTTTTAAATCTCTCGAAAAAAAGAACTTTAATCTTGATATAGAAAGCGAGGTATTCCCTTCTGTTCTTACTATAAGAAATTCGACTGTGAGAAGATTATGAAATAGTATTTTAATAATGGAAATAATAGTTTACTCAGGGTCATTAACCTGAGAAAAAAAATTATTACACTCAACTTTCAATAATCAATAGCACTTTATACTTTAAAACAGCAATTGAACCTTGAGTGTTGAACAATTGCTTATTGATTTTTTTAAAAAAAAAAGAGCATTGGCATAATTACCAATGCTCTTTAATGTTATTACCTTTTAAACTATTATTTCAAAAATAATTCAAGTTCTACACGCCTGTTTTTTGCTCTTCCTGCTTTTGTTTTATTGCTGGCAATTGGTTTTGTTTCACCATAACCTGTCGCTTCCAGCCGCTCTTCAGCCACTCCCTTCGTTACTAAGTAAGCTTTTACAGCATCTACCCGTCCCTGGCTTAGAACCAGGTTTTTTGCATCGGTTCCTACAGCATCTGTATGGCCACCGAGCCTTAAATTATAATCCGGATACTCGTTAATAATACTTACTATTTCGTCTAACATTGGGTAAGATGCAGGTTTCAAAGTTGCTTTACCTGTTTGGAAATATATACCGCGTGTTGCAAAATTTAAACGCTTTTTCACTTCTTCTTTTACTTCAGGACAGCCGTTGTTACTTGCAGGTCCGGGAGTGTTAGGGCATCTGTCAACCTTGTTTAAAACACCATCTTTATCACTATCCGCAGGACAACCGGCAGAGTCAACTACAGTTCCCTTTGGCGTATTAGGACACTTGTCAAGATTATCTGGTACTTTATCTCCATCACTGTCAAGCGGACAACCCGAAGCATCTACCGGAGTACCTGCGGCAGTATTAGGACATTTATCCTGCGAGTCTTCCACACCATCACCGTCTGTATCAGGACAACCTGCAAATTTAGCCAAACCTGGTACAGCAGGGCATTTGTCATCTAAATCAGCTACACCATCTTTATCTGTATCAGGACAGCCATTCATTTCCGCAGATCCTGGCTGCTGCGGACATTTGTCTATATAGTCCGCTACACCATCTCCGTCTGTATCTATCGGGCATCCTTTAGCATCTACCTGTACACCCGGGGGAGTTTC
>JAABUS010006626.1_pt1 | contig 13917 bp, 10 predicted proteins | sample 5560161 | NCBI WGS metagenome assembly JAABUS01 (sample SAMN10711885, study PRJNA513376) | rock metagenome | isolation source: Antarctica rocks | place: Antarctica: Victoria Land, Trio Nunatak nord | collected 2016-01-04 | reverse complement strand
AACTTTGTACACCTTTTGGAACATATTTAAAGAACCCCTTTTTTGGCTATTCGGATTATTCATTTTTTCACAATCTCAAATCATAAGTGAGCGCTTACGGCTTCTGCAATTTCCGGTGTTTACATTTCTTCCAAAATATAAGAAATGGTTATTAATAGTGCCTGTAGTGGTGGTAATGATAAATTATTTGCCATTGATTTATCTATCGAACGGCTCACTTCCCGAAAGAGCGACTAACAGCGTTATTTTTTTTACGCTTTTATTAGTTACAGCTTTAATAGTAATATTTGGTGTGCTTTATAGCAACAAAGCAATACTGCCGCAGATAACACTATATTTTTTAGTAGCTGGGATAGCATTAACTATCTTATGCAACAGACTTTTCTTTTCGATGTTACAAAATGTAGTTTCCGGATTTTTTTATGATAAGGTGATGACAGCGAGGGAGGCCGAACTTTCAGAGGCATTAAAACGCCCAAATAAAAAAGCAGTTGTTTACAGTTACGATACTTCTCTGCAACAGCAAATCAAATATTATTTTCCTGCAGGAACAAGGAAGCAGGTTGAAGAATTAATTACACGAAAGCCCGAACATTTATTTCTTTTTGATGACCTGGCAACAGACTATAATCTTAAATTTTTGAAAGAATATTACCGCTTAGATACTATTGCCGTTATTAAAAAAGTAAATGATAAAAACTAAACAAGTAAGCTACTTCTTAATCTGTAAAGCGTTATTGGTATAAATAAACCAGGCATCTGTTTCTGTACTAAAGTTTATGTACTTCAAACGCTTTTGTTTGTAATTAACTGCACTATTATTGTCGTTAATAAGAATACTATCCGTTTCAGAAACATTCATTAATCTAAGGCTCTCAATCTTAAAATCCTTTTTCCAGTCGCTGTTATTCCTTTTAGTGGTATGAATAAAAATACTGTCAGCAGTAGCAGGTTCTTTTAACCACCCAACTCCTTCATCAAATCCTGAACGGAAAATAAGTGCACCATTAAATTCTAAAGGCAGGCTATCTATAAAAAGCCTTTTTTTACTCCTCAACTGATTGATCTGTTCGAAAGTTTTTTTTGATATAGAGCTTGCAGTGGTGTAATAACGATTTGAAATTTTTAAGTGAATAATATGATAAGTAAAGAGAACTGTAAAAAGGATTAATTGATAATTTTTATTTGCAGTAATCATAAAAATTAACTGCACTAACAATAGTGAAGCAAATACAGAAGGAAGATATTCGTATCGCTCCCCTTCAACTGTGTGGGTGTTGATACCAAGCGATAAATAAGGCAAAAATGAAATAAGCAGGAAAATAAAAACCATGTATGTAACAGGTGAGCTATTAATTCTTTTCTTCAACCGAAAATAAATGAATACGAAAACCGCGAATAATACAATCGCAAAAAACACAAAATAAATTTGATTTGCAACAGGAGGCACAAAACACCTGATCCATAATTTAAACATATTACCTGCAAGACGTATTGCATTAAAATTCATGAATGCATCCGCTTCATATTCACGTGCAAAATGGCCAAGCAACTGCCTTTTAAAAATTAAATGAACAATAAATGAAATACCGATAATGGTGATGAATGCAATTTCAGTTTTAGGTGTTCTTTCATATCTTCTTATATCAATAATACTTATGCAAACTGCAATTAAAGGAAATATCCAAATGGACTCGTAAGCAAATAGTCCCGCAGTAAAAAACAAGAGTGACAGGATAAAGTAAACAATGTTCTCATCTCTTTTAAGATAAAAAATAATCGCCGGAATACAGAACATTCCTCCAAGACTTGCTGAGCGGCCAATGATCCAAAAAACACCTTCGCTGTGAAAGGCATAAATAAAAAACAAAACAGCAGCGGCAGTACTCTGCAAATTATTTTTTGAACCCCTATACTTTTTAAATAATTTGTTAGAAAGGAAGAAAACTAACCCGCTATTTATTACATGTAACAGCAGGTTGGTTATATGGTAACCCAAAGCATTCTTTTGCCAAAGCAGGTAATCCAAGTGCAAAGAAAGATCGCCTAATGGCCTTAAAGAATTTCTTTGAAATAAAATGCCTTGTCCGCTTAACGGAATATGAATAAGATCATCATTAAGAAAGTATAACGGCAGAGGATTATACAACCAAAAGCCAAAAGCAATTGCTATACTAAATATAATAACATACCAAAGCTTTTGATTTTTATCACTCAGCATAAGAAGCCACAATGTAAAATAAAAAGTAGCGGGGAGTTGAAATGTCACGCTGAGTTTATCGAAGGGTTGTCAGCATAAGCACTATTGTTCATCAAGGGTTCGCCAGGCTCACCATGACACTTAAAATATACTTGTCATTGCTGACCTGTACACTTATTTAAACTTCTCAAACTGCGCAGCATATTCATTCATCTGCTCACTGGTTAAAGCGTTGCCGGAATGTATAATTATTCTATAACGAAATGTAGTTTCCAGACGGGGCTTCAAAGTAAAATTCAACTCTTCCGCACCATTGCTGAAAACTTTTCTTCCTAACGGATTAAGGGCAAACAATCCATATCCTCTCGCATGCCAGTAAGTAGGGTAACCAACATTTAAAGGATGATCTATCATAGCAATGGTTATGTCTTTACCCTGTTTTTGCCCGGTAAGAATACACCATTTGCCTTTTGTGCTCCAAACGCTATCGCCCTTCACACCATTACTGTTCAGGTACATTCCTGTTACCTCACCTGTGCCTGATGGAGATACTTTGGTTACGTTTCCTTTGTCGTCAACAAAAGTTGCCGGCTCTTTTGAAGGCATTTCCAATTCTCGCGCTACCCTTATTGCAAGCATGCCATCTTTCACGTCTTTAAAAACAACGGGTATATCTGTGGCAGTTAAAGTAGTTCGGCGGTCAATGATGAAATTGCTGCCCTTTACAGTAAAATCAAAAGTGGTTTGTTCGTTCAACAGCACTTTATTATCAGGCCTTATCCACATAGCGGCAATGGTGAGGGATGCATTATTTCTGCCGGTATTTTTGCTGATTACCCTTTGGTGTTTGATGGTTCCGTACTGGCTTCTTTTATCAACGGGTATGGCTGTAGAATTGTTCCAGAAATCAAGTCCGTTAACCGATTCGTAGTTTAACCATATCCCGTTATGATGCGGATGATCAGTTCTTTCTCCGGCAACGGGCTGGATGGGATATCCGCGTGTTACGGTAATTCCATCAACAGTATTTACAGGAAAAAGAATATGCTTTCTAACCGAGTCGTAATAACAATAGGCGGTCAGCAACTTATTGTTATACAAAATATCAACCTGCTTTTTCTCGGGTCTCTCCACTATCTGAAAACCTGTTGTTGTTTTTTGTGCAAAAGCAACCGAAGCTAATAATATGAATACTGCAACCGCTGTTAATCTATACATTATTTATAAAAATTACATTTTAAACACTTTGCCTCCAACCATTACTTCCTGTGCTTTTTCGTCGAAGGTTGCTTTTAAGCCTGTATGCGAAGCTGCAGTTGTCATAATGTTTGCAATGGAATGGGCATAACCTGCTTCAACAGGTGCATTAGGTTGCCTGCGGCTGCGAACGCACTCCATCCAGTTGCGAACGTGATTAGATGTTAATACGTCTCCGCCTGTATTGGCAGAGGCTACTACCTGTTCAGTATTTTTTAAACTTACTGTAGGTAAAAGGTTTGGCTGCATGCCCATTTCATCTGCAAACTTTTTTGTTAAACCACCTGCAGGAGAAACTTTATTGGTAATAAGATTCAATTCGCCTCCGTTTGAGTAATATATCTCTGCCGGTCTTTCCTCACCATTATGCATGCGCGAACCGAAAGTAACCTGGAAGCCTGTAGAAGGATCGCTTTCAGGGCCATAATCAAAAACGGCAGTAATAGTATCCCAGTTGCGGCGGCCATCCTTCCACACATAAATACCGCCATTGGCAACCACGCTGCGCGGATGTTTTAAACCACTGAACCAATGCACTGTATCAATCTGGTGGCTCATCCATTGGCCGGGAAGGCCAGATGAATATGGCCAGAACAAACGAAACTCTAAATACTTGCGCGGATCCCATGCTTCCTTGGGGCGGTTCAATAAATAGCGGTTCCAGTCAGTGTCTTCCTGTTTAAGCTGGGGAACCAATGCAGACCTGCGCCAGCGGCCAGGCTGGTTTACGTTCCATGTTAATTCTACCATTGTTATTGGCCCAAACTTGCCCGATTTTATAAATTCATCTGCTGCATGATAATTAGCTCCGCTTCGTCTTTGCGAGCCTATCTGCACAATCCTGTCGGTTGCTTTTACGGCTTTAAGCACTGCGCGGTTATCTTCCATTGTTTCGGCAAAAGGCTTTTCACAATAAACATCGCAGCCTGCTTTTACAGCTTCAATGGTATGCAGTGCATGTTGAAAATCGGCCGTGCTTACAAATACCGCATCCGCTAATTTTTTATCGTATAGCTCTTCGTTGTTGCGGCAGGCAGTAATATCGTGACCCATTTTTTCTTTCCAGATTGCCGCGCCTTCTTCTCTCCTTTTCTTCCAGATATCGGATACGGCAACAACATCAAAATTTAATTCTTTGTAATGGTTCATAAAGCTGGGGATATGCGAACTTCTGTGCCGGTCGGAGAACCCCACTACAGCCACCCGAACCCGGTCGTTTGCCCCTGGAATTCGTGCATAGCTTTTTGCGCTAAAGCCCATTGCGCCAATGTAAATACCTGCTGATGCTTTAGCAGAGTCTTTAATAAATTCGCGACGTGATGATGACATGATGATAAATTTGGTTATGGATGATTAAGCAATCATTTATAAGTTATGATTAGAAATGGAAAGGTAAGGATTTTAAAAAAGTGACAGTTAATTGTTGAGTGAACATAAAAAAATTACCGGCAATAAATTTATTAGGTTTATACTTAAATTTTGCAAAACAGTTATTACTATATAATGCAGCTCCTCAGCCGATCATATCGGGAACGATTGCATAAATAAAGTAAGCAAAAGCCCTTATTCTTCCACATTATCTAAGTAGAATTGTTGTTGCAAATTGCTCATTTTAGCCTCAAGAAGGGTTAGTAAAAAAGGGCTAAATTTGTTTGCCATGTTTAATAAACTTTTTTATTTATCAGGGTTGCGGTTTGTTACAGTCCAACATTTTAATTCGTTTAAAGATAAAAACTTATTGAAAGTTTATTGCAGGCAAACAACTAATATAAGCTGTACAAAATTGTATGGCTTTTGTTTTTGATAAATAATGAAATAAATAACTTTATGCGTTTATTGTTTTTAGTTACAGGAATTTTTGCTTTGACCTCAACTTCAATTGCACAGAATAAACAGAACTCTTATTCCGCGCAGGGAACAGAGCCGAAGATTTTACAAACTGCTTTTAAAAAAGATACTTTCAACATTGTTAGGTACGGTGCAAAAGCAGATGGGATATTTTTAAATACCTCAGCAATTAATAAAGCCATTGCAGACTGCAATAGAAAAGGCGGCGGTGTGGTAGTTATTCCTCCGGGGTTTTGGTTAACAGGTTTTGTATTGTTGCAGAGCAATGTAAACCTGCACTTACAAAAGAATGCTTTGTTGCAGTTTACAAACGATTTTAACCAGTATCCGATAGTGGAAGGTAACTGGGAAGGGGTGCCGCAAATGCGCAATCAATCTCCGCTTTCTGCAAGCAATGTAGAAAACATTGCTATTACGGGTTTCGGAATTATTGATGGCTGGGGCGATGCGTGGAGGATGGTTAAAAAAGATAAACTAACCGAAAGCCAATGGAAAAATTTAGTTGCTTCAGGTGGTGTGCTGAGTGCAGATAAGAAGACGTGGTATCCGTCAGAAAAAACGCAGAAAGGTGCAACGATGGATAATCCCGGAGCAATAAAGCCCGGGAAAACGGCAAAAGATTACGAAGCGATCAAAGATTTTCTTCGTCCTAATATGCTTGTTCTTACCAGTTGTAATAAGGTTTTGCTTGAAGGTGTACAAAAGAGGGAATTGATTTTACCGAAGCTTCGGGTGTTCAATTAAGAAATGTTCAGCTAATTACTGATAATACCGATCCCGTTGCCTCTATTCACAACAGTAATAATATTTCTTTAGACCAGCTTACTTATCCTGCTGACAGTAAATTGTTGTTTGCAGTAAGCGGCGAAAAAAGCCGCAACATAGTTGTAACAAAAACGGATGCTTCTAAAGCAAAAAATAAAGTTGAATTCAATTTTGGAGCTAACGATAAAGCCCTGCAATTAAAATAAAGTCAGATGAAAATAACCGCACGAATAACAGCACTAATTATAATCTTCTTTACAGCAACAGGCTCATTTGCACAAAACAAACCGGTTACGCAACAAATGGCACGTACCGTAATGGCGATATGGAAAGACTCGTTTGCATTAGGAAAAGATAAACCTGCAAAATGGAGTTACGACCAGGGTGTTATTTTAAAAGGTTTTGAAGGCCTTTGGCAACACACCGGCGACCCCGCTTATTTCAACTACATTCAAAAAAGCATGGATTTTTATGTAGATGATGCAGGTAATATAAAAGGCATTTCAGGGCAGGAGTATAATATTGATAATGTAAACAACGGAAAAAATCTATTGCTCTTATACCGCGTAACCGGTAAAGAAAAATATTGGAAGGCTGCCGCTAAACTGCGTGACCAGCTACGCACTCATCCCCGAACTAAAGAGGGCGGCTTCTGGCATAAAAAAGTTTATCCTTACCAAATGTGGCTGGATGGTTTGTATATGGGATCGCCCTTTTATGCTGAGTACGCTTATCTCGCTCACGAGGACACTGCTTTTAACGACATTGCAAAGCAGTTCATTTTTATGGAAAACCATGCCCGCGATGCTAAAACAGGATTGCTCTATCACGGCTGGGATGAATCGAAGCAACAGAAATGGGCTAATCAGCAAACAGGTACATCGCCAAACTTCTGGGGACGTGCGATGGGCTGGTATGCTATGGCTTTGGTTGATGCTTTGGATTATTTTCCGGCTCACCATCCGCAAAGGGGAGCGCTTATTGCTATTTTAAACAGGTTATCAACGGCGGTTTTAAAAGTGCAGGATCAAAAAACCGGCTTATGGTACGATGTGCTCGATAAGGCTGGAGAAAAAGGAAATTATTTTGAAGCTTCTGCATCCAGCATGTTTGTGTATGCACTTGCAAAAGGTGCCCGTAAAGGTTATTTACCTGAAAGTATAATGCCTTCAGTTAAAAAAGCATACAACGGAATATTGACACAGTTTATTGAAACAGATGCCAACGGCCAGGTAAATTTAAAAGGAACAGTGAGCGTATCAGGCTTGGGCGGTACTCCTTACCGCGACGGCAGTTATGCCTATTATATAAGCGAGCCGGTAATCGTGAACGACCCGAAAGGAATTGGCGCATTCCTATTGGCAGGCAACGAAATGGACATACTCCCCACCTTACCGCTTGGTAAAGGCAAAACCGTTTTGCTCGACAACTTTTTTAATTACGAAACAAAGAAAGATATAACCGGCGCAACCATTCCTTTCCACTATGTTTGGGATGAATACGATAATAATGGTTATTCTACTCTCGGACACATTTTTGAATCACGTGGCGCTAAACTGGCAACCTTGCAACAAGCTCCTACCGCTCAAAACCTTTCAAAAGCATCTGTATATATCATTGTTGATCCCGATACAGATAAAGAAAGTCCCAACCCAAATTATATGCAGCCGCAATATGCGCAAATAATATTTGACTGGGTAAAAAATGGTGGCGTACTTGCATTGTTCATGAATGACAGCGTGAATACTGAGTTTAAACATTTCAACCAGTTGCCCGAAAAATTTGGCATTCACTTCAACCAGAATGCGAGGAACCTGGTAAAGAACGACCAGTTTGAACAAGGCGCTTTTACAATACCCCCAAATCATCCCATTTTTAAAACGGCTAAAAAAGTTTATTTAAAAGAGATAAGCACGTTAAAACTATCGCCGCCTGCAACGGCTGTTCTACAGGAAGGCGGGGACAATATAATAGCTGTAGCCAAAGTGGGTAAAGGAACTGCATTTGCCGTTGGCGACCCCTGGATTTACAACGAATACGTTGATGGAAGAAAACTTCCTTTGCAGTATGAAAACTTCAAAGCTGCAAACGATTTGGCAGAATGGCTTATTAAACAATCTAAAAAGTAATTGAATATATTTACCTTGTCCCCACACAACCAATACTATTGCCTGGGGCAGGAGAATTTTTTATTTTAACTGCCATAGAAAAGGGGGAGATTATACGTGGCATAAAGATAACCTAAGTACAGCTCCGGAAAATATAAAGCCTGTAGATGTTACAGTTAACTGGCTTTTTAAAGGAAGATGGAACCCTGAAGAAAGAAGAAAAAGTAAATGATGAATTTTAAAATTCAGAAAGTATGAAGTTTAGGGTGATTTTTAAAGCAACTCCTCATAGTATAAACATAGTAAAGCGACAAACAATTTGATTTTAAATTGGAAAAAATAAATTCATAAAATGGCAACAAACATTTCGACAATAAAAATTAATGCACCAAAGCAAAAAGTGTGGGATGCGCTTACAAACCCTGTACTTGTAAAACTTTGGCAATACGGCAGTGATATGATTACTAATTGGGAAGTTGGGAACGACATTAGATTTACAACTGAATGGGAAGGCAAAATATTTGAACAGTGGGGGAAGATTTTAGAAATACAACCAAACGAACTGATAAAATACAGTTTGTTTGCCCCGCGACCTGACCTTGAAGACAAACCAGAAAATTATTTTGTAATGAGTTATGTTTTAACAAGTGAAGATGGATTAACGAAACTTAAAATAGTTCAGGAAGACAATAGACCAAACGCAATTCAGGAAGAACCTCAAGGAGATGAAAATCCAATTTTACAGGCACTAAAAAAAGTAGCGGAAACAAATTGATGTTTTGAAAGTGATAAAAAATTCAATTTGTGCTGAACAAATACTAATACAATAAATTACAAGAGATGAAAAAGAGCATCCTAAAAGTACACCCCAACGATAATGTAATTGTTGCCTTACGAGACCTTGCAAAAGGTGAAGAGGTCCGCTTAAATGGTCATAGCTATACCTTGGTTGAAGATATTCCGGCCAAGCATAAATTTACTGAAGAGCATCTTGCACCCGGAGATAAATTAACCATGTACGGGGTATTGGTGGGAAAGGCGCAAACAGATATACCTGCAGGCGCCAGAATTTCTACCGGTAACGTAAAGCATGCTGCAACAGGTTTTGAGTTGGGAGCACGTAAAACCAATTGGCATGTTCCTGATGTTTCAAAGTTTACAAGCCGTACCTTTAATGGTTACCATAGAAGCGATGGAAGCGTTGGCACAGCAAATTACTGGCTGATTGTACCAATGGTATTTTGCGAAAACAGGAATGTAGAGGTAATAAAAGAAGCTTTATTAGACGAGTTAGGTTATGGCCGTCCGCAAAAATATAAAGGATTTGTAAAGCAGTTTAAGAGCCTTTACAAGGCAGGTAAAACTGCACAGGAAATACTGAATGCAGAGTTTTCTGACGAAGCCGTAAATGCACAACAGGAAAGATTATTTAAAAATGTGGACGGAGTAAAATTTTTAATGCACGAAGGCGGATGCGGCGGTATAAGGCAGGATGCACAGGCATTATGTAATTTACTTGCCGGCTATATTACACATCCCAACGTAGCCGGCGCTACAGTTTTAAGCTTAGGTTGCCAAAATGCACAAATGCCCATGCTTGAAGAAGCAATTGCAAAGCGTTCTCCAGGTTTTAATAAGCCGTTGTATATGATAGAGCAGCAAAAAGTGGGAACCGAAGAAAATACCATTACATTAGCGCTGAAACAAACTTTTACAGGTCTGATGTATGCTAACCAGTTTGAAAGAAAACCTGCTCGCATCATGCATCTTTGTATTGGTTTGGAGTGCGGAGGATCGGATGGCTTTAGCGGCATTTCTGCTAACCCTGCAATTGGTTATACTTCAGATTTGTTGGTGGCCGCAGGCGGAAGTGTTATTTTAAGTGAGTTCCCCGAACTGTGCGGCGTAGAGCAGGAAATGAGCGACCGTTGTGTGGATGAAGAAAAAGCAAAACGGTTTATAGATATCATGCGCCGATATGCTAAAAAAGCCGAAGAGTCAGGCTCCGGTTTCGATATGAATCCTTCACCCGGAAACATTAAAGACGGATTAATTACAGATGCCATAAAATCGGCAGGCGCTGCAAAAAAAGGCGGAACTTCTCCCGTTGTTGATGTGTTGGATTATACAGAACCGGTGCGCGAAAAAGGATTAAACTTATTATGCACACCAGGTAATGATGTTGAGTCTACAACTGCTGAAGTAGGTTCGGGAGCTAACATTGTATTATTCACAACCGGTTTAGGAACGCCTACCGGTAACCCAATTGCGCCGGTACTTAAAATATCAAGTAATACTAAATTATATGAGCGTATGAACGATATCATTGATATCAATACCGGTACAGTTATAGAAGGCGAGGAAACAATTGAGCAGGCAGGCGAAAGAATTTTAGATCATGTAGTTAAAGTAGCCAGCGGCGAAATACTTGCAAAGTCTGTTAAGAACGGGCAGGACGATTTTATTCCATGGAAGAGAGGAGTGAGTTTGTAAAAGCCCCTCCATACCTCCCCGAAGGGGAGGCTTTAGAAACGTTGCAATTTGATGCACCTCGAAAACTTGTAAACTCGTGAACTGTTGAACTTGTAAACTAATAACTACCACTAAAGGGATAACAATGAAACGATTTTTGGACGAGAATTTTTTGCTGAAAACTAAAACTGCACAGCGTCTTTATCATGAGTATGCTAAAGAGATGCCTGTCATAGATTATCACTGCCATTTGCCACAAGCACAGATAGCTGCTGATCATCAGTTTGAAAACATCACCCAGGCCTGGTTATATGGTGACCACTATAAGTGGAGAGCCTTACGCACAAATGGTGTGGACGAAAGTTACTGCACAGGCAATAAACCTGATTATGCAAAGTTTGAGAAATGGGCGGAAACTGTTCCTTACACTATGCGTAATCCTTTATACCATTGGACACATCTGGAATTGCAACGCTATTTTGATGTGTATGACCTTTTAAGTCCTGATACTGCCCGTGATATTTATGATGAGTGTACTGCTAAACTGCAAACACCTGATTATTCAGTGCGCAAGCTTCTGCATAAAATGAATGTAAAGCTTGTTTGTACAACCGACGATCCTGTGGATGATCTTGCACAACATAAACAATTAAAGGATGAAGGTTTTGAAATCCCAATTCTTCCTGCCTTCCGCCCTGATGCTGCAATGAATGTTGATAATCCTGTTACTTTTAATAATTATGTTAGCCGTCTTGAAAAGGCTGCTGATGTTAGTATTGGTTCATTCAAAGAATTTATTGATGCATTAAAAAAGCGTCACGATTTTTTTGCAGCAAATGGTTGCGGCGTATCCGATCATGGTCTCGAACATATTTATGCTGAAGATTATACTGATGCTGAAATTCAGAATGCGTTCAATTCCATAAGATCGGGTAAAACTTTGTCTGAGCATGAAAGAAACCAGTTTAAATCGTATATGCTTGTACAGTTTGCTGAGTGGGATTGGGAGAAAGGCTGGGTACAGCAATATCACCTTGGTGCGCTTCGCAATAATAACATCCGTATGCTGCGTGATCTTGGTCCTGATACAGGCTGGGATTCAATTGGTGATTTTCATCAGGGCAGAAGTATGTCAAAATTCTTCAGCAGGCTTGAAGGAGATAATAAGCTTACTAAAACTATTCTTTACAATCTTAATCCAGCCAATAACGAATTAATGGCAACAATGGTTGGAAACTTCAACGACGGTTCTGTTGCCGGCAAAATTCAATATGGCTCTGCCTGGTGGTTCCTCGATCAAAAAGATGGAATGATAAAGCAAATAAATGCCTTATCAAACATGGGATTATTAAGCCGTTTTATTGGCATGCTTACCGATAGCCGCAGCTTCCTGTCGTTTCCCCGCCACGAATATTTCCGCAGAATTTTATGCAACCTTTTTGGCGAAGAAATTGAAGATGGCGAATTACCAAACGATATTGAATGGATTGGTAAAATAATTAAGGATATTTGCTTCAATAATGCAAAGCAGTACTTTAACTGGCAGTTTTTGGATAATAAGGTTAAAGTACCAGAGCAGGTTTCATAGTTAAAGAAACCCGTTAAGCGTAATACTTTTTTGACACAACATTAAATTGGCAAAATCGTCAAGATTTATATATTTACATTACAAATGACAGAATTCCTAAGTATAGCAAATAAACAAAAGCCTCAAAAAGGACTTCGATATTTTGAGGATGATATTTTTTTTGATTTTTATTCAGATTATTATAATAATCTTTCCTCTAAAGATTTGGATAAAGATTTTAACCATGAACTGAATGTTTTAGTTCAAGCTATGAGTAAATTAAATGATGTAGAAAAGAAGGCTTTCATTAATCTTCTTTCTATAGTTATCGAACATTATTTGGAACAAAAAATTGACAAAGAAATTGATATTTCATTTAAAAAAATACTCAAACTTTAATGGCAGACGACCAAAACAAAGATTTAGAACATGGTTCTACAAATTCACCAAAGGAAGAAAAGGAAGCTAAGCAAGAGGATAGCAACGATATCATTCCTCCCGAAATATTGGAAAGTATTCCTGCTGAGGAAAGAAGTAAAGTTGCGGGTATTATTAAACAACAAATGTTTTCAAGTATAACACGTCGTAGCAATCCTATTGCCGACAAAATTACTGGTGAGCACATTACCCAAATAATAAATAAATCTGATGAGCAAGATAAAAGAGATAGAGATGAACGAAAAGGTCAACGGTTTTATAACTAGCTTCTTATTTTAATAGGACTTTTATTTGTTGGCTTCTTAGTTATTTATCTTCAAAACAATAAAGATTTACTTATTACAATTATTACCGCAATTTTATCTTTTGTTGGTGGGTTCGGATTAGGCAAATCAATAAAAAGTAAAGAAGATTAGTGCTACCCATAAATAAATGCATTTGCAATAGCATGGTTGAACATCAAACACTCGTCTGCAAATTATTTATCAGCTTTTGTTCAGGCTCGACATTATCTATTCAGCAATTATTTGTTCTCTTCAACTTCATTTTTTATTTCTAAACATTTGTTCCGGCTAACACAGCGCTATTGCCTGCCACATCGCAAATGCTTCAAAGAAACTCGAAACCCGAAACCCAAAGCTCAAAATCCAGAACTCGAAACTTAAAACCCGAAAACTTTGAACCAAACATTAACCGCAGAAAAAACTTTCGCTGAACAGCTTCAGGAAATATTTGTAACCGAAGACCAGGTGCCTGAAGAGTACAAATTACCGGGCGAAATTAATCAACGTACCTACCTTTCAAACGGTGAAATGATCGAATGGAAAGGCGATGTACATAAAGTATATTCTCCCGTATGTTTCCGCACACCTAACGGACTTGAAAGAAAGCTGATAGGAACCTACCCCGTATGTACCGAAAAAGAAGCAATGGAAGCTTTGGATGCAGCCGTTGCAGCTTATGATAACGGACGTGGTCAATGGCCTCTTATGACTGTTGCCGACCGTATTAGCTGCGTAGAGAACTTTACCCGCAAAATGATGCAGCAAAAAGACATAATTGTAAAGCTGATCATGTGGGAGATCGGAAAATCGTACACCGACTCAGTTAAAGAGTTCGACCGAACAGTAGAATACATTTATGCAACCATTGATGCTTTAAAAGACCTTGACCGCCAATCATCCCGCTTCGAAATTGAGCAGGGAATCGTAGCACAAATCCGCCGTTCGCCATTGGGTGTTGTGCTTTGTATGGGTCCTTTC
>JAABUS010006625.1_pt1 | contig 13921 bp, 17 predicted proteins | sample 5560161 | NCBI WGS metagenome assembly JAABUS01 (sample SAMN10711885, study PRJNA513376) | rock metagenome | isolation source: Antarctica rocks | place: Antarctica: Victoria Land, Trio Nunatak nord | collected 2016-01-04 | reverse complement strand
CGTCGTGCCAGGCAGTCACCCGCTCGAGCGACGGATCGGCTCGAAGGCAGCCCTCGGGCGCCGGGTCTTATGCGGGTCAGTCCCGAGCGGGTGACTGCCGACATCCAACATCCCTGGTCTTCTGGTCGGATGCACGCTCTGGCGCTGCCTTCGGGATCTAGCTATACTTCTGGCCATGACCAGTGCAGCTGAGCACATGCCTCTCGCCGACGTGAAGAACCGCCTCTCGGAAGTCGTCGACCGGCTGCAGCGCGAGCACGGGCGGGTCGTCATCACCAAGCACGGTCGTCCCGCAGCGGTTGTCCTGAACGTCGAGGATCTCGAAGGCCTCGAGCACACCCTGGAGCTCATCTCCGACCCACGAGCGATGCGGCGCATCCGCAAGGCCGAAGCCGAGATCGCGGCGGGCGAAGCAGCAGAGCTGACGAAGGAGCAAGCCCTGGCTCTCGCGCGGCGGCGGTGAGCGACGCGCCCCTATCCATCCGATGGACACCGACGGCTCAGCGCGACCTGCGGCGCCTGCCAGAGAAGATCGCAACGGTCGTCGTCGAGTTCGTCTACGGATCCCTCGCTGACAGTCCGGAGAGGGTGGGCCGCGAGCTTCAGCTAGAGCTGGCCGGTCGTCATGCTGCGCGTCGGGGCGACTACCGCGTCATCTATCAGATCGACCGTCCTGGCGGTGTGGTCCTGATCGTGCATGTCGACCACCGCGCCGACGTGTACCGGCAGGCGTGAAGCGCCGCTCACCCGTCCAGAAGCCGCTACGGACTGCAGCTGCCCCGTGCAGTGGCGAGCTCTATGAGGGGAAGCGGCTAGCGCCCTCGGGTGCCGCGGTCAGGTCCCTTGCCGTCACGCCGTAGGGGATCGTCTACTGACGCATGGTCAGCGGGCGTCCGTGCTGGAGTCGGCGGCGTCTCGACTGCGCGGCTCCGCCGCAGGTGCGCAGGTCATTCACCAACGTTTGGGTACGACGCTGCCCCAGTCCGACGATGCGACGTGGCCCGCAGAACCCGCCGGGTGAGGGGGTCTCACACGCGGATCTTGCCGAGAGCCATCACGGCGTCGGCGCGGTGCATTGTGCCTCGGCCGCATCGCCCACCGGTTACCGGAGCCCTACGCTTGGCCGCATGTGTCGAAGCATCCGCACCCTGCGACCGCCGTACGCCGACCACGTCACCGACGAGGACCTGCATGCGGCCGCGCTGCAGTACGTCCGCAAGGTCAGCGGCTTCCGGACGCCGGCCCGTTCGAACGCCGCGGTGTTCGAGCAGGCGGTGGAATCGGTGACGCGCGCGACGGCGGAGCTGCTTGCGTCCCTGCACGTCCACCGGCCGGCGTAGGGCCCGGTTGCGGGGCGCCAGCCTTACGGCGCCGAATCGCCGTCCAGCCACCGGCGCCGCGTCGGCGGCATCCCGCTGTTGCCATCGCGGGCCGCCTTGACCGCCAGCACCTGGTGCACGCTGACCCGGTTCCACTCGAAGGCCGCGGTGGCGCCGGCCATGTAGAGCCGCCATACCCGGGCCCGTCCAGCCGAGGACAGCCGCGCCGCCTCGTCCCAGCTCGCCTCCAGGTTGGCCATCCACTTCCGCAGCGTGAGAGCGTAGTGCTCCCTCAGCGACTCGACGTCGCGCACCTCGAGGCCCGCGTCCTCCAGGGCGGAGACGGTCGCACCGACCGGCAGCAGCTCGCCGTCAGGGAAGACGTAGCGGTCAAGGAACGACGACCGCGGATCTCCGCCCGGGCCGGCGGTCTGCGAGATCGCATGGTTGAGGAGCCGGCCACGCGGTGCGAGCAGCCGGTGCAGCGTGGCGGCGTACTCGGCCAGCCGGACGGCGCCCACGTGCTCGGCCATGCCGATGCTGGAGATCGCGTCGTACGGGCCGTCGGTGACGTCGCGATAGTCCTGCAGCCGGATCTCGACCCGATCGGCGAGACCCGCCTCCGCCACCCGCTTGCAGGCGAGCTCGGCCTGGGCGGCGGAGATCGTGACCCCGACCGCCCGTACGCCGTGCCGCGACGCGGCGTGCATCACCATCGAGCCCCACCCGCAGCCGACATCGAGCAACCGCATCCCGGCGCAGAGCCCGAGCTTGCGGCTCACCAGCTCGTGCTTCGCGGCCTGGGCGTCGGCCAGCGAGAGGCCGGGCGCCTCCCAGTAGGCGCAGGAGTAGGTCATGGCCGGGCCGAGCACCAACCGGTAGAAGTCGTTGCCGACGTCGTAGTGGTGCGACACGGCCGACCGGTCCCGCCCGGGGGTGTGCCGCTCGCCGCGCAGCCGCGACTCCTCGGCCGGCGGCCGGGGCGGCGGCCCGACCGCGCCGAGGCGCAGCGCCGTCCCCGCGATCGTCAGCGGGCGCAGCCGCAGCCCCGGCCGATCCTCGCGGGCCGCCATGGCGTCGGGCAGCGCGAGGACGGCGAACAGGTCGCCTTCCACATCGAGGTCACCCGCGACGTAGGCGCGAGCGAGCCCGAGCTCGTTCGGCCGCCAGAGCAGCCGGCGCAGCGCCCGGCGGGACCGCACGACGATCGTCGCCGGTGCGTCCGGGGGCCCGACCTCGCTGCCGTCCCAGGCGCGCAGCCGCACCGGCAGCTCCAGCCCCGTCAGCGCGTGCAGCAGTGGCACCAGCCGACCGGCGACGTTCCCCACGGCTAGGTCCGGTCGCCGGCCGGCGGCCGCGCGGGCACCGGCACGGTGGTGTTCGCCGCCGACTCGAAGGCCGCCCGCGGGTTGGCGAAGGCACCGAGAGAGACGATCTCGCGCGAGAAGAACAGCGCCAGGGTCCAGTCGGCGGCCACCCGGACCTTGCGGTTCAGGGTGGGCATCCGGCTCAGGTGATAGGTGCGGTGCATGAACCAGGCCGGCCAGCCCCGCAGCTTGACGCCGTAGATCTCCGCCACGCCCTTGTGCAGCCCGAGGCTCGCCACCGAGCCGGCGTACCTGTGCTTGTACGCCGTGAGCCGGCCGCCCCGCAGCGAGGCGACCAGGTTGTCCGCGAGCCTGCGCGCCTGCCGGACGGCGTGCTGGGCGCTCGGGCCGCACAGCTTCCCGGGCGAGGTCAGGTCGGGGACGGCGGCGCAGTCACCGGCGGTCCAGGCGTCCTCGACCCCGACGACGGCGAGGAGCTCGGTGGCCTGCAGCCGGCCCTTCTCGTCGGTCGGCAGGTCGGTGGCCGCGAGCATCGGGTGCGGGCGTACACCGGCCGTCCACACGACGGTGTCGGTCTCGAACGCCGTACCGTCGTCGAGCTCGGCGTGCCCGCCGGTCAGCGAGGTGACCCGGGTCCGGAGCCGTACGTCGATCCCACGCTCGCGCAGCTGGGCGAGGGTGTAGTCGCTCAGGTCGGCGCTGACCTCGGGCAGGATGCGGTCGGCCGCCTCCACCAGCACCCACCGCATGTCCACCGGGGTGAGCCCGTCGTAGTAGCGGACCGCCGCGATGGCCATGTCCTGCAGCTCGGCCATCGCCTCGATGCCGGCGTAGCCGCCACCGATGAACAGGAAGCTCAGCGCCCGCCGCCGCAGCTCCCGGTCGGAGGTGGACGCGGCGATGTCGAGCTGGGCGAGCACGTGGTTGCGCAGGTAGATCGCCTCGGCCACCGTCCGGAAGCCGATGCCCTGCTCGGCCAGGCCGGGAATCGGCAGCGTGCGGGCCACCGACCCGGGCGCCATCACCAGGACGTCGTAGGACAGCTCGACCGGGTCGCCCTCGTGCGCCGCAAAGGTCGCCACCCGGCGGGCATGGTCCACGGCGGTGATCGTCCCGCTGAGGACCTGGCAGCGCCGCAGCACCCGGCGCAGCGGTACGACGACGTGCCGCGGCTCGAGGTTGCCGGCACCGGCCTCCGGCAGGAACGGCTGGTAGGTCATGTAGGACTGCGGGTCGACGACGGTGACGCTGGCCTCGCCGACACGCAGCCGGCGCTGCAGCCGCAGCGCGGCGTACATGCCGACGTAGCCACCGCCGACGATGAGGATGTGCGGTCGCGGGCTCGGCGTCATGGGTGGATCGTGCCACGGGACCGATCACGCCGGCGCAGCAGCCAGACCGGCAGCGCCACCGCCGCGAGCGCCGCCAGCATGCCGGTGGTCCGTACGCCGGCCGCTATGCCCGTCGGCGAGCCCACGGTCAGCGCGACCGCGGCCACCGGCAGCGCCAGCGCCAGCGCCAGCCCTGTCCGCCGCCCCCACCGGGCGAACACCGCCGGGTCCACTCCCGCGGCGCGGGGCAGCGCGGCAGCGAGCGCCAGCAGCGCGTGCAGGAGGTACAGCGCGGCCGCCCAGAGCAGGGCGGCGTACGCCGATGCCGGACCGACCCGCACCAGGGTGGCCACGTAGTACTGCAGGACCAGCGTGACCAGCAGCGCCGTACCGAACCCGCTACCCGGCCGGGCCAGCGCCCCGGCCAGGACGACGGCCGCGACGACACCGACCGTCAGCGCGGCCTTGCCGCCGTTGCCCAGTGCCAGGGCGGCTCCGTTCAGCAGCAGGGCCACGACCGCCACCGCGAGGAGGCTGAGCCAGTGGCCCGGCAGCCCCCACTGCGGCGTCGGTGTCACCGGAACACCGCCCGCGGCGCCGCCGCCATCCGGGCGACGTCGCGCAGCACCGCGTCGAGGCTGCCCGCCCCGGACCAGGCCACGACCGGTACGCCGATGTCGGCGAGCGCGGCGATGAGCTCCTCGCGCTCGAGGCGCCACAGCCGCTGCGCCAGCCGCGCCGGCGGCCGCCGCGCCGGCGGCAGGGCGTCGGCCGGCAGGGTGTCCACCGCCACCACCGACTGCCCGCGGTGCCGCAGGGCGGCGAGGACCGTGCTCGCGCGGGGGTCCAGCAGCGGCGTGAGCGCCACGACCAGTGCGCGCGGCGGCAGCACCTGCGGGCCGAGCAGCCGGGTCGGCGTCTCCACCCCGGCCGGGTCCACCCGCACGTCGAGCAGCCAGTCGGAGATCCGCGAGAGCTGGGAGCGCCCGGTGCGGGCCGGCAGGAACCGGAAGCGGCCGCCGTAGTCGACCACGCCCACGCTGTCGCCGCGGCCGAGGTAGTGCTCGGCGATGCCCGCCGCCGCCCGGACCGTGACGTCGAGGCTGCTGGCCCGCCCGTCGATCCCGGTGGACTGGCCGGCGTCGTGCAGCGAGTCCAGCAGCACCATCACGTCGGCGCTGCGTTCGGTTGCGGTGGTGGTGACGTGCAGCTCGCGGGTCCGCAGCGACACCCGCCAGTTGACCCGGCGCGGCCGGTCACCGCCGGTGAAGGGACGGATGCCGGCGAACTCGGCGCCGTCTCCCGGCCGGCGGGACAGGTGCGAGCCGGCGTGGGCCAGCGCCTGCGGGATGGCGCCCTCGGCCTCGAACGGCTCGCTGATCGGCAACGCGCGGACCGGCACCGCCGGCACGGTCACCGGCTCGGCGGAGAGCAGCAGGTCGCCCCCCGCCGCGGTCACCAAGACCGGGCCGACGCTGCGCCGTCCCCAGCGGAGCACCCGCACCCGCACCGGGATGCCGGCCTCCTCGCCGGCCCGGATCGAGATGACACGCACGGGAGGCCCGTCGACCACCGATACCGCGGCCGGTCGGATCATCGTGACGGCGACCGCGTCGAGGTCCGCGTCCGCGGCGACCCGGACCGTGCCGCTCGTCACCAGGCCTTCCGGAAAGCCGGTCGAGGACAGCTCGAGGCTCGCCGTGAGCCGCGGCGGCGTACGCCGGGACAGCCCGAGGGTGGCGCCGACCAGGAACGGCACTCCCATCGCGACCAGGTCGACCCGCCCGAGCAGCAGGCCGGCGAGGAGCAGCACCGCGCCCAGGACCACCGCCCGGCCGAGCGCTCGTGACGGCAGCCAGCCCCCGCGGTAGGAGCGGTCCTCGTCGCTGCTGCGGCGCCGGCGCCGCAGCGTCGTGACCCCCGGGACGGTCCGCCCCCACAGCGCGACCTCGGACTCCTGGCGGCTCAGTGCGGCCGGCCCGTGTCGGCGTACGCCGGCAGTGCACCGCTGGGCGGCACCGGCACGTCCTTGAGGACCGCGTCGACCACGTCCTCGGCCCGCACCCGGCGGAGCCACATCTCCGGCCGCAGGGTGAGGCGGTGCGACAGGGCAGGCACGGCGACCGCCTTGACGTCCTCGGGGGTGACGAAGTCGCGGCCGCGGAGCACCGCGAGGGCGCGCGAGCACAGCAGCAGCGAGAGCGCACCGCGGGGCGAGGCCCCCACCAGCACCTGCGGGTGGACGCGGGTCGCCGCGGCGAGGTCGACCAGGTAGCGCCCGACGCTCTCCTCGACCGTCACCGCCTCGACCGCGCCCTGCATCGCGAGCAGGCCCGGTCCGTCCACCACCGCGGCAAGCGTCTGCTCCTCGCGCCGGCGGGCCATCCGCCGGGTCAGCACCTCCCACTCCTCGTCCCGGTCGGGGTAGCCCAGGGAGACCCGGAGCAGGAACCGGTCCAGCTGGGCCTCGGGCAGCGGGTAGGTCCCCTCGTACTCGATCGGGTTGGCGGTCGCCAGCACGTGGAACGGCGGGTCGAGGGCGTACGTCGTCCCCTCGACGCTGACCTGCCGCTCCTGCATCGCCTCCAGCAGCGCGGCCTGGGTCTTGGGCGGGGTGCGGTTGACCTCGTCGGCCAGCAGCAGGTTGGTGAAGATCGGCCCCGGCCGGAAGTCGAACTCCGAGGTCCGCTGGTCATAGATGAACGAGCCGGTGATGTCGGCCGGCAGCAGGTCCGGCGTGAACTGCACGCGCCGGAAGCCGAGACCCAGCGCCTGGGCGAACGACCGGGCGATCAGCGTCTTGCCGAGACCCGGATAGTCCTCGAGCAGGACATGCCCGCCGGCCAGGATGCCGGCGAGCACCAGCTCGAGCGCGGACCGCTTGCCGACGACCGCGCGCTCGACGGTGTCGAGCACGCCGGCGCAGCGGCGGGCGACCTCGGCCACGCCGGCGTCGGCGTACCCGACCGCCTCGGTCAGATCGCCTCCAGGCGGGCCACCAGGTTCTCCATCTCCGCCGGGCTCGGCGGATTCCTGGTCGTCGATGCCCTGTCGCGCCCAGCCTGCTGAGCCACCACGAGTTGCCACAGTTCTTCTCCGAGCAGGTGTCGGGCCGCTTCCGGCTGCCGGGCAAGGTCGACGCCGTGCCGGCGCTGGATCCGGTCTGCGGCGATCCGAAGGAGCACCGGCGCGACGCCGGCGTCGAAGTGGTGCGCGGCCCGGCCGCCCCAGGACAGCCGGTCCTCGATCCGGTCCACCCGCTCGAAGGGCCGGTCCGGCGGCGCGCCGGCGGGCCGCGCCGACGGCAGGCGCAGGGGTGGCAGCGGCTCGCGGGACGACCGAACCAGGCGCGACATCGCGGCGGCCAGCAGGCAGAGCCCCACCAGGCCGGCGGGACTGAACCGGAAGCCGAGGAACTTGGCCAGGGCGTGCAGCACGTACGCCGCCGCCAGCGCCCAGGCGACGGCACGCACCGTGTCCCGGATCCGGCCGGCGGTCACGCGGGCACTCCGGAGAGGTCCCGGCGGACGTCTTCCAGAGCGGCCCGGGCCGAACGGCGTACGTCGTCGTCTAGCTCGTGCCGTGAGTACCGCGCCTCCCGGTAGAGCGCTGTCAGCCGCTCCAGTCCGGCCGGCGTGACCCGCTGCTCGGCCAGGACCCGGGCGACCAGGTCGCCCGGGGTCTCCGCGGCTCGGCGCGGCGTGCCCGCCGCCGCCGCCGCGCGCTCCAGCCGGAGCCAGCAGGCGATCACCGCGCGGCGCGGGTCACCCGACTCGTCGAGGTCCTCCAGCCCGGCCACCACCTCGCCCCGCAGCCGGCGGCGCAGCTCGTCGTCCGGGGCGTCCGCGGCGTCCGGCGTGGCGGCGGCCGCGGCACCCCGGTCGCGTCGCAGAATCCCGGTCGGCCGGCCGAGGAGCGCGCGCACGGCGAGCAGCAGAGCGATCAGGAGCAGTACGGCGACCAGCACGCTGCCGGCGGCGACCAGCCACAGCAGCCCCCCGGCGCCGGGCAGGTGGAAGTTGCCGGCCCATCCGGTCGGCGGGTTGCGGTCGCGCAGCTCGCCGGTGCGGAGCCGGATCTCCGACAGGGGCCGGGCCGTCGCCGCGAGCGGCGTGCCGCTGCGTGCGGCGACCGCCACCACCAGCAGGGCGGCGCAGATCGCGCCGGCCGACAGCACCGGCACCAGCCGGCCGGGATGCCGGCCCGGACGTCCGCCGGGACGCCGGTCAGCCATCGGCGTAGGCGACGGCGCGGGCGAACACGTCGTCGAGCATGACCTCCGTGAGCTTGCCCGTGAAGGTGTTCTGCTGACTCGGGTGGTAACAACCCAGCAACAGTGTCCCGTCCAGGGGCACCTCCACCCGGTGCCCGAACGCCGGTCGCGGGCGGGGCACCGGCAGGCCGAGCGCCGCGAGCGCCGGCCACAGCGCCGTCCAGGCGTAGCCGCCCAGCGCCACCACGACCCGCAGCGTCGGTGCCAGCAGGGCGAGCTCACGCTCCAGCCAGGGCCGGCAGGTGTCCCGCTCGGCCGGCGTGGGGGCGTTGGCGGGCGGCGCGCAGCGGACGGCCGCGAGCATCCGGGTGTCGAGCAGCCGCTGCCCGTCGTCGGCGGCCACGCTGGCCGGCTGGACGGCGAGACCCGCCCGGTGCAGGGCGGCGAAGAGCCAGTCCCCGCTGCGGTCGCCGGTGAAGATCCGCCCGGTCCGGTTCCCCCCGTGCGCCGCCGGCGCCAGCCCGACCAACGCGATGCGCGCGTCGGCCGGACCCCAGCCGGGGATCGGGCGCCCCCAGTAGGTCTCCCCGGCGTACGCCGCCCGCCGCTCGGTCGCCACCCGCTCCCGCCAGCTCACCAGCCTGGGACACGCGCGGCAGACCGAGCTCCGGGCGGTGAGCTCGCCGAGGTCCGCGTCGTCGCCCAACCGGCGTACGTCGGACGCGGTCCTCGCCACCGGCGTCGTCGGAAGGGCCAGGTCGCCCGGCCAGCCGGAGCCGGGCGGCACGAAGCTCACGTCACGTCACGGCGCCGCAGCAGAAGGGCCCAGAGCGCGACCAGCGCCGCCGTAGCGAGGGAGAGGACGAGCGCGGCCCTGGACCCGTGCAGGATGAACGGCTTCACCTCGACCGGCGGTCCGAAGGACGACGAGCCCGAGAAGCGTTGCGGTGGGTAGATCGCGACCCGTCCGTCGACCACGGCTCCGGCGTTGCTGCTGAGCAGCCAGCGCGCCCAGCCGGGCCGCAGGTTGCGGCCGAGGATCTCGAAAGCCACCAGGTAGCCGGAAGCCGCACCGAGGGCGCCCGCGGTGGAGCGCAGGATGCCTGCCGTGGACGCGGCCGCCACCGAGAGCAGGCCGACCACCCCAACGCCGCGAGCGCCACGGCCGATGAGGTCCCGCACGACGTGCGAGGTGGTGCCGGCGAGCGTCCCTCTGGTGCCGGCGATCGCCCAGTAGACGAGGAGCTGGACCGCGACCGCGACCGCCGCGATGGCGACGACCAGGGCCGCCAAGGCAAGCAGCTTGGCGGCCAGCACCCGGAGCCGTCGCGGCTCCCAGGTGAGCAGGCCGGCGAAGGTGCCGGCCGACCACTCCGCCCCGATGGCGCTGGCGCCGAGTACGACGCCCAGCACGCCGACGCCCACGATGGCGCCGTTCACCGGGCCGGATGCCGACCGGGCGAAGTGAAACCGCGGGTCGGCGTAGAACGCCTCGACGGGCGGAGCGTCGCCCTGCTCCAGACAGTTGACCTCCGCGGGGATCCGGCCGGCCGCCTTCTCCCCCTCGCAGGACTTCTCCCGCTCCACGCCCTGCGCCTTGTACTCGGCCACCTGCCGCTCCGCCTTTGCGCGCGCACCGGCGAGGTCGCGGCTGGAGTGCAGCGCCGTCGTCACGGCGCCGATGGTCAGCCCGGCCAGGAGTGCGGTGCCCAGCGCCAGCAGCAGCCGGCGGGCCAGCAACCGGCGTACCTCGACCCGGAACAGGCGGATCACGGCGTCGCCGCCGGCTCGGTCAGCTCCAGGAACACGTCCTCGAGGTCGGCCGCCTCCGGGCGGAGCTCACGCAGCCACAACCCGGACTCCCCCAGCAGCCGGGTGACCTGGGCCGGGTCGGGCACCGGGCCGACGAGCAGCGAGTCGGGCGACTCCGTCACGTCGAGGCCGGCGCGGCGCAGCGCCTCGGTGGCGGCGGGCAGGTCGTCCACCCGGACCCGCAGCTGGGTGGCGCCGGCGCTCGAGGCCAGCACGTCCCGGACCGAGCCCGAGCGCACCGTGCGGCCGCGCGCCACGATGGTGACCGCGTCACAGACCTGCTGCACCTCGGAGAGCAGGTGCGAGGAGAGCAGCACGGTGACCCCGCTGCGGCCCAGCTCGCGCAGCAACCCGCGGACCTCTCGGATGCCGGCCGGGTCCAGGCCGTTGGTCGGCTCGTCGAGCACCAGCAGCTGGGGCTTCTTGAGCAGCGCGGCGGCGATACCGAGCCGCTGCTTCATGCCGAGCGAGTAGGCCCGCACCCGGTCCTTCGAGCGGCCGGCCAGGCCGACCTGCTCGAGGACGTCGTCGACCCGGCCCGCCGGCAGGCCGGCGACGCCGGCCAGCAGCGACAGGTTGCGCCGGCCGCTGAACGCCGGGAAGAACTGCGGCGCCTCGATGAGCGCGCCGACCGAGCCGGTCGCGGCGGCGAGCTGGCCCGGGACCTCCCGCCCGAGCAGCCGCACCGAGCCCGCATCGGCGTGCACCAGCCCGAGCACGACCCGCAGCGTGGTGGTCTTGCCAGAGCCGTTGGGGCCGAGGAAGCCGTGCACACCGCCCGCCCCGACGACCAGGTCCAGCCCGTCCAGGGCCGGCCGCCTCGGTCCGGCCGCCAGCCCCAGCCGTCCTCGGCCGCGGTAGGCCTTGCGCAGCCCGGCAACCTCGACGACCGGCGTACCTGCCCCGGTGGCGACGCTCAAGCGGACAGCCGCTCGCGCAGGAACTCCACGGTCCGCGACCACGACTCTCGTGCCGCCTCCGGGTTGTAGACCTCGGGGCGGGCGTCGTTGAAGAAGGCGTGGTCGGTGCCCGGATAGTCGTAGAGGGTGACCTCGCCGCCGGCCGCCTCGATGGCCGACTTGGCCTGCTGCACACCCTCGCCCGCGGAGCCGCCCTCGTGCTCGTCCGTGTGGATCACCGCGGTCTTGCCGTCGTACCGGGACCAGGTCGGGCTCATCCGCTCCCACGGGACCGCGGGATAGAAACCCACGGTCGCGCGTACGTCGTCAGAGAGGGTCGCCGCCCACAGCGCCAGGCTGCCGCCCATGCAGAAGCCCACGGCGCCGATGCCGGCGCCGGTCACCTCGTCGAGGCCGGCGAGGTAGGTCGCGGCGCCGGCGATGTCGCGGCCGGCCCGGTCCATGGCCAGCCCCATCAGCAGCCGCATCGCCTCGTCCGGCTCGGTCGTCTCGGCGCCGTGGAAGATATCCGGCGCCAGGGTCACGAAGCCCTCGCCGGCGAGCCGGTCGGCAACGTCGCGGATGTGCGGCACCAGGCCCCACCACTCCTGGATGACTACGACGCCCGGTCCAGACCCGCCCGGCGGCAGCGCCAGGTAGCCCTCCGCCGTGTCACCGTTGCTGGGGTAGCTGACCATCTCGCCCACGTGCGACCTCCTCGAACCGAGCCGTCACTCTGCCACGGGTCCAGCAGGACGGACGCACGACCGCGTCGGCATTCCGTGCACCTCCCGCAGCGACGCCGCTGGTGCCGTTTCGTCCGGTCCTGACCGGCAGTTCGGGCACAAGGTGCGTCCCGGGTACGTCACCGGTCGAGCAGGCTCAGCGCGATGCCGTCGAGGATGTCGTACTCGCTCACGACCACCTCGGCGGAGCCGAGCCGGTCCATCACCGTGAGCAGGATCAGCGCACCGGCGGCGATGACGTCGACCCGGCCCGGATGCATCACCGGCAGCGCCGCCCGCTCCCCGTGCGTCATCGTCAGCAGCCGGTCGGTGACCTCGCGCACCGCCCCGACCGCTATCCGGGAGCGGTGGATGCGCACCGGGTCGTACGCCGGCAGCTCCAACGCGATGGCAGCGACCGTGGTGACCGTGCCGGCCAGCCCGATGAGCGTCCGGGCGCGGTCCAGCGGCACGGTCTCGGCAACCACCGACAGCGCGGCCTCGACGTCGGCCACCGCCGCCGCCACCGCCGCAGGGCTCGGGACATTGGCGGTCAGGTGCCGCTCGGTGAGGCGGACGCAGCCGATGTCCACCGACCGGGCTGCGTCGACTCCGCGCTCGCCGAGGACGAACTCCGTCGACCCGCCGCCGATGTCCAGCACGAGGTACGGCGGGTCGAAGCGGCCGTCGAGGGCCCTGGTCGAACCTCGGAAGGAGAGCGCCGCCTCCTCGTCCCCGGTCGCGACGTCGGCCTCGACGCCAAGGATGGATCGCACCACCGCGGTGAAGTCCTCGCGGTTGGCCGCGTCCCGTGTCGCGCTGGTGGCGACCAGCCGCACCCGCTCGGCGCCGGTCCGCTCGATGTCGGCGGCGTAGGAGCGCAGGGCGGCGGCCGTGCGCTCGATCGCTTCCGGCGCCAGCCGGCCGGTCCGGTCGACACCCTGGCCGAGCCGGACGATCTCCAGGCGGCGTACGACGTCGGTCAGCCGGCCGTCGTCAACGTCGGCGACCAGCAGCCGGATGGAGTTGGTGCCACAGTCGACCGCCGCAACCCGGGTCACGGCGCCGCCTCGACGCACGGGCCGGCGGCGCCCCAGTCGACCAGCTCGGCCAGCGCCTCGCGGCCGAGCGGGTTCTCCCCCGGTACGGCGAGCTCGTGCGCCACCAGGGCATGCAGGCACTTGACCCGGTCGGGCATGCCGCCGGCGCTGCTCCGGTCGGGCAGCACGGCGATGGCGTCGCGCCGGGTGAGGTAGTCGGCGTGCGCGGCGGCGTACTCGGTCGCGAGGCGGGGGTCCGCCGCCAGCCGCTCGGTCATCTCGCGCATCCGGCCGGCGGCCTCCAGCCGGCCCACGGCCGCGGCGGCACGGGGGCAGGTGAGGTAGTACAGCGTGGGGAACGGCGTACCGTCCGGGAGCCGCGGCGCGGTCTCCACGACGTCGGGCAGCCCGCACGAGCAGCGGTGGGCGACGGACCGCAGCCCGCGCGGCGCCCGGCCGAGCTGGACCGCCACGGCCGCCGCGTCGGCCGGCCGCATCAACCCCGGCCAGGAGCCGAGCCGAGCGCCGCGCCAGGCGCAACCCCGGCCGCCGCCACGCTCGACCACAGTCGCGCATACCACGCACCGCTGGGGTCGGCGACGGTGCCCAGCGGCAGGGCCGTCGACAACTGCGGTGCCGAGGGCGGCAGCAGGACGGCGTACGCCGTCTCGCCGGGAAGCACGAAGTGGAGCCGCTGCCGGGCCTGTGAGCGCACGTACTCCGGGTCCGCCCAGCGCCGGTTCGCCGACTCCATCGCGGCCACCGCGACGGCGCCGTCCCGCTGCTGCTGCTGCAGCCGGGCGATCTCGCCACGCTGGGACAGGTACTCCCGCAGCGGATAGGCGAGGGTGAGGACGATCGCGCAGAGCACGACCGCCAGCACCGCCGCGCGCCCCGTGAGGCTGGTGCGCCGGCCGGCCCGCCGCTCCGCCCGGCGTGCCCGCGTCCCGGCGACCCCGGGGGACGGCGGCCGGTGGGCCGCCGGTCGGCGAGCCGGCCGGCGGGGCAGCCGCGACACGGGCGGCCGGCCACTCGCCCGCCTGGGGGGCAGGCCGCGGACCGGCGTACGACGGCGGGGCAGCCGCACCGCTAGGCCGACTCCGCCGGCGCGAAGCGCGGGAACGCGGCGGCGCCGGCGTAGCGCGCGGCGTCCTCGAGCTCCTCCTCGATCCGCAGCAGCTGGTTGTACTTGGCCACCCGCTCCGAGCGGGCGGGGGCGCCGGCCTTGAGCTGACCGCAGTCGACGGCCACGGC
>JAABUS010006623.1_pt1 | contig 13930 bp, 17 predicted proteins | sample 5560161 | NCBI WGS metagenome assembly JAABUS01 (sample SAMN10711885, study PRJNA513376) | rock metagenome | isolation source: Antarctica rocks | place: Antarctica: Victoria Land, Trio Nunatak nord | collected 2016-01-04 | reverse complement strand
ACTCTACAAGCCTCTATCTTCGATGGGTAGCGGTTGGTTTTGTTAATACATTAAAAAAGTGCCGTATTAATCCTATTTCGAGCCTTTTTATCTATTCCCGTTTTTTACCGGACAGTAATGATATTAAATAAGACATTATCAACTTGACATGACACTAGTAGAAAAAAACAAAGTCCTGCTGCTAAAACCGTGAAAACTCCAATTGTCCAATTTCTGGCTTTTATATTCTTCTTTCTGATTGTCCCAATGAGTGTCAGCAAAAATGAAAATGGTAAAGCAGTAAATACAAAGTAGTAATAGTCGCTCTGTAGTTTGCTGTCCTTAAATTCAATCGGCAGAGATTGTCCGAGTGTCAATACAAAAACTGACAAGACAATAAAAACAATTGTCATCCAAAAAACTGTCTGTCGTATAGTGTTTAGAACTTTCACGGTAAAATAGCAGGCAACGGAAAAGGCTTGGCGAAGAACTGGAATTTGCAATTCGTCCGCTGAAACCAAAGCTAAATTAAAATTCCAAAGTTGATGCTTCTTTTACAAGCTAAATTTTGTTCCTTCAGCCGGAACTGAAGCAAAATAGTAAAACAAAAGTTCAATTACTTCCGTCCGCCGGTTTTTTGCCAAACCAATGTTGTACGACGTTTTTTTAATATACTATACAATCTTTAGTTTTCATATAAAATCCTTTGCTTTCAACGTTTTTTAAATTTCCTTTTTTATCAATAAACATTGTAAAGCTCTCTTTGGATTCAGGACAACTATTGTATTTCATCAATTTTAATTTATATCCATTATCAGTTTTGATATACCCGTTACCTTTAGTTGAATTAATATCAATATCATAGTCATTTATTTTGGCGATGATAAAAGCTTCATATTCGTTATCGATTTTATCTATAAATCTTTTTAGTTGTTCCTCTGAAATAACAGTTTTCCATTTATCATTTTCCAAATAGGTAATTCTATACGCGCAAAAAGCAGGTTTACAACCATAAAAGAAACCATTCCAATCATTCTTGATTATTGGAATTTTTTCTATCAATTTTTTGTCATAGTTACCCTTAGAAAAAATTAATTTATAAGGAAGATTTCCATTTTGAAAGTTTGGAAAATACTCCAATTGCCAGTACTGAACATTTTTACTTGAAATTATATTTTTCAATAATTCTTCTGTGTCAATATTTTTTGTCTGATAATTCTGGTAGGTTTCTTTACAAAAATTTAGAATTATTATTAGAAATATCGAAATTAATATATTTATTCTATTCACAGCGATTTTTATAAAATGGCGCACAACGTTGAGTATTTGCGAAGGCAGGGAATTCATTGCTCGTCTGCCCGGTACAAATGCCCAATTGAAAATATAAAGTTGAAGTTAACAACAAAAAGCCAAATTGAACTCGTCAGCCCGAACCGCTGCTGATGCTTGCACATAGCTGCTATTACATTGTCCAGCCCTGCTTTTGCAAATACTTTTTTTGGCAGTAGTTGTTCTTCTTTCATCAATAACCGTCTTCCCTTTCTGATAACCATCCTTTGTACTTTTCTTTATAGAAGTCTCTTGTTTGGCTGTCCTTTAGAACAATGTCCATACCACCGTCATAAGGTGCAACAATGATTTGTTTGTCAAGCGAAACGAAAAAGGCTCTTATTTTATCGTCTGCTATTTCTTTTAATAATGTGTCATGCTGATTTGAGTGCCAAATTGTTTCTGCAAATGCCGGTCTATAAACTTCACCTTTATCGTAGTCGTCCGAGTTCAATTCAAATAAGTCTATGTTGTCAAGTCTCACAAAATGATAAGGCTTAAAAACAACTTCTTCTTCGGTGATAAATGTTGTCCGTGCGCCCCAATTGTATTCACCTGTTAAAAGTAGGATATTTGAGTTGTCGCCAAACAACTCTGTGATAATCTCGTTTTGCCTTGTCAATAAAACAACCCAATCATTATTACAGTCTGCATATCGTTTTGATTGTGGCAAACTATGAATTCTGAACCACCTATCACTATAGTCGTGCTTAAATAAATGCGAAATAGGTTTCGTGTCCGAATACTTTGATGTCCAAAATTTATTGAAATCCTCTTTAGTCATGGTGTCACTCTACAATTACTGCCAACGTTCAAGGCTTGGCGAAGAACTGGCATTTGAAACCCGTCAGCCCAAACCAAAGTTAAATTTATATTCAAATGCTGATGCTTCTTTTACCGGCTAAATTTTGATCCGTCAGCCGAAACTGAAGCTAAACAGCAAAACAAAAGTTCAATAAATCCGTCCGCCGGTTTTTTGCCAAACCAATGTTGGCGGTTCGTGCTTTATCAGGCATGTTGCGACTTTCTGTTAGCTAGCAAACTGGCTTTCTCTTTACGCTTAGCATTTTTTGCTTTGATGTCCTGCATGATTTTTCTAAAGTCTGAGAGGTCTTGCTCTGACCACGGTTCAGACTTAGTCGATAAGTCAACGTTTTTCGGTTCTCTTATTAGTCCCATAGTTTAGCTTTTAAAATATTGTGAAATAAGTCTTAAAGCAGCATTCGTTTCAATGAACATTCTTAGTCCACGAAAATGTGTCGCAAGAAGTGATTGTTCATAATGTTTGATCAGTGCTGTTTTTGCATCAAAAGCAAGAAAGCCCTCGTAACCTTTGTTAACAGATACTTTACAAGCGTAAGCAACCAAATTCCCCGGTACGCCGAGATAAACTTTGCCTTTGCCTTTGTTAAATTTAGAACTTTCGATCAGGTGCATAAAAATATGGTCTGTTTTGTCTTCAATGCTTAAAAGTCCTTGAATGATTGACGGATTGTTTACGGTTGTCAGCTTATAAACTTCTTTGGTTTCATCTTTGAGTTCTTTGTGCCAATTGAACTGCCAATCTACTTTTTTAATCTGTCTGCTGTCTTTATTTGTAAGTCTGACAACTTCTGTATCGAAAACCTCGCTGGTTAAAACGTTTTCAATTGAATTTGTCAGTTTATCAATCTCAAAATCAAGTCCGATACCTTTTTGCTTTTCCACTCTACGAATTTACAAAATTCAGGTCAGTCCTGTAAATTGATAGTCAGATGTGGGAGGTCATGCAGCATGACCGCCAACGTTTCGGGCTTGGCGAAGAACTGGAAATAGAAATCCTTCAGCCGAAACCAGAACTAAAGATAAAAAAGAAATCAAAATGTTCAATAACAACCGTCAGCCAGTTTTTTGCCAAACCTTTTGTTGGTGGCAGCTTTATCTATAAACATAAAATGCTGTTTTTAGCGGCAAAAAAACCTGAACTTTCCATTTGACAAACTTTGAGCAATCTGGTTTAAATATTGCGATTTATAAGTCCGCCAGAATTTCATTTTCTAAAAGTCCAACGTTTTGTTTTGTCATTTTACAAACTTGTTAGTCAGCAATTACGAAAAAAAAGTCGTGCGAGATGCTGTTTTTACCGACCAAAATTAGTCGCAAGTTTTAGTCCGATAAAAACAGCATTTAGAAAAGTCAGCTTTACAAAATCGGTCCGCGTTTGTTTTTGTCTGCGCGCAAGTCGGCGTTTGCTCGGAAAGTTGCCACCAACGAACAGGGCTTGGCGAAGAACTGGGATTTAAAACCCGTCAGCCCGAACCAATTTAGATTAATGTTCAAAAGTTGATGCTTCTTTTACCGGCTAAATCTTTGTTCGTTAAGCTCAAACAGAAGCAAAATAGCAAAACAAAAGTTCAATAACTTCCGTCCGCCAGTTTTTTGCCAAACCAATGTTGGTGGCAGCTTATTTAAAGAACGGAAGTACTGTTTTTAACTGCAAAAAAACTGAACTTGTCGCCTGGCATACCTTGAATAATTCGATTTAAGGTTTCAATTTGCAAGTCCGCCAGAATTTCCTTTTCTAAAAGTCTGACGTTTTGATTGTCATTTTACAAACATGTTAGTTAGCATTTAACGAAAAAAAAGTCGGGCGGGATACTGTTTTTACCGACCCAAAATTTGTCCGCAAGTTTACACCGATAAAAACAGCATTTAGAAAAGTCGGCGTTGCAGAATTTATTGACGTTTGTTTTTGTCTGGCGCGCAGGTCGACTTTAGTCGGCCGAGTTGCCACCAACGAACAGGGCTTTGTGCAGGCATGGGATTTGAAAATCGTCAAGCCTGGAACCGCTGCTGATCAAAAACAAATGTACAAGTTAAGAACTAAAGCTCACCGATGTTTGTCAAGCCCGAGCTGAAGCTGATAGCAAACAAATGCCGAAGTTAACAACGTCCTGCCATGCTTGTACAAAACCCCATGTTGGTGGCTGCCGCTTTCGTACGTACTCATAAATTGTCCATGTGCAAAAAAGCTAATTCCGATTTTCAGAATTAGCAAAGATATGTTTACTTGATTTTAAGATTATTCTCCTGTCATCGGTGGACCAACAAATGGCACATCATTGTCTGCACATACTTTTGTAAACCCTTCTGGGTTTTGAGGCATTAGTTTTGCCATTTCCTTCATAATTATTTCCATTTTACCTGATGGATTATACCCAAAAGTCATGTGAGCCTTTTTACTTAATTGATAAAAAGTATGTGCTACTTTTCGTGGGCCAAAAACAAAGTCGCCTGCACTTGCCTTAATTTTTTGGTCTCCTACTTGAAACAAAAATTCACCTTCGATAATTTGAAATACTTCGTCTTGGAATTTATGTAGATGTAGGGGCGGCCCTGCCATAGGGCCTAGTTCGTTCTTTGTTTCAAATAAACAATATTGTCCTTTTGTGTCTTTACCCGAAACCTTTAAAACACCCATTGGATTAAAATCGTCAAATCGTGCTTTTCCTGCTTTAACGATGAATGGTTTTTGATGGTCATCGTTTGGAGTGAGTTTTTGAGCATTCAATGCTGTTGCCATTCCCGCCAAAATTGAAGTTGTTATAAAATCTTTTCTTTTCATTGTATTATTATTTTAGTTAAAAATCTTCTACAAATTTAACTTCATAATAATGCTTTTCATTGGTAAGAAAGTGACATTCTTTAACCGAAATGCAAACCAAAAAATCTTTCAGGTGCTTGTTTGTCTATTTCATAATAGCCAACAGGAGTGCTATTTGTAAAGTCTTTGTAGTCTTTTGCCAAATGTTGATAATCGTAGTAGCCACAAGCCATTGCGATACTTAGCCAATCCAAATTTGGCTGATTATTTTTAAGACGATAAGCCTTGTCAAAGCGTACTATCTTGTCGTACAATTTTGGACTTAATCCTGTACGCTCTTCAAACTTTCGTATAAACTGCCGAGTGCTTAAAAATGTCTTATTGGCAAGAAAATCTAAATTCTTTCGTTCGTTTTGTAACAATATTTCTTGGCACACAAAATCAATTTGATGATTGTCTTTTTTCTGTTGTTGCACCAATCTTTTTAAATAGATTTCTATGTTTGAAATCATCTCATTCAAATTGTCAGAACTATTTAGTCTTTCGTGAAGTAACTTAATTTCTTTGCCAAAAACAATTTCAGCATCAATAAAATTACTAACAAGTTCGTTCATTGGTAGTCCTGTTAGCTTAAATAATGCACACGGTTGAAAAATAATTTTTAATGCCCAAAAATCATGACCGCAATCTCTAATAATGGTTTTGTCGTGTATGCCACTAACAATAGTTCTTGGGTAATATTCTTTCTTATTTGAGTCTAAAAAACTATAGGATTGTAAGTCCCTAATGTAAAAAGTAAGGCTGTGTTCTGGTCGAGGTGCAAGGGTCTTATTTTGGGGATTAGTATTTGTGTCATACTGCCATCGAATAACTTGATATTTTCTAACAAATTGGTTAAGCGATAAATGGGGTTGTATGTCTTTTATTAACATGGTATCAAAAGTTGTAATGAATGTCGCCTTTAAATTCATTATAGGTCAGCCCTTGCAAATTATTAGGGAGTGTCCAATGCGGTTGCCACCAACGGTCGGGTATTGGCGAAGAAGGGGAATTAGAATTCCGTCAGCCCAGCTTTAGAACAAATTTACAATAGAATTCCGAAAGTTCAATTACTTCCGTGTGCCCCTTTTTTGTCAATACCTTGTTATCTGCTGCCCTTTTTTCGGTCAATGTCAAAATGCACAAGCAAAAGGTTTGTCACCAATTACTTGTGCAAGCTATGAATTATATTTAATTATTGTTTTGCTGTCGTCTTATATTTTATAGGCCTTGAACTACCTGCATAAAATCGTTTCTGCTCCAATGGTCAGTTATTTTTCCATTTTTTAAAATATCTATTTCAATAACATTCATTTCTACTTTTTTTCCTGTTGGCATTTTTCCCATAAACTCACCTGTGTGGATTCCAGTTATTGTTTTTCTCAAAGACACCTTATCCTCTTCTCCTAATACTTCGTGAATTTGCACTGAAATATCTGAAAAAGCCTTATGGAATCCCGTAATAAATTGAATCATGACACTGGCATCAGTAGGTGCGTTGGGTGGTGCTGTATGATTGACAAATGTATCTACCAACAGCTCTTTTGTGATTTCTGTATTTCCTTTCGCAAAAAATTCATTATTGAATCTAATTACTACTTGTTTATTTTGTTCGACTATCATTTTTTTCTCTTTTTATATTTTTTAAATTTAATTGTGCCACTGGTTGTTTTGATAGCTCATAGCCATTATTAATAAAGCTATCAGTGTAGTTATTTTTTTCATACACTGTTAATTTGGTTCTACAAATAATTGTTTTTTTGACTTTCTTACTTTTTTAGTCTTCCAAATAATCAGTTTCCTCATTTCTGTAGCCCAAAGCCAACAATACAACACTTTATTACAAAAATTGTGTACGGTTGTAAACCAGCCGGAGATGCCGAAAGGCGAATAGCTTCTAAGATCGTTTCTAAATTTTGGTCGTGGGTTTTTCACCTGTCATTCGTTTGGTAACGTACCTCCAATTGAGCTGCTCTATTAGTTTCGTCATCGTCTTTGTTTTAAAATGATAATGCAAAGGTGCGACAAACTGTAACGAGTAGCCAATAAGGTAATTTAAGAAATAGGCTTAATATAGTTTAAGGGCAAAGCTATTTTGTAGCAATGCTTTTTCTGATATTGCTCAAAAATTCTGGGGTAATGCCAAGAAAAGAGGCTATTTGAGTATTTGAAAGTCTGTTGGAAAGATTGGGATATTGATTTAGAAAAGAGATGTAACGCTCTTCTGCCGTATTGCTTATATTCTGCAATACTCTATTTTGAAGTTCAATAAAACTGTTTTCAATTATTACTCTAAATATTAAATTAAATTTCGGATGGGAATTATATAAAAACACCAGATATTTTAATTCTATTTGTAAAATTGTTGATGGTTCAATGGCTTCAATAAATAGTTTACTCGGTTTTTTAGAATGTAAACTTCCTATGTCAGCAAGCCAATTGTTTTCTGCCCCAAACTGGATATTGTGTTCCTTTCAGTTGTTGTCAACGCTATACATTTTAAAGCAACCACTCACTATAAAATTGTAATGTTTGCAAAGGTCGCCTTCTTGTAAAATATATTGTCTCCTTTTAATTTTTCGTTCGGTTGCTCTTTTTGTTACAGCTTCAATTTCTTCGTTGCTTAAAGCAAGGTAGCTGTTAAAATGTGATATGAGTTTTTGAATTGCCATCTAACTAAAAAGGTCGTAAATATAAGTTTGTTTCAATTTGTCAAATGGCAAAAAAATTCGGGTAGTTGTAGTTCGTAGTGTCGGTCTGGCAGGTTTGTAGATAACGTGCCGCGGCTTGGCGAAGAACCGGTATTTGAAATCCTTCCACTGAAACCAAAGTTAAATTTATAATTAAATGTTGATGCTTCTTTTACCGGCTAAATTTTAATCCGTCGGCCGGAACAGAAGCAAAATAGTAAAACAAGAGTTTAATAAATCCGTCAGCCGGTTTTTTGCCAAACCGTTTGTTGTGCGTTCGCCTTAATCTATTAATTTCAATCCGTCAATACGGTCGAAATGTTTTTTATTTAATGTTGATAGCGGTAAACTGGTAGAAATTGCTGTGGCCGCTATAAATAAGTCTGCCATGCCAATTTGTTTTCTATTACGTTTTAATGCCAAGTTTATGTCTACAACAATTTGTGAAATAGCTTGGTCAAAAGGTAAAACTTTGGTATTATTTAATAGATCAGTCCAAAAAGGTAATTGAAGGGCGGTTGCCCCGGAGTAAATTTCATAATGCGTGATAGCTGAAATCGAGAAGTCGTAACCTTGATCAAACAAAGCTATCAACACAGAGTTTAATTTATCACTTTTTCGGAAGTAGTCTATAATAATAGAAGTATCTGCTAAAATTATATTGTCCGCCATTCATCAATTTTTTTTCTGGTTTCTGCGATTATATCCAGCTGCTTCTTTGAAAAAGTTGGGCCGTTCAACAAAAAGTTTCTGAAATCCTCTCGTTTTTTATCAACAGTTGTTTGAGATTCTACTTCTTGTTTGAGTTTAGTCCATTGTGTTTCTGGAAGCATTTTAACCAATTGAACTAGTTGGTCAAATCCTATTTCTATCTGTGCTTGCATATGTCAAATTTAAGAAGTTTTTGTCTAACGGCGATGATCTGTAGGTGAAGCACAACTCGCGTATTGACGCATTCTTACCGTCTGCAAACGTTTACAAACGAAAAAACCCATCTACACCCGCTTACCATCCGACTAAGATAATCAACCTGCTGCACCTTTGTACCATCAACTCAAAACAAAAAAACAAAACGATGAGCACTTTAAAAAACAGTGTACGCCTGGTAGGAAACTTAGGCACCAATCCGGAGGTAAAAAGCTTTGATCAAAACAAAAAAATGGCAAAACTGGCTCTGGCTACCAATGAAGTTTACCACAACCAAAAAGGCGAAAAAGTAACCGAAACGCAATGGCACAACCTGATACTTTGGGGTAAACAAGCAGAAATTGCCGAAAGCTACCTCAAAAAAGGCGACGAGATCAGTATTGAAGGCAAACTTGCAACCCGAAACTATACCGATAAAGAAGGTATCAAACGGTATGTTACCGAAATTGTGGTGAACGAAATCCTGATGCTGGGCGGGAAGAAGTAAGAAAAGCAGATACTTGTTGGGCAGGCCGTCCAGGATTTCGTAATGGGTTTTATAAGGCGATGTAGGTAGGAGTGTCGGCCACGGGTTTAGTTATCAAATAAACTGAAATGTTTGATTGTACCCAATCATCTTTAAGTTAATTAGAATAACTAAGAGCCTGTTTGAATTTCTATCATAAAAACTTACAATGCTTTTTTTATGCCTGTAAATTCTGTTTTTGGATGTTGTTTAAATACAAAAAGTACAAGAGGCCAATGATTTTTAGGTGATAAAAGAAGCATAGAAAATAAATTCAATAAAATTTAAACAGGCTTTAAAATAATATTTTGAGTTTAGTATTGAGTTCGGTTTAATGCTTCTTTTATCACCCCAAAACTCAAGGCGTACTTAAAGCTACAGGCAAAACCTTTCCGTTAAAAAACTTATGACCGGTCAGTGCAAAATCTGCCACGTATTTGCCCATTTCAAAAGCCAAAACTGGTGATTCGTACCCCGGAAAAGCGCGTTCCAGCATTTCGGTTTGTGCCGATCCTAAAGCTAAACAGTTCACTTTTATTTGCTGTTCGGTTAGTTCCTGCGCCAAACATTCCGTCAGCGTATGCAACGCTGCTTTGCTGGCCGAATAAGCAGATAAGCCCAAGAATTTTGCACTTCCCTGAAAACCGCCCATGCTGCCGATATTTAAAATATGCGAATTTTTGGCCATTAAAAGAAGCATCGCCTGGATGATGCGCACGTGGCCAAGGTAATTGCTTTGCAGCATTTCTACAAAATCGCTTTCATCCAAATCTGCAAATGGTTTGTTGATGAGTGCGCCCGCATTGTTGATCAGCACATCAATTTTCCCTTCAAAACGAGTTTGTACAAATTGCTGCAGATCGTGGTAATCATCGTGCACAATATCAAAAGCAACCGGATACAAAACACAATCGGGGTTGAGGCTTTGGGAAATTTCGAGCAAGCGTGCCAGTTTTTCTGCCGATCTGGCAAGGGCAATGATTTGATGGCCAGGCTGCTGGATAAGTTCAATCACGGTTTCAAAGCCAATGCCGCTGCTGGCCCCGGTGATGATGATATTCATGATTGTGTAATGCTGTTTTTATCGGGTAAAATTTCGGTTTCTTCAGGTTTTGGCAAGCCTTCGTTGAGGCGTTTGGTGTTGAAAACGTAATAAATCCCCAATAAAGAAACGGTTGCCGAAGTGAGGTAAAACAACAGGCTGACCACTACGGCCAGGTTTGGGTCCATGTTGAAAAAAGGCGCAAAATGGACGAAAATATATTCCCTCAAACCCAAACCTCCAACCGAAAACGGAACCACTGCCGATAACGAAGCCACCAAAAATGTAAATAAATACGGCGAAAACTTCCCGTTGAACTGCAAAGCCAGCAGCACAAATAAAACGGTAATCACCTGCATGGATTGCACGAGGATGGCTTTGGCGTGCGCTTCAAAAAAGAAATGCGTATATTCTTTAAAAAAGTATTTCGCCACAAAATAATAAGCTGCTGTTCCAACCAAAAAAACACTAAGCGGAATGGCCAGGTGGATTTGGATCTGCGGCAAAAAACCAATCAGCGCAACAACGATCAGCCCAATGGCCCAAAGGCCGCTTAGCCGATCGAAAAAAATCGCCCAGAATACTCTTTTTGCAGGCAGTTTATAGCTTTTGTTGAGGAGCCAGATTTTGTAGCCATCGCCACCGATGCCGCCCGGCAAAAATAAATTGTAGAACAAACCGAGCATATACAAACGCAGGTTGAACACGAAAGCAAGCCGCAAATTAATCGACTTAAAAAAACTAAGCAAGCGCGAAGATGCAACCAATTGGGACAGAAAAAACGTAAGAACGGCCAGCAGCAAATACAACGGATTGGAAGCCGATAAGGTGGATTTTACTTTTTCAAAATCCATTTTCCGCAGCACCAGATAAAGTAAAAGGCTGGTGAACCCGATTTTCAGGATCGTTTTTACAACATCCCAAAAAACTTGTTTTTTGGTTTTCGGTGCGGGTACTTCTTCGGTTTCGGCCATCAAGGCAAAAATAATAAAATAGGCAACTTAAAAACATAGATTTTAGGTGGATAAAAACAGTATGCAGTTGATGGTTAGTAGTTGATGGTTAATAGTTCATGGCTGAAAGCTCAACTAAAAGCATTGCGCCGCTTTGATCTTAATCTTATTTTTGTGGCAGAATAAAACAAACTATGTCTAAAGTTAAAGTTGGATTGGTGCAGATGACCTGCATGGCAGATAAGGAAGCAAACCTGCAAAAAGCGATTGCCAAAGTGCACGAAGCTGCGGCAAAAGGCGCGCAAATTGTGTGTTTGCAGGAGCTTTTTACATCGTTGTATTTTTGTGATGAGGAAGATTACGATAATTTTAAGCTGGCAGAAGCGGTTCCCGGCCCTTCGACAGATGCACTTTCCAAAGTTGCTGCCGAGTTGAATGTGGTCATAATTGCTTCTTTGTTTGAGAAACGTGCCCAAGGTTTGTACCACAATACAACGGCAGTTTTAGATGCGGATGGTAAATATCTGGGCAAATACCGCAAAATGCACATTCCGGACGATCCCGGTTTTTACGAAAAATTCTACTTCACGCCCGGCGATCTGGGTTATAAAGTTTTCAAAACTAAATATGCCACTTTGGGTGTGTTGATTTGCTGGGACCAATGGTATCCCGAAGCGGCGCGGATCACGGCTTTGATGGGTGCCGAAATCCTGTTTTATCCAACTGCAATCGGCTGGGCAACCACGCAGGATTTGCCAACTAATACCGAGCAATATAACGCCTGGCAAACCATCCAGCGTTCGCACGGTGTGGCGAATGGTGTACATGTGGTAAGCGTAAACCGCGTAGGAGAGGAAGCTGGCGTGAAATTTTGGGGTGGATCATTCATTGCCAATCCGTTTGGGACGGTGATTTATCAGGCTTCGCATGACGTGGAAGAAGTAGTGGTGCAGGAACTGAATTTGGCTGAAACAGATAGATATCGCACGCATTGGCCGTTTTTGCGTGATCGCAGAATTGATTCTTATCAGCCCATAACCAAACGTTTGATTGATGAAGATTAGTTAAATTTCTAAAAGATAAACTATGAAAATTTTAGCTTTTATTTTTTTAGCTTCAATCACCTTAAAAACTTTTGGGCAGGTAAAAGAAGCATCGGTATCTAACTCTCCGGCAACGATACAATATTTTCTAGATTCGGTAGGAATTAACAAAAATCAACTTTTTTTTGATCAAAATAAGATTACAGCAATTAACGTGGTGAAGCGGAATAACCGTGATTTAAATAGCGGCGAAATTTATATAACCTCAAAAAATCCAAAAGACTTTAAATTTTTAACCTTGGCTGATGTCAGAAAAACTTATTTAAAATCGAAAGATGTTTCCGTTTTATTTATGATTGATGATAAGATTTTAAAAGATGATATTTCCAAGTACAAAATCGATGCTGACTATATTTTAAATGTCGAAATTTTAAAGTCGGCCGAAATTTCATCCCTTAAAAACAGCATGCAAAATTTTGCAATCATCAGCATCAAATTAAAAACGAAGGAAAATATAGCTAAAGCCAACGAGATTTACATCAGAGGTACTGATTTAACACAAATGCCTCCTCATCAATAACTTTTGCTTAAAATGGATCAAAATATAAGTGCCGATTTTCCAAGGACTTCCCATAATTATTACTTTCCGGCCGAATGGGAAAAGCATGAAGCCACCTGGCTCAGCTGGCCGCATAAAAACGAATCCTGGCCTGGAAAGATAGAATTGATTTACAAACCATATTGTGAATTTATAAAGATCGTTGCGGAAGGCGAATTGGTACGGATCAATGTTGCTGATGCCGGGATGGAAGCGTTTGCCAAAGCGGAATTGCAGAAAGTTAATGCAGATTTGAGCCAGATCGAATTCTATCATTTCTCCACAAATGATGCCTGGTGCCGCGATCATGGCCCGGCGTTTTTACTGAACCGTGATGCTTCTTTTACCCCACAAAAATTGGTGTTGGATTGGGGCTACAACGCCTGGGGCGGTAAGTATCCACCGTTTGAACTGGACGATGTGATCCCCACAAAAATTGCGGAACATTTTGGTTTGCCGGTTTTTGAGCCGGGAATTGTAATGGAAGGCGGTTCTGTGGAATTTAACGGAAAAGGAACGGTGCTGACGACGACCGCTTGTCTGCTAAATCCAAACCGAAACCCACACCTCAACCAAAATCAAATTGAAAATTATTTAAAGCAATATTACGGCGTGCAGCAGGTTTTGTGGCTGGGCGATGGCATTGTGGGCGATGATACAGACGGCCACATTGATGACATCACGCGTTTTGTAGATGAAGATACGGTGGTTACGGTTGTGGAGGAAAATCCCGACGATGAGAATTATCACATCCTGCAGGAAAACCTGGAGAAGCTAAAGGAAATGAAATTGTGGGATGGCCGAAAATTAAATATCATCAAGTTGCCGATGCCATCGCCCGTGATTTGGGAAGATACAAGGTTGCCCGCCAGTTATGCCAATTTTTATATCGCAAACAAAGCAGTGGTTGTACCAACTTACCGCGATCAAAACGACGAAAAAGCATTGCATATTTTACAGCAATGTTTCCCGGACCGAAAAGTTGTAGGCATAGATTCTACGGATATTATCTGGGGTTTGGGCAGTTTCCATTGTTTGAGCCAGCAGGAACCGGCGGTTTAAAAAGTTAAGAAAACTCATGATACTGTTTTTATGCCGGTAAAAACAGTATGTTTAACTTTCAGGTTTAATAGACAAAAAGTAGGCTAATTTTCAGACGTTTGTTTCAAGTGGACAAAAAGTAGGCTAATTATTTTCGAGAATAGTTAGATTACTTTGGTTGTGAAGCTATCTTTATACAAT